>OFGR01000388.1_pt1 | contig 45637 bp, 38 predicted proteins | sample 1521811 | NCBI WGS metagenome assembly OFGR01 (sample SAMEA3504098, study PRJEB24116) | mouse gut metagenome | biome: mouse gut; feature: mouse-associated habitat; material: faeces | place: Denmark | collected 2011
ACCCTCACAGGCGGAACCAGAATCCGACGTGCTACCATTACACCACAAGGCAATTTTTGTCAGTTTTTAACGGCTCTCCGTTTTTGACGTTGCAAAGGTAGGTAGTTTTTTTTATTCTGCAAAATTTTCAACAACTTTTTTTGCCCACATTGTAAAATTTGTGGAATTTATAGCAAAAAACGTTCTTAATGGAAGCGGCAATTTCAATAAATATTGATTTTTATATATGGTTTCTTTGAACATCACATCAAAATTAATAATTTTGCATCATGTTGAATATCAATATTAATAATACCAGTGAAAGGAATAGTAGTAGGAATGGGGGAAGCCCTATGGGACATTCTCCCCGAAGGTAAAAAAGTAGGTGGTGCTCCTGCCAACTTTGCATATCATGTGTCGCAATTTGGATTAGACAGTTGCGTAGTAAGCGCTGTCGGCGATGATGAGCCAGGACATGAAATTACAGAAAACTTCTCGTCAAAAGGACTTAACCAGCACATCGAGAAAGTTCAATACCCGACAGGTAGCATACTTGTAGAGATTGATCAGGCCGGGATACCGCAATATGATATTAAAGAGAACGTAGCATGGGATAACATTCCATATACGACATCACTTGAAAAATTGGCGAAGCAGACCAAGGCTGTATGCTTCGGCTCGCTGGCACAGCGCAATTCTGTTTCGAGAAATACCATAAACCGTTTTCTTGATGCTATACCGTCCGAGAATGAACCGTTAATCGTTTTTGATATTAATCTACGACAAGATTTCTATAATAAGGAAATTATATGTGATTCAATGCAACGCTGCAACATCCTAAAAATCAATGATGAGGAACTTGTTGATATCAGCCGTATGTTCGGATTTCCCGAAATAGATTTTCAAGACAAATGCCGGATATTATTAGGAAAGTACAATCTGAAGATGCTTATATTGACGTGCGGTATCAACGGAAGCTATGTATTCACTCCCGGAAACGTTTCTTTCCAGCCTACCCCAAAAGTAAATGTAGCAGATACTGTAGGCGCCGGAGATTCTTTTACTGCCGCTTTTATATCCAGTATACTAAAAGGCAAGTCCGTAGCCGAATCGCATGACATTGCAGTAAGAACATCCGCCTACGTCTGCACTAAGAATGGAGCAATGCCAATACTCCCAGAAGAACTTACATCATAACGGCATATCAACAGACAAAAGCATACTTAAAATAGATAAGATCCATCAAGTCCTTATATTAAATAAATGCCGCAGTCCGCGGCATTTGTCTTATTTGTAAATATTAACAATATTTGCCAGGATTTCAGCCTACCCTGACTGCTATTATCATTGTTTTTTAGTAGTTTTGTCATTTAATCCAGCGTGAAATTACGTTGAGACTAAACGATGCCTCTATTTTACCCGGCTAAAACGCCGGAGCCGTATCCCTAATGATTTTTATCTTATGGAAAAGCAAGTTTCACATATCCCGGCAATGCCATCTGTAGATTTCTCCAAAATCAACACTACCGAGGGCTACCACTTCACAGATACTGAAAAAGCATGGGCTGTATCTGCTGTACGCCGTCTTTCAACGCTTACAAATAGCTGTGCAGCTCCTGATGACTTCAGCCGTATAATACGCACCGTGCGCAAGGCTGTAGCAGCCGGCTTCTGCGGACGCGACAGACACGGCATACATCCGCTTCTTCATGATCTGGCCACTGCTTGCAGCCTATGCGAACGAGTAAGCCCTGACCGCTCAATGACTATCGCCATCATAATGAGCCGGCTATGCCGACATGGATGTATGTCCTCCGACATAGTAAACAAAGAATGGGGGGAAGACGTGGGACACCTTGTCGACGGGCTGACGAAAGTAGCCGGCCTGTATGACCGCGGTGCATCTGCAAGCGTAGATACGGAAAACTTCAGGAATCTATTGTTTACTTTCGCACAGGATATCCGTGTGATCATAATAATGATTGTGGAGCGGCTTGAACTTATGCGCACCATCAACCACCATCCTGATCAGGTATTCGTGCGCGAGGTAGCACGCGAAGCAGGGTATCTATACGCACCGCTTGCACATCGTCTTGGACTGTACGCTATCAAAAGCGAACTGGAGGACATGTCTCTGAAATACACAAACCGCGACATATACACCAAAATCGCCCGTAAGCTCAACGAAACCAAGGCTTCGCGCGATGCATACATCGCTGCATTCATCGCCCCCGTAAAGAAGAAATTAGAGCAGGAAGGATTGAAGTTCGACATCAAGGGACGCACAAAAAGTATATATTCCATCTGGAACAAGATGAAAAAACAACGTGTGGATCTTGATCACATATATGACTTATTCGCAATCAGAATAATCCTTGACACGCCACTGCCGAAAGAAAAAAGCGAATGTTGGCTCGCCTATTCGCTAATCACCGACATGTACAGGCCCAATCCATCACGAATGAAGGATTGGTTGAGCATACCCAAAAGCAATGGGTATGAATCTCTGCACATCACCGTATATGGTCCGGACGAAAGATGGGTGGAAGTGCAGATACGCACCAAACGTATGGACCTTGTAGCTGAAAAAGGTCTGGCTGCACATTGGAAATACAAAGGCATAAAAAGCGAAAACAATCTTGACGCATGGATGAACAACGTCCGCGACATTCTGGAGACTGCGGAAAGCGGTCCGATGGAGCTGATGAAAAACATGCGTATGGACATATACGACAAGGAAGTATTCGTGTTCACGCCAAAAGGAGATCTATATAAGCTACCATTCGGAGCTACCGTTCTTGATTTCGCTTTCCACATCCATTCAGGACTTGGATGCCGCACCACCGGAGCAAGAGTAAACGGCCGTAATGAGAAACTCAACTACCGTCTTTCAAGCGGAGACACTGTAGAGATAATGACTTCTTCAACCCAGACTCCCAAACGCGACTGGCTGGGCATGGTGGTCACATCAAAAGCACGTAATAAGATCAGAGCTTCAATAAAAGAGCGGGAAAACCGTCAGGCAGAACTTGGCAAAGAATTACTTGAGCGCAGGTTCAAAAACCGCAAGCTCGAAATTGATGACAGTCTGCTGATGAAGCTCATTAAGAAAATGGGCTACAAAACCGTTACGGATTTCTATAACGATATAGCATCCGAGAATACAGACATAAATGATGTAATCGGAGTACTTGAATCCTTGCAGGAAAACAAAGCGCCAGAACCAACCGAACGAGTATCAGCCGAGGAGTTTGCCCTGTATAAATCGCCCGATCCTGACGGACAAACCTCCGATATATTAATAATAGGAGACAACGTAAAAGGCCTGAATTATAAGATGGCAAGGTGCTGCAATCCCATCTATGGCGACGACGTATTCGGATTTGTTTCGGCAGAGGGAGTGATTAAGATCCACCGCGCCGACTGCCCCAATGCCAGGAATATCCGCGAAAAATCGCCTTACAGAATAATTGATACCCGCTGGAGCGGTAAAATAGGAACACAGTTTGCCGCCACTCTAAATATAGTAGGCACTGACGACATCGGTATTGTCACAAACATAACATCCATCATCAACAAGCACAATAATGTGAGCCTACGCAGTATAAACGTGAATTCACAAGACGGGCTTTTCCAAGGCAATGTCCTTGTAGGAATCAGCGACACGGCATCATTGGATAACCTAATTAAAAAGATCAAAACAGTGAAAGGCGTCAAAGACGTCGTAAGAAGCAAATAAGCGATATGAAACTTTATAGATCAGCCATTATTCTTTTACCAGCGCTCGCATGCTTCACTGCATGCGGAGTGAAATCGTCATCTGAAGCCGAAACGATGCTCTCCAGTATTCAATCTGACATCGCCGCCGGACATTTCCAGCAAGCAATAGCCACAATGGACAGCCTGGACCGACGTTTCCCAAATGAGACTGCAATACGCGCTGAAGCTATCAAGCTCAGACCATCAGCTATTGAAGGAGCCACAATAGCCGAAATTGCCTCTGCTGATTCTGCAATAGCAGCTACAAACAAAACAATAGACTCTCTTGCAGGTGAATTCACTCATATAGTCAATCCTGCCCTTGTCGAAAACTATCATGTGATAAAATCCTGCAAAAAGCCGGCACTGATGACATCTACAGCAATAGAGCCGCGTGTCGATGAAGATTATAACTTCTATATTGTAGCATCGCTTCAAGGAAAAAACATCGGACTAAATTCACTTACACTCACATCCGGAGGGCTTTCAGCAACGACAAATGTAATTCCTGAAGGCGATGAGCGATCTTTCGCTTCCGCACTGGGACAAAAAGCCGTATTTTCTGAAATAGATGCTGAGGAGCTTGGAATACTTGCTACAAAAAACAAAGGCAACTCCGCTACTCTGACATTCAACGGCCGGTTGGGATCCAAGCAGATCACACTCTCTCCATCAGAAGTAAACGGTATAGCCGACTCATATACTTTCGCCAAAGCCCACAAGACTCTGCTTTTGGCCAAGATCCGTCGAGAAAAACTTGAACGGCAACTTCAGATAGCACGCAATCAGATTGCCAACATGAGTCCTCAATCACAAGAATAAATAATGAAAGCCGGAGTCACACTCAGGACTATTATCTCAATAGCGATAGCCGTAATACACACATTCTCCTGCCGTGCGTATACACCATCCGCTATCGACTCCCTTGCTCTACGCGTTACCGAAGGGACTTCTAATGGCCGGATATTCTTCTACGGCATGGAAGCTGAATATGACTCTTTCCGTATTGTACCAGACTACGATAAGCAGACAATCACCATATATGGAAATTCTCCGGTAAGTCAGGCTGTCGGGCTGAATACATATCTTAAAGATGTAGCGAAGATCCATATTTGCTGGAACAATCCAAGCCAGGCTTTGCCTGAAGACATTCCGTTGCCTACAGATAACATCACAGGCATCACAACCATGCCACTCCGGTACTATCTGAATTATTGTACATTCTCCTACAGCACAGCTTTTTGGGATAAGCAGCGATGGATGCAGGAAATAGATTGGATGGCACTTCATGGAATCAACATGCCACTCGCTGTGACCGGAACAGAAAAAGTATGGCTTAATGTCCTGGAACGCCTGGGATATGATTCATGCGAAGCAAAAGCCTTTATTGCCGGACCGCCATACAGCGCCTGGTGGCTAATGAATAATCTTGAAGGCTGGGGAGGCCCGGTATCCGACGAATGGGTGGAAAGACAATACGACCTGCAACGCGCGATTCTTTCCCGCATGAAATCATTTGGCATGCATCCGGTACTTCCCGGATATTCCGGAATGCTGCCACACGATGCCGCTACAAAACTCGGAGTCGACGTATCAGACCCCGGATTATGGTGTGGATTCACACGACCGGCATTCATTTCGCCAGACTCACATGCATTCTCCAGAATCGCAGACATATATTACGACGAGCTTACAAAGCTTTACGGACAATACGACTTTTATTCAGCTGATCCCTTCCATGAAGGCGGCAATACCTCCGGGGTTGATATGGTAATGGCAGGACAAGCCATATTGAATGCAATGCGCAGGGCTAATAGCAATGCAAAATGGGTAATACAGGCATGGCAGGAAAACCCGAATCCGCAAATGATAGATTCGCTGCCGGACCACAGTGCAATCATACTTGACTTGTATGCAGAGACACACCCGCAATGGGGCGACTCGGATTCAGCCTGGTATCGTAAAGACGGCTTCGGAAAACATGATTGGATATACTGTATGCTGCTGAATTTCGGCGGAAATGTAGGCCTGCACGGGAGAATCGACAAACTGACCAAAGGATTTAGACGAGCAGAGAAGACTTCTCCACACTTATACGGAATCGGAGCTACGGCAGAAGGTATTGACAACAATCCGGTAATGTATGAACTGCTTTTCGATCTCCCCTGGGACATCTCGTCACGCCGCGGAATACCTCCATTGCAGAGATATATCACTACAAGATATGCCCTGCAAGACAGCATACCTACCGACATATTAAAAGCATGGAGGTTGCTCGAATCTACTGTATACAACGCTCCTGCAGAATACCCGGGACAAGGAACAGTAGAATCAATTATCTGCGCACGTCCTTCATGGGATATAAAAGGTGCGTCCACATGGGGAAATGCCAATCTATTTTACCCATCTGACTCTACATCTCTTGCATCAAACCTGTTATCACAAGAGTCCGGCACACATCTCAAAACAAGCACTAATTACATATACGATCTGGCTGACATAAAGCGACAAGCCCTGTCCGATAAAGTTTACGACTTATACAAAAGCATTCGCGAATCATTTTTCAAAGGAGACATCCGGCACGCAAAATCCCAATCAGATTCAATGCTACAGATAATATCCGAAGTTGATAGTTTGCTTTATGGAATTCCAGGTTTTTCCACAGAGGAATGGCTCAGGCAGGCCGCCCTTGCATCAAACGATAAAGAACAAAAACGCCGTAACGTCAGAAACGCTGCACGACTGATTACGGTATGGGGAGATTCGGCAGCGGCAAATACGCATGGTCTTAAAGATTACTCCCACAGGCTATGGCATGGAATTACTTCAGAGCTATATTATCGGAGATGGAAATCATTCTTCGACCATATATTCAATGACTCCCCCACCCCGGACTTTTACGACATGGAGATACAGTGGATTGAGAAACAGGTAGAGAGATACGCTCCCGAAAAGTAAATTACCGCCTTTAATCATACCAGGACACCAAGCGCACTCAAAAAAAATGGATTCCCTCGATCTGTCCATTATGTCCATAATAAACTATATAAATAGCAGATTCATCAAATTCAAAAGCTTTGAATCTCGCCTTTTTTCCGTAAATTTGCACTCCGAAACAAAAAACAAACCAATCATTTAAATGATAGCAGTCAACAATCTTGGCATTCAATTCGGCAAGAAGCCTCTATTTCAAGACGTAAACCTGAAGTTCACACCCGGCAACTGTTACGGAATAATCGGAGCTAACGGCGCAGGAAAATCTACATTGATGCGTATACTGAGCAATCAGTTATCCCCAACCCACGGCACAGTGACACAAGGCCCGGGCGAACGCATGAGCGTACTCGAACAGGATCACTTCAAGTTTGACGAGTGTACAGTAATGAACACCGTTTTGCAGGGACACACCGTCCTTTGGGAAATAATGCAGGAGAAAGATGCCCTGTATGCAAAGCCCGACTTCAGCGATGCAGACGGAATCAGAGCGTCGGAACTTGAAGAAAAGTTTGCAGAACTCGAAGGATGGAATGCTGAAAGCGATGCAGCCGCACTGCTCAGCGGACTTGGAATCAAAGAAGATAAACACTACATGCTGATGAAGGATCTCAGCGGTAAAGAGAAAGTGCGTGTGCTGTTGGCAAAGGCCCTTTTTGGCAATCCGGACAATCTCCTGCTCGACGAGCCTACCAACGATCTTGACCTCGAGACTGTAGCCTGGCTTGAAGACTACCTGTCGAAGTTTGAGAATACCGTACTCGTAGTGTCCCACGACCGTCACTTCCTCGATGCAGTAAGCACTCATACACTTGATATCGACTACAATAAAGTCACATTATTCGCTGGAAACTACAGTTTCTGGTATCATTCAAGCCAACTCGCTCTCAAGCAACAGCAACAGCAGAACAAGAAAGCTGAAGAAAAGCGTAAGGAACTACTGGAGTTCATACAGCGTTTCAGCGCCAACGTAGCTAAATCAAAACAGACTACGTCCCGAAAAAAGATGCTCGAAAAGCTGAATATCGAAGAAATCCAACCATCTTCCAGACGCTATCCCGGAATTATATTCACACCGGACCGAGAGGTCGGCAACAAAATTCTTGAAGTCAAAGGACTCACGGCTTCTGTCGACGGGGATATATTGTTCCGTGATATAAATTTCCAGATAGAGAAAGACGACAAGGTCGCATTCCTAAGCCATGACCCACGAGCCATGACAGCCTTATTCGAAATAATCACCGGCAACAGGAAAGCTGACAGCGGCACTTATGAATGGGGACAGACCATCAGTACCGCCTATCTTCCGCTCGATAACTCCTACTTTTTCAACACTGACCATAATCTCGTAGACTGGCTGTGCCAGTTCAGCGATGACTCCAGCGAAATATACCTCAAGGGATTCCTCGGTAAGATGCTGTTCTCCGGGGAAGACGTATTGAAGAAAGCATCAGTGCTCTCCGGTGGTGAAAAAATGCGTTGTATGATAGCCCGCATGATGATGCGTAATGCCAATACAATGATCCTGGACTCCCCCACCAACCACCTCGACCTCGAGTCAATACAGGCGTTCAACAACACATTGCAAGCATTCAAGGGCGTAGTCCTGCTATCAAGCCACGACCACGAATTCATTCAGACCGTGTGCAACAGAATAATAGAACTTACCCCCAACGGCATCATTGACAAAATGATGGACTACGACGACTACACGACAGACGAGCGCGTTATCGCAGCTCGCGAGCGTCTGTATGCCAACTCCTGAGACGTATAATCACATTTCAAACAGAAACCAATAAATCATGGTCAAACATATAGTTACATTCCAATTACAAGGCACACCAGAAGAACGCCTGTCCGTTGCCAACGCATTCAAAGAGGCACTCGAAGCGCTCCCCGGCAAGATTGAAGTGCTTAGGTCAATCGAAGTCGGTATCAATGCAAATCCGGCTGAAGAATGGGATGTAGTGCTGACTGCAACAGTAGATAATATGGAGGACGTGGCAGTCTATGCCACACATCCGGCTCATGTAGCGGCTGCAGGACTGCTCGGCAAGCACAAGAAAGCGCGTGCTTGCGTTGATTATATCATATGATATAGACATACTCCGATCCGGAATCGTGCATAAGTGATTCCATCCATACCAAATTACACACCCCATAGTGTCTTAGGGATAATCCGGACAGCTATGGGGTGCTCTCCTCAATACAAGTCATAAATTCAACTCCGGTTTATAGTCATATAACACAATTGAAATGTCGTATTGACCTATGGCTACGTTATTGTTAAAACTCAAAACGGTATCTAAAGAAGCTACATTCCCCGTATTGATGGCTCTATGTGCCGTGCATTTCTTCAACGACCTGCTACAATCTGTCGTATCTTCTGTATATCCAATGCTGAAAGATGATCTGAACCTGACATTTGGACAGATTGGTATCATAACGCTTGTATACCAGATAGCCGCATCTGTATTCCAGCCTGTTGTCGGGCTTGTTTTCGACAAGCGCCCATATGTGGGAAGCCTTCCTTTAGGAATGATCTTCACTTCGCTCGGAATAGTATTATTTGCATATTCAATGTCCATGTCGGCAGTTCTTGCTGGTGTTTTTCTTGTTGGCATCGGTTCTTCCACACTGCATCCTGAAGCATCCCGCATAACATCACTCGCCAGTCATGGCCGGAGGGGATTCGCACAGTCGATATTTCAGGTGGGTGGAAATCTCGGCAGTTCTATAGGACCTCTGCTTGTGGCATTTATTGTAGCGCCCAACGGACGCCGCTATATAGCATGGTTTCTTATAGTGGCTGCACTTGCGTTCATATCTATGCGCACGATATGCAGGTGGTATTCCGGCCATCTCGCCTCAGCGCGGAACAATTCATCAAAGAATGAAATCCGAATAAAAAGGCCTTTGTCCAACAGTAAAACAATCCTCGCGATCTGTGTCATAATGGTGTTGATCTTCTCTAAATACATCTATATGGCATCGCTAACAAACTACTACACGTTCTATCTGATAGACCGATTCGGTGTTTCCATAAAGACATCGCAGATTCTGCTTTTCGTATTTCTGGCAGCAACAGCAATCGGGACACTTGCCGGAGGTCCCGTAGGAGACCGCTACGGAAGAAAACCAGTTATCTGGATCTCGATCCTCGGAGCAGCGCCTTTCAGCCTCATCATGCCTCACTGTGGTCTTAGCATGACTGTGATAATGAGCTTCTGCGCCGGATTTATGCTTGCCTCTGCCTTCCCCGCCATATTATTATACAGTCAGGAACTACTGCCCAATAAGCTCGGTCTCGTCTCCGGATTGTTCTTCGGTTTCGCCTTCGGTGTAGCCGGGATCGCAGCGGCTGTACTTGGCTACTTTGCCGATGTATATGATATATATGCAGTATACGACGTCTGCGCATATATGCCACTGATCGGACTTGTAACTATATTTCTTCCTGATCTGAAAAAAACGAGGAGGCCGTTGTGATAAACGACCTCCCCATACACATTCGTATGTAGCATTATCAGAGTCCATTAACACTATTGTAGTGCTCATCATCTACGGGTTCAAGCCATTCGTTGGATTTATTCTCACCTGGAATATCCATAGCTAAATGCGCAAACCATTTGTCTTTTGAAGCACCGTGCCAATGCTTTACATTGGCTGGAATATTCACAACATCTCCCGGACGCATACGCACTGCCGGTTTGCCTTCTTCCTGATACCATCCTTCACCGGCAATACATACAAGAAGTTGCCCGCCCCCACTGGTCGCATGATGGATGTGCCAATTATTGCGACATCCGGGTTCAAATGTTACATTCGAAAGATTCACACCGACGTTTGTAACAGGATATATGTAGCTGTTGCCAATAAAATATCTTGCGTATGCGGTATTAGGCTCGCCTATCGGAAAAATAAGTTCCTGCTCGAATTTCGCCCTGCTGCTATCATCAACATACTCGTCCTTCCAGATCTCGACAGCCTGGCGGAATGCTCCCCATGCCTTAGGCCAGCCTGCATAAAATGCAACCTGCGTCAGTATCTCGCCTATTTCTGTGCGTGTGACTCCGTTTTTCTTTGCTTCCTGCAAGTGAAACGAGAGCGAACTGTCGATTATTCCACTACTGACAAGTGCGGTCACAGTCACAATACTACGATCCCGCAAAGAGAGTTTGTCTGTACGACTCCAGACTTCACCGAAAAGGACATCATCATTGAGTTGAGCGAATTTAGGAGCGAAGTCGCCAAGCTGGTTGCGGCCAGCAGTCTGCTTGATTTCAGTCGGAGTGTCAGTCAGACGAACAGGATTCTGAGAATTTGCCATATTCATTGATATTAAAGTTATAGCCAAAGCGCTGAATATATTTTTCATATCGTAACAGCAATCTTGTGATCATTTACAGTTACCTTTAACTGAATGCAAATATACAGACAATAAACATCAGGTCAATTACCCAAATATCAAGAATACTAACCAATTTTACCGGTTCTGCCTGAACAACATCTCCTATTCTTCATTTCTCATTCACTATTGCCACTTTTATAACATTATCCCGACGGTTCTCGAACATGTCGTAAGCATCCTTGATTTGCGAGAATGGATATGTATGAGTTATCAACGGTGTTGTATTGATGCTACCCTCGGAAATTAGTCGCAATATATCGCCACAATCGCATCCATCGACGCCTCCGGTCTTAAACGTCAGATTCTTGCCATACATATCTGGAAGCGGCAGGATTTGAGGCTTATCGTAGAGAGCAACAACAGTGACGATAGCATTAGGTCGGGCGCACTCATAGGCCAATCTGAACGTATCATCAGCGCCGGCAACTTCTATCACTCTGTCTGCACCACCATGCTCTGAAAGATGTGTCGTTTTATCCGGACATTCATCAGGAGAGACCACAATCACTTCAGGATAATGAGTCTTGACAAACTCCTGACGCTTTGTATCTTTCTCACAGACAATAATCCGCTTAGGTTTATATAGCATTACACACTGCAACGTGCATAGTCCGGTCGGTCCAGCACCGATAATCAGCACCGTATCATCTTCGCCTATCTCCGAAATCTTGGCTGCCCAATAACCTGTGGCAAGAATATCACCCACAAACAGAGCCTGTTCATCACTGACATTATCCGGAATCTTGGTCAGGCCATTGTCAGCAAACGGCACACGCACAAACTCAGTTTGTCCGCCATCAATACGACACCCCAGTGCCCATCCGCCATTCGGATCAGTGCAATTGTTGACCCACCCATGACTACAGAAGAAACACTCACCGCAGAACGTCTCCACATTCACAGCCACACGATCGCCCGGCTTTACTTTGGAGACAGCCTCGCCGACACTCTCCACCACGCCAACCATCTCATGCCCTACAGTAATGCCAGGCACAGCCCTCGGCACACTCCCATGCTTGATATGCAAATCCGATGTGCAGATACTGCTCATAGTCACCTTCACCACAGCATCTGTAGTCTCCACAACCACCGGCTTCAACTTCTCCGTCACCTCAAACCGGCCTCGCTCAATATAAGTTAGCGCTTTCATAATAAAATTCTTTATTCTAAACACTTAGACGATTAAGACAATGCTATCAATTCATTATCAACGACACAAAAAACAATAATAATTTTTCGTGTAACGAGAGATTCCTATTATTTTCACTCGGAAAGATGGATGCGTTTTTTTATGTTTTTAACTATTTACGTCTGAGTAATTTGGGGATTATTCGCAATATCTCTCTTAGTACGGCAATTTCTTCCAAAGTACAACCTAAAGGCCAATATCCGTCTGCCGAGCATCACCATCTCCCTCTGTTCCAGTTCATCGTGAACTATGTATTCGTCAAATTCACTCATAGGTGGATGCGGATTATTTATCGGACGTATTCAACAATGATTTCAGTGGAGTTCCATTGGCATTGTGCCAATCTTGCCATCCATTGGAACTTCGCCCGAGACAGAACACTGATGCAGCACTCGGACTATCAAATCTTTTGTTGAGTTTCAGCACACGTTTCCCATCAACATCTTCTGTGAGTTCTTCTATCTGCTTAATTCTCTTTTTAGGAGAGGGGCATGAATTGGTACAAGTGGAGGCAATAATACTTCCGGCAAGAATCGTCAGCCCATTGTCATCGTAGACACCTCTCGCTTCAGCACCACGTCCGGTAATAAAAATGGAGATTTGATGCTTATTGGTCTTATGTTCAGACCCTTCAAAGATATTACATCCGATAAAGGACGCAAGGAATATAATGTCCTCGAAGAACTCATCATCAGGGTCCCGCTTATGTTCAGGCAGAACAGGGAGATCGGGATTTTGCTTATTCTCATCAAGAAGATACTGCTTATTGCGAAGTGCCAAGGCTATAGCTTTTGCTTCAAGATACAGCACATCGGCTTTATCTATCTGGGACTCATTCTGAGAAATGAATACCATAGCCTTTGACCAGAAACCCTTCTTTTGCTCATGGTCTTTTATGCGCTTGCTAAAATTATTGGTCTCACCAATATATGCTTTTGGTTCTCCTTCATCAGATTCACCCAATAGAATATAAAGAGCGTATTTTTGGAGTTCCTTGCGATTAAGAATGTCAGCCATTTTAGAACGTGGCACTACAATTGCCATGCAATTCTTGTTGCTGACATATACCATGCGAGGCCCTTGTGGAGTCCCATCTATTAAGTATGTGGTTATGGTCTTTCCCATGATATCAATTTATTCTTCAGCAAATTTACAAAATAACCATGATATAACATTAAGAAACACTAAAAACCTAAGGCTCAGCTGGGTCAAATGTGACTTTCGTCAGATGTATCGCTGATTTTGGTTCAGAATTCGAAAGTGGGGAGGTCGGATTTGTCTATTTTGCAGAGACAGAGGGTGCAAGGGACGAAGCCCTTGCGCTATCCGACTTTGGTATCATCACATTTAGCGCTTCGGCTATATAGAATATAATTACTGATAATCAATCTATTATGTTGTCAAAAACGTACATTAAAATGTACTAATAGAGATAAACGAGAGGACTGAGAGAAAAAGTTCAAGGAATTTGACAAAGGCTGTAAGGATTTCGACCGCCTCACTTCTTCTTTCCCTGCTGTCTTGGAAGAACTTGAACAGCCACAGCGCAGATGAATAAGACGATGATATGTTCAGTCTATTTTCCGACCAGTCTTATCAATATAATACCAACCGTCACTCTCCCAATACCAATGTTCTGTATCATAACGTCTTTTTTCACCGGAATCTGATACTCTCGCTTTACCATACTCAAAAGGAAATGCACATTTGAAACGTGGAGTAATAACGGTATTTCCATTTTCTTCGGCATATCCAATCCGACCATGTTCATCAACTATGCGGTACATACCATCCTTCACATAATCATCGCCGTTGTCAAAATGGAAAGCGGGATACCGTTTGCTTTGCCTTTCATCATAATCGGCTATAATGAATTTTATGGGAAGTGTCAACCATCTATCTACTGGCACAAGGTCGAATGTTGCAGGCATAAATCGTGGGAACCCCGAAACCAACCTCATAGCCTCCGCATCAAGAGCCGGGTCTTTGCCTTTTACTATTTTTACGGAATCAACTTCTCCTGTTTTGCGAACAAGGAATTGTAGCACTACGCGACCCTGTATATTTTTATCATAAGCACTTTGTGGATAATTAAGATTATCATATATATAAGACAACATCGCAGCATAACCTCCAGGAAACTGTGGAGTGGTTTCATGCTCGATATACATTTCTTCTTGGCTATCATGATCCACTTGATTGGACATTGATATTAGTCCAATCGTATCGGCAAGTGTGAATCGCAGTATTGGTGCATCGAAAACATCCCTCTTAAAATTGGAAATAATTGAGTCGTTGTTACCTTGAAGACATATATCAATTGTCCCGTCAGGTTTTGTCCCTGATGTAAGATCTCCATTGTATTTTTTTGCAATCGCCGATCTTAAGAGTTGTCTTGTCTTAATTTGCTCCTTGATTGAGCACACCCCGATATCCAAATCGAATTCATTTCCTCCGAGCTGTTGAGAGAGAGCATCGCGGATTTCGACAGTATCTCCGACTACATTTATGGTAAGTCTGTTCCTATCATTCACAAAACAACCTGAATACCATTCCGGAAAATTCATGTCATCGGTCATTCCTACACACGTTGAGTCTGCACCAAACATATATGACAACCTTTCAAAATAAGTCCATGCTGGTTCTTGCACCGCCCCTTCTTCTTCAGAAGCAAAATTTTCTTCCTCGTGCTTTTGCTCCGTATAGCCTGTCCCGCTATACGACACAACATTCTTATATGATTTGGAACAACCACTTAGCAATAATATGGCAAATGCCAGGATCATCGTAACTCTTGATATTTCCATATGATTGTTTTTTATTAAAACGTAGATATATAGCTATTTGTTATATCTGTGATAAAATATAGGAAAGCGATAATCGTCCATTTTGTCAATATTTTCGCCCAACCGTTTCTGACCGACATGGAATTTGACGAAACCGAGAGAAGATATTTTATCAGTCGCAGCCTCATTGGGAAAATGGGATAATAGCTGTAATACTCTGTGTATTAGAAGCACAGGGTATCGTATAAAGTATATTTTGATAATTTTTAAAGTTTATTTGGTCGTATGAGAAAAAGAATGTAATTTTGCGCTACGTTTTGGTTCGCGGAAACGCGATTAATAGGGAATCCGGTGTGAATCCGGGACAGACCCGCTACTGTAATTCCTAAACGACTCATCGGCATAATGCCACTGTCAACCACGATGGGAAGGCGTCGATGAGCAGGATAAGTCAGGAGACCTGCCAAGACAACATATTGTTTTGTAGTTTTCGGGTTATATTACCACAAAACAACCATTCGCCTCCCGTCTATCCAATGAAATGGAGGATGAATATGGTTTGCTGTGTGATATCGCCTCATGTCAACTTTTAGCAGCAAACCGAAATGAGGCATTGCTTCCTGACATTTATTTTTGTTTTGTGCCACTTGTTTTCACAGGCGGCCGATTACACATTATCCGGTCAAGTGAACGATAATTCGGGAGAACCTGTTCCTTATGCCACGATAACGATAAACGACACCAAATTCATAGCTTCGACTGATGCAAAGGGATTTTTCGAAATGAAATTGCCTGACGGAGCGTACAATGGCATAGCATCCGCCGTAGGATACAGACCATCGGAATTTTCAGTTAATCTTACAAAGGATACATATATTGAAATAGTGTTGAAGGACAATGCCTTGGAGCTGAAAGGAATCAATGTATACGGCAAAGGCGCAGCCAAGAAGATTGAAGACGGAGCTTTTTCTGTGAATGCTGTGGAAATTACACCGAATATAAACAAGATGGTCACACTCAACGATATTGTCAACCGTACGGCAGGGGTAAAAGTCCGCAGGGAAGGTGGAGTAGGCTCTGATTTTGATCTGACCATCAACGGCATGTCCGGCAATTCAATCCGTTACTTCATAGACGGAGTGCCATTGGAAAGCAAGGGATCTGGCATCACGCTGGATAATGTCCCCCTGAACCTGGTCGATAGAGTTGAGCTTTATAAGGGTGTCGTTCCGTCTCACCTCAGCTCCGATGCTCTTGGCGGCGCTGTAAACATAATAACAAAGAAAACTCGCCAGAACTATCTTGATGCTTCATACGGCATAGGTTCATTCAATACACATACAGGAGAAATAACAGGACAATTTTATTTACCGGGGACAAAAATCGCCATACGCCCAACATTCAGTGTCAACTACTCCAAAAACAACTATAAGATGAAAGGAGTGGAAGTCTGGAGTGATGATGAAGACCGGTTTATATTCACAGACAAGCGCAGGTTTCACGACAACTATCTTTCATTGTTCGGGCAAATAGAAGCCGGTGTGAACGATGTCAGCTGGGCTGATCAGTTCTTTGTCGGATTCTCCGGAAACAAGCTCGACAAAGACATCCAGACCGGAGCTATGCAGAACAAAGTATATGGCGAGGCAAGTAAGAAATCCCATTCATACAGTATATCCGCACATTATAACAAACGCTGGGATAAATTCGCTATCCGGTTGAATCTGTCACAGACATGGGACCGCAGCGAAACAGTGGACACCGCATTCCGCAAATACTCTTGGAATGGAACATGGATGCCATCGTCGGGTAATGAACTTAACAACAAAGCAAAAACCATCAGGGTATACAACCGTCCGCTCACAATCGTGAATGCAGGCGTGGATTATGAGCTGAATGAGCATCATACTTTTGCCCTGAACTATATGCTAAACCGCAGAGGTAACGACAGATACGATAAAGTCGACCAATATTTCGAACCATCCAATGATATTGTGACAAAGCACATAGTTTCGGCCACCTACTCCCAGTCTTTCTTCAACCAGAAATGGCAAACATCCTACTTTATAAAGGATTATATAAATGCCCTTTCTATCAGGCAGACCGACAACACCACCATCACCGGCTCAGATAAGATAGATACAGACGCTACCAAAAGCTATTGGGGTGCAGGAATAGGCAGCCGCTACTCTTTCTGTGAACCGATTGCAGTAAAGGCTTCCTACGAGCACAGTGTGCGCCTGCCGCTCTCACGTGAGCTTCTGGGCAACGGAACAACCGTAAACCCAAACCTGACCCTCAGTCCCGAAACGAGCAACAACTATAATATCGGTCTGTTCGGAACATGGTTCTTCGGCGACGGCATACACCAACTCAGCTACGAGACCAACGGATTCATCCGCCATGTCCAGAACTATATCAGAGCCACGGTATCAGAACGCGAGGGCATGATGCAATACGTCAACGAACCGGCTATCGACGTCAAAGGCTTCGATTTTGAACTTTCATATTTCTGGAAGAACAAGCTTCAAATAACCATGAACGGAAGCTGGACAGAAGCACGCGACTTAAAAAAGTACAAGACAGACGGCAATCCTTCCGCAACATATAGAAACCGTGTTCCAAACCGTCCTTGGTTGTTCGGCAATATCGAGGCATCATATACATTCCGCGACCTGCTGGGAAAGACCGACCGATTGAGATTAGAGGCAGCCTATCAGTATATTCACTGGTATTACCTCAACTGGGAAGCATTCGGTGCGGCATCAACCAAAGCCCGTATTCCCAACCAGAACATCACTGATGTCTCCCTGACTTATTCATGGCACCGTGACAGATATAACATAACGCTGGAATGCAACAATATCTTCGACAAACTTGCATACGATAATTACATGCTGCAGAAGCCAGGCCGTAGCTTCGGTGCAAAATTTAGAATTTTCATTAACTAACCAAATATCAACAGACAATGAGAAAAGTAAAATTTATTCTATCGTCCTTCATGGCGCTTTTCCTTGCATTCGGCACGACAAGCTGCTCGGACGATGACGGACCAAAAACACCTGACGACCCGACAATCATCCAAGACTATCATTTTGACCTATGGGTAGCACTCGACCGACACGGCGGCATGGGCCGCGATGTACATACCCTTGTACGCAGCATCAATTCTCTTGATGCCGATCAGCCCGAAATCACATTCGAAGGTGTAGGCACAGAGGTTAATTCCCTTCTCTCTCTGGAGACAATACTAAAAGGCGCATACTACTATCAAGTGCCGGTATCAGGCGACCGCTTCGCAAAATATACCATCACAGACAACAATGTTGTGGAAGTCAAGTCGCGCATATTCAAAGATAATACATTCTCCACCCGCAAGTATACACACGCCTGGATAAACGACAATACACTTCTGATTATGGCAGCTAACGGTGATGCGAACAAAATCATCTGGACAAAGCTCAATACCGACGACATGACTATCATATCCGAAGGCACTCTGAACGTGCAAATGCCTGAAGGCGGTGAAATCTATACCACTTCCGGTATTCTCAAATACAGAGCTTCCGACAATAAGCTTTTCTACTTCTACTATGCAAAGACAGGCGGTAGCAGAGGCAAGCGCGTATCTCCAATGATGACAGCGGTAATCAACCCGTCGACAATGGATGTGGAAAGCGACACCCCGTGCTTCATGGACTGCGAGATGGTAGGAACTGCTTACGGCGAACTCCTCCAAACCACCACTTTTATTGACGACAGCAACAACCTCTATATTGCCTGCGTGACAAACGATGGCAGCGAGCACAGCCACCTGCTCAAGATTCCTGCCAACTCTACAGAGTTTGATAAAGACTACGATGGCTTTACTGCTGAAGGCAAACTGATATCCGTCATGTATGTAGGCGGCAACAAAGCTGTAGCTTATGCACGTGACGACCAGTTCGGAATAGGCATTGATGATTTCAGCCATTACTATACAGTGATAGATGTCGCAACAAAAAGCCATACACCGATAGAGTTCAATGGAGAACGCCTGGCATACAGCAGCGGCCGTTTCTCATCGCGCATGGCTTACGTAAACCACAAGGCATATATTGGAGTGGATGCCCAAGGACAGAAACCACAGATATACATCTATGACGTTCAGTCTGGTCAAACCACTCTCGGTGCGACAATGGAAGCAGGCTACTACTTTGAGCAAATCCGAGTGGTTGAGAATCTGAAATAACTATTTTTTATTTTTCTGCCAATAATCCTCCCGGGGCATTGTTTGCTCCGGGAGATTAGTTGTTTTTAACGACAACCGCACAATCTATCAGCACAACATGAAAAATTTAATATCGCTTGTAGTCGTACTGGCCGGCATCATAAGCCTCAACGCTCAGGATTTAAACGTATTGCCTAACAATAAGGTCGCCATATTGATGGTGCATTTCGGCACTACTTTTGACGACACCCGCGCACTTACGATAGATGCCATAAATGAGAAAGCACGACAGACCTTCCCCGGAATAAGAATAGAGGAAGCGTACACCTCCCGCATAATCATCAACCGACTTGAGAAAAGAGGCATAAAAAAATCTACACCACAGGAGGCCCTTCTCCGTCTGGCCGCCGACGGATATACTCATGTTGTCGTACAGGGTACTAATATAATAGACGGTATCGAGGCTGAGGTGCTACGCAAAGAGGCGGCTTCAGTAGCTCCTTTCTTTGAGGAGATAAGGGTTGGCCATCCGCTGCTTTATTCTGTTGAAGACTGCGAGAACGTTGCAGCCATTCTGGCATCGCGGTATAAAGACGCTACCGACAAAAGAGGAGCGGTGGTGCTCATCGGACATGGCACATCAACACCAGCCAACGCCATATATTCACAGATGGACTATATGTTCAAAGCCAATGGCAACGATGCTTTCCACGTAGCCACAGTGGAGGGCTATCCTACATATGAAACGACATTAGCAAGATTGAAAGCCGACCGCTATAAAACCATTACCCTCCTACCCTTCATGTTTGTTGCCGGAGACCATGCCAGGAACGATATTGATGGAGAATGGCGTGAGAATCTTGAAAAAGCCGGTTTTACAGTTTCTACCGTACTCGAAGGCTTAGGTCAAATCAGTCAAATCCAGGACATCTTCATCGAACATATCAAAGATGCTCTTACTGCTCCGGTATTGGATGCGCTAAGCCAAAAGAAGTCATATATCAAAGAAAATATTTAATGTCGAAAGTCAGGAAGTTCGTACCGGTAATCATAGTATTACTTACCATCAGCTGCGGAATCTACGCATGCTACAGCGTATGGTTCAGACCCACAAGAATCCTTGTTGTGAATCCGCTTCCGGCACAGGCTGCCGAGATTGTGCTTAACAATGACAGCAGGTACATTGATGTAGTATGCGCATCAATGGAAGAAGCCGGTAGTTTTGAAAACTTTGATGCGGTGCTTATGTATGGCCGCGGACTATATCTTGACTCAATACAATTACATTCCCTTGACAAAGCGGCGGAAAATGGCATTCCTGTATTTACAAACTCACTGCGAAATTTCAGTTTTATAGTCAATCATAATCTCGACTCCACACAGATTGCCGTACTACAACACTATTTTTCAAATCCATGCCGCGACAATTACCGTAATATGCTCCGGTATCTGAGAAGCATAGCCACACCCGGACGGTTTGGAGATAAAGATTACGACCAACCAATAGACATTCCTTCCGGCATGTATTATCATCTTGAGGCAGGACAGTATTTCGAAAAACCGGAAGAACTGACCCGATATCTTAAATCAAAGGGGCTATATAACCCCGATGGCAGCCGGATAGTCTTTGTCTCAGGCGTGAAATTCCCTGTTGAGAATAACCGTGCGCATATTGACACACTAATCTACCGGCTGACAGTAATGGGATACAACGTCTATCCGCTGACAGCAACCGGACAGCAAAGGGACGAAATGATTAAAGCTGTCGGACCTGAAGCTATTGTATATCTGCCGATGGGACGATTGGGTAATGATTCGCTTATTAATTGGGCATACAACAACCGCATACCCCTGTTTATGCCCTTTCCTCTCATACAGAGCCATGAGGAATGGCTTGACGTCGATAAACCTATGGGGGGAGGTACGCTCAATGCGAGAATCGTCGTCCCTGAAATTGACGGAGGTATGACTCCTCTATGTATATCCACACAGAATCAGGGAGATGATGAATTTCTGCTGTATACACCGGAGCCGGAACGTATTGACGCCTTCACAAGTCAGCTCGACCGCTTTATGAAATTAAGGAGAATGCCCAATTCACAAAAAAAGATAGCAGTCGGATATTTCAAATCTCCCGGCAAAGACGCTCTTATTGCATCCGGAATGGAGGTTGTGCCATCGCTTTACAACTTCTTGAAGCGTCTGAAAGACGAAGGTTATAATGTGACCGGCCTACCGGCTACAGCAAGAGATTTTGAAAGGCAAATCATGGAGCAGGGAAGCGTGATGGGCTCATACGCACCGTCTGCTCAGGAGCATTTTATGAATGAGTGTAATCCGATTTGGATTGATGCCGGAGAGTACGAGGACTGGGCAAAATCCGTTCTGCTGCCTGAGAAATATGCAGAAGTTGAGCATCGATATGGCAAAGCCCCCGGAACTTTGCTCGCACGTGGCGACAGTCTTGCCATCGCAGCAATACGCTATGGCAACATTCTCGTATTCCCACAACCACGTCCTGCTTTAGGAAATGATGATTTCAAACTCATACACGGCGCTGAGGTAGTGCCACCACACTCCTATATCGCCCCCTATCTGTATATGCAGAAAGAATTTGATGCGGATGCCTTGATACACTTCGGGACGCATGGCAATCTTGAGTTCACTCCAGGCAAAAATGCAGGTCTTTCACAAGCAGATTGGGCAGAAGTCTTGATTGGAAACCGTCCGCATTTCTATTTCTATACGACCGGAAATGTTGGAGAAGCGATTATTGCCAAAAGACGTAGCCACGCAGTGTTGGTGACTTATCTCACCCCTCCTTATGTGGAAAGTGGTATGCGTCAGAAATATACTACCTTATTGGAGGAGTTGCACGACGCTATTGCCCATCCCGAAAAGAATACACCGGCACTCAAAAATAAGATTATATGCCTCGGTTTTCACAAGGACTTAGGTTTAGATTCTATAAAAGTTGGGGAATATACAGCTGAAGAGTTGGAAAAAATAGATGGATTTGTAGAGGAGCTTGCGAATGAAAAAATCACCGGCGCATGCTATGTTATGGGGAGGCCATATTCTGATGCCGAAATGAAAACAACCGTAATGGCAATAGCGGCAGATCCTTTGGCATACGGCAGAGCCAAGGCAGACTATGAAAAAGGGAAAATCACCAAAGAGAATCTTCAGGACTTCTCATTTATATCCCATCACTATCTTCCACAGGCAAAGCAGGATGTTACAAAAGCATTGTCCGGCAACATTAATATTACCGATGAATTGTCGGATGTCATTGAATATCGCGAATTATTAAGCCAATCTGCCGGAGCAGAGTTGGATGCTATGGCAGAGGTCCTTAATGGAGAGCCCGTAAGACCAGCGCCCGGAGGCGACCCTGTGCTGAATCCGAATGTGTTGCCGATGGGTCGCAATATGTATAGTATCAATGCTGAAGCCACACCGGGACCTAAAGCATGGAATGATGGTATGGTGCTTGCAGAGCAATCATTGAAAGACTATTATTCAAAACATGGCGAATATCCTCAGAAAGTAAGTTATACTTTTTGGGCCGGAGAATTCATCTCCTCACAAGGAGCTACCATTGCTCAAGCATTGCGAATGTTAGGAGTTGAGCCTGTAAGAGATGAGCAAGGCCGCGTGATGGATCTTAAACTGACACCAAGTGCCGAACTTGGACGACCGCGAATTAATATAATGGTTCAGGTTTCAGGACAATTGCGCGACATCGCCGGTTCGCGCCTTAGGATGCTTACTGATGCAGTCGCTCTTGCAGCCGACAGTAAGGACGATATTTATCCTAATTATGTAGCCGACGGATCGTTGGCACAAGAAAAAGCACTCGTTGAAAATGGGGCTTCTCCACAACGTGCTCGTGAACTGGCGAATATGAGAGTCTTTGGCCCGGTAAACTCCGGATATAGCACAGGTATGCTTCGCTATACCGAAAGCTCTGGAGAATGGAATGACCGGCAGGAACTCGTAGACGGCTATCTCAATAACATGTGTGCCATATATGGTGATGAGGAGCACTGGGGCGATATGGACAAGAACCTTTTTCAAGCGGCTATCACTAACACCGATTTGATTGTGCAGCCGCGTCAGAGCAATACCTGGGGGCCTCTTTCTCTTGATCATGTATATGAATTTACGGGAGCACTTTCCTTGGCAGCCACATCAATCAACGGCAAGGAGCCTGATGCTATGTTGGCTGATTATCGTAATTCCTATCTCCCACGGTTGCAGAACACTAAGGAAGCTGTAGCGATTGAGACCAGAGCTACTATCCTAAATCCTGAATATATAAAGCAGAAGATGAAGGGGGAAGCAACGACAGCACAGATGTTTGGCGAAATATTCCGCAATATTTTCGGTTGGAGTGCTACTCGTCCGAGCGCATTGCAGGAAGATATTTATGATAATCTTTACGAAGTATATGTAGAGGATGTGAATGGGCTTGGAATAGAGGAATATTTCGATCGGGTCAATCCGGCAGCCCTCCAGGAAATGACAGCAACAATGCTTGAAAGTGCACGGAAAGGTTTTTGGCAAGCTGATAGCCGTAAAATAGAAGCTACAGCCCGACTCCACGCCAGGATTACGGAACGGCATGGAGCACCATGCACTGATTTCGTTTGTGCAAATACCAAACTTCAGGAGTTTACAGCCTCAAAACTTGATGACGCAACTGCCGACAAGTATCTTAACAATATATCGAAAGCTACCGCTCAAAATTCCGATGCAAAAGTCCTGAAGGAGGAGAGTCAAAATGTACTCTCTGCAATCACTCCGAAAACTTCTGCATATTATGTCATCGGAGCAGTATTGCTATTGTTGATTGTCGCTGCTGTAATTTTAATAATTAGAAAGCGGAAAAGCTCATGATTTCGATATTGATTATACTCAGTCTTGTGATTATGCTGACCGGCTCCATCCGACTCTCATTGATGGGATGGAAAGCTACGTTGCTATGGAGTTTAGTCTGGATGGTGGTAGCGTATTGCTCTACAATGTGGCTGACCAGGCTTTCAATGGAAGAAATATATGGGTATCTAAATATTCGTTCCGTCTGTCTATTCGGATTCATAGAGAGTTTCATTTTCATATCCTACGTGTTTTATACCGGCAAAGGGAAAGCCATATTATCTTATTATCCCGGATTAATGCTGATATTCCCTGTAACAATAATGGCGTTTTGGATGAGCCGCACAGTCAACGGGATTAGTTTTATGACAATCGGAGTATTGGCATCGTTAGTAACAGGGGCTTTGCTGACAGGAATTACTCTCCTTATGCACCAGCATAGATGTGAAAAATCGTGGCTATATATTGCCACAATAGTAAGTTTAATCAGTTATATCTTGATATTCGGAATTTTATGACTACAATTTCTGACATACTGTTCATTATCTCAAACGGCATACTGATTCCAGTGATAGTCTTGCTGCTCTTTTTGCTTGTCAAGGCAATCGTGCTGGTTATCGGATTCTACACTGAGTGGCAAAAGAACAGGCAACTGTCCGCTCAGCTTCAACATCTTGTAGAGAATTTCAATGCCGGCACTATCAATGATCTGGATTCAACCTTGGTCTCCTCGGATAACTCTCCGATAGTCAAGTGTCTTCGCGATATGCTTTCGCATAAGGATGACTCTATTTATTGCGAACATTCCTTAGCCGACTTTCAGGTAGATGTTCAGCAACAACTATCCAAAAACCGAGTTTTGATTAAGTTTGGTCCTATGCTCGGCTTGATGGGTACTCTTATACCTATGGGACCGGCGCTTGTAGGACTGGCAACGGGTGATATAGCGTCTATGGCTTATAATATGCAGGTGGCGTTTGCCACAACCGTAGTGGGTATGTTGGTCGCCGGCATAGGATTGGCTACACTGCAAGTGAGGCAACGCTTTTATGCCCGCTCTCTCAACACCTTGGATTTCTTATATCATAAACTTACCGGCAAATGAGACAGAATCCGATACTGACGAATGATGACAGGGACAACCCGCTGGGAATGCTCACTAACCTCTTTGATGTGGCTATGGTGTTTGCCGTGGCTCTTATGGTGGCTTTAGTGACGCATTTCAATATGAACGAGATATTCTCCAAAGAGGATTATACTATAGTCAAGAATCCCGGAGCGGAGAATATGGAGATTATAACCAAAGAGGGAAATGAAATCAAGAAATACACTTCCTCCGATTCAGATTCACCGACCAACGGCTCAAAAGGCCGGCGTGTCGGAACAGCTTATCAGCTTGAAAATGGAGAAATAATATACATCCCGGAAAAATAACAACTATGATGTTCTTTAAATATCTTATTCCTTTTGCTACAGTGGTAGCGTTATTGGGTTGCGGAGGACACCGTTCCTCTGAGGCAACTGAAGCGAGAACTGGAGTAGTAACTGACTCCCTGGGAATAATTCACCCCGATTACGCCAAAGGTTTCAATGTGAGCTATCAAGACGATATGGTGCTTCTTAATATCAATGATCCTGAGAACAAAGAGGCTGAACAATTCCATTTTGCACTCACCGATAAATATTTTTCCGGAATGCTCCCGGAAGGTTATATCCGCATAAATATCCCTGTAGAGTCGGCAATTTGCATGACATCGCTGCAGCTTTCCAACTTCCTGAAGCTCGATATTCCTGAGAAAGTCGTCGGCATAACAAGCACACGTCATCTTCACAATGTAAAAATGAATGAGCAACTTAAGAAGGGTCAGACACATAAGATCGGTATTGAAGGAAACTTCGACAATGAGGTGATAATGGCTATCAATCCTGATGTAATATTCATTTCTCCTTTCAAGCGCGGTGGTTATGACGCTATTCGTAATGTCGATATCCCTATGATTCCTCATTTGGGCTATAAGGAGCTCACTCCTCTTGGACAGGCCGAATGGATCAAGGTTATTGGTCTCCTTACAGGAAAGGCGGCTGATGCCAACCTGGAGTTCGCTGGAATAGAGAAGCGATATAATGATCTGAAAGCAATGGTTGACACTGTGAGTTATAGGCCGACTGTATTCAGTGGCGAGATGCGTGGCGGCAACTGGTATGCCGTTGGAGGAAAAAGCTTCCTCGCTCAACTGTTCAGGGATGCCGGTGGCGATTATTTCCTGAAAGACAACAATGAGTCGGGAGGTGTGACACTTGATTATGAGACGGTCTATACGAATGCCGCCCATGCCGATTATTGGCGAATAGTGAATAGTTTTGACGGCGATTACAATTATAATGTGCTTAAAGAACAAGATAACCGCTACACAGATTTTGACGCGTGGAAAAAACACGGCGTCATCTACTGCAATATGAAGGAGGTGCCGTTTTATGAAAGAATGCCTGTAGAGCCGGAGGTAGTACTCTCCGATTTCATTCATGTGTTTCATCCTGATATTCTACCCGATCACGAGCCAAGTTACTATCATCTGTTAGAGAAATGAGCAGGAGCAAAACAGCAATCCTGATGATGATATTAGGCACTTCAATCATCGTCTTTTTCATTCTGAACCTACTGTTAGGCTCCGTTAGCATTCCTGTGTGTGATATTATCGAGATATTGTTAGGACAGAAAAGTGATAATGTAATTTGGACCAACATCATTCTGAAATCACGTTTGCCCCAGTCTCTGACCGCGGCTATGGCTGGAGCAGGGTTGGCAGTAAGTGGCCTGCTGATGCAGACCGTTTTCCGTAATCCACTGGCTGGTCCTTCGGTACTTGGCATAAGCTCCGGCGCGAGTCTCGGGGTAGCTTGCGTTGTGTTATTGTCCGGGAGTATTGGAGGGGTGGCATTGAGTAAATTGGGGGTTATTGGAGAAGTAACAATCACACTGTCTGCTATTGTTGGGTCTCTGTTGATTATGGCACTGATAGCTTTTGTAGCCCAAAAAGTGAGAGGCAACGTCACTCTGCTTATCATGGGTGTGATGATCGGATACATAGCCAATGCAATTATCGGAGTCCTCAAGTTTTTCAGTGCAGAGGAAGATATACGTGCATATGTGATATGGGGTCTCGGCAGTTTTTCCCGTGTCTCCGGAGGGCAGACATCCGTATTTATTATACTGATGATATTGTTGCTCCCCACATCATTCTTTCTGATAAAGACGCTTAATCTATTGCTGCTCGGGGATGCATATGCAAGGAATCTCGGGCTTAACATCAAGAGAGCACGATTACTTGTAATTGGTTGTTCCGGCATTTTGGTGGCTGTGGTAACGGCCTATTGCGGTCCGGTAGTATTCCTGGGACTTGCAGTGCCTCATATTTGCCGTGGCTTGTTTCATACTTCAAATCATGCCACTATTCTTCCGGCATCCCTTTTAGGAGGTGCTTCTTTGGCTCTGTTGTGCAACCTTATTGCTCGTATGCCTGGTTTCGAAGGGGCCCTGCCGGTCAACTCTGTGACCGCATTGGTGGGTGCTCCGGTTGTAATGTGGGTGTTGTTCAAAAAACGTAAAAGTGAAGCATAATGGAAAAGAAAGAGACGATAAAAGTGGTGGAACTTTCTACAGGCTACCACAATAAAAAAGGAACGACCGTAATTACTCGTGACATTAACGCTTCTTTATATGATGGAGAGCTCACATGTCTTTTAGGCCCTAATGGTGCAGGAAAATCGACTTTGCTCAAAACTCTCACCGCTTTTCTTACTCCGGTGAAAGGTGAGATATTTATAAAGCAGAAACCGCTGCGCGACTACTCCGACGCAGAATTAGCTAAAGTTATTGGGGTCGTACTGACAGAGAAGCTCACAATCAATAATATGTCGGTAGACGAGTTGGTTGGAATGGGACGTAGCCCTTATACAGGATTTTGGGGGCATATGAGTAAGTACGACCGCAAGATAGTGGATAAATCCATAAGTCTTGTGGGAATCATCGGACTACGCGGGCGCATGGTACAGACTTTAAGCGACGGAGAGCGGCAGAAAGTGATGATTGCCAAAACTCTTGCACAAGAGACTCCTATCATTTTCCTCGATGAGCCCACAGCATTCCTCGACTATCCCAGCAAGGTGGAGATAATGCAACTGCTTCAAACCCTTGCGCGTGAACAATCCAAGACAGTTTTCCTCTCTACCCACGATCTTGAGTTAGCGCTTCAGATTGCCGATAAAATATGGCTTATAGATAAGACACACGGAATAACGATCGGCACTCCGGAGGATTTGGCATTAAATGGAGATATGAGCCGATACTTCCATCGTGAAGGGGTAATATTTGATATTAATAGCGGATTGTTCAAAATATGCCATAAACTTAATAAATCTGTTAGCTTAACCGGAGAAGGAGCAGAATACAATATGGTGAAGAAGGCCTTAGCCCGTCAGGGCATTGCCGTAACATCTGCAGCAAATGCTCCCATCGCCATTGAAGCAACTACTGATAAAATTATCGTTGACGGATTGACGGTAAAATCTATTGAGGATCTCATATATCTGGTGAATGACACGCTTAACTCCTGATCAATGAAAAGGTTGCTGATAATAATTGATGGTATGGACGATGAACCGATTCCCGAACTTGGGAACATGGCTCCTGCTTCGTATGCTTCCATGCCTTCACTATCATTCATGCGCTCGCATGGAGAAGTAAACTCGCAGCAAACAATTCCCGACGGATATGCGGCATCCACAGAAATTGCATTGATGACGATCTTGGGATTTACAGTTGGATCGGATTTTGACTCCCGCTCATGGTTTGAGGCTTTAGGTGGCGGATTGGAGGTGACGGACAGTGACCTGTGTCTACGTTGTAATCTTATCACTCATTGTAATAGCATAATCGAATCTCATTGTGGACATTACCCTGACACAGATGAAAGCCATACCATCATAAAGAAATTAAATGAGCATTTTGGCGAGGACGATTTCACTTTCCATAGTTTTGGCAATTTCAGAAACTTGCTGATTGTACGTAATTGTTGGGCGAAGATAAGTGCGTCCCCACCACACAGATTGTTAGACCAATCGGTTGACAGATTACTGATCAGAGCCAATGATTTGACTTTGGAAGAAAGATTAAACCGTTGTATAACAGAATCTCGAACTATTCTTCGCAAACACATAGCCAATGGCATAGCGATTTGGGCTCCGGGGCGTGCAATTTCATTCCCCAACAATATTAAAGGATCGGTAGTAGCCGGAGTTAATGTAGTAAAAGGTATTGGACGCTCTGTCGGTATGTCGGTCATAGACGTTCCCGGAGCAACCGGAGATGAGTTTACAGATTATTCCGCCAAACTGAATGCGACACTCCAAGCACTGAAAAAGGATGATTTTGTACTTCTACATATCGAGGCTACGGATGAAGCATCTCATGAGCGAGCCCCATTTAAGAAAGTGCGTATTCTTGAAACGATTGACCAATTAGTGTTATCCCCCCTGCTTACCAAACGAACAGGAGTTTTACAGATCACTGTTCAGGGAGACCATGCGACTTCATCACTTTCGGGAAAACACCTGAGCAGTCCCGTGACAGTGATTAACTATACAAAAAACGAATAATATATATGAAACCAAAGATAACTGTTATAGGCATCGGACCGGGAAATGCGGCAGATATGACAGCGGCAGCAATAGACGCGTTGCGTCAGGCTGAAATTGTGGTCGGCTATAAATACTATATTCCATTTATTGCACCTCTACTTCGACTGGATGCTACAATCATACAGAACGGAATGAAGCAGGAACAGACCCGCATTGAAAAGGCATTTGAAATAGCTGAATCCGGCCGGAACGTATGTATTATAAGTTCAGGCGATTCAGGAATATATGGAATGGCCCCGCTCGTATATGAAATGCTGCGAGCCCGTGGCTCGGATCTTGAAATTGAGGTAATCCCCGGAATCAGTGCGTTCCAGAAAGCCGCTTCACTCCTCGGGGCGCCGATTGGGCATGACTTCTGTGTGATTTCCCTAAGCGACCTAATGACTCCTTGGAGTTTGATTGAGCGGAGAATACAGGCTGCGGTCGATGCCGATTTCATCACGGCAGTATATAATCCTAAAAGTACCGGCAGATACTGGGAACTGTATCGGCTTAAGGAATTGTTTTTAAGCGGACGCAATCCTGAAACTCCGGTTGGATTCGTACGCCAGGCCGGACGTGATGAGCAGAAAGTTACGCTGACTACACTTCGTGAGTTTAATCCGGAGGACGTTGATATGTTTACAGTTGTTATAATCGGTAATTCCCAATCTTATCTTTGGGAAAATCACTTCACAACTCCAAGAGGCTATTACAGACCCTCTAATGTCCGGAGCTCATCCCCCGGCCAATCTATTATGATTGAGAGTTTCCGTACAATTGAGAGAGAGATGGCGCATCCCGAAATCTCACTTGACTTGAAATGGCCTATGCTCCATGCCATACACACGACTGCCGACTTCGATATGGAGAATGTGGTAAAGACCGATGCAGGAGCCGTAGAAAAAATCTATAAATCATTGACCGAAGGAGGAGTAAGGACTATTGTCACAGATGTAACTATGGCTGCTTCAGGCATCCGGAAAGGAGCACTGGAGAGACTTGGAGTGGAGGTAAAATGCTATCTGAATGATGATGCTACAACAGAGCTTGCAAAAGAGAAAGGTATAACACGGACTCAGGCCGGAATAAGACGAGCAGTGGCAGAACATTCCGATGCCCTATACGTGTTCGGTAATGCACCCACAGCCCTGATGGAACTATGTACTCTGATTCGGCAGAAAAAGGCTAATCCTTGCGGAATTGTTGCCTCCCCTGTCGGATTTGTTCATGTATGCGAAAGCAAGCACATGATCAAGCCTTTCACCCACATCCCTAAAATAATCGTGGAGGGAAGAAAAGGAGGTAGCAACTTGGCTGCCACATTAGTTAACTCTATTCTTTGCTGGCCAGATGCGCAGCTGTTAAAACCGGGAAGAGATGTCTGAGAAAATATTTCATATAATTGGGATTTCAGACCAGCGCAATCAATTCTTTACCCCTGAAATAATTGAACTTATCTCAAAGGGTAAGGTCTTTTCCGGGGGGCGTCGTCATCATGAGATTGTGGCTGAGGTTCTTCCGGGAGACGCTGTTTGGATTGACATAACCGTACCATTGGATAAAGTCTACCGGCACTATCTCTACCACAATGATATTGTAGTGTTCGCTTCGGGTGATCCGCTTTTCTATGGATTTGCAAATACGCTGAGAAGAGAATTCCCATCAGCGAAGATAAGTGTCCATCCTACGTTCAATTCTTTGCAGCTTTTAGCTCATAGACTTTTGTTACCATACGCCGGTATGATAAATATCTCCGTTACCGGACGACCTTGGAAAGCTCTTGACGTGGCTCTTTTGGAAAACCGGCCACTTATAGGCGTCCTTACTGACCATAAGAAAGGACCTTTGGAAATCGCTGCCAGATTGTTGAATTATGGGTACGATAATTATGAAATATCGGTAGGTGAATGTCTGGGTAACGATACGGAAAATATAAAGACGTTATCTTTGCAGGAGGCTTTAGTGCAATCATTCGCAAACCCCAATTGTGTAATTCTTCAAATGACCTCTGCCCGCAGAAGATACTTCGGTATTCCTGAAAACTTGTTTGCTCACCTGGCAGGACGCAGCAATATGATTACCAAAATGCCCGTCAGGTTACTTTCATTGTCTATGCTTGACCTTTATGGACGTAAGGTGATGTGGGACGTAGGCTTTTGCACCGGGTCGGTATCAATAGAGGCAAAGTTGCAATTTCCTGCGCTCGATATAATAGCCTTTGAACGCCGTGAGGAATCAAGAAATCTTCTTGATGATAATTGCCGTAGGTTCGGTGTCCCTGGAATCACAGGGGTTATAGCAGATTTTATGGACTGTGATTTAAGCGACTTTCCAAGGCCGGATGCGGTGTTTATCGGAGGTCATGGCGGTCGACTCGATACTATGGTCTGCCGTATCTATAAAGTATTGAACAAGGATGGAGTGATTGTCTTCAATTCTGTCAGTACTGAAAGTTGCCAAGTTTTCCGCAGGGCGATAGAATCCTGTGGTGGAGTCATCGAAGCCGAACACACGATGATTTTAGACAGTCATAATCCGATAACAATACTCAAAGCAAAATGAAATACATCACATACATAAATGATGCCGGACGTAAGTTGGGCGAAACAATCCAAAGAGAAATGCCGGAGTTCTCCTTGATAGAACAAAAGGAATTTCCTGCAACTGATTTTTCATCGGTAAATGCTGTAATCTTCATTGGAGCATTGGGGATTTGCGTGCGTATGATAGCCCTGATGGTAAATAACAAATATACTGATCCTGCTGTCGTTTGTGTAGACAGTATGGGACGCAATGCCATATCGGTTCTTTCAGGTCACGTAGGAGGGGCCAACCGATTGTGTGAGGAGGTAGCTCACATTATTGGCGCGCGACCTGTTGTTACTACTCAGAGCGACAACCTCGGGACGTGGAAGCTTGACATTTTGGGAAAGTGTATGGGCTGGGAAACCGATGCTACACGAGCCGAAATGAATCAAGCCATCGCAACGCTTGTAAACGGGAAGCCAGTGGGGCTATTGCTGGATATCCGTGACCGTGGAACGGATTATTTGGAAGCTGATCTTCCCGCCAATGTATCTATTGTCACTGATCGGACAGATGTGTCAAAATATCAACTGATTATTGCAGTTACTCCCTATATATATGATTTTGATATTCCTATTCTATACTATCGTCCGATGGTGTTGAATCTGGGAGTCGGTTGCAGGCGTGACTGCAATCCGGAAGGAGTTGCAAACTACATTGGGAATATATTGAATGATAACGGTATCAGTCCTCTGTCTATAAAGTCTGTATCTACGATAGACTTGAAGAAAGATGAACCTCTCATCGCAAAACTTTCAACTTGGAATAACATTAATTTGTGCAACATTTACACTGCGGAGCAACTGGCAGGAATAGAAGTCCCGAACCCTTCGGAGAAGGTGTTGAAAGTGACCGGTGTTGCCGGAGTGGCAGAAAGCTGTGCCATAAAAGCGTCAGATAACGGAAAAATTATATTGGAAAAACATAAGGGCAAGCTCTCGGACGAGTCTGACTTCACGTTTGCTGTGGCTCTTGACAAGGGAGCTTTGCGTGGAGGGCATATTGAGTTTGTCGGCGCCGGTCCCGGTGATCCGGAACTCGTCTCTGTACGTGGAAAACGTTTCCTTGAGCAAGCCGACTTAATACTTTATGCAGGAAGTCTTGTGCCAAAAGAGTTGACCTATTACGCTAAGCCTGGTTGCACAGTAAGGAGTTCTGCTTCGATGAATCTCGAAGAACAATTTGAGTTGATGAAGGAGTTTTACGACCGCGAAAAACTTGTTGTAAGGCTCCATACAGGCGACCCGTGCATCTACGGTGCGATACAGGAACAGATGGCTTTCTTTGACCGCTATGGCATGAATTATCATATCACACCCGGTATATCTTCATTTCAGGCTGCGGCAGCCGCTTTGAAATCGCAATTTACAATTCCAGAAAAAGTACAGACCATCATCCTGACCAGAGGCGAAGGTCGCACACCGATGCCGGAAAAAGAGCAGTTGCATAAACTCGCTGCCTCCCAAAGCACAATGTGTATCTATCTGAGTGCCGGTATTGTGGATGACGTGCAGCGGGAATTGCTTATGGCTTACCCTCCTGAAACACCTGTAGCCGCCTGCTACAAACTGACGTGGAAGGAGGAGAAAATCTATCGTGGCGTGCTCAAGGACCTTGCGCGGATAGTCCATGAAAATCATCTGACACTCACGACGCTCTTGGTGGTTGGAGATGCTATCAATAACCGTGATGGATTGTCACGGCTATATAATGACAACTTCAAGCATCTGTTCAGAAAATGATACTTGTGTTTGGTGGTACTACCGAAGGTCGCTTGGCAATAAGAACTCTTGACGAAGGTGATGGAAGGTACATCTACTCTACACTTGGCACAAGTCAGAAAGTGGAGTGTGCTCATGGCATTCACATCAGTGGTGCTATGGCAGAGAACGATATGCTCCAAGTTTGTAGGGAAAATTCAATCAAACTGATTATAGATGCCGCCCATCCGTTTGCTATAAACCTACATAATACTATAGGAATGGTAGCCAGATTATTGCATATTCCTGTCATACGTTTGGAACGTATATATCCTGAATTATATAATCCAGAAATAGTGTGGTGTGACACTTACGCCGATGCGGTTAGCAAAATGAAGACCTATAGAGTAAACAGACTTTTGGCTCTCACAGGAGTGCAGACTATCCCTAAATTAATTGACTTCTGGCAATGCAATGAAACATGGTTTCGCGTGCTTGACCGCAAAAAATCCGTTGAAAAAGCAGAAAACTATGGATTTCCCATCAACCGTCTCGCCTTTTATGGGGAAGATGCTACTGACGCTCTGATTGACAAGCTTTTTCCCGATGCAATAATTACAAAGGAAAGCGGAACAAGCGGTGGCTTTATGGAAAAAGTCACATCTGCACTGCAAAAGGGAGTAAAGGTCTTTATAGTTCGTCGTCCCAAACTCCCGGATAGCTTCATTACTGTAGAAGGACGGCATGGACTACGTATGGAAGTCGAGCGACTTTTACCTGATTTTTATTCGTTACATACCGGCTTCACGACCGGCTCCTGCGCTACTGCCGCTGCTAAAGCTGCTTTATGGGGTCTTTTGAAGGGAGAGAAACTTTCAGAAGTCAGTTTCAGAATTCCTGAAGGAGAAACCATGAACATGGAAATTGAGGAAGTGGAAATTCAAACTTCATCAGCCTCAGCCAGAGTGATAAAAAAAGCCGGAGATGATCCTGACGTTACTGACAAAAGCTGCATTACTGTTACAGTTGCCTATTCAGAGCATGATGGTATAAATTTTATCGGAGGTCATGGAATAGGAACCGTAACATTGCCTGGCATAGGGCTTCCGGTTGGCGAACCGGCAATTAACCCTGTGCCACGTGCAATGATTGAACGCGAGTTGAAAGCATTGTATCCTGACGGGTTAGACGTAACTGTCTCTATTGAAAATGGCGAAGTGTTAGCTACCAAAACGTTCAACCCACGTGTAGGTGTGGTAGGTGGTGTCTCCATAATAGGCACAACAGGTATTGTCCGTCCATTCTCTCATGAAGCCTTTATAGAGGCTATCCATAGGGAGATGGAAGTAGCGTTGGCTATAGGATGTGAACGAATTGTCGTCAACTCCGGAGGTAAGAGCGAAAGATATATTAAGACTCTTTATCCATCCTTGCCTCAGCAGGCCTTTATTCATTATGGTAATGCCGTAGGTGATACGATGCTTTTGGCTCAGAAGCTAAAAGTACCGAAGCTAACCATCGGATTGATGCTTGGAAAGGCAGTGAAACTCGCAGAGGGCAATCTTAATACCCACAGTCACAAGATTACTCTCAATCGCGATTTCTTGTGCAGAATTGCGAAGGAAGCCGGTTGTTCTTCGGAGGTTTCAAGCGTAATAGCAAATATGAATATGGCCCGCGAATTGTGGAACGGTTTGTCTGAAAAAGATACCGGCCGATTCTTTCCCGCAATATTAAAACTGTGTCATAACCATTGCTCCTCTATCTATCATGGTGACTTGGAAACTGTGCTTATTGATGATCAGGGCAATATAAGATATCGAATATGAAATCAGCTTTTCTCATAGCAGCAACTTCTTCAGGATGTGGCAAAACAACGCTGTCGCTTGGGCTTATGCGTGCTCTTATACGCAAGCACGTTTCTATTCAGCCATTCAAGTGCGGTCCGGATTACATTGACACGCAATTTCAGTCGATTGCAGCAGAGCGAGAGTCTATAAATCTTGACCTGTTTATGTCGTCTGATAGTCATGTCCGCGCTCTATTTTCCCTCTATTCTGAGGATTCCGATGTCAGCATTGTCGAGGGTGTAATGGGGATGTTTGACGGATTCGACAAAATGAAAGGGAGCAGTGCCGACGTAGCCCACATTCTTGACATTCCGGTGATTCTACTGATTAATGCGGCTTCAACGGCTTATTCTGTCGCTGCAACCATATATGGTTTCACACACTTTTGTCCTGACGTAAAAATAGCAGGTGTTATATTTAATCGTGTTGCCTCGGAAAATCATTTTTCATTTCTAAAGAAGGCATGTGCGGATGTCGGGGTTGAGTGCTTTGGATACTTAAAAAAGAATGAAGCATTGCAAACACCTTCCCGTCATCTCGGTCTCACTCTGTCGTCACGGGAGGTAATGAACCGGTTTATTGATATGGCCGCAGATGAAGTTGAGAAGAATGTTGAGATGGAGCGTCTTCTAAAGGCCACTTCGCTGACGGAAGCACCCCAAAAAGAGAAATTAAAGATCTCCGTTTTATCGGATTTTACAGTAGCTGTAGCTCGCGATGAGGCTTTCAGTTTCATCTATCCTGCTAATCTTAAAACTTTCGGAAAGATTGTTTATTTCTCACCCATTCATGACAGCCATTTACCTGCTGCCGACCTTGTGTATCTTCCGGGGGGGTATCCTGAGCTTTTCGCCGACAAGCTTTCAGAAAACATAAATCTAAGAAATGAAATAAAAGCTTTTGCTGAGAATGGTGGGCGTATATTAGCAGAATGTGGTGGATTGATTTATCTATGTGAGGCAATTGATGGTCAGAAAATGTGTGGAATCTTCCCCATGAAAGCAACAATGAATGATAGCAAACTATCGCTGGGATACCGTAGGATTGATTTCCCCCATGCGACATTGAAAGGACATGAATTTCATTACTCACATATTATCGCCCCTTTAAGCATATCCGGAATTGCTACTCAGCAAAATGTAAAAGGACAGAAGATTGAAACACCTGTATACAGATATAAGAACACAATCGCCGGATATACCCATCTATATTGGGCGGAAACCGACATATTAAAACTTTGGAAATAATGGCAAAAATATATACCCGCACCGGTGACAAGGGCATCACCGCAATACATGGAGGTGAGCGTGTACCTAAGACAGACATTCGTATAGAGGCTAATGGCTGCATAGACGAACTCAATGTTGCGATAGGCTTTTTGCGGAGCATGCCCGTCAGAAACCATCAGTGGCAGCCTTTGCTTCGTGAGATTCAACTAACCCTTATGACTATAATGAGTCTCGTAGCTACTCGTAGTGAAAAACGCTCTGCTAATCCGAATATCCTTCCGGAAGATATTGTAGAGAAAACAGAAAGTGTGATTGACAAAATTAATGCTGAATGTACTCCACCCGACAGTTTCATACTTCCCGGTGGAACTCCCGTAGCGACTCAGCTTCATCAGTGCCGTGTGCTTGCCCGAAGAGCTGAGCGCCGCTTATGGAGCTTGAATGAGCAGGATGCAGTGCCCGAAAAAATATTGTGCTATTTCAACCGGCTGTCCGATCTGTTTTTCATCATGGCAAGATGGGAGCTTCATCACTCATACTGTCAGGAAGAAGTCTGGAAAGAATTCGGATATAAACGAAAATTGAGATGAACAAATTGTCACCCATAATGTTGGCCGGGACCGGTAGCGACGTCGGTAAGAGTCTTATCGCTACCGGACTTTGCCGTATTTTCAAGCAGGACGGTTATTGCCCTGCTCCATTCAAGGCTCAGAATATGGCTCTGAACTCCTATGTCACGACTGATGGATTGGAGATCGGACGTGCCCAGGCAGTACAGGCTGAGGCAGCTGAGTTGCCATGTATGGTAGAGATGAATCCTATTCTGCTCAAGCCCTCCGGCGAACATACTTCGCAGGTGGTCTTGAATGGAAAACCCTCGGGGAATAAGGATGCCTACAGCTACTTCCGTAGGGAAGGGAAAGAGAATCTTCGCGCTATAGCGCAAAGTGCTTTCGACATGCTTATCTCGCGCTTCAATCCTATTGTGATGGAGGGAGCCGGAAGCATATCCGAACTCAATCTTCGGGAGGGCGATATAGTGAATATGTCAATGGCTCGTTATGCTGATGCAAAGGTAATATTAGTAGCGGATATTGACCGTGGAGGTGTTTTTGCCAGTGTATATGGTTCGATAATGCTACAGACTCCGGAAGACAGGAAACGCATAAAAGGAATCATCATAAATAAATTTCGTGGAGATCTGCGCCTATTTGACGAGGGAAGGAAGATAATGGAGGAAATATGTGGAGTACCTGTGCTTGGCGTTGTACCTATGGCTACTCATATCCATATTGATGAAGAAGATTCTGTTGCATTGGGCAAAAAAGAATACCATGCCTTGACGGATAAAATAAATGTGGCAGTTGTGTTGCTCAAGCATATCTCCAATTTCACTGATTTCAACGTCCTTGAACGTCACCCTCAGGTAAATCTTTTTTATACAAACACTCCTCAAGATTTGGCCTCTGCAGACATCGTAATTCTCCCCGGCAGTAAGAACACTCTTGATGATTTGCTTGAAATGCGAAAGAGTGGGATGACAAAGGCAATCATTACGGCACGACAGAATGGCAAGACTATTATCGGAATATGTGGCGGTTATCAGATGATGGGTGAATTGGTGAGAGACCCGTACGGCATTGAAGGGTCGATTGAAACTCTTCCGGGCCTCGGGCTGCTTCCGACTAAAACGGAGATGTATAGTGAGAAAACTACGCGGCAGGTTGAGTTCCGGTTTATGGATGATAATAGGAAATGTGTCGGGTATGAAATACACATGGGCCGGACTTCTTCTGATAAGCCATTTTTGACTTTTGCAGACGGGACTTATGAAGGATGTATGGTAGACGCTAAGTGCTTTGGCAGCTATGTACATGGAATTTTAGATAATCAGGCTGTCATTGATTTCATTCTGAAGCCATATGTAAAAGATGCGGCTCAAACCACATTCGACGCAGATACATTCAAAAACCGACAGTATGATTTGCTTGCCGAGTGGCTACGTGAGCATATTGATATTCCTCAAATATATAAAATTCTGGAAAACAATGATTGACGGACACGGTGACGACATATTCCGTTATGGCGATAAGATAAAGATAAATTTCAGTTCTAATATCCCTCAGAAGGTAGATCATTCAGGGCTGCTGAGTCATCTTTCCATGGCGGGGGCAATATTCAAGAATTATCCCGAACCGGAGCCACTAAGCGTGGAGCTAAAGCTTGCAGGACTTTATGGCATCGATGCTGAAAATATCATAGTGACCAATGGTGCAACCGAAGCAATCTACCTGTTAGCCCATGTTTTTTCCGGTGGCCAATCGACCATTGTTTCGCCAACTTTCAGAGAGTATCAGGATGCCTGTAGAGTCTTTAATCATATTGTCCGGTTTGTTACATCGCTTGACGCAATTGAGCAGGGAGATGATATGGTATGGCTATGCAACCCCAACAATCCAACCGGAATGGCCTATGATAAAGGAAAATTACTGGCTATAGTTGACCATCACCCCGATACATTATTTGTGGTGGATCAAGCTTACGCACTTTTCTCTGTGAAAGAAGTGTTTTCCATTGCCGATGTAATGTTGAGGAAAAATGTGGTGGTGCTTCACTCACTGACCAAGCAGTTTGTGGTTCCTGGGTTGCGCATAGGTTATGCTGTTGGCCCGGCAGATATTCTAAACCGCTTGCGCTCACTTCGGATGCCATGGTCTGTCAATTCTATTGCTATCGAAGCAGCTCTTTATCTACTTGAAAATTCCCGGAACTATGCTTTCAATGCCCATGAACTTCACGCTGAGACAATGAGATTAGCCACTGAGATTTCACGGCTTGGAATTGATGTATCTTCGACAGATTGCAACTTCCTTCTTGCACGCCTTCCTTATAATTCAGCCGCTGAACTCAAATCGTGGCTCATAGATAATCATGGAGTGCTCATCAGAGACGCATCAAACTTTGAAGGACTTACACCTCGTCATTTCCGCGTGGCAGCTCAAATTCGGGAGGAAAATAATATGCTCATTAACGCACTGAGAGAATGGACTTCATTATATCGATAATACCATTGTTGGTAGCATGGCTACTTGATATACTGTTGGGGGATCCTCAGTGGCTTTCCCATCCTGTTATATGGTTTGGCAAAGCAATTAGCTTATGCGAACATCAGTTTAACAAAAGGAATTGGCGTAGACTCAAAGGTGGACTGACGGCGATATTACTGATTGTAGCAACCTATCTCATTACCTGGCGGTTACTTCGCGTCGTTTCTCCCTTTCTTTGGCTTGACTTTGTTGTCCGGACCATCCTGATATTCTATTGTCTTGCCGGCACTACACTTATTCGGGAGGTGAGAATGGTTTTCAGTGCAGTAGACCGGTCATTGGAAGAAGGTAGGCGTCAGGTTGGACGCATCGTAGGGCGCGACACTGCAAACTTATCTGCTCAGGAAATTCGCACTGCCGGCCTCGAAACCCTTGCTGAAAACCTCAGCGACGGAGTAATTGCTCCTCTGTTTTGGTTCGCGTTGCTTGGCATTCCCGGTATGATGGCATATAAGATGGTGAATACCCTTGACTCTATGATAGGCTATAAGAGTGAGCGCTACCGCCAGTTTGGAATGGTAGCTGCCCGCATTGATGACTTGGCCAACTATATCCCAGCAAGACTGACGGCCTGTCTTATGGTGATTGCTTCAGGAAAAATGAGTCTATTTGGATTCGTAAGACAATATGGATCGAAACACGCAAGTCCTAACAGCGGATATCCTGAGGCTGCCTTAGCTGGAATACTGGATTGCAGATTCGGTGGCACTCACGACTATTTCGGTGAAAGTGTCTACAAACCTTATATTGGCGAGAGTGAGCGCGACTTCAGTTATGCAGACATAGATAAGGCCGGAACTATCAACCGAAAGGTTGAGGTGCTGTCGATTCTTCTTGTTGTCGCAGTCAAAGCAATATTTCTACTATAGAGCCATAAGTAGGTATTGCATTATACATTTCCGAATATGTCTTACCGCCAAATGCTACAAGGGCATTTATCAGTATGCCTCCGTGGGTGAAAATTGCGATAGTTTCATCTGTATGCGCCGGTTTTATTTCATCGACAAACTCCATAAACCGACGACGCTGATCTATTACTGACTCTCCTCCAGTGGCCGCAACATTGATGTAGTCATCAAACCACTCTTGCAATCTCGGATCGGTTATTTCATCATAGCATTTCATCTCCCATTCTCCGAAATCCATTTCTGCAAGCCGGGAGTCGATGACAAGGTGGTCGTAACCACAAAAACGCGCAAGCTTCACACATCGTGAGAGCGGACTGCTGTAAACTTGATCAAAAGAAAATTTTTGAAGTCCTTTTTTCACTTCAGAAGCTTCTTCCTGGAAACTTTCAGCAAGAGGTACGTCGGTCTGTCCGTAGCACACGCCACGAGCCACTGCTACAGAAGTATGACGTATCAACACAAGGCGCATATTCCTGAAATTATTACAATACCGAATATCATAGTATCTTCACATATCAGATAGCTAGCCCCGCAGCAATCCCCAGTATAGCCACCTATGCGACGTTTCATCATTGAAATCAATACAACAATGCAGGCAATCGGAACTATAACGCTTAAAACCGCACAAGACTTGACAAACCACAATGGAATAAGAGGAATAATTCCGAACGAGATATTCAGCGTCAGTTGCCATACGGTCATCCGCGAATAAGAAATCTTGTTTTTTGCTCCTTCCGGCCTTGCATAAGGAAGAATGTTGGTAAGCTGAGAAGCACAAAATTTTCCGAAAGGATCAACCGCGACAACTGCTATGGCAGCTAAAAGTGGTGATAGAGACGAGAGCAACCCTATCAACAGAAGATTATGACAAATAAGTCCGATTACTCCATAGGTGCCGATATGGGAATCTTTCATGATTCGGAGAATAGTGCCCTTGTCGCGTCCTCCACCGAAACCGTCACAAAAGTCGGCAAGTCCGTCTTCATGCAGCGCTCCGGTGAGAAGTAGTTTGAAGACTATTGCAATAACTACTGTCGGAAGCATAGGAATGACCATCGCAAGCGTGTAGAGAATCAGAGCCGTACATCCCCCCGTCACCCAGCCTGTCAATGGCCAGAAAACTACGGTTGTAGAATAGGCTTTCTCCGGAATCTCGACCACTCGCCATAGAGGAAGACGCGTAAATAGAATGAATGCGGCTGCAACTCGTTTCATCAGAAATACTTTGTGACGTTTACAGCCTGGAAACTGTCCATACGGTTAATCATTCTCACCGCAGACTCCAGAATTGGGTAGGCACAAACGGCTCCAGAACCCTCGCCAAGGCGCAGATCAAGATGCAGGATAGCTTTCACATTCATGGTATCAAGCATTAGTTTATGACCTGATTCATCACCCTGATGGCCGAATATCGCATATTCCAGCACTTCAGGATATAGTTGAGAAGCTGCAAGAATTACACTTGTCATTATAAAACCATCGACGATTATAAGCATTCCAAGTTCGGCCGCTTGTAGCATTCCACCAAGTGCCATTGCCATCTCATAGCCACCAAACCAGGCGATTTTTGACTCCGGTCTTTCATCGCCAGAATAGTGCGCCAGTGCCTTTGCCAGAACCCCATATTTGTGACAGATTCCGTCAGTGTTAAGACCTGCTCCGGCTCCGATGCATTTTTGCAAGTCAATCCCCGTAAAGAGATGCATCCACACGGCCGATGGAGAAGTATTGCCGCTTCCCATCTCTCCGAAACTTATCACATTGCACCCTTCGGAGTAGACATCTCTGACTACCTCCGCTCCCCGCTCTATGCACAGATTAAGTTCATCCTCAGTCATGGCCGGACCATAAAGGAAATTTCGGGTGCCCTTGCGAACTTTCTTGTCAATTATCCCGTGGCCGGAGGGAATGTCATAGTCCACCCCGGCATCCACGAGCACAAGCTTAAAACCATGTTGCTCACATAGAAAATTGATTCCTGCACCACCCTTGGAAAAATGACTTAACTGTTGCCATGTCACTTCCTTAGGTGAGACACTTACCCCTTCCTCCAAAATTCCGTGATCTGCAGCAAACAGCACGTTGTGCGGTTTCCGCAGTTCTGGATTCATGGTGTGCTGTATCAGGCTTATCTGTAAAGCTAATTCTTCCAGCCTACCTAAAGCTCCTTTTGGTTTGGTGAGATTGTCAATTTTACTGACTATGTCCGCTTCGAATGACCGATCAAGCACCTTGATGTGAAAATTCTTCATAAGACCTGTTATCCTTTGATTTTTACCGGTATTCCGGAAACAATTAGATAGACTTCCTCGGCTATCGAAGCCACGTATTGATTGATTTCACCTTGCATATCTGCAAACTTTCGCTGCATGTTGTTGGAGCTTACGCCTCCCAATCCCACTTCATTCGTAACGATGATGAAAGTGGCGTCTTTCATCAGCAAAGATTCAATTTGCCGCTTGACAGACGAAACTGCCTTCGATGCATCCTCATTCTCCTCAAAAAACCAGTTGGTAGCCCAAAGGGTGAGACAATCAATGAGCACGACCTCTTTTTCTTTGAAGGATATTACGTCTGTATATAATGGCGCTTCGATGTTCCTCCATACATCCTTCCGCCTCTCTTTATGGACGGCCACGCGATCCTCCATCTCCTTATCCATAACCCGTGCGGTAGCAAGATAAGTAGGATGGTCGGAAAGTTGTAGAGCTAAATGCTCTGCAAAGACGCTTTTACCGCTTCGTTGTCCACCCGTCACCATGATAATCAGGGCGTTCATTTTCTTTTCCTGCATAACCTTTTAATCCAAAGATAATAGCCTGTGATTGGAAGTGTAGCCCCGATAATCACACAAATAAGATAGAAGATGCGGGAGACCCATCCTAACCACGTACCGACATGGAGAGTGTAAATCCAACCTTTTATGTGATTGGAGCGTATTTTGTCGGTATACCTCTCTATATGATTTATTTTGCCGGTTTCGGCGTCAAACACATAGGTGTCAAGTGCTTGCTGATTACCGACTCCCGCAAGCACAACATCTGCCTCACCCTGATACAGTCTGATTTCCTTATCTCCATTGTCTGTTGCGACTGTTTGATAGGCCGTTTCCCATGCACTGAAGTTTTCTGCAGGAGTTTTATGTCTCGAAGACTTTGCGACCTCACTTCCGAATGTAGAGTACAAAGCTGTTCTATACCATCCGAACGACCACGTTAGTCCGGTAAAAATGCAGATTGCGAGAACGAGTGAACTGATTACACCGCCTACACAATGAATGTCATACCAAAGTCTGTAGGAATCATGCTTTGAAGAGATTACGAATTTATTATGCCAGTTTCCATTTTTAGGCCACCAAACGATAAAACCGGTTACGATGATAAGAAACAGACCTATAGTGGCGATGCCAACAATAAGTTTACCTGTTTTTGCTCCATAGGCTCCCTCGGATTTTGATTTTCCAAACAGACGGCGATGAGCAGCACTTGCCAGCTTAAAAATTTCAGATCTTTCATATTTTCCTATGACCTCGCCAGTGTATTGATTTACCCATATGGCAGCCATTGCAGGTTTTGCAAGCATGACTTTGTAGGCATGGCCGGCGTCAGGATATATAGTTACTCCCACAATTTCATTTTTTCCATCAAGATACCCTACTGCCGAGGTAAGTATGGAGTCCATAGGGAGCGGTTGGAATCCTTCATTTTTCACCTCTGCCTGCCCGATATGGCCAAAGTCACGCTCGAAGATCAGAATTGCCCCCGACAGACACATTAAAACCAATATCAATCCCAATGGAACCGACAGCCAAAGATGCAATTGCCTGAAAATAGTTTTATTCATAACTAATTATTTTGTTCCAGAAATAATATCGTCAAAATAGCATCAGGCAGGTTTCCTGACTTAGTCCTAACCATCCCGGCCTTCCCTCCTTGCAGAAGTGACCATGCTGTGGAATGGCATGTGCAGACATCACAGTAGCTGGAACTGTCCCGGAATTGCACCGGATTCCCTCTCATCGGCAATATATTGCCGATTCACCTAAATGCAATGCAAAGTTACAAAAATTTTCTCTAAGACCATTATAATAGCCAAATGAGTCAATAGTTACTTATATCGAACTCAAATTAAATTAGAGAATATTTAATTCAACCAACAAGTTAGATTATGCTAAATTGTGATAGTTGTTGATAACTAAGTCATTTACCGATACACACCATATAATCAGCTAATGGACAGCGAGTTATCCTCCTGAAAGGCACAGATAATGGATGTGCTAATTCGCTTACTTTCAATGATTTATTGTATAATTGAATTTTGAAAGTGCAATTTGCTTGCAATCAGCGTTTTCGGGCAAATCGTCTGTACC
>OFGR01000394.1_pt1 | contig 45114 bp, 53 predicted proteins | sample 1521811 | NCBI WGS metagenome assembly OFGR01 (sample SAMEA3504098, study PRJEB24116) | mouse gut metagenome | biome: mouse gut; feature: mouse-associated habitat; material: faeces | place: Denmark | collected 2011
CGCCGGGCTGGTATCCAAACTAAGGGCAGCCGGAAGCGGTATCATGTCTATTTTCGGCGGCATGGGTTCCGGCCTGGGGAAAGTTGCGGGGCTGGTATTAAAGCCGTTTTCCCTGTTAGGCGGCAAGCTGGGCGGCATATTGTCCGGCCTGGGGTCGGTGATCGCCAAAAGCCCGCTGGGCAGCATAGGGAAATTTATTACTGCCGGATTTGGCAAGCTGGGCGGCGTGATTGCGCCCATAGGAAACATATTTAAAAAAGTCCTGGGGCCTATAGGGAAGATAGGAAGTTCCCTGCTGGGACCCCTGGGAGGAATAGCCGGGAAACTTTTCCCCGTGGTAGGCATTGTGACTGGCGTGATCACGGCAGTCCAGCTATTGCGGAACCACTTTGACGAAGTGCGGGCGGCAATAGGCCGGATATTTGGGGAAGGCGGCCTGGCGGTATTTGACAAGATCGTGGCCGTGGTTACAACGGTAGGCGAAACGATCAAGGGGGTATTTTCAGACGGGAACCTGGGAGCGGCCAGGGATAAGATAGAGGAAATTTTCGGAGCAAAAGGGGCAGCGGTATTTGACAGTTTTATCAATGTCATAAATTCCGTAAGAAGCACCCTGTCCACGCTGGTGGGATTTATCACGGAACATATTGTGCCAGTCGCAGAACAGATACTGTCTGTGATCGTCACAAACGTGATACCCGGAATTTTAGGCGGGATACAGGCAGCGGCCCCGGTCATCATGCAGATCGTGCAGTCCATAGCGGATTTTATCGCAGGCATTATGCCGATTATTGGTGACTTTATCGCAGGCATTATGCCTGTGATCAGCGAGATCATCACCTTTATACAGACCTATGTACTCCCGGTTATCCAGGAAGTGTTTAACTTTATCGTGGCGGAAGTCCTGCCCTTTATTGTGCAGGGTATCCAGACGCTGGGGTCCATCATTACCACGGTTCTTTCCGCAGTGCTGCCCGTGGTCCAGACGGTTTTTCAGACCATATGGTCCATCATACAGCCGATTATGCAGCAGATACTGACGGTAGTACAGGCGGTTCTTCCGGCGGTTTTGTCAATTTTCCAAAACGTGTTTAACACAATCGGAAGCATTATCAGTGCAGTGCAGCAGGTTCTGGGCGGGATTATCCAGTTTATAACTGGCGTATTCACGGGAAACTGGTCACAAGCATGGGAAGGCATAAAGTCTATTTTCGGCGGTATCTGGGACGCCATTCTGTCCGTCTGTAAGGGCGTGATCAATGGCATAACGGGTGCCGTGAATGTCGTTATCCGTGGACTGAACTGTCTGAAAGTGCCGGACTGGGTGCCGGGAATAGGCGGAATGGGAATAAATATCCCGGAAATCCCACAACTTGCGGTAGGGTCACGGAATACGCCGGATACTTTCATAGCTGGCGAGAAAGGCCCGGAACTAATCACCAACATGCCGGGCAGGACCGTGTACACGGCAGCCCAGACCCAGCAGATCATGGAACGCAGCCGGAGTGCGGCGGCTTCCGTGGCAGGAGCGGCAGCGCAGGGCATTCCAGCGCCCATGCCGCAGGTACAGACGGCCAGAGCGCCGGAAGTGATCGCAGCCGGAGGCGGGGGCGGTTACACCATAACGCTGCATAATTCCCCCACAATCGTGGTGGACGGAAACAGGCCGGACGATCTGGACCAGAAACTGGAAGAGAATAACAGGAGACTTTTGCGGGAGTTTGAAGAGGCGGTCCGCAAAAAAGAAGATGACGAAAGGCGGTCTGATTATGAGTAAGGACAAGACCTATACCACAATCCAGGGGGACATGTGGGACAAAATAGCCCATGAGCAGATGGGCAGCACCCTGTATATGGATAAACTGGTCAAGGCGAATATCAGACATGCCGCAACCTTTGTTTTCCCTGCCGGAGTGGTTTTGACCATTCCGGCGGTGGAAGACGAACCCAGTATACAGCTGCCGCCATGGCAAAGGGGGATTTTAGAATGAGTGAAGCCCGCCGGGTGGAATTAAGGCTGGAATTTCTTAACATTGACGTGCCGGACGATCTGGCACGTCATTTACTGAAAGCCAGCTACACGGATAACGAAGAGGACAGCGCAGATGATTTCCAGATGGAGTATGACGACATGGAAAGAAATCTGAACGGCGCATGGCTGGAAGTAAAGCCGACAATCGTTAAAAGCACCAAACAGGTACAAAAGCAGGTAGCACAGACGGAAGTTATTAACTATGTGGTAAAGCGTGGGGACACACTTTCCGCAATCGCCCTGCGGTATCTGGGGAAGGCTTCAAAATACCCCCAGATTGCCCAGGAAAACGGCATAAAGAACCCGGATTTGATTTTCCCCGGCCAGGTTTTCCGTATCACCACAGGGGGGCAGGTTTCCACAACGGTGACAGAGGTACAGGAGACAACCACAATGGTGTCCCAGCCCCGCATGGTGAAAGTCACGCTGGTGCAAAAGAACTGGAACGACACCGGGAAAAACGGGGTGCTGGAATGCGGGACGTTTGAAATTGACAGTGTGGACATTTCCGGGCCGCCTTTAAAAACGGCGCTGAAAAGCACGTCAATCCCCTATACGTCCACTTTCCGCATGATGAAGAAATCCCGGAACTGGGAGAAAAACAGCCTGCGGGCGATAGGGCAGCAGATTGCCAGCGAAGCGGGGTTTAATTTCCTGTATGAGTGCAGCGACAACCCGGAATATGACAAAAAAGAGCAGGTACAGCAGTCTGACATACGATTTTTGCAGGATTTATGCCATGCAGAGGGGAAGGCGCTGAAAGTTACGAAAATGACCATTGTTATTTTCGACAAGCAGGAATATGACACGAAACCCGTATCCAAAGTGATCACATACGGCAGCAGTGATATTATTTCCTTCCGCATGGGCACGAACCTAAAGGACGCAGCATATACAAGCTGTCATGTGTCCTATACCAACACGGAGAAAAAACAGACCATTGAATATACATACACCCCGGACAGCATGACGGGGACCGGCCAGGTGCTGGAAATCAATGAGAGGGTGGCCAACACCGAAGAGGCAAAGCGCCTGGCAATGAAGCGCCTGCGGGAAAAGAATGCCCAGGAATTTACATGCAGTTTCAAGATGGCGGGAGACGTTCAGCTGGTGGCGGGTATCGTGGTAAGGCTGCAAGGCTTCCAGCAGTTTGATAAAAAATACAGGGTCAAGAGTGCGAAGCATAGCCTAACAGGCGGATACACCACGGACATTGACCTGGTGCAGATTTTGGAGGGCTATTGATGACGGCGCAGAAGGAAAAGGACATTTTAGAGGTTTTAAAGAAGATCATACGGATAGGCACCGTACACGCTTATGACGCCAGCACACGCATGGCCAGGGTCAAGTTTGACAACCTGGGGGGTATCATATCCCCGCCCATTAAGGTGCTGACACGTCCCAGGGCGGTGGTGCCTGGGGAAAAAGAAAAGACGGGAAATAAGACGGACAAAGCGGACGGCCATTTCCACGCCGCCTATGTGACGGACTGGAACCCCAAAATAAATGACCAGGTGCTGTGCCTGTATTACCCGGACGGGGACGGATACGTTTTGGGGGAGGTGTAGAACGTGGCAAAAATAGGGACGTTTGGAGGGCTTTCTTTTGCGGTGTCCTCTAACAAGGTTAGTACATTTGACGATCTGAAATGGGACACTTCCGCCGCATACGCAACCCATGACAGGCATTTACAGCCGGACCTTTTGGAATTTCTGGGGCCGGACCCCGAACAGATCACGTTCAAGATGAAGTTCAGCGTATTTTTGGGGGTAAACCCTTTAAAATCGGTGAATGACCTGCGGCGCATGGTCCGGGAAGGCACGGCGGAACGCCTGGTGATAGGCGGCAGGGTGTACGGTGATTATAAATGGGCAATCACCAAAGTGTCCAGCGCCATGAAAACATTTGATAACCGGGGGAACTGCTGGGCGGCGGAAGTGACCGTGACGCTGAAAGAATACGGGAGAAGGTGACAGTATGGAGGTTTTAAGGGGTGACGGGAAACTGCTGGAAAACATTGACCTGGACCCGCCGAACAAACACCAGGAAGTATTGCGCAACATTGCCATTATTCTGGATACCGTGGCAGGGTCCGTCCCCATGGTGCGGGGCCTGGGGGCAGATGGGCCGTTCCGTGGCCGCCCGCTGAATGTGATCGAAAATGAGATCGTGGCGCATGTGTATGACCAGATCGAAAGGTATGAGCCACGGGCGATTATAGCGCATGTGACAGTTGAGGCAGACCACGCCACGGGGCAGCTGATACCTACAGTAGAAATAGAGGGGGTGCGGGAAGATGGATACTAAAATACAATACCCGGAAATTGAGTTCGTGGAAACGGACGTGGAAACGATAGAAAACAGCATGATCGCCCTTTTTGAATTGATGTATGAACAGGAGACGGGGAAAAAGAAAAAAGTATATCCGGCGTCCCCGGAAAGGCTTTTTATCTCCTGGGCCGCCGCCGTGATCGTACAGCAAAGAATTTTAATCAATGAGACGGCAAAAAAGAACGTTCCCAGGTATGCAGAAGGGAAATATCTGGACAGCCTGGCGGAACTTTTCAAGGATACCCCCCGCCTGCCTGCTTCCCCGGCCATAGCTGTTTTTCGGTGCCACATATCGGAGGCGCAGCCCCAGAGCGTCATTGTCAAGGCGGGCACAAGGATAAGTTTTGACAGCAATATCATATTTGCCACGGTGGAAGATTTGGAGATCAAGGCCGGGGAAACCTACGGGGACGTAAACGGCCAGTGCCTGACGCCTGGGAAAGCCGGAAATGATCTGGCAATAGGGCAGGTGAAAGAGATCATGGACACCTACGATTATTTTTTCAAGATAGAGAACATCACCCGGACCGTGGGAGGGGCGGACGAAGAGACGGACGCCAGCTATTATGAACGCCTGCGGGAGAGCATGGAGAGTTTTTCCACGGCGGGGCCGATAGGGGGATATATATACCACGTCAAAAAGGTGTCCCCGGCCATAGCGGACGTGACGGCCACAAGCCCGGAAGCAGGCGTGGTGGATATTAGAATATTACTGCAAGACGGGAAACTGCCCACGGACGCCGTGATCAGCCAGGTGGAAGAGGCATTGAACACAAGCGAGGTAAGACCGCTTACAGATAAAGTGACAGTATCAAAACCCATAGAAAGCCCGTTTGAGGTTGACGTGACCTATTACATACCACGGTACAGCCAGGCCAGCAGCAAGATCATTGAGGGGGCGGCGAAGGAGGCAGTAAAGAACTATATCACATGGCAGACCGCCAAAATGGGCCGGGACATAAACCCTTCCCAGCTTAACAGTATGCTGATGGCGGCAGGCGTGAAGCGTGTGGAGATCAGAAAGCCCGCCTTTGCGGTGGTGCCGGAAACCTATGTGGCCAGGCTGGAAGGCCAGCAGATAGTGCTGAATGGGGGTATTGAAGATGAATGACATATACAGCACGGATTTTTCCGAATTTCTCCCCGGCGCATTAAGGCATGACCCAAAAATGATTGCGCTGGCCAGGACGCTGACGGACCAGCTGCTGACAGTTAGCGGCAATATGGATAATGTGCTGATCTACTCCCGATTTGAAGAACTGCCGGAAGACCTGGTGGACATACTGGCATACGATATGCACGTTGACTGGTACGATTACAGTTACCCTCTACAGGTAAAGCGGGACATGGTAAAGAACAGCGTAAAGGTTCACAAAAAAATGGGCACAAAATACGCTATGGAAACAGCCCTGGGGAGTATATGGCCCAAAAGCGAAGTAGAAGAGTGGTTTAACTATGGAGGGGAGCCACACCATTTCCGTGTTGTCTGTGATGTGACAGAGGACCGCATAACGGCCAGTTTGGCCCAGCTGGTGAAAGCCATACGAATGTATAAACGCCTGTCTTCCCATTTGGACGGCATTGTATACCAGACAAGAATAGACTGCATTATCAGAACGCATACGGACTATATCGTCTATAAAACGCCTGTGACCGGGCGGCTGAATGCGGGAACATATCCATACAGAAATATAAAAGGCGGCATGGCAGGTGCCGCCATTATTGTGGGCACGGAGGCGGCAGGCTTTATTTTTTCTGTGCCGCAGGCCGGAACCATACCGCAGCGCAATGTTATTTTTCGGGGGAATGAGGCCCATATAACGGCGGAAACAGCCCTGGAAATCGTAAAGTACAGAAATGTGCCTGCGGGGGTCACGGAGGCCGGGAAGATACCCCAGAGAAACACCAGGGGCGGCAGCGCTGACACGGAGATCATGGCGCAGACCCAGGCAGAGGGAAGCACCTACACCGTGCCCATTGCGGGGACAGTGCCGGGCCGGAATATCCAGCAGCAGACAGCGGGCGGGAATGTTTCCGGGCAGGCAGAGGGCACGGGGTTTAAATACAATACAAAACTGTGCGGAAGCCCCCGGAGATTATAGGGAAAGGAGGAAACCACCATGTTGACACCGCAGGCATTTGCCGATTTACAGGTTTTTCTTGATGACGTGATTTCTTATGCCGCCGTCACGATAGACGGGAAAACGGAGAAATACCCGATTTACCGCCGGGAACACCTGGAAGACGGACATACTGCTATATTTATCCAGATCACCCCGGAAAATGCGGCGGGTATGACTGTCCAGGAGGTACAGCTTTTCAACAAAAATAACCAGCCGTGGGCAGTCAAGGCGGAAAAAATCCCGCTGGAAGAGGTACAGGAAGGAGTGCTGTATCGCTTCACATTCAAATTTTTGGAAGAGGAGGTGTAAAAAATGTATGTAGAACAGATATGGCTTGACCATGTGACGGAGTTTGAAAACCGATACCGGGAACAAACGAACCCGGACGGGACGATCACCCACCTTCCTGTGGAAGGGACAGTGATACAGCAGGGGACCCCGCAGAACGGGAAAAATTTCAACCACCTGGAATGCGGGGTTTCGGAAGCCCACGCACTGGCTGGCCTGCTGATGATCTCACGCATACACCAGGCCCAGAAGCTGGACGATCTGGCCGGGGAGACAATCCAGGTGACACTGACCAATACGGAAACATACCCGTTCAATACCAGCCAGAAAACCGTGGCGCTGGGCATAAACCGGAATAATGTCAATTATACCGTGCAGGCGGAGATTGTTTCCGTGTCCGGGGGCTTTGTGAACGGGGTGGAGATCACGGACAAACTGGTCAACGGCTTTAAGGTAAAGTTTACCGGGAGCGCCAGGGAGGCAGTCATTAAATTATTTGTGAAAGGGGGCTTTTACAGTGGCTAATATCCACATTAAAACCGAAGAGCGCAGGCAGCGGGAAGCGGCTGTACTGCGGTCCTATGGAGTGGCAGGCAGGGGGACCCCGGAGCAGCGGGAGGCCGCCGCCATTATTGCGGCCAGAAGCCGTGAAATCATGAAGGGAGGAAACAGGAATGGCAAATAAAATCAAGGTAGTGGAAAAGACGCCCGGCATTCACCTGGGGTATTCCGTAACCAGTGAAAGAATTACCTTCACTTATGGCGAAGATGAACTGACCGTGAAGGTATCCGCAAAGGAGCGGGACGAAGAAAATATGATTGACATTTGCCTGGACGCTGACAGGGGCTTGATCAACGGCGTGGCCGAAAAGTCCCGGAAGTATGCCGCCCAGGTGGTCATACCGCCCCGCCGTTATGTAGAACAGGAGAGCGAACAGCGCAATGAGGACGGGGAAACGGTCATGGTCCCGGTTCCCGTGCCGTTTGACATGGCGCTTTGTACGCTGATTTTATGGGGAATGGAGGAATAATACATGCAGAATTTTGATGATCTGGCCCTGGCGGTGGCGTCTTTTGGGCCGAATAACAAGGTTATTTTTGATGATCTGGGCCTGCCCTCTATCATGGTAGGGGTGCCCAAAATGACATATGCGGACATTATCACGGGCGGGACCCAGGAAACGCTGCCCTGGTGGATTGTGGACGGCGTGGAAAAGGAAGTGATCTGGGTATCTAAGTACCCGAACATTATCAAGCATGAGCGGGCGTATTCTCTTCCCATGGTGGACCCGAAAGCAAGCCTGGATTTTGACGCCGCCCTGGCCGCCTGCCGGAAAAAGGGGAACGGCTGGCACCTTAACCAGAACGGGGTTTTTGCGGCGCTGACCCTGTGGAGCCAGAAAAACAAGACAGTCCCCCGTGGCAATACTAATTATGGCAAGTGCTATACACACGCCCATGAAAGAGGCATTACCACCTATAAATACCAGAACTATGGCGGAGGCAGGACAGCCACGGGCAGCGGCCCCACAACCTGGTATCATGACCATAGCCCGGCGGGCATTGCTGATCTGTGCGGGAATGTGTGGGAGTGGGTGGCAGGTTTCCGCCTGTATAACGGGGAAATCCAGATCATACCCTATGGCAATTCCATGAAGTCCACCTGTAGCATGGCGGCGGGGTCTACGGAGTGGAAGGCAATCAAGCCGGACGGTTCCCTGGTGGCACCCGGAACGGCGGGAACCCTTAAAGTGGACCTTAAGACGGCAGGCGGAGCGCCGCAGATCGGAATATCCCTGACGAATGTTTCAAGCGGTGATCAGTGGCCGTCCCTGCCCTTCAAGGACCTGGCGGCGGCGTCCGGGGTAAGCATTCCGAAAATTTTGATCGCAATGGGAATGTTCCCGGAAAGCAGCGCTACATACGGCGGAGATCGTTTCTATGCGAGGAATGACGGGGAACGGCTGCCGTTCCGGGGGTCGGGTTTCGGCCACGCTTCCTTCGCCGGGGCGTCCGCTGTCAGTCTGCACTACCCCCGTTCTAGCGTCGATGTGGGCATTGGTTTCCGTTCCGCTTATGCCGAACTGCAAACGGAAGACTGATAAACTGTGTGGGCTTGCGGTAGCAAGTCCCACACTTTTTTAAAACAGTAAAAAGGAATAAAAAATGGAGAAGCAAAACGCAGCGCCGAAGGCCCCAGGGGAACAACAGCTGGACGGCATAGGAAATAATGCCAAAACAGAAGACTTCCGCATGAAAAATAAGGTGTATGAAATTATCAAGTACGGAAATATTGCGCTGAAAGATTTTCCAAAGTATGAGCGGGCAACGCTGGCCCGTGAAATCCGGCAGTCCATGTATACCATATTGCGCCTGGTGATCACCCTGGAAAACAAGCACTATAAAAAGACCACGCTGGGAGAACTGGACACGGAAGTGGACGTACTGCGGCATTTCATACGCCTGGCGGCAGATGAAGAAATGTACCCGGATAAAAGACCGTGCCTGCCCATGCGGAAATATGAGAACTGGGCGAAGTTAATCAACCACCTGGGCGGCCAGATCGGGAACTATGAAAAGTACGTCAATGGGGAGGCAAGCAAGGAACAAAATAAAGGTAAAAAGGGCAGCCAGTAAAATGGCCGCATTTTTATAGGGAAAGGGCCATTTAATCGGTGTCGTGGGCTGCCGTTCCGGGGGTCGAGTTTCAACAACACTTCCAACGCCGGGGCGTCCGCTGTCAATCTGAACAACCCCCGTTCTAACGTCAATGTGAACATTGGTTTCCGTTCCGCTTAACCCTAAATAAGGCCAGATTTGGTATAGGCTCAAGAGTCTATACCCCGTGCATTTAGGCATAAGGGGTCCTTTTCCTTTCCAATGGTCGAACAGGCCGCAGGAAAAATATATATTGCCGGGAAGACAGTTAGTAAGGCATACGCCCGAAAGCCAGGCGGGAAACTGGCAATTTGTCACGTTCCACGCCGGGGATTGCCTGGCGTGGATTTGCCCGGCCCTTTAATATGAGTTTTGGAGGTATCGCATGAAAAAAATCAAAAATCTTTTCCCGAAAATTTATGATTTTGAAAACCTTTTCTATGCCTACAAAGACGGCATAAAACAGAAACGTGACCGCCCGGACGTGATGGCGTACACGGAAAAGCTGGAAGAAAATCTGATCACCCTACAAAATGAATTTATCTGGAAGACCTACAAGGTGGGGGCATATCGGAAATTTTTCGTATATGAGCCGAAAAGGCGGTTGATCATGGCCCTGGACTTTAAAGACAGGGTGGCGCAGCACGCTATTTACAGGCAGTTAAATCCATTATTGGATAAGCAGTTTATTTTTGACAGTTACGCCTGCCGGAAGGGGAAGGGCACCCACAAGGCAGTCAAGCGCCTGCAATACTGGTTCCGCCAGGTGGAGCGTAAGCCAGGGGAATACTATTATCTGAAATTGGATATAAGCAAATATTTTTACCGCATAGACCATGAAATTTTAATGGACATACTGCGGCAGAAGATCGCAGACAAGGACCTGCTGTATATCATGGAAGGCATTGTGAACTGTGAAGATACCCATTTCGGCCTGCCCATGGGGGTGGATATAGGGGACGTTCCGTTCACGGACCTGCTGGCGGAAGTGGGCCTGCCCATAGGGAATTTGACCAGTCAAATGTTTGCAAACTTATATCTGGACCAGTTAGACCAGTTCTGCAAGCACAAACTGCATATGCGGTATTATATCCGCTACATGGACGACGTGATCATTATTCACAACAGCAAGCGGCACCTGGAAAAGGTGAAAAAAGAAATAGCGGCCTTCCTGGAAAGCCGCCTGCACCTACAGTTGAATAATAAGACCTGTATACGCCCGGTCCGCCTGGGCGCTGAATTTGTGGGGTTCCGGGTATGGTCAACCCATGTAAAGCTACGGAAGAAAACCGCAAAGAAGATGATCAAGCGCCTGGAATATGTTTTTGCGGCCTATCATGCGGGGGAGATGGACCGGGAAAAGATGAACCGGACAGTAGCGTCCTATAAAGGTATTTTGAAGCATTTCAACAGCCACGGCATGGCCCAGAAACTGAACGATATATACAGACGGGAGGTGATGGGGAATGCTGCAAATTGACTGGAACGCATTGTGGGAGTGGGGGAAAAACCTGCTGGGACTGCTGGCAGCCGCCGGGATTGTCATTGATCTAACGCCGCATATCAAAATACAGCCGGTCCGTGCGCTTATAGGCTGGCTGGGGAAACAGCTAAACCGGGATATGCAGGAAAAGCTGGATAAACTGGCAAAAGATTTTGAGTCCCACAAGGTTGACAGCTGGCGTTCTGAAATATTGGAGTTCGCCAACTCCTGTATGAACCGCCGGAAGCATACAAAAGAAGAGTTTGACCACATTATTTCCGTGCATGACGATTACGCAGAATATGTGAAAACAAATAAGATCGAAAACGGGCAGGTTGATCTGGCGTATGAGTACATAGAAAAGCTATACCAGCGCTGCCTTGAAAAAAACAGCTTTCTGGTGGTAAGACCAGATGACGAAGACGGGGAGGAATGAAAGAATGATGATACTTGCCTTTTTGGCGGGCTTTATGGCCTGCCTTTTTGTTGTAATGATTTTTAATGCCAGGAACATTGCGGCAGCCCGCAGGCGGCGGAAAAAGGACCGCCAGGAACACCCGGAAAAGAAGATACAGGCCACGAAAGTGATTGTCTTTTCTGTCCTGGTGACGTATCACCTGGCCTTCCTGGTGGGCGTGTGGGTGGTGATCGTAAAGGACGTGTACCAGCTTTCCACCCTGCTGGCGTTTGTGGGGTCCGTGGCCGTCCTGGCAGTGGGTTTCTATTGCTGGAAATCCAAAGCGGAAAACCTTTTGAAAATCAAGCAGGCATTGCCGGATACAATGGCAAGTTTGTCTGATTTCAGCAACATGAGTTCCCAATAAAAAGAAGGAGGTAAAACGTGGAAGAGAAACAGAAAAGGGAGATTTCCCAGGCCGCCCAGAAAATCATTTTTGGGCAGGAAGGCAATTATGGTTCCGTCAATGCCAATGACAACGGGGCCGTGAGCGTGGGGAAGGTGCAGTGGCACGGCGGGCGGGCGCTGGCCCTGTTAAAAACGATCTGTGCGGCAGAGGCCAGGGCGGCGTCCATTCTGGGGGCTGCCCTTTATCATGAGATCACCACGGCGGCAAACTGGAACACCCGCACGGTGAACGCCCAGGAAAAGCAGGTGATCAGTAACCTGCTGGTGACGGACGCCGGAAAGAAGGCCCAGGACGATCTGGCGGAAAAGGACGTGTACGCATATGTGGAACACGGGCTGAAAGCCGGCGTGTCTGACCCTGCCGCCCTGGTATACTTTGCTGATCTGGAAAACCAGGGAGGCGGTGGCGCTTCCGCAAGAGTGGCGAAAGCCGCAAAGAAACCCGTAACCCTTGACACCCTGCACAGCGCTGGCCTGGCAGATCGTGTCATGGGCGAGTACAGCACCCGCCGGAATGATGTATACAAGGCGGCCAGGGCGCTGAATTTTGGCAGCCAGCAGACAGGAGGAAATACAAAGATGACAGAACAGGAACTGCGGCAGAAAGTGGCCAGCATTATCACCGCATGGGAAGGCGGGAAAAAGGGAAGCAAAGAACACCTGGAAATCCTGGCAACCTACAATGGCCACGCCCCGCTGGCCCGTGGCTACAGGGTACAGCCCCATGACGCATACTGCGCCACTACGGTGAGCGCCGCATATATCCTGGCCGGGATTGCCCAGTATACCGGGACGGAATGCGGGGTGCAGAAATTCATTGAACTGGCCATGAAAAAGGGTATCTGGACGGAGAATGATGCACACCGCCCCGGCCTGGGGGACGCCTGCTGCTATGACTGGCAGGACAACGGCGTGGGAGACAATACGGGAGCCGGGGACCATATCGGCATTGTGACGGAAACCGGAAGCAATTATTTTGTTGTCACCGAAGGCAATATGGACGGCGGGAAGATCGGGCACCGCAGGTTGAATTATAACGCCAGGTATATCCGGGGATTTATCACGCCGGACTTTGCGGACATTGCCCGGAAGCTGGGCGGCGGCACCAGCACCCCCACGGTATCCCAGGGAGGCGGCCAGAAGCCTGCTGCCGGACAGCCCGGCGGCAGCTACACGGCGAAGAAAGGGGACACGCTTTCCGCCATTGCGGCCAGATACGAAACCACGGTGCAGGCCCTGGCGGCCTACAATGGCATTGCGGACCCGAACCGTATTTCTGTAGGCCAGGTTATTAAAATCCCGCAGTAAGCGGCAGGAAAAAAGAGAAAGAGAGGAAAACGAGATGGACAACATTATTATGCAGGCAATCACCCTGGGGGTCATGGTGGGCGCTTTTGTATGCGGAAAGTATGTATTTCCCAACATGCCCAAAAACGTGGCGGATAAACTGAATGATCTGGCACCATGGGCCGGAAAGTTCGTGGTATGGGCCAGGGAGTTCATGAAGGCTTCCACGGGCCAGGAGAAAATGGACGCCGTGGTCAAGGAACTGTACAAGATCGCAGAGGAAAAGGGCATAAAGGTGACGGAAAACCAGTTGAAGGCCATTGCCCAGGCGGCGTATGAGGCTATGAAGGCAGGGGAGAAGGAAGCAGGCACCCAGGAAACCCAGGCAATGTATTATAAGATCGGACAAAGAGAAGTGGCAAAAGCCCCCATAGTGAATGTGTTCACAGGAGGCGCCCAGGCAGACCGCAGGCAGGCCGTGGCAACGGACAATGTGCCGGAAGGCGCCCTGGAAGAGAACCAGGACGGAACCGTCAATGTATATGGTGATGACGGGCAGAAAGTAGGGACGCTGGAAAAGGAAACGGCTGATCAGTTATCCGTGGGCGTGGAAGTAGTGGTGGAAAGCGAATAAAGCCCCGCCAGACGTGCCCAGGAAGCCCCAGAACAGAGAGAAAGCCCGCAGGTGGTATATTTTACCGTCTGCGGGCTTTCTGCCGTTCCTGGGGCAAACAGGAGCGCCATTCACGCTTCCTGCATTTCGTTCCATACATGCGTCCCCAGTTCTTTCATGGCTTCCGGGTTTTCCTTTACGATCATGACGAAAAGAAAGGTTAAGAACTGGGATTTTGTATTTTGCCATTCTTCCGGGGTCATGTTCGGGTCCTGGGCCAGTTTCATTTCCAGAATTTTCTTTGTGATCTCCTGGCCTTCCGGGGTATTCAGTGCCGTTCTTTCCGCTTCCGTAACCTTTTCTACAAAGTCATTGAAATTATTTGCAATCATGTTCGTTCTCCCTTCTTTTTGTGGTGATGGGGGCAGCAGTGCCGCCCCCCCTGCGGTTTATAAGTGTGTGGCCATTCCTGTGATTGCTGTGAAGATACCCTGTAACATATCGCAATAGACGCCTTTTTCCAGTCTGACTTCCTGGGTTTTATCTTCCGTCCAGGCGAAAGTCTTTTTATTCAAGCGGCCCGGCGTGAAGCGGAAGAACCGCATTGTATAGGTGTCGTCCGGGTCCAGGGTGATGTATAAGCGGTTCGCCCTGCTGTTATTTTTGGGGAGGGTCATTCTCAATGTGTTTCCGTCTGCAAGCAGGTGATTTGCCCCGGTCATTGCTAAAAATTTGTTTCCGCCCAACTGATCAAGAATTGTATTTGCGATTTCCATTTTGTTTCCGTCCTTTCCTTTACCTTATAAGTCCATTATATACTTACGGAAGTATAATTTCAATAGGGAAATTGCACAAAGTTACGGAAGTATATTTGTGCAAGGTTTATACTTCCGTAACAGAAAATAGTGTGGTATACTGTAAAAAACGGCATGGAGGGAAAATTGATGGAAGGTGAAGGAAGAAAATACCCCACGCCCAGGGGGGCAGCGGCCACAAGGGCGAAAAATAAGCACAGGGGAAAGAATTATGACCGGGGAGAACTGGCCCTGCCCAAAGGTATGAAAGCCAGGGTCCAGGAGGCGGCCCAGGCGCAGGGGCAGTCCTTTAATGCCTATGTTGAACAGGCAATCAAGGAGCGATACCAGAGGGAAACAGGCCAGGAAATGACCTGGGAGAGGGAGAAGGAAGAGGAAAGGTGATGGGACGGAAATAAAAGACCCCGGAGGGCAGCAGTCTTCCGGGGCTTTGTATATAGTGCATAGTTCAACAACTGATGTTTGACGAAAAATTTTGTACATAGGTAACAAATTTCATTTGTACTAACTTAACAGCACCCACCTCTGCGCTGGACCCTATTTCGGAAATTCAGGTTATGGAGGCTTTTCTGGAAACAACAGTGGGCAGGACGGCGGTGGTGGTGTCCCATCGGATCGGCGTGGCCAGGCGGTGTGACAAAATTCTTGTAATTGATCACCAGCGGGCTGCCGAATTCGGGACACACGCGGAATTGATGGAGCATCAGGGGCCTTACAGGAAGATGGTGGAACTTCAGGCATCTCTGTATCAGTGACAGTATGGGCAGGGAAAAGTGCAGGTAATATGCCGGAGAAGTGCACTTCATATAAACTACCTGACATACAGAAGAGACAGGAGACAGAAAATGTATAAAATCTGGAAAACCTTTCGGTTTACATGGAAATATGGATGGAAAAAGAAACCCTTCGGTTTTGTGCTGCTGACTGTCATAACTTTTCTGATAGGTCTTCTGCTGGTAGCAGGTACCTGGATCACAAAGGCGGCAGTGGACGCTCTGGGGCAGAGGGATTTATCCTGGCTGCTTTTGGCGCCTGTGCTTCTGGCACTGTTTTTGAAGGAACTGGGACTGAATTGCGGTTACTCGGGCATTATGCCGGTGCTGGAAAACAAAGTACGTCAGAATACCGTACAATCCCTTGCGGGCAGGATGTATCGAAAGATCGGGCGGCTGCCTGTGGGAGTACGGGAACAGGAGGCTGTGCAGGAACGCATCGACCGGGCCGAAAGATTTCTGAATCAGGAATTCGCAATGTTCCAGCTGGAATGCGCGTTTATTTTCCGGCTCCTGGTCACATGCCTTGGCGCGGCGCTGTCGCTTGCGTACTGGTCGGTGTGGTTTCCGGTGATTACCATTGGGTTGGTGATACCGGTTATCTTAATCCGATTGAAAAATAATGAAAACCTCTACCGCATCAACCAGAGACAACAGCGCAGGAAAAGACGCAATGATTATCTGTGCGGCCTGTTTTTTGACAGAAGTGCATTGGGAGAACTGAGCGCTACAGGGGCAGAGTTTCCTATGATTGACACGGTGGAGGGCACGGCAAAGGAACTCACGGAGGAGCGTTATGCCCGAAAAAGAATTTTCATCAGGAAACCGAGGGAAGCAGCCGGAAAGCGCAGAACAGATTTGCCCTGGAAGTGAATGATCTGATCTTTGCCTATCCTGCTTCTGAGGGGAAACCTGTGCTGAAAAATGTGTCTTTCACGCTGGGGGACGGTGAAACCATTGCTTTTGTGGGACCTAACGGCGGGGGGAAATCTACTCTCATTTCCCTGCTTCTGGGGCTGTATCCCCTTGATTCAGGCGAGATTAGGATCTATGGGAGGCCGGTGAATGAGATAAGCTGGGAACAGGGGAGGAAATGTGCTGCGGTCATTTTCCAGTCATTCCTTAGATATGAAACTACGGTAAAAGACAATATTGTATTGGGAAACATTGCCCAAGCGGACAATCAGGAGTTGATGGGTTATGCGGCAAGGCTGTCAACGGCAGAAACATTTTTTGACAGACTGAAAAACGGCGTGGACACGAAGGTAGGCTCAGTGTATGAGGGGGCAGTGAACCTTTCAGGGGGACAGTGGCAGAGGCTGGCGGTGGCCAGAGGATTTTTTGCGGATACGCCGCTGCTTTTCCTGGATGAACCTAATGCTGCGGTAGATCCGGTGACAGAGGTAGAACTTTTTCATCATTACAGAGAGGGGATGAAGGGCAAAGGGGGAATCATTGTTTCCCACAGGCTGGCTGCCCTGCAGAAGGTGGACAGAATTCTGGTTTTGGAGGCTGGGGAGATTGTGGAGCAGGGAAGCCATAACGAACTGATGGAGCGCAAAGGGCTTTATTATGAAATGTATCTCAAGCAGAAGAACTGGACTGTGTAGGAAGCGGTGCCCTGCCTGAACACACGCTGCGGAGTTTAGGAAGAGTAAAAGTGTATCATATCAACCGGGGAGGATCTGCAGCTTCCAGATACGGTGTAAGCATTTGATGGCGTACAGGCAAGAGGAGAGCGAAAGAGAAGCAGGCAGTCAGATGAGCAGGCAGCACTGGAAAGAGGTTTACCCTTAGATCGGCGCAAGAGAGAAAAAAATATAAAAAATAAATAAAATGTGTAATGTAATAGAAAAAAGAGCCGATAAAATAAAGAGAAAGTTTTCAACTTTCAAATAGAATAGAAGGATAAGGGGAACAAAATATGCTGTCTGTTAAACATAATTTGTCTGCTATTAACGCTAATAATTCGTTGCAGATAAATTCCAGGAATAACAAGCGGGCAATTGAAAAGCTTTCTTCTGGGTATCGGATCAACAGAGCCGCAGACGATGCGGCAGGGCTTGCGATTTCCGAAAAAATGCGACGGCTGATCCGGGGACTCAGGCAGGGAACGACCAATGCACAGGACGGTGTTTCTTTTGTGCAGGTTGCCGATGGAGCAATGGATGGGGTATCCGGTATGCTGCATCGCATGTATGAGCTGGCTCTCAAATCTATGAACGGAACCTGCAGCGACAGTGATCGCGGTGCAATGAATGCAGAGTTTGACCAGCTCCGTTCGGAAGTTGATCGTATTAACAAAACAACACAGTTTAATGATCAGCCAGTATTTGAAGAGCATGAGAGCTCCTATTATCAAATTATAGGATGCAAAACATGGGACGATAACCAGCTTCATACGGTTCCTGCCCTGAACAATGAACTGAGTATTCATTTGCCGGACTATTATGAACCCTGCGACTATACGCTTACAGTGCCTCCAGGTGTTTACAGCACACAGGAATTAATTGATGAGATTGACAGCGCTTTGGAGGTGATGTCGCCGTCTAATCCCGGATTCGTATTTGAATATACGGATAAAGGTATCTGTAAATTGAATTTTGAACGTGCTGACGGATTACCAACGGAAATAGGTTCCATAGACGGCTCTCTTTCATATCTCTTTTTTGACAGTTTTAGCGGCAGCTCTTCTTCCAGTCTGATGGGTACGACGGTATTTGACTCGAAATACCCTCTGACAATTACCAAAGATCAAAACGACCAGCTTGGATTTTATGTAGAAAATGCAAGTGGTTCTAATTTTATTTCCATGACGCTTCCTCCGGGAAAATATACACGTCCTCAGATGATTGAACTCATTAATAAGGAGCTGGCGGGTACCAGCGTTATCGCCAAAGAGTACCAGGATTCCTGCATTCAGATCACTGGCGGACCCACGACTACTATTACCGGCCTTACAGGAAATATGTTTAAACTGGAAAGCTCGTCGCCGATCTACTCCTCTGTATTTTATGATAATGTAAAATATGGATCATCCTCAGGAGGTTCGTCGGCGATTATTAGCGGAAGCGCTTACTATGGAAATTCGTTTACAGAAAAAATTTATCTGTCTGCCGCCAATAAGAATAATACTCTGCGCTTTAAAGTAAACGGCGCCGCGGATTATACGGAGATTATTTTTCCAGATAAAGCCGACGGATACACAATGGCAGATATTGCAACTGAAATCAATAAGCAGCTTGCTGCGGAAGGATTATTGAGCACGGTAAGTGCCAGTGTGGGGAGTAGCAGTGTCAATTTGTTTGATGAGCCTACTGATACCTCTTATTATTACTTAGATTATTTACGGATATCCAGCTTGATCCAAGGAAGCAGTAGTTCTCTGGAATTTGACACAACAGATCCTGTAGCTGCAAAGACTTTCAATGCTTTATTTTGTGAAACTAATTATTTGCCGTATCAGCTTCCTGGAAACCACGCAAAACTCAGCGGGCAGGCGAGTTTGAACAAGCCATTTACATTGCCAAGCAATGCCTCCTTAGAGTTTACAATTGATCAAAAGAGCTATACTATTAATGGTATTGGTGGTAATTATACAAACAGTGCGGAACTTGTAGATAAAATCAACGACATTATAAGTAACGATGCTGCTTTTTCATCGATACAGGGTAAGATTAAGTTTACTGTTTCCTCTGGAAGAATTAACATTGAGGGTCTGACAAATGAAATTCGGAAAATATATTTTGATAATGGACAGAAGAACGATACATATAAGCAGTTGTTCGTAAGCACTTCAACGAGTGTGAATTCGCCGTATCCAAGTGATACGTATGGGACAGTATCACAGCCTCAGGGGTCTACAGCGGTGACGGTAACACCTGCGTCGACGTCTGTTTATGTTTCATCTTCCATACAGAATTCGACGATAACAATCACTAATGATACAAATAAAATTTTCTTTGGTTCATCAGATGGAACAAAGACAGTTACTCTTCCTGTGGGTAAATGTAGCATGGCAGATATCGTTGCCCAGATTAATGCACAGCTGAGACCATCAAATGGCAGCCATTTCAGCAGCATACAGGCGTCACTTGTAAATGACAGAATTGTTGTCACTGCTACGCCCTCAACAGATAACGCAAATGGATCCTATTATATTAGTTTTTCTACCAGCAGTTCCGCCTGGAAGGCTATTTATGGAACATCGGATCACGAGTACCATCCTTCCAGTACGGAGGCCAGCGACGATTACTTGGGTACCCGTAGACCTATTTCTGATGCAACAACGATAGATAACAGTAACAATGAGCTGACTCTGACCGTGGGGCAGGATACAGTTTCATTATCCATTCCATCAGGTACTTATGATAAGACTTCGTTGAAAAATGCGGTTCAGGCTGCAATTGACAACTCAAATCTGAAAGATAAAGTTACTGTCAATGCTGAGACAAATGGAACATTTACATTTTGCTCTTCCGGTGGTTCCATCACCGCATCAGGCAGTTTTTATGAAGAGGTACTCACCGTCCCAAAGACGGAAAAAGAGTCAATACAGCAAGGCGGCTACCAAAATTATGATTACGGCGAAGCATATATTATTGGACGAAAAGATATAACCACAGGTCCCATTGATATTATCAGCGGCGCCAATGATACCTTTATTTTTAACTTTGCCTATAAGGATACAACAACACAGGGGGCAAACAGCTATTCAAAAGAAATGCAGGTTAAAATTCCTGAAGGCACTTACACTGGCGATGAAGTGGCCAAAATTCTGCAGGAGCAAATGCAGAAAAAATTTGATGAGGAGGGTATTGATGATTTTGAGATACAGGTTGGCATCGGAATATATAATACCAATGTGGTAGGCGCCAACGACGATACCGCGCTTCAGATTGTTGTCAAAAGAAAGAATGGAAAAGAACCTGCTCAGGGCGAGTATGTTCTGGACGGTATACGGGGTTCGGCCGCAGGTTTTCTCTTCTACAAGACAACGATTAATCCCCGTGCCACCTTTATCACCGGGACGAAGGATTTGTCGCAGGGCGTTTCTTTTAAGACCGGCCAGAATGTTTTCACGTTTTCTGCAGACGGCATTCCTTATAAATATACGTTTCCGGAAAATAAGCATTTTACGGGGCAGGAATTTGTTGATATGCTGAATGACATGTTCACAAACGGGGATGACAATGGCAACTCTGCTCCGCTGAAAGCATCTCTGGAAAATGGAGTCCTGAAAATATCTCATAAAGCACTGGGATCTCATTCCATAACTGATATCGGCGGAAGCGCAAGAAGCACACTTTTCCTGGAGGAAAATGGTGGAACCTCCCGGGAACCACTGCGTCTTCTGGTAGGGGCAGAATCGGAAGATATCATAGACATTCCCCGCACGCGTATTGGTTCCTGTTCCCTTGCGATCAACACTATCACGATCAGCAAGCCAAAATACGCACAGAAAGCGGTCAACCGCCTTATTGATGCGATTGTCACCGCGGCTTCCCGGCGGAGTACCTATGGCGCCATGCAGAACAGGCTGGAACATACGATTAACAATAACAACAATGTCATTGAAAACACACAGGCGAGTGAATCAATTATTCGCGATACCGATATGGCTTCCGAAGCAGTGAGACAGGCTGAGAACAGTATTCTGGTGCAGGCGTCCCAGGCAATTCTCTCTCAGACCAACCAACGAATTCAAGAGGTTATGAATCTGCTGCAGGCCTGATATACAAAAGTATCCAACTCCCTGGAGGCGGAAGTGAACCAACTGCTTCCGGGAGTTTATGGAAAGGAGAATCCATGACCAACAGTGAAAAAATTCAAATCTGTCGGGAGATTGTGGAGCAGATTCAGGCAGAGAGCAGGCGGCCCATGTGCCGTCTCCGGCTTACCCGGGAGTCTTTTTCCATTGCCGACAGCCATCTGGGAGGAGCGGCAGGGTAATTTTTAACATTTTCAGTGATTCAAAGTTTTGCCTGTATTTTGGATATTAGAGCTTCCTGCAGTACTTGGGAAAAATTCAAATCCATGGCCATAGCGGTTTCGTTCAGCCACTCAGGAATGCTCAATGTTTTCTTCACTGCACGGGAACTTGTTCGCTTTTTGTATGCAAGCATGTCGAATTCAATTACAACTAGAAAAGCTCCAGGTTCAGGTGATAATTCTGATGGATCGGAAGCCTCAGGCAGCGGCTGCTGTTCTTTTTCACGGCAGGCCAGAGCCAGGCCCAGAGCGTCTGTGGCCATTTCATATGCCTGAGTCATATCATCTCCTTGTGTAAGGCATTCAGGAATGTCGGGAAAGGAAACCCAGAAACCGCCTTCTTCTGCCTTATGGAACAGAGCTGGGTAAAACACTTTTTTCATACAGAGCCTCCTTTTTATGAGATGGAACTATTTGAGTCCCGCTTGCTTTAATATGGCCTGCTCAAGTCCTTTTTTCAGGTTTGTGCTGTGATAAGGAACTTCGGTTTGGTGTCCGGTTGTATCGTTTCTCATTTTTACATGGGAACCATTTTGACCAACCACGTTAAAGCCGTTTTTCTTGAGATGTTTTATCATCTCGCGCGGTGTCATAGGCATGTGTGGTATTTCCTTTCCTTATCGTTTCTGAATTATAACACGTATAAATACGTATGTCAAGGATATACGTATTATTATGTATTAAATGCATGTTTAAAGTTTCTTTACGTTATTCTTCACAAGCATCATCCGTCACGGCTATGGAACATCGCTTTGCCTGTATCCTGCCCCCCTATGCTTTCTTCCTAACCCGGACAAGCCGGAACCATAATTTTGCCATTTTGCGCAGGAAATTGTTTGTAAGTGCCTAAACTTATATTACATTACCGCTTGCTTTCTGGCAGTCGAAGCCACGTTTACCCTCGGTATGTCCGGCACTCCTGCATGAAAGCAGATGTCTTTCTCCCTGTCCTGGGCTCTTCTTTGCTCCTGTTGTCAAAGATTTCTTGGTCTATGATAGGCTCGAGGGTTTCTGTAAGATATGCGCTATGGTGGAACTCGTCCATTTGCAGGGATATTTAATTTCCCTGTTCTGCCACAATCCCACGCCCAACTGCGCTTGGTGATAAAATTGAGATCTTCCAACACTTTGTTTTCGCCATTATAATGAAAAGTTCATATACACTGGAAATAAACTGGAACAAGGATTGCGGATGATTATTAATAGTAGCAGAGGTATTATACAATGCGGGATATGACCCAAGGCTAATATTGCCCATATATGTTCTATATGTCAAGTATATTAAGATTCCCATTATAGAAAATGTAAAATAACATATCTTTAATAACATATCTATAAATAAGATTTTAACTCCATGCAAATGTATGTTATCGACGATTGTCTCCAGCGCGCCACTGAATTATCAGCCTAAGACTAATTGTTTCTGAAATAAGCTGGAAATTCAACAGGGATACGGAAATTTTATGGAGAGAGGATTAGGGACCGGATGAAAAGAGGGCTTGCTCTTTTGAGTAGGTGTGCAAAAAAGTATACTTTTTTGCACACTCTGCAGTGAACATAATTTAGAAAAATCGCACATGAAAAAATGACAATAGTCGTAAAAACATCTAAAAACATTCTAAATACATATTCCTTTATAACGAAAACAGTATAACATATCCCCTTTCGTTCTGCAATATGGTATGTGCAAAAAAGTATGCAATAATTCACACTGGGGAGGTGCGTGCGTCTTATGTGGTGTGTCATGTATGTGGAAGGGGGCAGGGAGGCTGGAGAGGAAGCGTTCCTGCGGGGACTGCTCCCCAGGGAGCTGGAGGCAAGCTGTTTCCACCTGGTAAGAAACCGCAGGAAAAAGTATGGCGGGAAATGGCGGACAGTGTGTGAAAACCTTATGCCGGGATATGTGTTTATCCACACAGACCAGCCGGAGGCAGTGTGCCGGGAATTGAAGAAAGTTCCGGGGAAGGAGCTGCTATATGGCGGAGGGGAGTGTGTAACCGCTCTTGAAAGACAGGAAGCAGAGTTTATGGAGCGTATAACGGATGAGGACGGAATAATAGGGGTATCAAAAGTGGAAGTCACAGGAGAGGGTCAGGTCAGATATCTGTCAGGCCCTCTGGTGAATGTCAGCCATATGGTGAGAAGGGTGGATCTCCATAGAAGGATTGCGGAGGTGGAAACCCAATTTATGGGAGAAAAACATGTCCTCTATCTTGGGATTGAGATAGAGAGACAGAAGTGAAACGGAAAATGCAAAAAACTATGGAGAGCCCGTAAATATGGCAGCGAAGAGGGAAGTAAGTAAAAAGTTAATGGCAGGGAAGGGAAGAAGTCCAGACATATACAGGCGTCTTGTCAAGCCCACAGCGGACAAAATGCTGTCGCTTTCCGGGCTGGTGGTACTGCTGCCACTGTTTACGGCTGTGAGTGCGGCGGTATATCTGGATGATCCAGGGCCTGTGATGTTTACCCAGAAACGCGTGGGGAAGGATGGAGCGTTTTTTGCGCTGCACAAATTCCGCACCATGAAGATGAGCGCGCCCCATGATGTGCCTACGCACAGGCTGCGGAATCCGGAACAGTATATCACCAGGGTGGGACGGGTGCTCAGAAAGACAAGCCTGGACGAGCTTCCACAGCTGTGGGATATTTTCCGGGGCAGGATGAGCCTTATAGGCCCCAGGCCTGCACTCTGGAACCAGAAGGATTTAATTGCGCAGCGGGAGAAATATGGAGCCAACGGGATTCTGCCTGGGCTCACAGGGCTGGCTCAGATCCGGGGCAGGGATGAGTTGGAAATTTCGGAAAAAGCTGCCCTGGATGGGGAATATGCTGCCAGACTTAAGAGGGGCGGCATGGAGGCGTTTCTACAGGACGTGGAATGTTTTCTGGGGACGGTGGCCAGCGTGGTGAAGGGGGAAGGCATTGTGGAGGGCGGTACAGGCACAGGTTCTGAAAAAAGAACACGCAGGGATGGCAGCGTGAAACAGAATCGTACAGCCGCCAGCAGTCCCGGAAATGAGGCAGATGCAGGTTTTGAGGACTATGGATACAGGAAAACATTCCATATAGATAAGACAGTCCGCAAACGAATTTTGGTCACAGGAGCTCAAAGTTACATTGGAGAATCCTTTGCCGCCTATGGAAAGGAACACTATCCAAATCTTGTCATAGATACGGTTGACATGAAGGATGACACATGGAGAGGGCTTGATTTTTCACCCTATGACGCTGTGTTTCATGTGGCGGGAATTGCCCATGCGGATGTAGGCAGAACCGGCAGGGAAGAAGTGGAAAAATACTATAGAGTAAATACAGACCTTGCCCTGGAGACCTGCAGGAAAGCCCGGGATGCAGGGGTGGGGCAGTTTATACTGATGAGCTCCATGATCATATATGGGGATGGACTTCTCTGGGGAAGGGAGAGAGTCATAGATGAGCACACGGTTCCTGAACCTGGAAATTTCTACGGAGACAGCAAATGGCAGGCGGACAGTGGGGTGAGAAAAATGCAGTCCTCTCATTTCCAGGTGGCCGTGCTTCGGCCGCCCATGATCTATGGGAAGGGAAGCAAAGGAAATTATCCGCTCCTGGCAAAACTGGCCAGACGTCTTCCTGTGTTTCCGAAAGTGGAAAACCGCAGATCCATGCTGTATATTGACAATCTCTGTGAGTTTGTGAGCCTGCTGGCAATGTCCGGTCAGGGCGGAATCTATTTTCCTCAGAACGAAGAATACAGCAGTACCTGCGGCGTGGTAAAAAGCATTGCCCATGCCTCCGGAAATAAAATCTGCCTCACAAAAGCACTGAATCCGGCAGTGGGAATCGGGGCCCGGATTCCCGGAAAGATCGGCAGGCTGATTCAAAACGGTGGAGGAGGCCAGCCGCATTTTAGGGAGGAATCTGGCGAAAGGTTCGGTGATTGTCTATGAGTCCACAGTGTATCCTGGTGTGACGGAAAATGTCTGTGTGCCTATTCTGGAACAGGAGTCGGGACTGTCCTGTGGCACTGACTTTAAGGTGGGATATTCACCGGAACGGATCAATCCTGGGGACAAGGTACACCGTCTGGAGAGTATTGTGAAGATTGTCTCCGGAATGGATGAGGAGACCCTGGATGTGGTGGCAAAGGTCTATGAACTGGTGGTAGACGCAGGGGTGCACAGGGCTCCCAGCATTAAGGTGGCGGAAGCGGCCAAGGTCATAGAGAACAGTCAGAGGGATATCAATATTGCTTTTATGAACGAACTCTCCATCATTTTCAATAAAATGGGGATTGACACAAAAGCCGTGCTGGAAGCTGCCGGCACAAAGTGGAATTTTCTGAAATTTTCTCCGGGACTTGTGGGAGGACACTGTATCGGCGTGGATCCTTATTACCTGACTTATAAGGCGGAAGAGCTTGGATATCACAGTCAAATTATCCTTTCCGGCAGGAGGATCAATGATGATATGGGGAAGTATGTGGCGGAAAATTGTGTGAAGATGCTCATTGCCGCCGATAAGCCGGTGAGAAGAGCGAAAGTGGCAATCCTTGGTTTTTCCTTTAAAGAAAACTGCCCTGACACAAGAAACACGAAAGTCATCGACATTGTGAGGGAACTGCAGGAGTACAATATTGAACCGATTATTGCCGACCCGGAGGCGGATGCGGAGGAGACGGAGAAGCTGTATGGAATCAGATTTAGGGACATTAGAGAGATAGCGGATATGGATGCTCTTATCCTCGCTGTGGCCCATGAGAAATTTGCCGGTTTGGAACGGAAAGATTTGGATGTTCTGTATGGACCTGGGAAAAAAATTCTTCTGGACATCAAGGGCATGTACCCACGAGAGGACTATGAGGCCGCAGGATACAGTTATTGGAGGCTGTGACACAGAAGGGATGTTTGCTGGAACAGGGATATTGTCCGGTTTGGACAGGATATCTGGAGAGACAGGGTGACTGGGCAGTGAGGGAAAAGGAAGAGAACGCCGGACTGTTGGTTTCAATTATAACAGTTTCCTATAACAGTGAAAAAAGCATAAGAAGAACGATAGAATCAGTCTTAAACCAGACATATTCCAAGATTGAGTATCATATTGTGGATGGACTTTCTACGGACAATACCATTGAAATCGCCCGTGAATATGATGAGAAATTTGCAGAAAAAGGGATTAAATATATCATTTCCAGTGAGAGAGACAATGGAATCTATGATGCCATGAACAAGGGGATTCTAAGGTCCGCAGGAAAGATTGTGGGTATAATCAATTCCGATGACTGGTATGAAAAAAATGCTGTGGAGTCAGCTGTAAATACATACAGAGAGACAGAATTTGATTACTATTATGCGGATATAAACCTCATAAAAGAAAATGGAAAAAAGATTGTAAAGCATTCAAAGCAGAAGCGCATTGTTACAAGCAGATATTGGAACCATCCTGGCAGTTTTGTAAAGCGGCAGGTGTATAAGGAGTTGGGATTGTTCAGGTGTGAAGGAATTCATGATGATTTTGATTTTTTTCTAAGAGTAAAAAGAGCCGGGAAGAAAATCGTAATACAAAATGAGCTGCATTCAAACTTCACTGTGGGTGGTGTGAGCAATGACAAGAGCTTGAGAAAATGCAGGAAGAGGTGTCTGGACCGGTATAAATGCTATAGGAATAACGGATACAGCAGACTATACTTTATAGAATGTGTTTTGATGGAAGTAATGAAGTATTTAGTGAGCTGAATACACCTGAATATTCTGGCGAAGGAGGGACATGTTGGTATATTTTGGAGTGATCTTATGAAAAAGAGGAAGATCGCAGTAGATCTGACATGGGTGCGTCACAATAAAGTAGGGGGCACAGAATCCTGTGTCAGAAATCTGCTGGATGGATTCACACAGATCAATACAAAGGGAATGACTTTTGTACTGCTGCTTGCAGAAGACAATGCTGAAAGTTTTTCAAGGTACAGAATTTCCGGTAACTTTGAACTGAGAATCTGTGATGTGAAATCTGAAAACCCAAAAGAAAGGCTCCTCTGGCAGAATCTGAAGATGGGAAAAATGCTCCGGAGTCTGGACATTGGTTTGTGTTTGGAACCGGTCTATGGAAAGCCTTTTTGGGGAACCAGAGGGATTAAATTTATCACTGTCATTCATGATTTACAGGCGATACATTATCCCCAGTACTTCAGCAGAGGAAGAACGGCATGGATGAAAGCGTCCTGGAAAAATGCAGTGAACACTTCGGAAATGATTATAGCCATATCGGAGTATGTAAAGCAGGATATTCGTGAGGTATATGGAGTACGGGAGGATAAAATACAGGTGATCTATGATGCCGTTGTTTTGGACAGGGATAATTGTTCAGCTGACAGCGGCCTGGAAAAGTATGGGGTGGAAAAAGGCAGATATTATTACACCGTTTCCTCCCTTCTCCCTCACAAGAATCTAAAGACAGTGATTCTTGCCCTGGGTGAGTTAAAGAGGAGAAAATCCCCTGCTTTTTATCCCCTGCTGGTTTCCGGGGTTGGCGGAAAAAATCGGGATCAACTGGAATTGCTGATTAGAGAAAAAGGATTGCAGGGGGACATAATCTTTACACCCTTTGTGGAGGATGCCGAGAGGAATATGCTGTATAAAAATTGTAAGGTGTTTCTGTTCAGCAGTATTTTTGAGGGTTTTGGGATGCCGCCCATAGAGGCTATGGCCATGGGCGTTCCGGTGCTTACCACAAAGTGTACAAGTTTGGGGGAAGTCACAGGGGAACTGCTCAACTATGTCCGAAAACCTCAGGATGAAAAGGAATGGGCGGACAGGCTGGAAAAAGAGCTGCGCCTGCCGGAAGAACACCTTGTGAAACAGTTGCTGGGAAGGTATGCCTGCGCCGCCGTGGCAAAACAATATATAGACCTTTTGGAGACTTTAGAGTGAAAAATTTGTCTGCGTGGGGCAGGGGGAAGAATTAGATTTTACATTTTTTCGAGAAATTTAAGGAGACAAAGTGAAGATAGTGCATATCTGCCTGTGCGGACCGTTTACGGATGGGTTTAATTATCAGGAAAATAAATTGGCAAAGTATCATAAAAGACTGGGAAATGATGTGACGGTTATTGCATCTCAGTGGATATGGAACACTGAGGGAAAGTATTCTGAGCTCTGTAAATCTGATTATCTCAACGAAGATGGAGTGAAAATAATCAGGCTTCCTTTAAAGAGCGGGACCATTGACAGAAGGCTGAAAACTTTCCCTGATCTTTGTCATAGGATACATTCTGAACAGCCGGATGTTTTGTTTATACATGGGTGCCAGTTTTTGGATATTTTGAAAATAGCGAAATATCTAAAGCTTCATTCTGAGGTCAGGACATATGTGGACAACCATGTAGACTGGTCTAATGGGGCCCATGGATGGATCTCAAAAAACATTTTGCATAAGGGAATATGGAAGTACTGTGTCTCTAAAACAGCGCCGTATGTGACAAAATTTTATGGGGTCCTGCCGGCCAGGGTGGATTTTCTAAAAGAAATGTACGGTTTACCAGAGAATAAATGTGAGCTGCTGGTTATGGGGGCGGATGATGAACTGGTTGAAAAAGTCACAAAGCCGGATGTGAGGAGCATTATAAGATGGCAGTATGGAATAAAAGAGGATGACTTTTTGATTGTCACCGGAGGAAAGATCAACCATCACAGGCCGGAGACACTTGAGCTTATGAGGGCAGTGGCCAGGATCCAGAATGCGCAGGTAAAGCTTTTGATCTTTGGAACGATTGCGGAGGAACTGGAAGCGGGATTTAACAGGCTGCTGCTGGAAGGGAAAGGGCGTATCGCTTATGTGGGATGGCAGCAGAGCGCAAAGACATATGAATTTTTGGCTTCCTCGGATCTGGCTGTTTTTCCCGGCTTGCATTCTGTCATGTGGGAACAGGCAGCAGCACTGGGAGTTCCCTGCATATACAGGAAAATAAAAGGATTTGACCATGTGGATTTGGGCGGAAACTGCCGCCTGCTGGAACAGGTAAACTGTGAGTCCCTGTATGAGGAAATTCTGTCCATTGCTGAGAATAAAAAAGTGTATGTCGAGATGAAAAAAGTTGCGGAAGAAAAAGGAATGGAGCGGTTTTCGTACAGAAAAATTGCAGAAGAAAGCATACAGGTATAATGGTATGAATATCTTGGTGGCTGCGCCCTATGGAATGTATCATGATTTTTCCTCTTCTTTTATACATAATCAGTTAAAAGAGATGTGCCGTCTTGGCTGCAATGTTACGGTACTGGTGCCTGTGGCATACTTCAGCCGTATCTGTACTGGAAGAAGGGCCGTTTCCTTTTCTCAGAAGAAGGTTTTGGACGGCGTGGAGATTTATTTTGTGAGCTATTTATCTTTGTCCTCCATAGGGAGAAATGGATTTAATATTGCCAGTGCACAGGCCAGTATAATGTTGTTTGTCAGAAAGAATTTCAAGGATTTTTTGTTTGATATCATATGGGTTCATACTTTTGGACTTGGAGAAAAAATTGGATATAGATTAAAACAAAGGTATAAAAAACCTTTGATTTTGACCACCCATGGAGGCGATACAGAGAGGTTTGCTGACCGATATGTGGATAAAAAAAGCTCTCAAGTTTATCTGATAGATGAAATTATTGCTGTCAGCTCCAAACTGTCAAAAAAACTGGAAAATCTCCAGATGGGAGTACCCATAAGATGCATTGAAAACGGGTTTTGTACGGAGAATTTGGTGAAACCATTCAAAGGGAGCAAGAGAGTGATTCAGGTAGGACATTTGATTGAAAGTAAGCATTATGAGATTACCCTGGAGGCAGTAGGGATGGTGAGGAAGAAAGGACTTGACATAGAGCTGGATATTGTGGGAGAGGGGCCGTGGAAGAGAAAACTTGAAGCCCTGGTGGAGGAAAAAGGGCTGGGAGACTGCGTAACATTTCATGGGCAGCTGGACAATAGAGAAGTTATGCACATGATGGCGGGGGCTGATTTTTTTGTCATGCCCAGCTATCCGGAAGGGCTGGGCATTGTATATCTGGAGGCCATGGGGGAGGGATGCATCACCATAGGGACCAAAGGAGAGGGAATTGATGGGATTATCAGAGACGGGGAGAACGGGTTTCTGGTGGAACGAGACGACGCATTGGCCATAGCGGAAATCATTGAGACATGTGTGAAGGACAGGGGGCTCTGCAGGAGGATATCTGAGAAGGCCTGTGCATCCGCAGCCGGTTTTTCCTGGGAGAAAAATGCCGGAAGGAACCTGGAGGTAATAAGAGGCGTAAAAGCCATGAAAATATAGAGTCAAAGCAGCCGGGACAATGGAATTACTGGTGCAAAGGCAGAAGTCTACATGGGGCAACGGAGAAAAAGGGAATGGCTGAGGAGATAAAAGTCAGTATCATAACACCATGCTTTAACAGTGAAAAGACCATCGGCAGGACATTGGACAGTGTGATGGCACAGACCTATTCTAATCTGGAATATATTATCGTGGACGGGGGTTCAAGGGATGGCACCCTGGATATCATAGAACAGTACAGAAAAAAAGGGAATATTATCTTGATCTCTGAGAGGGATAATGGCGTGTACGATGCCATGAACAAAGGCATAAAGGCAGCCTCAGGGGAACTGATCGGCATAATCAATTCCGATGACTGGTATGAGGCGGACGCGGTAAAAGACGTCTTGGAAGTATATGAGGGAACGGGGTTTGAAGTTCTGTATGGTTTTACAAAATACTGGAACGGCAGCAGCGTTGACAAAATCGTGCGGTATTCCCATGAGAATCTGGAACGGCAGATGATCTCTCATCCTTCCTGCTTTGTGGCAAAAAAGGTATATGACAAGTTTGGTTGTTTTGACACAAAGTACAGAAGTTCAGCGGACTATGAATTTATGCTCCGTCTGAGAGCAGCAGGGGAGGAAGTCGCCTTTAAACCGGTGAATCAACTGATAGCCAACTTCAGACTGGGAGGGATCTCCAGCTCGGACAGGGGCGTCATAGAGACCGCGGGGATAAGGCTGAACCATGGATTGATATCAAGGAAGAAGTATATGATGTTGGTGACGATGGCAAAGATGCACAGGCTTAAGGAGAAGAGGTGGAAGAGTGGCAGATGAAAAGTTCTCTTTGATTGATTATCTGATGCTTTTTGCTTTTTTGGTGGCGGAGCTGGGGACTTTTGGACTGCCGCTGAATCTGTACCAGTTTGTTGTCCTGCTGGTCTGTATGATGCTGACGGCACATTGGTTGTATTTGGAAAATGATTTGCGGATTCACAGAGGGATCATAGGGTTATTTGCATATATTGTTGCTGTAACAGCATTTAACATGTGTGACCTTGAAGCCTATAAGAGTATAATCTTTTTTGGGATTCAAATTGTGACATTTTATCTCTACATAAAGAGGACAAGCAGGGAAAAACTGTATAAACTGCTCTATATTGTTGCAATTGTCTTTGCCATAACTGCCATTTTCCAGGAGATAGCTTTTTTCTTACATTTTAAGTGTTTCTATGATTTTACTGCCTATGGATTTCCCAAACCAGTAATCAGGGGTGGTATTCTGGCAGTAAGTTCCCTGTGCTCAGAGCCCTCTCATTGTGCCCCGGTAGCAGCGTTTGGGATGTGGATTGGGCTAAGGGGGGCAGAGTGTAAAGAAACTTTTGTGAAGCCTGTATTTACTGCATTGATAGCAGTTTTTGCGGTGATAACCATGTCCGCGGTGGTGTATATGTCATCCCTGGTTGTGGTTGGAGTTTACTTATTTGTGAATAGATTGTCTGATCTCAGAAAAAGAACAAAGCTGATATTGTACTGCGCTATTGCAGGGGTAGTTATTCTGGCAGTCAAGCCAGGGTTGATGGTAACGGTATTTTCCAGATTAAATCAGTTTAAAAATATGAGCATCGACACTGGCAATGATTTATCTGCGGTGGCGTTAGTATCAAACTTTAGAATTGCAGTGGAAAAGTTAAAAGATGGATATTTTTTTGGAACAGGGTTTGATTCCCATAGAATACATTACTGGCAGTATATCAATAGTATCTACGATCATTTGTATCAATATTTAAATATTGGAGATGCAGGTTCGTTATATATTAGAATTTTTTCTGAGTTTGGAATTGTGGGTCTGTTTGTATTTGTGTTTGCATGTGTTAAAAAAGTGATCTTTGGAATGAAAAGCAGACATTATGATGTGGGGGCTATTACTATTCTTTTTATGACACTTGTGTTGAGAAATGGTCAGTATGAAAATCTATTTACGGTATTGTGTATCTGTATAATATGGTTTTCCAGGGGAATTTTGACAGAACGAAAGCTTGAAGAGAGGGGGATAGGTACTAATGCACCTTTTCCATAGGACAGCTTTAAATTTCCACAACTTAAAAAGGATTTGTTTACTCTGAGGTAAGGACTGAAATCATGGGTGTATATAAAGAAAAACCGTTGAAAGTCAATATGATTCTCAATGCGGTAAAAGGAATAATGTCAATGGCTTTCTCATTGATAACTTTCCCATATGTTTCAAAAGTGCTGGGAGTTGAAACATTGGGCAGATATAATTTTGCGGCTTCTATCATCAGTTATTTTGTTTTGACTGCCAGACTGGGAATAGGACTGTATGCCATCAGGGAAGGCGCAAGGATAAGAGAAGATAAAAAGGAAATAAACAAATTTGTAAATGAGATGTTTAGTATTAATTGTATTTCAACAATAATTTCCTATATGTTCTTTTTGATTGCGCTGTTTTTATGGTAAAAAACTAAAAGATTATCGAATGATACTTTTTGTCCTGTCAGGACAGATAGTATTACATTTTATTGGTGTAGAATGGCTGTATTCAATTTATGAGGAATATTTATATATTACATTAAGAACTGTCTTTTTTCAGTTAATTTCGCTGGTACTTTTGTTGGTATTTGTGAAAACAGAAAATGATGTGACTGTATATGCAGCGATTATGGTTATATCGAATGCTGGCACGGGAATAATGAATTATTTACATAGCCGGAAATACTGCCGGATTAAATTGACAAAGAATATAGAGTGGAAAAAGCATTTAAAGCCCATTATGATTTTATTTGCTCTATGTGTTACCACCACTATATATGTTGATTCAGATATTACTTTATTAGGTTTTATCTGCGGTGATTATGTCACAGGTATTTATTCAGTATCTACGAAAGTATACACCATGGTTAAGGTACTGCTCTCGTCCATTTTAATAGTTTCAGTTCCGCGTCTTTCTTCATTACTTGGAGAAGGAAATAAGGAAAGATATATTGAGACCGCGGAAGATGTATCTAAAACATTGCTGTCAGTGCTTATTCCTGCAATTGTTGGAATAATCGTCTTAAGAAATGAGATTGTTCAGCTAATCTCTGGACAGGAGTATATTCAGGCCACTTTTTCCTTGGCATTGTTGAGCGTGGCACTTTTCTTCTGTTTTGGGGCGTGGTTTTGGCAGCAGTGTGTACTGGTACCGATGAAAGAGGAAAAAATAGTTTTCAAAGCGACGATTTTATCTGCTGTGGTAAATCTGTTTTTTAATCTCATATTTATACCTTTCTGGAAGGAAAATGCTGCCGCAATTACGACAATTATGGCAGAAGCAATTGCTTTTCTGTGGTGTTGGTGGCATGGGAGAAAGAGAGCAAAAATTACTGGTATGGTAAAGCTGTTTCTGAAAGCAACGGTGGGTTGCTTTTCTATTCCGGTTGTATCATATCTTGTTCATGGTTTTAATCTCAGTTCTTTTTTAAATGTGGTTTTAATTGTGCCCTGTTCCGTTGTTACATATGTTTTGATTGAAGTTCTGGTCAGAAATGAAGTTGTGCAGGATACTGTTACAAAGCTCAAAAATCAACTGACTCATAGAGCAGGTTAAGGTTTCTGGGATTTTGGCTCAGGAGCTTGAAGAATCAAAGGAGAGAAAGGAACGGAGCCTGAGTAAGATTAGTTTTCTATGGGCTCACAAATTGACAGGGGAGATCAGCGATGAACTATATATCTTTAGGATATTTCTGCTCAGTTGCGTCGGAACTGGAAAGGTATGGATTGAGGGGGGAATCCTATCCTTTTGACTGGGTGATATCTGACTTTGGAGGCGTTGTCGAAGCCATACAAAATAATTTTTCAAATTTCTTAGATTATGATTTTTTGGCGCAGAGTTCACTAAATCATAGTGTCTACGAGAATACAAAGTACAATATTCGGTTTTTTCACGATTTTGACAAATACATTCCTTTAAAAAAGCAGCTTCCGCAGGTTCAGGATAAATATTGCAGACGTATTAAGAGATTTTACCAGACCATTGTGAGCCCCACCTTATTCATCCGGTATATCTCAGATGAAAAAACGATTCACGGTGTGTCAGAGGAACTGTTGTATATTGAAAAAAATTATGAACAGATTCTGGAGATGCTGAAATCCTTTCACAGAGACAACGATATTTTGTTTATTGCTCACGGGGGGGTAGAATCCTCCAAATTCAATATTTATCATGTCCCAAAGGACGATAATGATGTGGTGGCGAGAACTCCCTTTTCTGCGAACCCTGATTTACATAGAAAATTCAGCCAGGAAGAAATACCAGATAAGCAGAAAAACATTGAGCGCTGCCTGAAGAAGGAGAAGGATAAGAGGAAACTGTGCAGCCGCATAAAAAGAAAATCTGCGGCTGCATTAAAAAATGTGTTTTTAAAGGAATATATTCACGAAAAACAATTCTGAGTGATTTTGACAGCCGGCAAACTGCCGTATCATAATCCCTGCTGAAAATTCGGTGGTTTCAGCGGGGATAAGATGGGGAAGTATAGACAAACATATGGAGAAGAGAAGCGGAGGGAACAGCGGCGGAGATTGTGTTGACAGCGCATGGTATTTGGCTTATACTTCTTGAAAAGGAAAAAGGAAGGAGCATGGACCATGAAACTTGCGGAGGCATTACAGGAGAGAGCGGATTTAAACCGGAACATTGAACAGCTAAAGAATCGTCTTAACAGCAACTCCCTGGTGCAGGAGGGAGAAAAGACGGTGGAGGATCCTGGGAAGCTGAAGCAGGAACTGGACAGTTCCATTGCGCGTCTGGCCCATCTTATCGCTTCCATCAACCGCACCAACTGTGTGACAAAGGTGGAAGGGCGGACATTGACGGAACTTATCGCGGAGAAAGATGCTCTTACCTTAAAAATCAGCCTGTACAGAGACATCGTCTATGCGGCCAGCCAGACTTCCAGCCGGGCCAGACACACGGAGATTAAGATTCAATCTGCCATTTCCGTTCCGGCATGGCAGGCGGAGATTGACAGGATGGCAAAAGAACTGCGCCTGCTGGACAATAAACTGCAGGAAAACAACTGGAAGACGGAGCTGATAGAAAGCGAATAAAAGCAGGGTCTGACTGGTAGCGGAAACAGGGTGAATGTCAACGCGACGGCAGCGCAGGCCGTATCATGGTAGCACCCAAGAGCAGGTGTGAGGTTCGATTCCTCAAGGATTGTTATGCTCCGACGGCGTACATGTGCATTGAGACAGATTATAGTTATTACCGGACATTGGCTGTATCTGCGAGGGCGGGAACGGGGAAAATGAAATGGGAGAAGCGTCGGGGGATGCCGGCGCTGTTGACCGGAAAGGGATGGTGGATGAAAACAGCAAAAAAACTGTGGGGTACTTCCTGTTTTGACCGGTATTTATTAGGGATGTTTATAGCAGTTGAACTATTGATGTCTTTTACGTTTCTGGGGTATATTCATATACCGCCAATCTCCGTGACAATTGCCTACATTCCGATTTTGGTGGCGGGGTGTCTTCTGGGGCCTGCGCAGTCTGTGATTGTGGGGCTGGTCTTCGGCATCGCCAGCATGTATAAGGCGTCGGCTTCTTATGTTATGCCCTCGGATGCGGCATTTTCTCCATTTTTAAGCGGTTCTCCGGTATACAGCCTTCTGCTGAGTGTTGGCACAAGGGCGCTTTTTGGACTTGTGATCGGGCTGGCTTATCTGGCTGTGAAAAAAAGGAAACACGACCGTCTGTGGACAGGCTTGATAACCATAACGGCGCCCAAGGTACATTCCCTGATTGTTTACACGGTTATGGGAATTCTGTTTCCGGAACTGGGATACCGTTTCAGCTCGGCACTGCACTGGGACTGGAGGGATACACTTTTTGCATTTATCTGTGTGGTAACAGTTGAGGCGCTGTGGGCGGTCTATCGCAGCGGCAGGGTACAGAATGTCAGGATGTATATTGACCAGGCGGGTAAAAACCCCTATGCCGTGGGCAGGATGACCTTATTTTTTGCTCTGTTTGAGCTTTTTCTGCTGTTTATGGCGACATTTGCAGCAGATTATTTTTCCCAGAGAGAATCTTTTATGCTGGAGCAGCACGGCATAACAGTGTCAGATCAGATTTCGGTGGATCTGCTTCATCTGCAGATACAGTTTCTGGTGGCTCTGCTGTCGCTGAATGTGATTTCTCTGATTCTGCTCCTTGCCATCTATAAATATATGTCCTATAGAGAATACAGAGGGGAGATAGACGCATTGACCGGGGTGATGGGAAGGCGGATGTTTCTCTTTCACTGTGAGAAGGTTCAGAAGGCAGGCGGGGCTGGTCAGGATAAAAAGGGCCTAAGGAGACCGGGAACAAATAAAACGGGATGGTTTATGTTTGTGGATGTGGACTATTTTAAGTCGATTAATGACTCTTTTGGTCATTCAGCCGGGGACAAAGTGCTGAGAGAGATTGCATCGAATCTTCAGAGTACTTTTGAAGAAGAGGGGGAAGTGGGACGGATCGGCGGAGACGAATTTGCCGTAATTGTAGAGAGCCCCTTGTCGCAGCAGGCGCTGGAGCAAAAACTGGATCAATTTCTTGCGTCAATCGCTGGCATTCTGCCTGACAAAAAAGTCAGCTGCAGTATTGGGGCGTATGAGTTTGCCTTTCCGCAGAACGTGAAAAAACTCCTGGCGGAGACGGACGAAATGCTTTACAAGGCAAAAGAGAACGGACGGGCCTGCTACGTGATAAAAGCCTGCACCCGGCAAAGCTAAGGGGAAACAGCCCTTTGGCGGGTTCCGGGTCCGACAATCCTGCTGCGCTGTATGTAAATATGAACCGTCCGCGGGAGAAGCTTAAGAAAATGGGAGCGGGTGAGTATATCCGCGCCGTCCGGGGTGTGGATTATCGCTTATAGGGGCTGTCGGCCCCTATCCTCAGCGTTTTTGCTTTTTCCACATTGTTTGAACCCTCTGTTTTACTTCTTTCGGCGTGTAGGCCGAAAAGATATCTTTCCAAAGTCTTTTGCATCTGTAAGTCTCATTTTCTGTTTTCTGATTTCAATCTTTTTCCTGTTTTTATCCTGTTTTAATGCTGTTTTAAAGATCTTTTTCGGGGGACTGATGGAGGCAGGTATGGGAAAAGCAATCACATATCTGTTGAGAGCTGATTCCGGAAAATTTAGAGCCCTGTGCCATCAAGGATCTTTCCTGGAAGGGACATGATTTGGCTGGAGCAGGTCGATGATCTCAAATACAATGGAGGCAATCTTCTCCTGTTCATTTTTAGGCTGTTTAATCAGGGTATGATAAACCTCCAAAGCGATATTTTCGTCGGAAGAATCCAGGGTATCAATGTCTTTCAGCAACTCATCCAAAGACATGCCCAGTCCTCGGGACAGTTTACTGACACTCTCCAGAGTGGCATTTTTTTCTCCTCGTTCTAACTGGCCGATGTATGTGGGATGAAAATCACACAGTTCTGCCAGTTCTTCCTGGCTCAGGCGTCTCTGTTTTCGGTAATATCGAATTCTTTTACCCAGTTCGGATGCAATCGACATATACTCCCTCCTTCCTGTCTAAAATGTATACTATAAATATTAATTTTAGAACCAGTACAGAAAAAATTAAGGAATGAGCATGTGTGTAGTGCATTAAGTGGCCCAAACTGCTTTGTGACTGGCATGGGAAAGGAAAGGGCATATGAGGATCAGACTGGCCATCCTGGAGAGCGATACAGTATATCTCAACCGTATTGTCTCTGCTTTTATCATAAAATATGCGGATAAGCTGGAGGTTTATTCTTTTACGGATAAGGATGCGGCCATACAGTTTTTAAAGTCTGCCAGGATTGATGTGTTTCTGGCAGGAGAATCTTTTCAGGTGACAGAAGGGGAGATTCCTTCGGCCTGTGGATTTGCCTATCTGGTGGAAGAGGAGGATATCAGAACATTCAGAGGGGCGGAGGCGGTGAATAAGTTTCAGAAGACAGAGATGATTTACCGTCGGATTCTGGGCTTTTTTTCGGAGAAGACAGCCGCTGTGACAGGTGTGGGCATGGATGGAGGGGAAGGGTGTAAGGCTCTGGCTTTTTTGTCGGCAGCAGGGGGAACGGGCAGTTCCACAGCGGCTGCGGCCTGTGCCATGAATTTTGCCCAGAAGGGGAAACGTGTGCTGTACCTGAATCTGGAGCGTTTTGGAAGCGCGGACGTATTTTTCAGCGGCGATGGCAGCTGCTGCTTTGGGGATGTGATCTATGCATTAAAGAGAAGAATGGGCAGTCTGGGCATGAAACTGGAGAGCGCTGTAAGGCATGACGTGTCAGGGGTATTTTTCTTCTCCTCCACCAGAATGGCGTTGGACATGGGGGAATTAGAAGTGGGAGAAATTCGGGAAATTCTTGGGGTGCTGAGAACTTCCGGCGCTTATGACTATCTCATTTTAGATATGGATTTTTCGCTTGAGCAAGCTTTTCTGAAATTGCTGCAAGAGTGCAGCAGCATTATCTTCGTGGCGGATGGTTCCCAGGGTTCCAATGTGAAACTGGAACGGGCTCTGGAATCGCTGAAGATCCTGGAAGACCAGTGCGGAGTGAAACTGCTGATGAAAAGCGGTATTTTGTACAACCGTTTCAGCAGCCATACTTCCCGGAAAACGGCGGCCTGCGGCCTGAGAGAATATGGGGGGATGGGCAGGTTTGAAGGGTTTGAAACACAGAAACTGCTGCAGCAGCTGAAGGCGCAGCCTGTGTTTGACGTACTTGAACGGGAGGTTTGACAGAAGATGACATTTGAAGAAGAGCAGAAGTTCATCGCAGAAGTCAAATCTGAACTGCGGGAAGAGTATCCCATAAGCAAACTCAAGAATGAGGAGCTGCAGGAAATCATTGAACAAATTGTTGCCCGGAGGACGCAGGGGCAGTACATATCCATTGAGCAGCATGTGTCGGTGGCGGAGCAGATCTACAGTTCAATCCGGGGGTTCGGGCTTCTGGATGCCATTATGAAGGACGATGCCATAACGGAGGTTATGATCAACGGCCCCAGAAATATTTTTATTGAGAAGAGAGGCCGGGTGTTCAGGCTGGAAAAGCAGTTTGAAGACGAGAAGCACTTGAAGGAAGTGATTGAGAGGCTTGTTGGAGAGGCAGGCCGGGAGGTAAACGATGCCAATCCGATATGTGACACCCATCACCCCAATGGCTCCCGTGTAAATGTGGTTCTTCCGCCTGTCGCACTATGCGGTCCCACCTTGACCATCCGTAAGTTTTCCAAGACACCCATGACCATGGAGATGCTGATCCATCAGCATAAATCCATTACCCAGGAGATTGCGGACAAGCTGGAGCTTTTGGTCAGGGCAAAATATAACATTTTTATCTGTGGGGGGACGGGTTCAGGGAAGACTACCTTTTTAAACGCCCTGTCCAACTACATTCCAAAGGATGAGCGTGTAATTACCATAGAGGACTCGGCGGAACTGCAGATTGTGGGCGTGGAGAATCTGGTGAGGATGGAGACTCACAATGCCAACACGGCGGGGGCGGGGCAGATCACCATCCGTGACCTGATCAAGTCGTCTCTGCGCATGCGTCCGGAGGGACGCAAAATAATTGCGCGAAATTTAGAGCTTAAGAAAAAGGGTCTCCCCGTCCCATACGCACTCTGTCAGCACATCTTTAGCGATTTGATTACGTTCTGCAGCACTAAAGTTCTCAAAGTTTTCCAGTAGTCGGTTGATCTCCTCTCTCTTTTCCATGGCGTTCTTAAGCTGAACGGCAGCACGGCGTTCATCCGCGGAAGCTGCAAGCATTTTCTTCCGGAGGGAATTATACTCAAGATCCAGCTTTTCAATTTCATTAACGATATACTTCGCGGCAATAGATCCCGCATTGTCGGCCAGGGTAGCAGTGAGCTTGCCTATCTTTGCCTGGCACCGCTCCATGGCTGTCCGGAGGTTGGAGGTGCTGTCAGCCGGTTCCTGGCGCTCAGCCTTAAGGTATCGCTTTACGGCAGCAGGATCATGCTGGATGGTGCGAAAAACATCCAACGCCTTTTTATCTAAAGTATCTGCCTTGATCTGGGCCATATCACATGCCTCAGAGCCAGCCCTCATCCTCTTGGGGCAGCAGTACCAGGTGGAGACAGATCCATCAGTCTTTTTCTTGCGGCTCATACTCATGCTCCGGCCGCACTTACAGCGGAGGACACCTTTAAGGAGTGGCAGGTCATACTTGCACTGCTTATTAAAGACGTGGTGGCCAAACTGTGCCTGTATGGCAAAGTAGCGCTGATCAGTCATATATGGCTGATGGTATCCGATGCTGACCCGCCACTTTTCCGGGGGTGCCAGCTGGTGCCGCTTTTTTCCGCCCACTTTAGGGTCCATGGTCCGACCATACACTAAGATACCATGGGTGCCGTCCCACTTATTCCTGGGAGAGTCCTCATCCATGATGCATCCTTTTGCCTCAAAGTAGTCATACATGGCAGCAGTCGCCTGTACACAGTGGGGAGATGTAAAAATGTTATAAAGTTGGGTGGTTGATAAAAAGCTCCCGGTAAGGGAGGTGATCCCATGTCTTTTGCAGTATGTCTCCATGCCCTGGAGGCTAAAATGATTGTCTAAAAAGATATCTATAAGCCGATTTTTATATTGGATCTCCTCATCGTTTAAAACCAGAGTCTTATGGGACTTTGTTCCCAACTCCAGGGGAGTGATGGAGTACCCAAGGGGAGGCGGCCCGCCGCACCAAAAACCCTTTGCCGCCAGGTGGATCATGTTGTCAGTGATCCGGAGGGAGTCGGTCTGCACCTCCAGGCCGGAAAAGATCACAGCCAGATACATCATGGCCTCCCCCAAGGGAGTGGTGGTGTCTATGCCGTCCTTTACAGTAATAAACTTCACGCTGTGCTCCTTAAGGAAAGTATAAAAAGAACAGAAGTCCATCATGTCAGAGCAAACCCTGTCAATTTTATAGATGATCACACAGTCAACCAGGCCGGCAGAGATATCTTCTTTGAGTTGATTCATGCCAGGCCGGTCCATGTTGGAGCGCACAAAACCATCATCTTCATAGTGCTGGATGGAGCCAGGGTCCTCAAAGTGCTGCTGTATGTGGGCTTCGCAAACCGAAAACTGCATCTGAGTACTGTCTGAAGTGTCTTTAAAGTACGATTTACGTCCGTATATACCAAAATTCATAGTAGACTCCTTAAAACGGGAATAAAAATACCTGGAGCAGTTGCATAAATTGGCCATCAATGATAAAATGAAGTTGCGATACCTCATCATTTTATGGGGCCCCGGCTGGTAACCGGGGCGTTTTCTTTTTTAGATTACTTAATTCCGTATTCGTTCATGAGCTGCTTTTGAAAAACGGGATCAGCGGCAGAACGTGCTAAGTCCGCATATCTCTTATCCTGGCTTAGTAAAGCAATCAATTTGTTAATACGTAGCGTAGCACGTTTTTCTCCACGTTCTTCTCCGCGCATATCTGCCTCATACATCATTTCATTATAGTCCCTCATGGCCTTTTCCCTGGCTTCATACTCCATGCGCATTTGCTCATCCTGGCTGATGATCTGCAGCTGCCTGTAAGCGCTGTCAATGTAAGAATCTTTTTCAGCAAGCATGTCAAACTCCTCCTTTTTCTCCGCATTGATAAATTTAGCCCACAGTTCCAGTTTTGTGTAGTCTTCCTTCTCTGGCAGTTTGGGAAGCTCAATCACATGAAATTCCATCTTGTCGGTGTATCTGAAGTGGCGGGTATCCTCCATGATATGGAAACAGGAGTAAAAATTTGCTTCGTCATTAAAAAGCACAAAATCCAGGATACTGATACTGACACACTTTTTTAAGAGGCGGTAGCTTTCGCCGGGCTTGATCTGCTCTGTAAACATCTTGGCTAGGTAGAAGAGAGAGCGGTCAGCCCAGATATTTAATTCCGACAGTTGGATTTCAATATCAATTTCTGTCTCATTGTCCATCCGGAGCCGGACATCCAGAATCCCCTGCTTATCATCTTCATGCTCCCGGCGTAGGAAAGTATTTAGGATCACAGTCTCCTTGATACTCTCTGGGTTAAGCTCCAGAACCGCTGCTAGAAAGCCTGTGCGGGCTGTTTCATTTGCCATAATCTCCTTAAAAGCAAAATCAATTTTGGGCTTCATCAAAAAATCATTCATAGGCTCAATTCTCCTTTCAATAGTCAAATTACCTTATGATTTCTTCGGAAAAAGCATACGTTCTAAGCGTTTTTTGGTAATGCTTGTAATTTTTCCCCCGCTCTTTCTTCACGTTCTAATTCCATGCGAAAAAGTTCCACTCGTTCATCAATAGTCAATTTCTCAAGATTTGAAACAGAAGTCTCTGGAATAGCAATGGGCTTTTCCTTAAAAACTGCTGCAACAGCCAACACATAATCAAAAATGGCCTCTTGAGCGTCTGGCTTTAAATTGATAAACTTCTCAACCATTACATAGGCAGATTCAGATAAACCATATTCTTCCGCGAGTGCATCCAGTGCAGAGGAGGGAGCAGCCTTGAACATTTCTCCGGCACCAGTGCGGAGCCATTCTTCATTTACATTAAATTCTCGACATATTGCGAAAACTGTTTGATCGGATGTATTGCGTCCATTTTCAATTAGAGCAATACTATTTCGCTTCATACCAATACGTTCAGCAAACTCCTGTTGTGTTAACTCCAGAGATTTCCGCACTTTTTTTATGCGTTCATTCATTCTAAAAATAGCCTCCTTTCTTATCAGAAGATAACATAAAAAAGTCCCCTTGTCAACAAAAAGTCCTTTAACCAACAAAAAAGATATTGACAATGTTGAAAATAGAACATATAATAGTCCTAGAACCAACAAAAAAGTCACACACTTTATACTTCAGGAGGCAAAGTACTAAAAGAAGGAGGCAGAGAAGATGACAGCAGTTAAAAATGAAGGCTACACAGAAGAGCAAATTGCCAGGGCAAGGTGTCTCATTACTGCCCTGATGGGAGTACCCAAAGAAAATCAGCCGCTTTTTACGGCAGTTGCTACTGCTTACATTGACGTGGTTGAAACGGGAACGCGAATAGCCAGGGAGATAGAGCACAATGTCATTTAGTTAGGTTCGTGAGCCGTTAAGTTAAGGAAACTCTGTCATGGCAGAATTTTGTATTTTTCAAATTCGGAAATATACATTTACAGAAAAATATCTTAAATTCACTGTTTGGCGTGGTGCCCGTAGGAGGATTATTTCGTGAAAAGGGAGGATTTTGCCTTGAAAAGTGGATATTTTGAAAGAAGAAAAGGGACTACCCCGATTTCATGTGAAGATCGGGGTAGCTGATAGGTGTTAAGCCTGTATTTTGGAGAGAAGAGCTTCTTGTAATGCTTGGGAGAAGTTGATTCCCATAGAAATGGCACGGTCATTCAGCCATGACGGTATGGTCAATGTCTTTTTTACTGCCTTTGTGTCCTTATACTGGTTAATGTCGCACGATACAAGGGAGGAAAATCCGTCAGCCGCGTGAATGGCAGAAATATCGGAGGGAGAAGCGATATTATCTCCATGTTCTAACAATGACAAAAGATATCCGGTAAGTGCTTCTTGTGCCATTTCCATAGCTTCCGGAATGGTGGAACCGTAGGTGTTGCAGCCTTTCAGATCTGGAAATTCCACCCAGTAGGATTCATCTTCCTTGTGGAAGATAGCGGGATATACAAATAACATAACAAAACCTCCTTTTGATTTTTTGAAAGGCGGAGCTATTTCAGCCCCGCATCTTTCAAAATTTGATGTAGCAGACCGGTAGGAACATCTTTACCATGCACGGGAACCGAAACGGTCATACCCTCTTTTCTGAAAATATGGTGGCTTCCGTTAATCCTGTCAAGCTGCCAACCATTTTTCTTTAGGAGTTTGATAAGATCCCTGTCTTTCATGTTCCACCTCCTTACAAATACAGCATAACACGTGTCACACGTGTTGTCAAGAGGGGATTTGAATTTAATAGAAAAATGCAGGTACGGTGATGTACCTGCATCATTTTTCAGAATTGTGTGAGGAGATTTTGTCAGATGCATTGAATGCTTTTTTATATTCGCTTAGGGAATTGATAAATACTTTTACAGCATCAAGTTCTGCTTCTGACATTTTCTCGATTTCGGCAATCACTCTTTTTTTTGCAGGGGATAATTCGGGAATATTGGCTTGGGTGCTATACCGGTCTCCCTCTCCAGTTAATATCCATTGTGCCGAATATCCGTATGTTTGTTCTATTAACATAGCAAGAGATTCAGAAATGTTGCTTCGTTTTCCCTTCAGCATATTGGATACATAACTTTCTGTTACTTTTATAGTGCTGGCTAAATCTTTTTGTTTAAGATGTCGCTCATCGAGAATTAATTGCAGTCTATCTTTTAATTCCATTTCATCACCTCAAAGCAAGTTTATCAGAAAAACTTTTCTCAGTCAAGCAAAATAATATTGACAACTTATCTAAGAAATGATATTCTTATCTCAGAAAAGAAAGGAGCTTCCTGTATAATTCAAATATAAGGAATTCCAAGAAGGGTGGTTGATAAAA
>OFGR01000396.1_pt1 | contig 44969 bp, 29 predicted proteins | sample 1521811 | NCBI WGS metagenome assembly OFGR01 (sample SAMEA3504098, study PRJEB24116) | mouse gut metagenome | biome: mouse gut; feature: mouse-associated habitat; material: faeces | place: Denmark | collected 2011
CGTGGTATAATAAATTGGCCTGATAACCAGGCCCGGTTTGGGAATGCGCAGGACCAGCGCAAAAAGGAGGAACATATGAAACGGAATCTTATTTTTCCTATATTAAGTATGACGTTGGTACTGGCTGCCTGCCAAAAGGCCCCGGCGGAAAACCAGGACGGAACCAGTCCCCCCACGGCACCAGGGCCCTACCGCCAGCTCTACAGCCAGGCTGTAGAAGAAATGCCCGGGGATGGCACTGTGTTTTCCCTGATTTATTTAAACGGGGACGATATCCCGGAGCTGGTTGTGGAGGGCCAGGGCACCTATTCCATTTATACCCTGAAAGACAATACCATATTTTGCCTGGCAGATACCCTGTGCACAGTGGAGCTGTCCTATTTTGAAAAAACCGGCGTGATCGCCAAATTTGCCCGCTGGAACGGAGGCGGCGACGAGGGCGGGTACAGCCATTATTACTATCAGGTATCCCCGGACAGTACCCTTACGGAAGATACCGTGCCTGTACTTAGCTACAGCTATGATGCCATATATAACGAAGACGGCACCTATTCAGGGGAAGGGGCTACCCTTTATTACCATATGGGGCAGGAAATAGAGGAAACAGCCTATCAGGAAAAGCTCTCCCAACTGGGGATCGCCGGAGGCGCCGGCACTGCCTGCCTGGAAAATGCCCTGGGGAAGGAAGAACTGAAAAATTTATTGCGAAGCGGTGCCTAATGTGTGATAATAAATCTGTGAGGATTTTATACGTTAACGATACAAAGAGGTTAATTCTATGAGCAGCAATCAGAATTGGAACAACACAGGAGAACAAATGAAGGAAGCGCTGTCACAGGCCCTGCAGAGCGGGGATTTCAGCAATTTGAATTCCTTGGTATCCCAGACTGTGACAAATACCTTAAATGAAGTCGGAAAAGAAATCGGAAAACATATTCCCTTTGGTGAAAACCAGAAAGGGGAAAACCCTGGCCAGGCCCCTGGCCCTATGGAGGGCGATTACACAGAGGATCCCCCGGAGGATGTCCCCCTGTGGCAGAAAGCCAAAGAACGGGCGCTGAAAGAGAAGGGACGGCAGGAGGAAAACTGGCAAAGGCACATCAGCCGCCAGAAAGAGCAGATGCGCCAGCGGATGGACCAGCTAAAGTGGCAGGCAGGGCAGGCAAAAGGCCAGCCGGGAGCCCCATCCCCCAGGCCCAAAGCCCTGCCCCGGGTACAGTTCCGAAAGGTGGGCAAAGTCTCCAACGTCCTTTACCAGGTATTTGGGGGAATCGGCGTAGGCGTTACCGGCATCATTGCTTTCATCCTCCTGCTGGTCCAGTTTGCCGGTGTGGAGACCAATGCAGCCGGATGGCTCTTGACCCTGCTCTTCCTGGGATTTTTCTTTGGCATGATCCAGCACGGCATCGGGCAGCGGGTACGCCTTAAACGGGCGGAACGTTATATCCAGCTCTGCGGCGGAAAAATGTACGGTGAAATCGAAAAACTGGCAAGGAGCACCGGCAGGAAAGCCCGCTTTGTGAAAAATGACCTCCAGAAAATGTTACGGCTGGGCATGTTCCCGGAAGGGCACCTGGACGAACACAAGACCTGTATCATGCTAAACGATGAGGTCTACAGGCAGTACCTGGAAACAGAGGAAAACCAAAAGCGCCTGGCACAGGCGGACAAAGCCCCCTCCCAGCCGGAAGCCGCCCCTGAAAACAGCGAAGGCACCGGCCAGCCGGAAATCACCGGGGAACAGCAGGCAGAGCTGAACACCATGGTAGCGGAAGGGATGGAATGCATCCGTAAACTGAGGGATCTAAACGACCAGATCCCCGGGGAGGCCATCTCAACGAAATTGACCAGCTTAGAAAGGCTCCTGCGGGAGATCTTTAACAGTGTCCGGGAGCACCCGGAACAGATGCACCGGATGCACAAGCTGATGGATTATTACCTGCCCACTACCTTAAAACTGGTGGAGGCTTACGAAGAATTTGACCGGGTAAGCGCCCCGGGGGACGACATCATCGCCGCAAAGGCGGAAATCGAAAATACATTAGATACCATCAACCAGGCATTCCGGGAGCTTTTAAACAACCTCTTCCAGGACGCAGTGTTCGATGCCACTACAGACGCCCAGGTGCTAAAGACCATGCTTGCCCGGGAAGGCCTTACCAACCATATGAAATTATAATAGATTTTAACACCATTCAAATATACCAACTTAATTGTACGGAGGAAAACCAATGAGCAGTAACTTAGATGACATGTTAAAGGAAGCCCCTTCCTTGACCCTGGATCCCTTCTCCCAGATGGGAACAGAGCCGGAAGCCCCGGCCGTGAAGGAAGAAGAGCCCAAGATCCCTGAAGTGGTGCTGACCCCGGAGGAACAGAAAATGGTGGATGCATTCGCCTCCCAGATTGATATTACCAACACCCAGATGGTGCTCCAGTATGGGGCGGGGAGCCAGAAAAAGATTGCCGACTTTTCGGAAAATGCCCTGAATAATGTACGCACCAAGGATATGGGGGAGATCGGGCAGATGCTGGCGGATGTGGTGGCAGAGCTGAAGGATTTCGACGGGGAGGAAGAGGAAAAGGGCTTTCTGGGCTTTTTCAAAAAAAGCAGCAATAAGCTGGAAAACCTGAAAATAAAATACGACAAAGCGGAAGGCAATATCAACCGCATCTGCAAAGTGATGGAAAACCACCAGGTAACGCTCCTGAAAGACGCCGCCATGCTGGACAAAATGTATGAGCTGAACCTGAACTATTTCAAGGAGCTGTCCATGTATATCCTGGCAGGCAAGCAGAAGCTGGAGCAGGCCCGTACCCAGGAGCTGCCCAAGCTCCTCCAAAAGGCGGAGCAGAGCGGGCTGCCTGAGGACACCCAGGCAGCCAACGACTATGCCTCCATGTGCGAACGCTTCGAGAAAAAGATCTACGACCTGGAGCTGACCAGGACCATCTCCATGCAGATGGCACCCCAGATCCGGCTGATCCAAAGCAACGACACCGCCATGTCGGAAAAAATACAGTCCACCCTGGTAAATACCATCCCCTTATGGAAAAGCCAGATGGTCATCGCCATCGGATTGAACCATTCCAGCGAAGCCGCCAGGGCCCAGCGGGAGGTAACGGATATGACCAACGCCCTGCTCCGGAAAAACGCGGAGACCCTGAAAATGGCTACTATCGAGACTGCCAGGGAAAGCGAGCGGGGCATTGTGGATATTGAGACCCTCACCGCCACCAACAAGACCCTGATCAGCACCTTGGACGAAGTGATGAAGATCCAGGAGGACGGGCGCGCCAAGAGAAGGAGCGCAGAACAGGAACTGGGACGGATCGAGGAAGAAATGCGCCAGAAGCTTCTTTCCGTCAGCCGGGTCTCACGGCAGGCTTAGCCCATAAAATATTTGCCCTCCACCAAGAAAGCCCGGAGCATTGGCCTCCGGGCTTTCTTATGGGCTTCCAGCCCAGATCCTGCCTTCATTATCTATATTTTTTCAATGCCCAGGGTAACCTTCTCCCCGTTTACATTCCATTCCTTCATAACCGCAAGCTCCCTGTCCGTCCCAAGCTCATCCGCCAAAACCTTTACGGAGATGGCTTCCTGGTTGGCATTTACAATTTCCGCCACCTTTCCATTGCCGTTCACGGACACACGGATATGGTCCATCACCTCAAAGCCTGCCTCCTTACGCATGGTCTGGATCTTGCTGATCACCTCATATACAAACCCCTCCTGGATCAGTTCCGGGGAAAGGTTGGTATCCAGCACAACGGTCACACGGCTATCCCCCTCTGTGACAAAGCCAGCCTTCTGGGCTACGTCAATAAGCAGGTCTTCCTCTGAAAGGGATACCGCCACGCCATCCGCCTCAAAGGCCAGCGCCCCCTGCTCTTTCAGGGCCTTCATCGCCTCCGTCCCGTCGATCTCAGATAAATATTTCCGGATGCTGCCAAGCTGTTTGCCATATTTGGGCCCTACGGTGCGGAGCTGGGGCTTGAAACTGTAGGTGGTAAGGCCGCTCACATCCTCCTTGAACACCACTTCCTTGATGTTCAGCTCATCCTCCACGATTTCCTTAAAATACCCCTCTAAAGGCTGCGCCGCTTTCACGTACATGGTGCCAATAGGCTGGCGGTTCTTGATATTCGCCTCATTACGTGCCGCCCGTCCCTGTACCACAATGGCCAAAACTTCCTCCATATCCTCTTCCAGCTTCTTATCGATCATGGCTTCCTCCGCCACAGGGAAATCACATAAGTGAATGCTCTCCGGCGCCTCCTTGTCATTGCTCCTTACCATGTTCTGGTAAATCTCCTCAGCCATAAAAGGAATCAGCGGTGCGGCACACTTACAGATCTGAACCAGGGCTGTATATAAGGCCATATAGGCATTGACCTTGTCCTGCTCCATGCCCTTTGCCCAGAAACGTTCCCGGCAGCGGCGCACATACCAGTTGCTCATCTCATCCACAAAATTATCCAGCACCCTGGCAGCTTCAGGGATCCGGTAATTGTCCAGATGCCCATCCACTTCCTTGATGGCCGTATTTAATTTCGACAGCAGCCATTTGTCCATCACAGGCAGCTTTTCATATGCCAGGGTATGGCGGGTAGGGTCAAACCCGTCGATCTGTGCATAAAGGATAAAGAACGCATAGGTGTTCCACAAGGTTCCCAAAAACTTCCGCTGCCCTTCCATCACCGCCTTGCCGTGGAACCTGTTGGGAAGCCAGGGAGCGGAGTTGATATAAAAATACCACCGGATGGCATCCGCCCCGTAGGTGGCCAGGGCATCAAAAGGATCCACTGCGTTGCCCTTGGACTTGCTCATCTTCTGCCCGTTCTCGTCCTGCACATGCCCCAGCACGATCACATTTTCATAGGGCGCTTTGTTAAACAGCAGGGTGGATTCCGCCATCAGGGAATAAAACCAGCCCCTGGTCTGGTCCACCGCCTCTGAGATAAACTGGGCCGGGAACTGGGCTTCAAACAGTTCCTTATTTTCAAAGGGATAATGGTGCTGTGCAAAGGGCATGGCGCCGGAGTCAAACCAGCAGTCAATCACCTCCGGTACCCGCTTCATGGCCTTGCCGCACTCCGGGCAGGTACAGATGATCCCGTCAATGTAGGGCCTGTGCAGTTCTACTGTCCGGGCGGCGGGATCGCCGCTTAACTTTTCCAGTTCTTCCCGGGAGCCGATAGCCCTTTGATGCCCGCACTCCCCGCACTCCCAGATATTAAGGGGCGTCCCCCAATAACGGTTACGGGAGATCCCCCAGTCCTGGATGTTTTCCAGCCAGTTTCCGAAGCGCCCCTCGCCAATGGATTCCGGTATCCAGTTCACCGTCTTATTGTTCCGCACCAGGTCGTCCCGTACCGCCGTCATCTTAACAAACCAGGATTCCCTTGCATAATAGATCAGGGGGGTGTCGCAGCGCCAGCAGAAAGGATAGTCATGCTCAAACTTAGGTGCGCTAAAAAGCTTCCCTTCCTTTTCCAGGTCAGCCAAAATATCCCTGTCCGCTTCCTTTACAAATTTGCCCGCATAAGGGGTCTCCTCTGTCATGTTCCCCTTTCCGTCAACAAACTGCACAAAGGGCAGGCTATACTGCCGCCCTACCCGGGCATCGTCCTCACCAAAGGCTGGCGCAGTATGCACAATGCCCGTACCATCTGTCATGGTAACATAGCTGTCGCAGGTAACGAAATGCCCTTTCTTTTTCTGCTTCGCCGCCGCTTCCCCGGTACAGGGGAACAAAGGCTCATACTCCTTATATTCCAGGTCTTTTCCCTGGCAGGTCCCCAGCACCTCATAGGCGCTCTCCCCTTCCTGGGCCAGTTTTCCCAGCACATTGTCCAAAAGCGCCTGGGCAAGGTAATAGGTGTATCCGTCCACAGCCTTCACCTTAGCGTAAACCTCCTCCGGATTCACACACAGCGCCACATTGGAGGGAAGGGTCCAGGGAGTGGTAGTCCAGGCAAGGAAATAAGCCTCCTCCCCAATGACCTTAAAGCGCACAATGGCGGAGCGCTCCTTCACCGCCTTGTACCCCTGGGCAACCTCGTGGGAGGATAAGGGAGTCTCGCACCTGGGGCAGTAAGGCACGATCTTAAAGCCTTTGTACAGAAGCCCTTTATCCCAGATCTGCTTTAATGCCCACCACTCAGACTCTATATAGTCGTCATGGTAAGTGACATAAGGGTCGTCCATATCCGCCCAGAAGCCCACTGTGCCGGAAAAGTCTTCCCACATGCCCTTATATTTCCAGACGCTCTCCTTGCACTTGTCAATAAAAGGGGCAAGGCCGTACTCTTCGATCTGCTCCTTTCCGTCCAGCCCAAGGAGCTTTTCTACTTCCAGCTCCACAGGAAGCCCGTGGGTATCCCACCCCGCCTTTCTGGGAACCATATACCCCTTCATGGTGCGGTATCTGGGGATCATATCCTTGATCACACGGGTCAGCACATGGCCAATATGGGGCTTGCCGTTTGCCGTGGGCGGCCCGTCATAAAAGGTATAGGCAGGGCCTTCCTTCCTGTTTTCCATGCTCTTTTTAAAAATATCGTTTTCCCGCCAAAACTTTTCAATCTCTTTTTCCCTGGCTACAAAATTCAAATCTGTGGATACTTTCTGGTACATTGCTTTCCTTCCTTTCTGAGAGATTTGGTAATGTGTGCACGGCCGTCTGTGTGCATAAAAAAAGCCGTCCGTAAAAAGGACGGGATGAAAACCACGCTAACCACCTGTTTACCCATACGCACCGATTATCCTACGGCTTAATATGATTTCCTTTAACGGAGGATCCCGGCAAGGCTTACTTGGAAAAGCATTTTCTTTCCCTCCTTTCAGCCCGCGGCTTCGAAGTGATCTTCCCTGTTTCCCTACTGATACCGGCTCCCACCATCCCCGGCTCGCTGTGACCTTCGGAAAACAGATACTGTCTTCATCATTGCCTTTTGGTATAAAATATATTTATTTCTGTGCTCTATACTAAAAATTACACCATGGATATGCATATTGTCAAGTATCTTTCACCACTTTCCATGGAAAGTTGCAAAAAAACGCATGGCCCACATTTCACTGTCCCATGCGCTTTTACACTGTTTTACTGATATAAATTGTTTCGTTGGTTAGGCTAACTGCATAACTTCCTTTTCAATTTCTTCTACATCATCTGATGTCAGTTCAGGAAAAAAAGCAGGTATTTCTTCAACTGAGATTCGCCCCTTTTTTAACATTGTTATCGCATTTTTTTTGGTGGTTTCTCTTGCCATATCTTTCGCATAAGTCCTCATGATCTGCTCATCATCAAATAAACTCATCATAATTGTCACTACCTCCACTTCCCTGCTGCTTAGATACTGTTTTAAAATATTCCTGTCCTTGCAAATACGGACCGTTTCTGTAACCGCTTGTTTTGTCATTCCATACCCTTTTATCTGCTGGTTAAAAACCTTACAAAAAACAATGTACTCATTGATAATATTGTCCTTATCACTTTCATATATTACCTTGGCTTTTATCTCAATATCAATATCTGCACCTTCAAAAAATTCTTGCGCTAAAGATATGATATCAGGTTTTCCCCCTTTATGTCCTGTGTATATCACATATAATTCAGGCTTTGGCATTTTTACTTTCTTGCTTTTATATAGGCTCTGGCTGGTCCGCTCAAAATATTCATGGTAACTCTGTGCCAAATACAACAGTATCCTGATCAAAATATTTACTGTCCATGAAGATTGCGCTTCTAAAAGCAGCAACAATTTATTATTGCCTACCATGACTCCTAAGTCATTATAGAGGTTGTCTGTCAGGACATTTTCTATTGTTACAATCTCCAGTGCATCCTCTGTCGCGTCTGGATCCTCTGGGTGTAATGTTCTATACAGTTTCAGCAAATTCTTTTTGTCCTGGAAAAGGTCTAAAAACACACTGTTTTTTGCGGTACGCTTTACCCTAACTTCCTGTGTCTTTTTTGTACCATCCGGCATCTTATCACCTCGATATCTAAAAATCTGTAGCATTTGATACGATATAGCCTACTCCTGCCATACTTCAATTATACAAAAAAACACCCGTCTTTACAATAAAATTCACATTAAATTTCTTCCTTCCTCCTCTTACGGGACTGAATCCCAAAAGCATAGGGCGTCGGCTGCTGTGGTGTGTCCATACTGCTATCTGCATTTTCCACTCCTTTTATATTTCCTTAAGACCATATCGGAATCTTATTGTTTGTGATAACGGGAATGATGTGGGAGGGATATTTTCCGCTGTAAATTATGGCCGTCCTCCCCGTACTTGACGCGATAAAGATTTTACAAAGACCTGCACCTGCCTCATTGAAAAAGTACAAAAAGCGTTGTAAAATAGAACTGGTCCCAAAAACCCGGCAACTAATTTCTGAAAGGTATTTTTTATGGAAGACAAAAAAGACAAACATATTTACCTGGAAGCCAACGGCGATTTCCGGATGCGCGAATTAGACAAGAGTGACCTGGAGCAATTTAATGCGCTGCTTCAATATGCATTCCAGGTAACCTCCTACGACTTATTCCAGACAGGCTGGGAACAGGATGAGATCAAATACGCCAAACGGCCTATTTTAGAGGAAGCCTATGTGCTGGGATGGTTTTACCATGAAAAGCTGGCATCCATGATCGTGGTCTACTCCATGAAAGTCAACATCCATGATGAAATTATGGACATGGGCGGCATCACCGGCGTCGCCACCTATCCGGAATACACCGGAAAGGGGCTGATCCATTCTCTTATGAAACACGTTCTTTCTTACATACACGAAAAGGGGATGCCCATTTCCTTTCTTTATCCCTACTCCATCCCATTCTACCGGAAAATGGGATGGGAAATCGTTTCCGATAAATTATCCTTTACTGTAAAGGACACCCAGCTCCCAAAGCCCCGTCCGGTTGGCGGGATGGTGGAGCGTGTCTCCCTGGATTCCGAAGATTATCACAACGTCCATTCCTACTTTGCCCTCCAGCGCCACGGCTGCCTGATCCGGGATAGTCTCTCCTGGGAGGAATACTGGCGGTGGGACAACGACGATATGATCGTTGCCGTGTATTACAACAAAGACCATAGGCCCCTAGGCTATGTAGTCTATTATATTGCCAACGATATATTCCATATCAAGGAAATGGTCTATCTGAATATTGAAGCCAATTACGGGCTGTGGAATTATATCACTGCCCACTTTTCCATGGTTGACCAGGTACAGGGGGACAATTACTCCGGCGAGCCTATGGCGTATCTTTTTGAGGACAGCGAGATCACGGAAACCATATCCCCCTATATTATGGCGCGGGTAGTAAATGTGCGGGATTTCCTGGAGGACTATCCCTACCAGATACAGCCGGAGGATTTTAAGATCCATTTTAAGGTACATGATAAGATGGCTCCCTGGAATGAGGGAGATTACATGGTTTCCTGGCATGAGGGGGAGACCCTCTGCGAGCAGGTGGAAAACAATCAGTCCATCAATGTGGTGGAGCTGGACGTGAACACCCTGACCGCCATGCTGATGGGCTACAAACGCCCCTCCTACCTATACGACCACGAAAAAATCCAGACAGAGTACTATATGCTTACCTGGCTGGAGAGGCTGATCCCCGTAGAAAAGCCTTACTTTTCCGACTATTTTTAAACCCGGGGAAGGGGGGCACCCCTTCCCGCCCATGATGGGCAGGCTGCCAGCTTCCGGTGCGCTGCCCTTATGCGCCTGCCCAAAGCAATTCTAAGGGGGTTATATGGCCAGCAATTCCAGCAGCTCCTCCTTTGAGAAGCTTCCGCTTCCAATATTCTCCCCGGAGAGCACCTGCTCTGCCAGCTCTTTTTTCTTCTCCTGCAGCTTCACAATATTTTCCTCTATGGTGTCCTTCATAATCAGTTTGTAAACGTTCACCACATTTTTCTGGCCAATGCGGTGGGCCCTGTCTGTGGCCTGGTTTTGTACCGCCAGGTTCCACCAGGGGTCAAAATGGATAACAATATCCGCGGCAGTAAGGTTCAGCCCCGTACCTCCTGCTTTCAGGGAAATGCAAAATACATTGGTCTGGTCCCTGTTAAAGTTTTCCACCAGCTCTACCCTCTTTTCCTTGGGGGTCTGGCCGGTGAGCACATAGTAGGAAATCTGCTCCTGGGAAAGCTTCTTTTGCAGGTTTTCCAGCATAGAGGTAAACTGGGAAAACAGCAGCACCTTATGCCCGCCTGCCACAGCATTCCTGATCAGGTCAAGGCACATGGAGGCTTTCGCCGAAGGGCTTTCATAGTTCTCATAAACCAGGGAAGGGTCGCAGCAAAGCTGCCGCAATTTGGTAAGCTCTGAGAGCACCTGTATTTTCCCGCTCTTAAACTCTTCCTCAGACTGCTTATCTATCATCATTCTCAGCCTCTGCACATGGGCGCAGTAAAGCTTCCACTGCTCCCCTTCCATATGGACATACATGCATTCCTCCAGCTTGTCCGGCAAATCCGTAAGCACATCCTTTTTCAGCCGCCGCAGGATAAAGGGGCGCACCATTTTCTGCAGCTTGCCCATAGCGTTTTCATCCTGGCCCTGCACTGCCGGGGATTCGATCTCCGCCCGGAAGCGCTGATAGCCATAGAGGAATCCAGGCATCAGGTAGTCAAAAATACTCCACAGCTCGCTGAGCCTGTTTTCGATGGGCGTTCCCGTTAAGGCAAACCGGCATCCCGCCTGTATTTCCTTAACCGCCTTTGCAGACTGGGTATTATGGTTTTTAATGTACTGGGCCTCGTCAAGGATCTGGCAGTAAAAAGCCATCCCCCCATACTCACTGATATCCCTTTTCAGCAGTTCATAGGAAGTGATCAGGATATCCCTTGCCTGGGCTTCCTGTATGATCCTTTTCCGCTCGGGTATGGTTCCTGTGACCATTTTTACCGGCAGGCTGGGGGCAAAACGGGCAAACTCGCTGTTCCAGTTAAAGACCAGGGACGCAGGGGTAACTATCAGTGCCATCCGGTTTTCCTCTGCCCCCGCCTCCAGAAATTCCGACAGGAGGAATGCTATCACCTGCAAGGTCTTCCCCAGCCCCATGTCGTCCGCCAGTATCCCCCCGAAGCCGTTGTGCCGCAGGGTACGGAGCCAGGAAAACCCTGTCTTTTGGTACTGGCGCAGAACAGGATCCAGGCTGGCAGGAACCTCAAAGTCATTGTCCTCTATGGTCTTCATGTTCCTGATCAGTTCCTTAAAAGTCCTGTTGCGCAGGGCTGTAAGGTTTTGCTTGTCCCTAAGCTCCCCGTCCAGATAAAGGGCACGGTACTTAGGGACAGCCACATTCCCCTTTTTAAGCTGGGCACCCGTGAGGTTTAAGCCCTGCTTCAGGTCCAGCAGCGTCCGGATGCCCTCATCCTCACCGTTTACAAAACTGCCGTTTTTCAGGCGGAAATACTTTTTCTTCCGGTCATATTTGGACAGCATTTCCGCCAGCTCCTCGTGGCTCAAATCGGATGAGGCAACGCTCAGCTCCAGCAAATCCCCGGAAAGGGACACGCCCACCTCCACCTTTGAGCTGTGGATCACATTCATCCGTTTTAAGGCATCGGAAACATAGACCTCCCCCAGCTCCTGGAGCCTGGGGATTCCGTAAACCAGCAATTCATATATTTTCTCCTCATCCCCGGAAATGACCATGGCATTTTGCCCTTCATCAAAAGCGTTACAATAGGAAGAGACAATATTTCCCACCTGCATTTCCTTTACAACATCCCTTCCCCCTTTGTCCTGTGCCTTTTTATATACCTCATATTTCTTCTCCCCATAGACCGCCGTCACCTTACAGGTGATAAAATCCTTCTGGGGCGCGTCCAGATAGATTTCAAAGGAAACAGGCTCCACCCCGTAAGATGCCGGGTCAAAATCCTTCTTCTCACACTCGAAACATTTTTCCAGCAAGGGAAGGAGTTCCCTGCAAAATAAAGGCACGTCCTTTTTCGCCAGGAACACCTTCCGGTCCGGCAGCCCCGACATACAGGACAAAAAATCCTGAATCTCCCCAATCTCTTCCTTGTTTTCCCTGTAAATCAGCCCTTCCTTAAAAATAACCACATGGCGGGCGCATTGATACCCGAATACCCCGTCAATTTCAACTTCAATCCCATCCCTGTCCCCTGTTATCTTCATATGCCGGACCAGGTGCTCCTTGGCCATAAGCCACTTGCGCTCCCCCATACCGCAGACATTGACAGAAACAGGGCGTTCCCCCAAAAGTTCAAAAAGCTCTTCCAGCTCGGTTCCCCGCAGGGACAGCTTCCGGACTTTGGAATAGGAATTCCCATAAGAATAGCCGCCGTAGGAATACTGCACATAATGGTTTGCATTTTCCCTTACCCACCTTAAGATAAATTCCGCTATTTTCTGCGATACCGGCTCAAAGGCGCTGAGCATATGGACAAATTTGAGTTTTTTACCATAGGAATACTCCTGGTTCTGTTCTATATTCCGGGCAAACTCAAACACATCCTTCAGCACATACTTCATCTCTGTCCCAATTTTAAACTCCAGGAGCACGCTGCCAGCGTTACACTCAAAAATAGGTTCCAGCTCCACCCTCCCGTAAAGATCCTGCTGCAGCAATGGCACAGTGGCTTTCACTGTCTGGCGTTTTAGCAATTCCTTTATGGCAGGGGTGGTTTCCCTGATATGTACTTTGGGGGCCGGAAGCTTAAATTCCGGCTCCTTTCCCTGCCTTGGGGCCGGGTTTGGGGTATAGCCAAAAACCGTCTGCTGTCCATACTGCTTTTCTTCATATTTCAGGAGCACGGCCACACAATGCTTACAGATTCCGTTGTAGCTGTAAAAAGCCGGGCATTCACAGTAGCTTTCCACAATGTCGTCATACTCTGCATCATAAATCATCTCCACTGCATATCTTTTCCTTCCGCTGCCTTTTACAGCCGCCCTGATCTCAATTTCATCCTCATTGGCGGCCTCCGCTTCAAAGGAAAGGACCTCTCCTTTGCTGTAAATATCATACCCCCTGCCAAAAGTTATGCCATTAGTAAGTCTTTTTATGCTTTTCTTATTTATCACTATTTTTCCCTCTTCAGTGTGTGGTTTACCAAAGGCTCTTTGAACCCCTTCCCTGCCGTATCTTATCCTTTCAGTTTACCACAGGAAGATATGATGCTCAATTTATTTTGCAATATAATTTAGCCCAAATCCATTCCCCAGGCTGCCATAGGCAAGCCCGGATGCAAAAAATGATTCCACTGTCTTGTCACTCCCGCCAATTGGGTGTATAGTATACAAAAGGCCAGAAGCGGAATCATGCAGGTTTTTTATTCACTATAAAACATTATTATCAAAGGAGATTTTCCATGGACAGACAAAATCTGACCCTGCTCACAGATCTTTATGAACTTACCATGATGCAGGGTTACTTTAAACACAAGGACAGGAACGAAACCGTCATTTTCGACGCCTTTTACAGAAACAACCCCTGTGAAGGAGGCTATGCGGTTGCCGCGGGCCTGGAGCAGTTGATCCAGTATATCAAGGAACTGCATTTTTCCTCCGGGGATATTGACTATCTTGCCAGCCTGGGCATTTTTGATAAAGATTTTCTGGATTATCTTGCAGGCTTCCGGTTTTCCGGGGATATCTATGCCATACCGGAAGGGACTGTCATCTTCCCCAGGGAGCCCCTGGTAAAGGTGATCGCCCCGATTATGGAGGCACAGTTGGTGGAAACCGCTATCCTCAATATTATCAACCACCAGAGCCTTATTGCCACCAAAGCCGCCAGGGTCTGTTATGCCGCCAAGGGCGACGGCATTATGGAATTCGGCCTGCGCCGTGCCCAGGGGCCGGACGCCGGGATCTATGGCGCAAGGGCAGCGGTAATCGGCGGCTGTATCGGGACCTCCAACGTGCTCTGCGGGCAGCTTTTTGATGTTCCCGTAAAAGGCACCCATGCCCATAGCTGGATCATGAGTTTCCCTGACGAATACACAGCCTTCAAAACTTATGCAGAGATGTACCCTACCGCCTGCATTCTGCTGGCAGATACATATGATACCCTCAAATCCGGCGTCCCCAACGCTATCCGGGTATTCCAGGAAATGCGCGATGCCAATATCCCCCTTACCTTTTACGGTATCCGGCTAGACAGCGGCGACCTTGCCTACCTCTCCAAGAAAGCAAGAAAAATGCTGGACGCAGCCGGTTTCCCCGACGCCGTGATCTCCGCCTCCAACGACCTGGATGAATACCTGATCGAAAGCCTGAAAGCCCAGGGTGCGGCAATCACTTCCTGGGGGGTGGGAACCAACCTGATCACTGCAAAGGACAATCCCGCTTTTGGGGGAGTTTATAAGCTTGCTGCCATCAAAGGGGAGGACGGGGTCTTTATCCCCAAGATCAAGTTATCCGAGAACACAGAAAAAGTCACAAATCCCGGCAACAAAACCATCTACCGGATCTACGAAAAGGACAGCAAAAAGGTGAAGGCTGACCTTATCTGCCTTGTAGACGAAACCTTTGATGAAAAGGATCCTCTGCTTTTGTTCGATCCCCTGGAGCCGTGGAAAAAGACCAAGCTGCCTGGCGGTTCCTACACCCTGCGGGAGCTGATGGTCCCCATTTTCCAAAAGGGGGAATGCTGTTATGAATCTCCCAAGGTGATGGATATACGCGCTTACTGCCAGAAGGAAATGGATACCCTCTGGGATGAAACCAAGCGTTTCGTAAATCCCCATCAGGTTTATGTGGACCTGTCAAAGAAATTATACGATATCAAGATCAACTTATTGGACCAGATGAGCGAAAAATAATACAGGAAAGGCTGCCCCCTCTTTTTATGGAAGGGACAGCCTTTTCCACTATTCTATGTCTGTCATAAGGTCCAATACCATATCAAACCCGCCCTCTGCCGCAATCTGCACAGGCGTTTCCCCCTCATTGTTAGGGCAGTTATAGTTGGCTCCCTTTTTGACCAGAAAACGCGCCGCGCTTTCGTGGCATTCTTTCAAAGCATGATGCAGGGCAGTATTTCCCTCCTTATCTGCCAGATGGATGTCCGCCCCTGCCCGGAGCAGCTCCTTGATCAAATCCTTATCAGGATAGAGCATCATGGCCGTCATGCCGTTATTATCCGTCCGGTTCACGTCCACACCCTTTTCCAAAAATATGGGGAGAAGAAGGTCTATGTCCCTATGTAGCAGCATAAGCGGGACCTGCCCGTCGTTCCTGGGAATATCCACATGTTTCAGTTCCTTTAAGACCGAACCCCTCTGCTCCCCGTTTAGCTTCCCGTATCCCTTATCCATAAGGGCAAAATGGGCAGGCGTTTCCCCGTCTAGGTTTTTCGCCGTATCGTCTGCGCCTGCGGAAACCAGAAACCGCACCACATCTGCATGCCCAAAAGCACAGGCTTCATGGAGAGGCGTTATTCCCGGCTGGGCAGGCACATCCTCCGCCAGGTTTATGTCCACTCCCTTTTCAACCATGGCCCTAAGCATCCCTATATGGCCCTCCCTTGCCGCTAAATGGACAGCCGCCACCCCGTATCTGTCCAGCTCCTCCATAGATTCTTTTGAAAAGAACTTTACCGCTTCTTCAAAAAGAGCCTCATCCTCCGGGCTACGCCTCCGGTCTTTCCAGGCCAGGATATTGGCCGGGGTACGTCCATCGATCACCGCCTTGTCCATATCCACTCCCAGGCCAGCCATCTTCCTGACCACCCCAAAGCCATAGCCCATCTGAAGGCAGGCATCCCTCAGGCAGAGCCTGTCACCCCGATAATGGATGGGGACCGTAAAGTCAAAACCAACCTCCTGAAAAAGATCCAGCACACCCGCATCTTCATCCGTTATCAGGGCATTGTGGAGAATTTCTGTAACCTCTCCCAGTTCGTCGTCATCATCCAGGTCTGCCTGGTTTATCAGCTTTTTCGTCAGGTACAAGGCAATGGCCAGGCCATCCTTGTCATCCCCGTTGATGCCACAGAAGGCATTGCTGGCTATCTGGCTTAAAGGGAACATATCACCCATGTCAACATCCCCAGGCTCCGCCCCATGGTCTGTGAGTGCAATATACATCGCCTCACTGCGGAAGGAGGCCGCACGGAAAACCGGCGTCTGGCCCTTGTTATTTGCCTTATTTAACATCTCCGGGCATTGCCCCATGAGTTTCAGGGCCGCAGTCTTATGGCCATTGGCCATAGCCATCATCAAAAGAGAATTGCCATTTTCATCCACATAATCGGTTTCGGCACCCTTTTCCAGGAAAACCTCTGCCAGGGGCCAGGTGTAGGAAGAGCTATATTCCGTGGCCAAAAGCCGGGCAAGGGGCGTCAGCCCATTTTCTTCTTTCTTGTTGATATCGCAGTCCAAAAGCCGGGCGATCCCTGCCCGTTGGCCCACGCTATGCCCCTCAGCCTCAGAAGCCAGCTCCAGCCCCTCGAACCTGGGCCAGGCAAGGAAATGGTACCCGTTCATCCCCCTCTTGTCACAGGCAGACCCATCCGCCCCGTGGGCAAGCAGCAGCTTTGCCATAGGCAGATTGCCATACATGCAGGTAAGCAAAAAAGAGGTCAGGCCATTGCCCTTGTGGTCAGGCATGTTGATCTCCTCCCTGCCTATCCTTCCCTGGGAAAGCAGGTACGCCACCGTATCATAAAAATTATGCCATACTAAGAGGTGGAACAGCGTAAGGCCATAGCGCCCTACCGGGGAGATAAGTTCCTCCTTACTGCACCCTTCAATACATGCCCGGGCATCCCTCACCGTTTCCTCGGGGAAAATGTCATAGCAATAAATGGCCTCTTCATGGTTCCCTTCCCACCAGGGGATAAATTTCGCCTGGCTGTACCGCTGGCTGGAGGTTACCAGCAGGTCTGTAAGTTCTTTGATATTCATTACTTCCTCTTTTCTGCGCTGCTTGGCCATGCGCATGTTTTCTCTTATTGCACATATTTTAGCACCCTTCCACAGCACATACAATATCTAAGCAAAAATATGGCCCTAATGTATCAGCCGTCACTTAATGTGGCCGTCCCGGCATAAGTCTTCCATATTCCGTTCCCCAAAAACTGCCCCCTGCGGTCTTTCACATAACGGGGTGCCTCCAGCTCCGGGATCCCGGGCAGGTCACCGTCCAGATATTGTCCCAGACGGTACCTGGCTGTCTCCAGCCGGGCAGCCAGCCCCCCATACCGGAGATCCAGCCGGGACCATCCAAAAGGCGAACATGTTTTCATCCACTGATGCCTGTGGGCGGCCCACAGCTCCCTCACCTGTCCTATCAGTTCCCCAAACTGTTCCGCATCCTTTTGGAGCGCCCGCTTGTCCCCGTGCTTATAATGTTGGTGGAGACGTTCCCCCAGGGCTGCTTTTAGTTGCAGTACTCTGGCCAGATGGAAGGGAACCTGTAAAAACCACCCCTCTTCCCCTGCCATTTCCACATCTGCCTCCAGCAGCCCTGCCGTTTTCCCATAATGGGCATCCAGCCCAAGCCCTTCCAGATCCCCATCATACAATCCCTCCAGGGGGTCCTGCCAGAGAAGGTATTTTGAGGGGTTGGGCGGCCAACGGTTTTCCTCATTGCTGCAAGGGACCGCATCCAGCAAAGCAACGTCCATAAACCAGCCGGCGCAAAGCCCGGTGCATGCGGCGAAGCGGCCAGCCAAAGCCTCCTGGCTGGCAGGCCCTTCATGATAGGCGCTCTCCGCATAATACTGCATTCCCAAAAGCCCCAGCCAGTCACTGCATTCTCCCCCATCATCATGCCACAGGCAGCCATAAGCCATGGGAATATGGTATTTTTTCACTGCTTCCAGCGCCGGTTTTGCAGTCCGGAAGGTATAAGGGTAGTTTACACAGAAGGAGGATACCGAAAGCAGCGGCCCTGCATAGATCCCATTGCCAATATCCTTGTGTTTTTTCATCATTCCGTCCAGCAGGGCCGGATCCCGGGAATAATAATCCCAGTAGATCAGGCTGGCACTCTTGGGAATCCGGGCGCAGATCCCAGGATCTGCCCCTTCCTCCGGATCCAGATAGATATGCTTGGGTGAGCTGTAGGAAAACAGCATATCACTGTATAGGGCGATTTCCAGCCCGTTCTCCTGTGCCAGGGCATCCACCCGCTGGAGGTGGTCCAGGAAAATATCCAGCGGCGGGCGGGAACCGTTTTGCTGCCGGTACCGGCCTTCCCCTAATCCATGGGTTTCATCCATGCCCACGATCACCAACCGGCTCCTGAAACACCGGCTTACCGTCTGCAGCATCTTCCCAATCAGCCCATAGGTTTTCTCTTCCCCCACAAGCAGGCAGGAGGGGCTGTCCTTTACCGAATCATATTCCGGGAACCGGAGCACCTTTTCCATATGCCCCAGGACCTGTATGGAAGGGATGATGCTGATGCCGTACAGGTCCGCCTCATCGTCAAGCTGCCGTAGCTGTTCCCTGGTATAGCCTCCCCGCATATAGCCAAAACGCGGCTCCCCCTCCAGTTCATACACATCCTCCATGTACAGGACCAGGCAGTTCAGCCCCATCAGCGCCATGGAGCCTAACATGGACTTTAAAAATGCAGGGCTGGGCACACTGTTGCGGGAGGCATCGATCATGGCACCGATCCGGGGGATATACATTTTTTCCCCATAACAAAAATCCTCCGTCCCCGGGTTTTCCCGCAAAATCCCCAAAGCCCGGAACAAATGGATTTTTTCCCGGAACCCTATCCGGCAGGCGCCACCCTGCCTTGTGACCTTAAATGCTTCTTCCCCTAAAGGCGGCAGCCTGAAAAACTCCAGGCAGATCTCATCCGCCCACCCGCCTTTAAAATAAAAAGAAGGAAGCCCCTGAATGGCAGATACAATATTTTCCTCCTCTATTCCCCTGATTTCCCTGAACATAATGCCTACTCCTCCCGTATATGGCTAAGGACCGCCTGGGGCGTCCTTCCCACAATCAGCTTTTTCCCGTCACTGTAGCCTTCTTCCCGTCCCTCCAGCTCCCCCACCAGCAGGGAACGGAGATAAGAGATTCTTTCCTGGTCCTCCGCAAAAGAAATCCGGTCCTGGGATTCCCCCGGGTCAACATCCAGCCGGAAATACTGTTCCCTCCCGGATTGGGAAAACCAGACATATTTATCGGACTTGGTAACAATAAAATGATTGGAATCCCTGCCATGGGTATGCTCCCCATGCAAATATTCCCGTGTACAGCCGTTTTCAAGCATACTGCACCCGTCTAAGGGGGCAGAGGGCGTTACACCCGCAATGTTTAACAGGGTGGGCATCACATCCCTCAGCTCCACCAGGGAATCACATTCCCTGCCACCATTTCCAACCAAATGCTCCGGCCCATGGAGAATCATCGGTATATGTATGCTTCCCTGATAAGGATAGCTTTTCCGGATCAGCTTATGGTCGCTTAACAGCTCCCCATGGTCGGAGGTGAAAAGTATCACATTCTCCTCCCCTGCACAGCTTAACTGCAGGGCCTGCAAAAACCTGCCGATCTGGTGGTCAACCTGTGTGATGCAGGCATAATAGCCAATCTGCTGCTGCCGGATCAGCTCCGGGTCTTCCGGGCCGGTATAGGAATTGTGCACCCTGCCGTCCTTCCCCAGCTCCTCCCTGTCCCAATCCCCCTTAAGGGGCTGCCTCAGCTCCCGGTCCTTATACATGTCAAAATAGCAGGCCGGGGCATCATAGGGGGCATGGGGGCGTACAAATGACAGCATCAGGAAGAAGGGCATACGCCTGTCTCTCCTGCGCAAAAAATCAATCCCCCGGGATGCGGTCCAGTTAGTGGGGTGCAGCGCCTCCTCATAAGGCCACGGGCGCGCCATCCAGGAATTGCAGTCCATCCCGCTGTCAGTAACGTCACAGGCAGGCCCCTTCCTCTCTTGGAGCCAATAATAATAATCGTCTGCAACACGCTGGTCTTCCTCATACCGTGTCTCCGGCCTGCGGTAATAGTGGAGATGCCCGTCGTGCAGCTCAATATGGTGGAAGCCCATCATACTCCGCAGGGGATGCACATGCATCTTTCCAATACACTGGGTATAATAGCCTGCCTTTGCCAGCTCCCCCGCCATGGTCACGGGATAATTCCAATCCACCCCGTCAGCGTATCCCACCCTGCCATGATGCTTCTGGGATAATCCGGTATAGAGAGCCGCCCTTGCGGGAATGCAACTGGGGCAGGCTGTATAGGCGTTGGGATAATAGATCCCCTGGGCAGCCAATGTATCCAGATATGGGGTTTTTACATCCGGATGCCCTGCATATCCCATACAGTCCCCTCTCATTTCATCAGTCATGATCATGATCAAATTCGGTTTTCGTGTCATAATAATCCTCCATGCTGCCAACACCTGCAAATACGCTTTCCTTTATGGCGTTTCCTGTTTTTTGTCTGATGCAGGAGACCCTTCCCGGGCATTCAGGGAACGGTACTCATTAGGGGTCATCCCCGTCTGCGTCTTAAATTTCCGTATGAAGTTAGAGGGCTGCGCATATCCCAGCCGTTCTGCAATATCTTTTACTGCCAAACCAGGTTCCCTGAGAAGCTCTTTGGTGTACATAAGCCTCTTCTCCCTGATATAATCTGAAATATTTTTTCCTGTCTGGGCTTTGAAGCGGTGGCTTAAATTGGATGCGGACAGGCCAAAGGCCTGGGCAACATAACTCACATTCATGTCCTCTGTCCTGTAATTATCATCAATATACTGGAGGACCTGCATGATCGTGCCATCCGCCTCCTCCCGCCTGTCTTTTAACCCACAGGCCAGTTCCAGGGCTGTATGCCCCACCTTATCCGCCATCCCTGCCAGGGCAGCCACATCCATATCGCAGCTTAGGCTGGCATAGAGATCCTTCAGTTCAGGGGCATTGGGCGAGATCCCCTGGATCCCCATGAGGCAGTAATTAATTATATCACAATAAATGGAGCCGATGGTAAAAGAAGGAAGGTTTTCGCTGCAAAGGGTATCCGTCAATGTCTGGTACATCAGGGAAAACTTGTCTGTATCCCACTGCACAAGGGAGCGGTAGAGTGCCTGGAGCTCCAGATTGGGATAAAAAAATTCTGCCGCATCCTCTTCCTGATAGACAAAAACCTCCGTCCTGTCCGGGATCTTCTGCTGTAGCTGCATGGCCTGCCGGAAAGAAACCTGCAGCCCCCTGGCGTTACTGCTGGGTTTCCCCGCAACGATCCTGCAAGGATAGCCGCTCATCTCCGCTAAAGCTTCCGCCGCCTGTTCCAGCAGGGTAATAAGGGAAATCCCTTCCTCTTTCCAGGCAGCCAAAAACAGCCAGCAGTTTCCTGCCAGATATTCCATACCGCTGGCTACCATATTGTGGGAATCGGCTATCCGGCCAAACTGCTCCATCACGGCTTCTTTTGGGTTCGAACTGGCCATATGGACAAGCACGGCACAATACCCCCTGGCATCTTCCGGCAGCCCTGCATTGCGCAGATTTTCTTTCAGCCGCCCTTCTTCCTTCCCCCTCTCATAGATCAGCCCAAAAATTGCATGTTGTATGCGGACTGATTCCTGCAGGCTGTCCACCCGCCCTCCCATACATTCCAGGGCATACCCTGTAGCGCCAATCCTGCTCAGCCCCTTGGGGATATCATAGACCCACCGGCTTGCAGTCTCTGAAAGCTTTCTCACAGGTACATAATTTAACATGGCCATGAAAAAGACCAGGGCTCCCCCCAGCACCAGAAGCGCCAGAAAAATCAGCAGAAATAACCGCTGGATATCCCGTATAGGCTGCAAAAGCCTTTCTTCCGGAAACAAAAGCCCCACATACAGCCCTGTCTCCAATGACCACTTGCTGAATAACACCTTGCCATCCCCAAGGCTGCTGGGCAGGCCCGCAGAAGCTACCACTGTCTCCCAAATGGATTCCTGGGCCGGGAAGCTGGCATAAAGCATACGGCCATCCTGGTCCAGTATCACAAACTCTGCATCCGGGCTAAGCCGCCGGAAACTCTGCTCGGGAATGGTAAAGATCACATAATCCGTGTTGGAGTGAGGGACCGGAAGTACAAAATCACAATAATTCCCCTCATCCCCTGCCGATGTCCGTATCTGCCCCGGTGTAAACCATTTCTCCCCGGCCAGGTTCCCCGTCATATCCTTCAGGTCTTTAAATTCCTCCCCAGCTTCCCCATACCGTTTATAGTACCGCAGATTATATGTCCCATGGTTGGTAAATATGGTATCCGGAAAGGAATCACTGTAAAAACCCACAGAAGAAAAAAATTTCTGTGGGGATACGATACTTATAAACGTATTGATAATACCGGAATAGTTAGGCGCCTCCTCCTTGATATTGTCATACTGGCAAGCCTGCAAATTGGCAAGCTGCCCGGCAATGGTGCGCATCCATTGGACATGGGTGACGATTTCCGTATCCAGGTTATTGATCTCTGTTTGGTAACGTTCCAATACCTCTTTTTGATACCGGGAAAAGAAATATTGGTTATAAACCAAAAAAAGGATACCGGAAGGAAGCAGGAGCACCAACAGAAAACTCCATACATACCGAAGCAGCGTTTTATCAAGCAACGTATTTTCTCTATGCACCATAATCCCTCCTGTATCCTACCAGTGTGTTGCCGCCGTATGAGGGGACCTGCCTACAGGGTATGTTTTCTGTACCGGTATCCCCAACCACGCCAGCCCTATTTCACTGAATCAGAACTTACCATCCAGGTAATTTTGTTTCCATGCGATCCAGTCGCTGTATCTGTATTTTTCCAGGTCAACCAGATGCTTCTCCCAGGAGGCATCCGTCACCCCATTCATAATGGCATCCGCCGTGAAATTGGAAATGTAATTCATAAGGTCCGTCTCAAAAGCTGCCAGTTCCAGCGTGGCCTCTTCTGTCGCTATCCGGCTGGGCAGCAGCCCTTCCTCCAAAATCCAGTCCTCCACTGCCGTCACATAGCTGTCACGGGCATAGTTCTGGGGAGACACCTCCTGGTCAAGCACGGGCGTTTCGTCCGGATACAGCAGTACCGGGCAGCTCTGCATAAGCCCATAGGTGTAGCATGCGTTCTGGAAATTAAAGTCTGCCCCCTGGTTCTGGAGCTCATAGACCTTCCCGTCCCTCATCTCCCACATAACGCCTTCCTCGCCGATCCGTGCGGTCTGCTTCATTTCTGTACTGCTTCCCATATAGTCATACCAACGCACCAACGCCTCAGGATATTCGCAGGCAGAGGTGATGACAAAGCCGTTCACATCCCCCATAAACCGGTTCACTGTCCCGAAAACAGTCTCCTTCCCTTCCAGGCCAGGCGCTGTCATGGGAAGCAGCTGCACATACTGGCTGGCAAGCTCCTCATCGTCAATAATGGTATCCGGCGTCCAGGCATAGAAAGAACCATAAAGCCCCTGCTTTGCCTTTGCCATAAACTGCTGGTCAGTCTGTGAAAACCCTTCAATATCAAGCAGCCCCTGGGAGGCCAGTTTATTATAATATTCCAGGAATTGGCGGTACTCATCCGTATTGGCAGTGGGAATCACCTTTCCGTCTTGTATCCGAAAATTATCATTGAAACCAAAGGAACCCATAAACTGGATCAGGCGTGCCTGGAAATTGTTCTGGCAATAGCCCAGGGGAATCTCATCATTAGGGTCCCCGTTCCCGTTGGCATCCATTTCCTTAAATGCCTTGAGCACATCATAGAATTCATCCAATGTCCTGGGGATTTCTTTGTTCACGTTTTCCAGCCATTTCTTATTGATGAACTGGACCCCGATCGTCCAGCTGGTGTGCTGGGTATAGACACTGGACATAAAGCTGTATATATTGCCGTCAGGATATGTGAGTGCAGCAACCGCATCGCCGTTTGTCTTATTGTAGGTTTCCATGATATGCGGCGCATAGGTCTCCATCAGGCCGTTGAGGGGCACAAAAGATTCGTAATCCCTCATGATATCAGTAGCGCCAACCCCGCCCATAAAAGCATCCGGCATGTCAGTAGTAAGGAGAATGCTCATCTGCTCGCTAAAACCATCCCCTGAGGGTACATCTATCCACTCAATATGGATGTTGGTGGCTTCCTCCATAAGCTTCATAATGGGTTTTTCATTTGTGTCTGTCCCGGAGTCCAGGGCATTCTGCCCCCGTGCGATCCGGAGGGTGATTTTATCCTTGACAATAGGCAGCCCTGTGGCGTAAGTGTTGCCGTCCGGCAGCAGCTCCCTCTCCTCTGCCCCGCCGTTATCCTCAGTGGCAGCCGTGCCTTCCGTCTTTCCCTCATCGGTACTCCCCGCCGCTTCTGCCGGCTGGCTAGGCTTGCTTTCTTTGCCACAGCCGCCCAGCATGCCGCAAACCATTGCCATAGACAGCAGCAATGCGATAATCCTCTTTTTCTTCATACGATTTCCTCCTACTTAAATTTATATTACCCCGCTTCTTGCTATAGTAAACTCACATGCGCCCTTTGGCGCCCGCCGCCAAGGCCCGAAAGCCCACGGCTCTTTTTTCGCCTGTTATAGAGAAGCGGAAGAATACCGTTTCCGCCCTGTCATCCCTTGACAGAACCAATCATTACCCCTTTCACAAAGTATTTCTGTAAAAATGGGTAAACGCAGATAATAGGGACTGTGGATACTACAATGATCCCATATTTGATCACCTCCACCATCCTGTTGAGCAACGCTGCCGCCTGGGGGTCAGACTCCATCAGATCCGACGTACTCTGGGCCATCAGCAAGACCTCCCGCAGGTAAAGCTGAAGGGGCTGCTTAGCCCGGTCCGTGACGTAAATCAGCGCGGTAAAATAGGAATTCCAGTGGGCTACCGCAATATACAGCCCGATCACCGCCAGAATCGCTTTGGATAAAGGCAGGGCGATCCGGAAAAAATACTGCCCATTCCCACATCCGTCAATAAAGGCCGCATCCTGGAGTTCCTGGGGCAGGGTGCCGGCAAAAAAAGAACGGATCAAAATAATGTTATAAACACTGATACTCCCCATAATAACCAGCAAAAGCCGCGTGTTTGTCAGGTGTATCCCCTTAATTACAAGATAGGTAGGGATCAGCCCCCCGCCAAAATACATAGTGAACACCAAAAGCCCCATAATGACATTTCTTCCAAGCAGCTTTTTCTGGGACAGGGAATATCCTGCCAGAACGCTCGCTGCCAAACCCAGCATCGTCCCAAAGACCACATAAATCAGCGTGTTCATATAGCTGGTCCATATCCGCGTGGTCTTAAAGATCTGTGAATACCCCAGCAAAGTAAAGCCTTTGGGGTAAAAAAGGAATTCACCTGAATTGACATAAGCCGAATCGCTGAAAGAAGCGATCACCACAAAATAGATTGGGTACAGGACAATCACAAGAAATACTGCCAGAAATACCCGCGTAACCACATAGAATATCCTGTCCCCTGTCCCCATTTTTATTTTTTTTCTCATAGGCCCCTCCTCACCACAGGCTTGTGCCGGAAAGCTTTCCTGAAATCTTGTTGACTGCAACTAGAATGATAAAATTGATCCCATTGTTAAACAGCCCTATGGCGGACGAATAACTGTAGTTTTTCTGCAGGAGCCCTACCTTATAAGTATAGGTAGATATAACCTCAGAGACAGCCAGGTTCAGGTCATTCTGCATCAGATATACCTTATCAAAGCCCACGCTCATGATACTGCCGCAATTGAGGATGAGCAAAATGGCCATTGTGGGCATGATCGCCGGAAGGTCAATATGCAGGATCCTCTGCAGCTTATTCGCCCCGTCGATCATGGCAGACTCATGCAGCTCCGGGCTGACCCCCGTAAGCGCTGCCAGGTAGATAATGGACCCCCATCCTGCGTTCTGCCATACGCCCGACCAGACATACATATGTTTGAACCATTTTGCGCTCCCCATAAAATAAACAGGGTCACCGCCCAATGCCTGGACCAGCCGGTTGACAAAGCCTGACTGGGGCGAAAAAAAGGAAGACATCATCCCCACCAGCACCACAATGGAAATAAAGTGAGGCATATAGGAAACTGTCTGGGCAAATTTTTTCAGCTTTGTGCTGCGGATATCATTTAGGATTAAAGCAAGCAGCACAGGAATCGGAAAACCTGCTATCAGGGAATAAAAGCTGAGCCCCAGGGTATTTTTCACATAATCCCAAAAACGGGGGCTTTGGAAAAACTGCCCAAAGTATTTGAACCCAGCCCATGGGCTTCCCCAGATTCCTTTAGAAGGGACAAAATCCTTAAAAGCAACCTGTATGCCATACATAGGCGCATAAGAAAAGACGCCCACATAAATCAGCGTTGGGAGCAGGAACAAATACAAGACCCAATTGTCTTTCACAGATTTCCGGATCTTTGACAACGTCATGCTGTCTTTTCCGATTCCGGTTTCTTTCTTTTTCATATAACACTCTCCTTTCTGGACAGAAACCATATCCCGGACAATATATTTGGTTTGTCTTTACAAATATCCTAGCATTTTGGCCTATTATTTGTATATAATCACTTATTGAATAAGAATTCATTATTTGAATTTTGGCGTTTTTCCGGTAAAAAGCGGTCTTATTCCAAATATTTATGTCATTTTTTCACTCCTGTACATATTCCCTGCCGCTTCATTGACTTTCCCTCCGCATAGTGATAGGATAAATGACAGAATAAGGAAACGAAAAAGATTCCCGCCAGGGCAGTTTCGCCCTGGCGCAAAAGATGGGCTGGTGATAAAATGGCGTTTTTAGAAAAAAATAAAAGCCCGGGCGTGTGCCCTGATACGGGCGTCCCCTTATACCGGGCGCTGGTGTCAGGGGACCTTCCCGCCGCATGCCTGTTGGCTGCCCCCCTTCTGGAACAGGCAAAAAGTGAAAAACTCCCTGCCCCCACCGCCTTTAACTGCGGCCTGTACCTTTACCAGCTAGGAGAGTACGAAAAGGCGCTGGCTCCCTTAAAGCAGGCGGAACAGGCCCTGGGGGTGCCGCCGGACCTGGGTACCCAGGACAAAAGGCTGTTCCTGCAGGCCCTGAAAACCAGCGGGCAGGTATTTTTGCTCCCCCTGGACCCCCAAAGCGGCAGGGGATCAGAACGCTATTTCCTGATCCGCGTCCGATGGCTGGCTGCCCTGTGCCTGCTCCAATTAAAGCGGCGGCAGGAGGCAGCCCCTGCCATACGCTTTTTAGCCCAGTATCACATTGAATTATAAAAGGAGAAGAACCATGCAATTAGACAATATGCTGCTGCAGGCCTGTAAGAATAACCAAAAGACTGTGGTACAGACATTCCTGAAACGGGGTGGCATTGATGTGAATAAACGGGATGAATCCGGCAATACCCCCCTGATCTACGCCTGCCTGAAAAGCGCCAGGGATCTGGTAAAGCTGCTGCTGGACAACGGCGCTGACGCCGGCCTGGGCAACCAGAAAAACCGGATGCCCATCCACTTCGCGGCGGAAGCAGGCAATTTCCAGATCATCTCCATGCTCTGCAACGCGGGAGCTGATGTGAACTGCACAGATAACAACGGCGTGACCCCCCTTATGCTCCTGGCACAGAACGGGAAAACCGACGCCGCTTTAAAGCTTCTCCAGAACCCGGATATCGATATCAGCATCAAGGATAACGAAGGCCGTATGGCAATCGACTATGCCACCTCCTCCGGGCTGCGGGAACTGGTAAAGGCCCTTACACTGGCAGAAGATGCCCATGCAGACTCTTATGGCAACACCACTCTCCACCATGCATGTTGGAACGGGCAGGGTGAAGTGGTGAAGATCCTGCTGGAAAAAGACCCTGCCAGCGTGAACAAACCCAATGACGAGGGCGAATCCCCCCTGATACTGGCAGTGAGAAAGTCCAACCTGGCCATTGTAGAACTGCTGCTGGCAGCAGGCGCCCTGCCCAGCCTGGCAGATTCCGAGGGCGTCCTGCCCTTACATATTGCCGCAGACAAAGGCGACCTTTTCGTGGGCAAAACCCTGCTGGCGGCAGGGGCGGATGCCAACCAGAAAACCTCTGAGGGGCAGACCCCCCTGATACTGGCAGCCCAAAAGGGCAAAAATGACTTTACCGCCATGCTTATTGAAAAGGGCGCTGATGTCAATGCCGTTGACAACAGCCAGCACAGCGCGATGTTTTATGCCTCAGAGGCCGGGTATACCGAAATCGTGGAGCAATTGCTGATAGCAGGGGCGGAGAATTAGAAGGGCATCCCTTACCCATACCCGCAAAAATGCGGAGCGTTTTCCCGCTCCGCATTTTTACTACAATAAGCCGGCCCGCAGAGCGCCACGGCGTTTGTTGCCATTCTACAGGCCGCCAAAACAAGCGATCCAGTCATTGATCCCCCCAAAGTCCTTTACATTGGTATAGCCAAGCTCTGCCAGTGTCTGCGCTGCTATGGCGCTTCTCCTGCCGCTGCGGCAGTACACCAATATCATTTGTTCCTTATGGGGCAGTTCCGCTTCAGCCCGCTGCCCAATCTCCCCATAAGGTATGAGCAGGGCGTCCTGTATATGCCCCTGGGCATACTCATCTGCCTCCCTTACGTCCACAAGCACAAAATCTTCCCCACCGTCCATGATCTCCCTGGCTTCTTCCGGTGATATTTTCATATAGGCATTCTCCATCGTTTTACTTTCCCCGCCAGGGGCGTTGCCCTGGCAGCCATCCATACATAGTATCCCCAGGACCGCCAGCAGCATAACTGCTTTTATTATTTTCTGTTTTCTTTTCATCCCTGCCATCCCTGTTTTACACTCTGGCGCCCTGTCACACGCTACCCTGAAACCACACGGCAGCGTTTTTTATAACATGCAATACCATACCTGTAAATGGTTTTCATGCCATCCTCTATCAATGCCTCCTGGTAATTTCTGTCCCTGATCTGGTCCAGCGCCTTTTGGCAGCCTGCATCAAGATCCCCATTTTCGGCATATTTCAGTTCTATGACAATCCCGGTTTCCTCCTCCTCGATTTCCACGCTGATATCACTGTATCCCTCTCCCGACTCAGCGTTGGAGCAGACTCTCCATCCCTCCATGTTCCCAAGCAATCCTAACAGGATCCCGTGGAAAAAATTTTCTTTCATTTCCTTTCTGGCGCTGGTATCCCGGATACTGATGGTCTTTCTTAGATAGGATGCAAAGCCATCCTCAATGGCCGCAACATCATTTTCCAGGAACGCCTTACAAAAACGCCTCAGTTTCGGGACATCTTTCCTGGTTTCCGCAGCAAACCACTCCTGTATCTGCTCTGTAAATATCCAGCGTATCTCCTTGTTGGGGATGGCCAGTTCTGTGAGCCCTCCGTCGTCCCTCCCCCGCTGTGTCAGATAACCGGTAGTAAAAAGGATGCTCCACAAATACGCTACCTGGGAATCCATGTCCCTGTAGGTCAATTCCTGCCGTATCCTTTTTTTGATGGTGCCGCCGGCAACCAGAATTTCCATTTCATCCTTGGCCGCCCTGTCCGCTTTCCCTATAAACCTTCTGATGATATCATTGCTGCTGGTATTTACCCAATAGTTCTGCGGCTGTGTGGCATTTCCGTCCCGCAGGTCATCGCAATATCTGATTACATCCCAGGGGCAGTATATCCCCAGATTCCCAAACCGGTAACCATCATACCATTCTCTCACGGCCTCATATTGCCCCATGAACCCGTAGTTTTCCAACAATTCCCTTACTTCCCTGTCAGTGAAACCAAAATATTCATTATAGCGTACATCCTTCACTGTATATACATTGAAATTATTGAAGCCCGTAAAAATGCTCTCCCTTGATATCCTAAGGCATCCGGTAAGGGCCGCAAAAAGCAGGCTGTTGTTTGTCTTTAGGGCTCTCCCAAACAATCCTCTGACCAGATTTACCATAGAACCGTAGTATCCTGCCCCATACCCCTTATCCAGGGGCACATCATATTCATCCACCAACACCACCACCCTTTGGCCGTAGTGCTTTTGCAGGAAGCGGGATAGCATCAGAATACTTTTTGATAGAAGTTCATCGGACATGGCATATTCGCCCTTTTCATTGAGTTCCACAAGAGCCCTGTACTGCCGCCGTTCTATCTCTGATAATTGCTGGCTTTGGGCAAGGAACTGAAACCTGGCAGCCTCATCCCCGATAACAGAACGCAGGACGCCTTTCGCCGCATCAAAGCACTCTCCCTCCACCTCTTTTAAGCTTAGGGAGATCACCGGGAACTTTCCCATATAATCACGGCAAAGCTCCCTTTCCTTTGCGATCTCCAGCCCATGGAAAAGGGTGCCATCGCTTCCGATCTCAAAAAAATATTTCAGCATACTCATGTTCAGGGTCTTCCCAAACCGCCTTGGGCGGGTAAAGAGATTGACTTTTCCAAAATTTTCAAGAAGCGTCCTGATGAGCCCTGTCTTATCAATATAATAATATCCCCCGGTGCGCATCTCGCCAAAGTCTTCAATCCCCATTGGAAGCTTTGCTTTTCCCGCCATGCCATACCTCCCGGTAATCTGTGCCCCCGGATAAGGAAACCTTTTTCTTTTCCCCTCCGCAAACGCTGACCATCACCTGCCTGTCCGTATCGCTGTGCAACAAGTAGCCCACCTGCTCCTTGTCCCACCGGATATCTACGGTAATGCCGCCCCGGGCTTTCAGCCCTTTTACAGTGCCCTTTTCCCATGCAGGGGGCAGGGCGGGCAAAATTGCCAGTTCCTCTCCGTGGCTCTGTACCAGCACTTCCGCCACCCCGGCAGTATAGCCCAGATTCCCGTCAATCTGGAACGGAGGATGGGCACAGAACAGATTTGGGTACAGGCCGCCGCCCCGGTACGCCGCGCCTTCCTTTGGCTCTATCATGCGGAAAATCTTTTTCAGCATATTCCCAGCCCGGTCTCCCCGGCGCAGCCGCGCCCACATAAGGATCTTCCAGGCCAGGCTCCATCCGGTGCCATCGTCCCCTCTCCTTAACAGGCTCTTTTCTGCCCCCTTAAATAATTCCTCCTTTTCAGGAAGGATCCCCCGGCCAGGGTGCAGTTCGTACAGTTGGGAGAGATGCCTGTGGTTCACGTCCTCTTCCTCCCACTCCCTGTCCCATTCCAGGATCTGCCCCTGGCTCCCGGTCTTGGTGGGGATGATTTCCCGAAGAAGGCTTTCCACCGCCCCCGGACGTTCCCCCCCTGCTCCCAGGATCCGGCAAGCCTCCAGATAATCCCTGAACAGGTTACGGATAATGGCAAGGGTGTTTTCCGTGTACATCGCCACAGAGCAGCCCTCCCCCTGGCACAGGAACGTATTCTCCGGCGAAGTGGCAGGGCAGGCCCCGTAGCCCTCAGGAAGCTTTTCCAACATTTCCATACAGAAGGCCACATTTTCCTCTATCACAGGGAAGATCTTCCTTAAATACGCCTCGTCCTCCACAAACTGGTACTCATCGTAGAGGTTCCTGCACATCCAGGCAGAGCCGAAAGGCCAGTATGCCCACACCGCCTGTCCGGTAGCCGGGGACGCTTTCCGCCAGATATCCACGTTATGGAAGCAGGCGGAGCCATTCTTTCCCAAAAGCTCCCTGGCGCACGCCCTGCCGTTTTCCAGCAGTTCCAGGTTCAGCGCAACAAGAGGCCCTATCAGTTCATGGAGCCCGCAGGGGCCTGTCATCCAGTAATTCATCTGGGTATTGATGTTCACCGTATAGTCGCTAAACCAGGGTGGGATCTTCTTCTGGTTCCATATCCCCTGAAGATTTGCCGCCTGTGTCCCCGGCCTTGAGGAAGAGATCAGCAGGTATCTGCCGAAATCAAACAGCAGCGTATACAGGGATATATCCTCTGCCCCGGCCTCAAAGTCCTGGAGACGGCGCTTCATATCCATCTCTTCCCTGCCGCTTGTGCCCAGGTCCAGCTTCACCCTGCCATAATAAGAAGCGTAATCCTTACGGTGTTCCTGCATCAGCTCATCAAAGGCTTTGTCCCCGCTCTCCCTGTCCTTTTGGATCAGCGCTTCAAAATCAGCCCCTTCCAGAAAGGGATGTTTGTTAAAACCGTTAAAGCTGGAACGGATCCACAAATACACCGTCATCTCGTGGGTATCCTTGCAGAGGATGCCGTCCTCCCGGGCTGCCACCTGCCCATCCGCCGTCCTGACACTGCCCATACCCAGATAGCGTATCCCCCGTTCCTGGGGCTTTTCCGAAAAAGCCAGGCAGTCTTCTTTCCCGCCGCTCTCCGGCAGGGTAAAAGAATTCCTTCCAGGGCACTCCCCCAAAAGGCGGAAGGTATCGCCCTCATACTGCATCTGTCCCAAAAACCCTGATCCTGCGCTGATCTTTACAGTAAACGCCTCTTCAGACCTGACCCTGTACACCAGCGCCTGGGCAGGGGCGCTGCAAAAACAGGTATGCTCATATTTCTTTTGGCAGTTTTCATAGGCCACCGTTGCAACGGCATTTTCCAGGTCCAGGCTCCTTTTGTAGCCGGAGATCTCCCGCTTCCCCTGAAAGTCCAGGTACAGATTCCCAAAAGGGACATACATCTGCACATCCTCCGCCTCCAGGAGCTTTTCTTCCAGGACCTCCATGGCCTGTCCCGGCTTTCCCTGCTTTGCCAGTTCCCCTGCCCGCGCCGCCGTCTCCGGCGACATGCCCCGGAGGCATCTGGCCGGATGCCCTGACCACAGGGTATCCTCATTCAATTTCAATATCTCCCGGTCACTGCCCCCGTACATCACTGCCCCGATCCGTCCGTTCCCCAGGGGAAACCCTTCCTCCCAGCAGGATGCGGGCTGTTCAAATACGATTTTCATAGCCTTTCCCTTTCCTTGCGTCCTAATCTTCAATGGCTGCCTTGCGGCTGTTGATCTTCCTAAAGACCCCCATATCGAACTTGGGCTTCCTTTCATAGGTATAAAGCCCGTTGGCCTCCTGCTCCACGTCATAAAGCTGGGTATAGCAGAACCCAAACATACGGGGATTATCCAAAAGGGTGTCCGTAAGCTTTTGGTATCTTTCTATAAATTCTTCCTCTGTCTCCGGCCCCTGCCCGTAGCCCCAGTTCTCCTCACCGCCCTCTACATCCCACTTGATACCGCCATACTCGCTGACAAACACAGGGACGCCTTTCACCGGGGTCTGCCTGTAAGAATGGTTGTCCCACAGCTCCCCCCCTTCTTTAAAGGGCTGGTAGTGGGCAGCAAATTCCCCGGGATCCTGCTCATAATCGTGAATGTCGTAAATATCCGTCTTTACATGAAAATTACCGCTGGTATCAATACATGGCCTGGTGGTATCATAAAGTTTGGTCATCCGGTATACGGTCTCCAGAAGTGAATCCTCCTGCTTGCGCCCCTGATAATCCCAGGTCTCATTAAACGGGCACCAGCCCACAATGGCAGGATGGTTGAAGTCCCGCCCTACTGCCTCCATCCACTCCGGCAGGAACCTGGTAAGCCCATGGGGGTCGCTGATGTCCAGCCCCCAGTTGGCGTGCTCCCCCCAGACCAGGTATCCCAGCCTGTCACAATAATACAGGAACCTGGGTTCAAAGACCTTCTCATGGAGCCGTGCACCATTAAATCCCGCTGCCATAGACAGCTCAATATCCCTTTTCAGGTCTTCCTCATGGGGGGCAGTGTAGATCCCCTCAGGATAAAAGCCCTGGTCCAGCACCAGCCTCTGGAAGACCGGCTTGCCGTTTAGCAGCACCTTCTCTCCCTGGACACAGATCTCCCTCATGCCGAAATAGCTCTCCACCCGGTCTTCCCCAAAGGTAAGCACAAGGCGGTAAAGCCTTCCCGCCCCGGCTTCCCAAAGATGGAGCTCAGACAAAGGAAGGATGGCCACTGCCCCGCCTGCACTGATCCTTGCGGAAGCGCTCCCGCACTCCCTGCCCTCATAGAAGGCTTTCGCCGTAAGCTCCCCGCAGCCCCTGGCCACCGCCCGGACCGCCAGCGTCCCCTCTGCAATATTGGGGTAATACTGCACCTTCTCAATATGGTTCTCCGGCACAGACTCCAGCCAGACAGTCTGCCAGATGCCTGTGGTGCGGGTATACTCACAGCCCTGGGAACCGTATTGCCCGCTCTGCTTCCCTCTGGGCTGCCTGCCGCTCCTGGCATCGTCCCCGGCATAGATGGACAGATGGTTTTCCCCCTCCTTCACCAGCCCGGTAATATCAAAGGTAAAGGAGGTGTAGCCGCCCTGGTGGCTCCCCGCTTCCCTGCCGTTTACCCACACCCGGCACTCATAGTCCACCGCCCCAAAGTGCAGAAGGAGCCTGCCAGAGAGCCATTTACTGCCCAGGGCAACGGCCCGGTGATACCACACCGCCCGGATAAAGTCCTTATAGCCGATCCCGCTTAAGGCACTCTCCGGGCAGAAAGGCACTGTGATCTTTCTGTCAAGTTCTGTTCTCTCATAAAATCTCCGGTCGATCCCACTGTTCCCAAAATCAAACGCAAAGTCCCACTCCCCGTTTAAATTCATCCAGTTTTCCCGCTCCATCTGGGGATTAGGGTGCTCCGGCCTTGGTATCTTACCTGCCATATGTCCCTCCTTATCTTGTACCACTCCACTATACAGGGCAGCCAGCCTTTTGGCCGCCTGTACAAAACGCCAGTCCCTGCTCCCAGTATAACACAAGCCCCTCCGGCTTACCAGAGCCAAGAGCCACTACTGGGGCACTTTCCCCGTGGAACCATGGACTTCCAGGGTGGGGGTGATGATTTTATGGTAGACGTTCATATCCCGGTGTTCCAAACGCCGCCGCAGAATATTCCCCGCCTCCTTTCCCATTAAATATTCAGATTGATTGATATAGGTGAAAAAATCTGGATTCACCATCCCTGTCATAGGCCTGTCGAAAGAGAGCAGGGAAACATCAGCCGGGACTTTCAGCCCCAGCGAAGCGAAAAGGTTATAAAGGTAGGCGCATACACCGCATTCGGCGGCAATAAATGCGGTAACCCGCTTATCCACCACCAGCCTGCGGAACATTTCCTGGTAGTGGGCAATATCCTTTCCCTGGTCAAAATATTCAACGATATGGATGGCGCTTTCCGGCATTTCCCATCTTTCCGCTGCAGAATATAAGCCTGCAATCCGGTACTTTACAGAAAAAGTATTGCGTCCGGTAGCGGTTACCAGGGCAACTTTCCTGTGCCCGAGACCGTGCAGGTGGTCCATGCAAAGTTTCCCTGCCGCTTTGTTGTCTGCAACCACATAACTGGTGTCCAGCCGGGGCAGATAGCGGTCCAGCAGTACAAGCGGATATTTCTGCAGCTGCATGGAAAGGAGCTCATTGCTGAAAAAAGGCTGGTCCTGGGGAAAAAGGATCATGCCGGAAATATCCGTATCCAGGCAGCGGCGAAGCAGATAGTTCTCCATCTGCGGGTTCTGGCTGTGGAATATATGGCACAGATAACGGTCCGGCGAAAAGACCGACAGCGCCCCATTCAGCATAGTGAGGGAGAAAAGGTCTTTTAAGGTAGGCAGGATACAGGCAACCTCCGGCAGGATATCAGAGGTTGGCTCTGTCCTTTCAGGAACCTCCACATCATTAACCAAAGACGAGGCCAGGGACGCGTCTGCCACAAACGTCCCTTTGTTGGGAAACCGTTCCACATATCCTTCATTTTTCAGTTCCCCCAGCGCCTTGGATACCGTGATGCGGCTCACACCATATTTCTCCATGAGCTGTAATTCCGTAGGGAGCCTGTCTCCCGGCAAAAGAAGATTATTTTTAACCTGTTGCATGATATCATTTTTTATCTTCAGATACATTGGCATGCCGGGCATATCTGTCACATGTGCCATAGAAAAGCCTCCCTCCTTTGTGAACAACATAAAATAAGAGTTACTTATAATATAACCTCGGAATTTACCATGTGTCAATACCAATGATTTGATATATTTGATATATTGTATTTGTATTAATGATTTTGGTCTATTTTATATATATTTCACAAAAATAATAAAACCTATTTACATTTCGCACAAAATATTATATAGTTGCTTTAAAATAAAACATAGCATTTATAACAATGCAAAATTCAGATATGACATATTAGATATATCATATCTGTCAATCAAATCAGGAAAGGTGTGAATGTATGGGAAGGAAAAGTGTAAGTGTTGCCCTGTCTTTGGAGCAAAAAAACTATAACAGGAAACGGATGTGGATCCAGGCCAAAAAACACAAGGTATTGTATCTGTTTATGCTGCCATGTATTATTTGGCTTCTGGTGTTTTGCTACGCCCCTATGGCAGGTATCATTCTAGCGTTCAAAAGCTATCGGTTTGACCTAGGGATTTTCGGCAGCGAATGGGCTGGCCTAAAGCATTTTAAATCCTTTATGACCTCGCCCGAATTCTGGGTCACTATCCGCAACACAGTGGTAATCAGCGGCGCTAAGATCATCTGCTGTTTCCCCGCGCCTATTATATTGGCGCTTCTGCTAAATGAGATCCGCTCCGCAGGATTTAAGAGAACCATCCAGACGATGAGCTATCTGCCCAACTTCGTATCATGGGTCGTGGTAATCCAGTTGATGACGGCAGTATTTACCCCTTATGGAGGCGTGGTCAATGAAATCCGGAAATTAATGGGGCTGGAATCCGTTTTCATCATGGGAGAAAAATCGGCGTTTTATCCCCTGGTGATCTTTTCAGATATGTGGAAAGGGGTGGGCTGGGGCTCCATTGTCTATCTGTCCGCTATCACCGGCATAGACCAGGGGCTTTATGAAGCGGCCACCATCGACGGCGCCAACCGTTGGCAGTGTACCTGGCATATTACCCTGCCCGGGATCTCCACTACCATCGGCATCATGTTCATCATGGCGGTGGGCGGTATTTTGAACGCAGGCTACGACCAGATCCTTCTGTTACAGCAGCCCGCTAATATGCAGATATCCCAGGTCCTGGATACTTATGTCCTTCAGACAGGCCTTAAATACGGTAAGTTTGAGTATGCAACGGCTATCGGCCTGTTTAAATCACTCTTTTCGCTTCTGGTTGTGGCGGCCACCAATCATTTGTCCCAGAAGTTTGCAGAAGTTGGCCTGTGGTAAAGAAGGAGGGAATTGCATGAAAGAGACAACCGGGCAAAAACTGTTCAACATATTTAATTATTCATTTCTGGCACTGTTAGGGATCATTACTTTTTATCCCTTTTGGTATGTGCTGGTGGCCTCATTTAATACAGGCCGGGATTTTATACGGGGCGGCGTATGGCTCTACCCCAGAGAATTTACGCTGGAAAACTATTCTCTTGCTTTCCGGGATGAAAGGATCTTAACTTCTCTTGGGATTTCCGTAAGCGCCACTGTTTTGTGCTGCCTGTCCGGGCTGATGTTTACAGCGCTGGCCGCTTATGCCATGAGCGTAAAAACCCTTCCCGGAAAAACCTTTATGAGCTTCTTCTGGTATTTTACCACCATCTTTGGAGGCGGTATGATCCCATATTATATGGTATTGCGGGGGCTTGGTTTGACCAGCAGCTTCTGGCTGTACATTATCCCTTCCATATACAGCTTTTACAATTTCATCCTGCTGCGTACAAATTTTGCTGCCATTCCCTATGAACTAAGGGAATCAGCCCAGTTGGACGGTGCCAGTGAGTGGACGATCCTTTCCCGGATTTATCTCCCGCTCTCCAAACCGATCCTTGCCACCCTTACTTTATTCATCGGCGTAGGCAAATGGAACGATTGGTTTACAGGCGCCTATTACCAGGCCAAGACAGAGCTTTACCCGGCTGCAACCGTGCTGCAGAAAATCTTAAGCGAGGCTACAGCAAGTTCCCAGGTAAAGGTCGGGCAGGAGACTACCGTGGGCTCCATGACCAGCTATACCTCCATGTCACTGCAAATGGCATTTGTTATGATCCTCACCATGCCCATTGTAATAATCTATCCCTTCCTGCAAAAATATTATGTAAAGGGAGTAATGGTGGGTTCCGTAAAAGGTTAAAGCCAACAGGCTTTTTAACACAAAAAATCAAATACATATCAATCAACCCAAAAGGAGGAATATTTCATGAAGAAAAAAGTTATTTCCCTGTTACTGGCAGCTGCTATGATAACAGGAACCCTTAGCGGATGCGGAAAAAGCGGCGGTTCCGGTGATGCTGCCCCAAAGAAGGACACAGCATCGGAAACATCAGCCACAGAAAATTCCGGCCCATCCACAGATACGGGGGCTGAGGCAGACTTCTATGTAGACGAGGACGGAAACAAGTACCAGAAATTTGACGACGTAAAGCTGAAAATGCTGGTTTGCTGGAACGGCGGCTATAACACTGCTTCCGACCAGTACAACAACGACGTAGCGGCGGCTATCCGCGAAAAAATCGGCGTGACTGTGGAATTTGAAGAAGTTATGATGAGTGAGTCAGAGAAACTGAACCTGATGTTCGCCTCCGGCGATATGCCCGATATGGTGAACGCGCCTTTTTGGGGCGGTAATTCCGGTGAGACTGCCATCATCAAAAAGGCCGGGATAGAGGGGCGTCTTATTGATATCAAAGATATGCTCCCTAATTACCCCAACATCGCAGACGCCTGGGATATCGGAGTAGTAAGCAGAAAGTATCTGGAAAACGATATCGACGATCCCAACAACAACGGTGCCAGATACATATTGCCTACAGAGGTTGCAGGCAGTGCAGAAGACATCACCCTCTGGGCTTATGGCGTGTTTGTCCGGGGCGACGTGGCCAAGACCCTTGGGGTAGACCCCTCTACAGTCAAGACTTCCGAACAGCTCTATGATTTCATGGTAAAGGCCCGGGATTATGGCTTTAAGGATGTTAACGGAAATGACTGCATCGTGGCTACTACCTTCCACAACGGCTGGAACTATTCTGATTTTATCCAGAGTTTCAAGACCAAAAAGCTCACAGACTATATCATGGCCGAGGACGGCAAGTTAAACTTTTATAAGCTCACAGACGACTGGATTAATGAAAATCTGTTTATCTGGAAAATGGTACATGAAAATATCCTTGACAAGGAATGCTTCAAAACTTCTGATGACCGCGCCAAGGAAAAGGTGGGAAACGGCACCGCCCTGTTTACCTGTGCCCAATACAATGTGACCATTGAGGCAACCAAACAAACAGGCCTTTACGATTCCAATCCGGAAATGAGATATATCCCCATTGGGCCAATCAATTATAAAGACGGTTCGCCGCTGAAACAGTTAGAGCCGGAAGGCAGGAATGGCTCTCCCGCTATATTCTTCCCCAACACCTGCTCCAATATCGAAGCAGCCCTTACATGGCTTGACTATGTAAACAGCAAGGAAGGCATGAAGCTGGTCTGCTATGGTTTTGAAGGCGATACCTATGAGATCAACGACGAAGGGCAGCCCAGGATGAATGCAGAACTGACAGAAAGATACCTGGCAGATTCTGAGAATGTAAACAAGGAACTCCGGGAAAGAGGAATCAATTATATGCAGCAAAGAACTTATGTTGCAAGAAAGAACTTTTCCTGGTTTGGCGAGTCTTCCCCATTTGACTCAGAAGGCATGGATCCCTACCTGGCAGATTACAAGAAGCTGCGCCCGGCCGAGGTCATCCCCGGCTACAGCATTGATGCAATTGCCCCCAACTTTGACAAATACCAGGAGATGGCTGAGTGGACATTCGACGGCGATAAGGAAAACACTTATAAGGAACGGGCATTCTTTGCCGATTCTGAGGAAGAGGCAAGGAAGATCCTGGAGGAATACCAGACTTACCTGTCCACTAACGATGGCGGCCTGTTCCTGGAATTCCTTGAATGGATGTCAGAGCAGTCCACTACCAGAGATGATTTTATTTATTAAGGAAGCCAAAGCCGCTTTGCAGCACGCAAAGCGGCTACTTTACTCATTTTCTGCTTTTCCCGGCACGTGGCATAGACGATATCCCCCTGCACTCCTTTTCCATAACATAATTTTCCAAAAAAATACCTTTCCTCAAAACCTGCTGCTTCCTGGCCACCTGATATCCCCTGTTTTCAAAAAACGGTTTCGCTGTGATGGAGGCATGTGTGATGAACTTCCCCACAGCAAATGCCTCTTCCAGCCTATCACAGATTGCCGTGGCAATTCCCTGGCTTTGATAATCCTTGTGTACATACAGCCTGTCCAAATAGCCTGTCCCATCCATATCGCCAAAGCCGGTGATCCTTTCCCCATCCGTTGCCACAAGCGTAAAATGCCCGGCAAAGGATTCGTGCCACCGGGCCAGGTCCACATTGCCATCCGCCCAGGCATTTAGCTGCTCTTCCGTATAGTCCCTGGCGTTTACCCCATGTACAGTCTGATAAAATAATTCTGCCATCTCCCTGCAGTCAGCAGCCGTGTATTTTCTGACAACCATTGCATTTTCCCTCTGCTTTCCTTACCCTTTTGGTAATTTCCCCACCGTCCCTGCAAGCCCTTTTACTTTCCCTCCCGGCACGGCACACCGCCGATTAATGCCGCCAGGTACTTTGCGGCAGGAAGGATCACACGCTCATCAACACAAAAGCCTGGCTGGTGAATAAGCTGCCCCCTGCCGGTGCCCACCTTGATATAACAGCCCGGAATTTTTTCTTCCAAAAAGGAAAAATCGTCGCCGCCCATGGAGCTTTCTTCCGGGACTACCAAAAACCCCCATTGCCCTGCTGCCTGGATGGCTTTTTCCGCCATTTCCCCATCATTATAAGTGGCCGGTGCGCCTGCAATCCACTCCACATCCGCCTCCGCCCCATAAGCCGCCGCCGTACTCTTAGCAATTTCTTCCACTCTTTTTTCAAACAAAACCCTGTCCTGTTTATCCATGGTCCTCACGGTGCCTTCCAGTACGGCCCTATCCGGTATCACATTCCAGGTATTTCCCGCCTGGATTCTTGTAACGCTTATCAGGGCCGGGTGGAAAGCGTTTACATTTCTTGTGACGATGGTCTGGAATGCCTGGACCACTGCCGCTGCCGCCGGGATAGGGTCAATCCCGTCGTCCGGGTGTGCGCCGTGGCACCCTGTTCCCTTTATGTTAACCACAAAACGGTCCACCGCTGCCGTCACATATCCTTCCCGGATCCCAATGGTCCCCACCTCATTGGTAGGGTCTGCATGGATCCCCCAGATTTTCCCCACATCCTCCATCACATCAGTTTCGAGTATTTTCAGGGCTCCCAGGGATGTCTCTTCCGCAGGCTGGAAAATAATCTTTACGCATCCTGCCAGCCCTTCCTTCTTTTCATTGAGCAAAAGGGCGCACCCAATTCCCGCCGTTATATGGAAATCATGGCCGCAGGCGTGCATTTTCCCCTGGTATTTTGAAGCATAGGAAAGCCCTGTCTCTTCCGTAACCGGAAGGGCGTCAATGTCACAGCGCAGTGCCTGCACCGGCCCCTGACTCCCGCCCCTCACTATTGCCACAAGCCCTGTCTTTAGGGGCAGGGGAAGGATTTCCACCCCTTCCTGTGCCAGGATCTCCTTTATCTTTGCCGTTGTGGCATATTCCTCATAAGAAAGCTCCGGGTGTCTGTGAAACCATTCAAAACAGCTTTTCAGCTTTTCCTCTAATTGTGCCATTATCCTTTTCTCCCTTCCTGGTCCGTCAGTTAACCATTTAATGCCCCACAGGCACAGGAAAATGCCCGCCTGTGGATGCCAGAAGATATTTGCCTGTGATTTTGCATCAAATACTTTTTCATGTTATTATAAACTTTAGGGGGGCTTTAAGCAAGCAGAAGGCGTTCCCGGTATTTTATACCTAGTATAAAGCACAAAATAATAAAGGAGGCTTACAGTATGGACCCAGGACAGGAGATGTTTAACAGTAAGAAAGAGGCCAAAAGGGAGGTGCTCCATGACCTTTAAAGTAGGCGTCGGCAAAACGGACTTTGAAGCCTTGCGCACATCTAATAATTATTATGTTGATAAAACAGATATCATGTATGAGCTTGTAGAAGAAACCGACAATCAGGCCACTCTGTTTACCAGGCCGCGGAGATTTGGCAAAACCTTAATGATGAGCATGTTTTTAAACTTTTTCAGCCTGAAAAAAGAAAGCAAAGGCATATTCGATGGCCTTAAGATTACAAAGCATAAAGAGTTCTGCGTTAAATGGATGAATCAATACCCTGTGCTTTTTCTTTCTTTTAAGGATGCGGAAGCGGATGAGTTTTATGTTGCATATGATAAATTAAAAAATACGATTGCGGATGTCTGCAAATCAATCCCAGGCTTAGCCACAGAATCTGCTGTCCATCCTGCTGATATGCAAATTTTTGAGAGATTGATGTTTAATAAGGCATCTGATGCCGAAGTGCAGGGTTCTCTCAAGACAATCATGCGAATGATGCATACTGTCTATGGCAAAAAAGTAATTCTCCTTATTGATGAATATGATGTCCCCCTGGCAAAAGCAAGTGAAAGGGATACGAAAACGAATAAATATTATTCTTCTATGCTTGATGTGATCAAAGGTATTATGAGCACCGCACTGAAAGATAATGAATTCCTGCAATTCGCTGTAATTACCGGATGCCTGCGCATTGCAAAGGAAAGCATATTTACAGGTACGAATAACTTTGCCTCGTATTCTGTATTGGATGAAGATTTCTCTGAATACTTTGGATTTACCGAAGCCGAGGTTAACGATATTTTAACCGCTGCCGGGCGGGCAGATAAGGCGGATGGTATAAAGGAATGGTATGACGGCTATGTGTTTGGGGATAGTTGCCTGTACTGTCCCTGGGACGTAATGAACTATATGTCTGCGCTGAAAAAGAGAGAAAATGCAAAACCTAAAAACTACTGGAAATTCACAAGCCATAACGGAATCCTGCTTACTTTTGTTGAGCGGACAGATTTTGACGTAACAGAGAAATTTGAGATACTTCTAAACGGCGGGACCATAACCCAGCGGATTTCTGACGAACTTACCTATGACACACTCCACGCATCAGAGGATAATTTATGGAGTGTGCTGCTTATGGCTGGATACCTTACAAAGGCAGACCCCCATGAAGAGGGCGAAACAGTTTCACTTAAAATCCCTAACCGGGAGATTGCGTCTATCTTCCAGGACACAGTAGTTGTATATTTTAAGAATACGGCAGACACAGCAAAGCTCCATAACCTTATAAATGCGTTGTGGGAAGGTGATGGGATCCAAGCAGCCAGGCTTATATCAGACCTTTTGTGGTATACCATCAGCTATAATGACTATCATGAAGATTATTACCATGCATTCCTTGTGGGGATCTTTGTGGGACAGGGATACCACGTTGCATCAAATAAAGAGAAAGGATTAGGGCGGCCGGATATCCTGCTCAAAGATAAGAAAAACCGCCGGGCAATCATCATAGAAGCCAAAAAATCGCAGAAGGAAATTGATATGGATAAGGACTGCGATGAAGCCATCGCCCAAATTATTGCGGAGAAATATGCACAAGGGCTTTACGGATATACACAGGTTTTTTGTTATGGGATCTCTTTTTTCCAAAAGCAAGCCAAAGTAAAAAAATTACACGGTTAAAAACCCATAAAGCCCCGGCCCAAGGTGCCAAAAACACACCCTGGCCGGGGCCTTTCTATCCTAATAACCCTACAATATTTTTAGTACCCATATCTCTTTCTATACTTCATAAACATAAAGCCTGACAAAACAAGTGCCATAAGCTCCGCCGCAGGCGTTGCCAGCCAGACACCGTCCACTCCCAGGATCATAGGGAGCACGGCCATTGTGGCCAGCATAAACACAAAGGACCTTGAAAAAGCCAGGATTGCCGAAACAATCCCATTGGACAGTGCAGTAAACATGCCGCTGGCAAAAATATTAAAGCCAATAAAAAACAGCGCTATGGTGCATATCCTGTTTCCGGCCACCGCCAGCCCATACACAGGGTTATCCGGCCGGGCAAAAACCGAAACCAGAGGTTTTGACAATACAAAGGAAGCCACCACCGTTATCATAGAAATCGCCCCGATCACCTTTAGGCTGATGGAAACCAGCTTCTTTAATTTCCCATGATTCTTTTCCCCATAATAATAACTGAGCATAGGGGCAACGCCATAAGAATACCCCGTGTACAGGGAGCTTGCGAACATCAACACATACATAATAATCGTAACAGCCGCAACCCCATCCTCGCCGACATAATGGAGCATCGTCCAGTTAAACACCATTGTGATGATTCCGGTCACAAGGGCCGTGGCCATTTCGGAACATCCGTTTGTGGCTGCGCTTGCCAGAACCCGGAACCGGAACGCCGGTTTCCGAAAGTGCAGGAGGCTCTTTTTATTGCTAAAGACAAACAACCCCACAACTGCCGTCACAGAATACCCCAGGCCTGTGGCAACCGCCGCCCCGCTAATCCCCATACCAAGCCCGGCTATGAACACATAGTCAAGTACCATGTTGAGGATCCCGCCTGTCACTGAACAGGCCAGGGAAAGCGCCGCCCTCTCGCAGGCAATCATGTAAAGGGTGAAATTATTCATCAGAAGGATCGGTACCGTAAACACCAGATAACGGCTCAAATACGCCACGCAGTACCCCTCCACCTGCGGCGAAAGATTCATCCCTGCAAAAATATAATCCATTGCCAGATACCCAAGGGCGCACATGGCAGCCCCCACCAGCACGTTCACCAAAATTAAAAAAGTGAAATCTTCCTTTGCCTCATCGCTTTTGTGTTCCCCCATCTTTTTCATAATCACCGCGCTGCCTCCTGTGGCAAGCATGGTAGAAATGGCCGTGACAAGCTGAATTACAGGCGCGGTCAGATTGATTGCCGAGAGCGCGTCAGTGCCAATTAAGTTTGACACGAAAAGCCCGTCAACCATTGTGTAAAAAGACATAAATACCGTCATGGCAATGGTTGGGACGGCAAACTTTAAAATATTTTTCAGTGTTACAGGCTTTAAATAAACGTTTTGGTTTTCCATAATTTTTTCTCCATTCTAGTATAATCCAATTTAATTAGACTTATGTTTAGCATTGTGGTATAATAACCTC
>OFGR01000397.1_pt1 | contig 44967 bp, 36 predicted proteins | sample 1521811 | NCBI WGS metagenome assembly OFGR01 (sample SAMEA3504098, study PRJEB24116) | mouse gut metagenome | biome: mouse gut; feature: mouse-associated habitat; material: faeces | place: Denmark | collected 2011
CCCATAGCAACAATGGTAAGCCCGACCACAAGCTGCGGAATCCCAAACCTTGAAGCAATACCTGACGAACCATCCACAAAGAAATCTGCGCCCTTAATAAGCATCGTAAACCCTACGACCAATAAAAATATCTGTAAGACAGTTTCCATGTCTTCAACCTCCAATCTTTTCACTTAACCATTTTGGCATAATCTTTACAAGACCTTGCTGCCGTTTCGCATCAGCTTAAACCGCACGCCTAAAAATTCTCAGTATGACGACACATCTGTTTTGTCCGCAATGATAAGCGCCGCTGAAACTGCACTGATGGTTTCACCTGTCGATTCATCATGATTACTGATGCAGGTTACTATTTCAATTCTATTCTCTACCGACAATTCATATCTTCTTAGGATTTCATTTGCTAAAATTCCGCTATATTCTGCGTGGTGAGAACGATTGATGGTATTTTCGATATCATGCATAACCCCTGCCACTTTTCCCAACATCTGTGTATGTTCATCATACCCAAATTCTTTTAGTATCCATGTTGTCTTTTCTGCCACAAGGGCTGTGTGGGCTTCTGAATGGTCTGTATAATCCAAAACACCTAAGTTCGCATTGCCCCTACTCTAAGCAATAAATATCTTCGTTCCGACTCTCAGCTTACTCATCAGATTCACATCTGCCCTGTCATCTTCTTCATACATTACATCAATACCATTTTTCGTTGCTCTAAAAGAGAGCATTTTCTGCATCTAATTGTGAGAACTTAATAATGTCATTAATCAGGGTAAGCCGTCTTTTCCTTAACCTGTAGACAGTTCAAAATAACCAGACAGTCCACAAGAGAGAGCCTTAAAAATTTTACGCTTACCAAAGGATGTCTTATTATAGCCGACTGCACATGATGATACTGCCAGATATTCAGACGATATCGTTTGATATATTGGAACTGCTAAAAATGTCATATATTGAAAAGCGAAAAACCGTCCGACAACAACTTTTATACTTCTTGTAAAGTTAATGCATATGGGAACGCTCCCAAAATAGGGTCTATTCCCAAACATCGAACAAGGGAAAGCGTATTGCTTTCCCTTGCAGAACTTATATATAGACTTTTACCACAATATCCTTAAATCTGTTAGCCTTTGTGTACTCTGGACGTTCAGCCATAAATGCTCTTACATCCTCTCTCGACACCGTTAAGGTACAGAAGTAAATATGTGGTTGTCTAATTCCTCTTGTTGTTAATAGCCGCCTGAGCTGCTGCCAGTCTTGCAATCGGCACACGGAACGGTGAACAGGACACATAATCCAGCCCAATCTTATGGCAGAACTCTACCGAAGACGGGTCGCCGCCGTGCTCGCCGCAGATACCTACGTGCAGCTTGTCATTTACCGGCTTGCCAAGCTTGATTGCTGTTTCCATCAGCTTGCCGACACCTGTCTGGTCAAGCTTTGCAAATGGGTCATTTTCAAAAATCTTTGCATCGTAGTATGCGTCCAGGAACTTGCCGGAATCGTCACGGGAGAAACCGAAGGTCATCTGTGTCAGGTCGTTTGTACCGAAGCAGAAGAAATCAGCTTCCGATGCGATTTCATCAGCAGTCAGGGCTGCCCTTGGAATCTCAATCATCGTGCCTACTTCATATTCTAACTTCACGCCCGCTGCTGCGATTTCAGCGTCTGCTGTTTCCACTACGACTTTCTTCACGTTCTTTAACTCTTTGATGTCGCAGATTAATGGAATCATGATTTCCGGTTTTACATTCCAGTCAGCATGTGCTTTCTGAACATTGATTGCTGCACGGATAACAGCCTTTGTCTGCATCTTTGCAATTTCCGGATAAGTAACTGCAAGACGGCAGCCGCGGTGGCCCATCATCGGATTGAACTCATGCAGGGAATCAATTAATGTCTTGATTTCTTCTACAGACTTGCCCTGTGCATTTGCCAGCTTCGCAATATCTTCTTCTTCTGTCGGAACGAACTCATGCAGAGGCGGGTCTAAGAAGCGGATAGTAACCGGGCAGCCTTCCAGAGCTTCGTATAATTTTTCGAAGTCTCCCTGCTGGTATGGAAGAATCTTGCCCAGTGCTGCTTCTCTTTCTTCTACGGTATCGGAGCAGATCATTTCACGGAATGCTGCAATCCTGTCTTCTTCGAAGAACATATGCTCTGTACGGCAAAGGCCGATGCCTTCTGCGCCAAGCTCGCGTGCTTTCTTTGCATCTGCCGGTGTATCTGCATTGGTGCGGACTTTAAGCCTTCTGTACTTGTCTGCCCAGTCCATGATTCTGCCGAATTCGCCTGCGATGGTAGCATCCACAGTCTGAATTTCACCGTCATAAATATTTCCGGTAGAACCATCGATAGAGATGAAATCTCCTTCATGGTATTCTTTGCCAGCGAGTGTAAATTTCTTGTTTTCTTCATCCATGGCAATATCGCCGCATCCAGATACACAGCAGGTACCCATGCCGCGTGCTACAACGGCTGCGTGGGATGTCATGCCGCCGCGTACTGTTAAGATACCCTGGGCTGCTTTCATGCCGGTAATATCTTCCGGTGATGTCTCAAGACGTACCAGAACGACTTTTTCGCCCCTGTCATGCCATTCTACAGCATCTTCTGCGGAGAATACGATTTTGCCGCATGCAGCTCCCGGAGATGCGCCAAGGCCCCTGCCAACCGGAACAGCCGCTTTTAAAGCAGCAGCGTCAAACTGCGGATGCAGTAATGTATCTAAGTTACGAGGGTCGATCATTGCAACAGCTTCTTCTTCTGTGCGCATGCCCTCATCCACTAAGTCACAGGCAATCTTTAATGCAGCCTGAGCTGTTCTCTTGCCATTTCTTGTCTGGAGCATATAGAGCTTTTTGTTTTCTACTGTAAACTCCATATCCTGCATATCCCTGTAGTGCTTTTCAAGCTTTTCACATACTTCGGTAAACTGCTTGAATGCTTCCGGGAATTCCTGTTCCATTTTTGCAATCGGCATTGGTGTACGCACGCCGGCTACCACGTCCTCGCCCTGTGCGTTTACCAGAAATTCGCCCATCAGCTTGCGTTCGCCTGTTGCAGGATCACGTGTAAATGCAACACCGGTACCGCAGTCATCACCCATATTGCCGAATGCCATGGACTGTACGTTTACAGCAGTACCCCAGGAATACGGGATATCGTTGTCGCGGCGGTATACATTTGCACGAGGGTTGTCCCAGGAACGGAATACAGCTTTGATAGCGCCCATTAACTGCTCCTTCGGGTCATCCGGGAAATCGCTGCCGATTTTTGCCTTGTATTCAGCCTTAAACTGGGATGCTAATTCCTTTAAGTCATCTGCAGTCAGGTCTACGTCATAAGTAACGCCCTTTTTCTCTTTCATAGCGTCAATCAGCTGTTCGAAGTATTTCTTGCCTACTTCCATAACAACGTCTGAATACATCTGGATAAATCTGCGGTAGCAGTCCCATGCCCAGCGCGCATTGCCGGATTTCTCAGCAATAACATTTACAACAGTCTCATTTAAGCCAAGATTTAAGATAGTGTCCATCATGCCAGGCATGGAAGCCCTTGCACCGGAACGAACCGAAACAAGCAGCGGATTTTCCTTATCGCCGAATTTCTTGCCTGTAATTTCTTCCATCTTTACAATGTACTCATTAATCTGGCCCTGAATTTCCTGATTGATTTCACGGCCGTCTTCATAATACTGTGTACACGCTTCCGTTGTAATCGTAAATCCCTGCGGAACCGGAAGCCCGAGGTTTGTCATTTCTGCCAGGTTTGCGCCTTTGCCGCCAAGCAGCTCACGCATGTCTGCTTTGCCTTCGCTGAACAAATATACCCATTTGTTTGCCATTTGCTAATTCCTCCTAAAATATGACTTTGGTTATTTTTTTGTGGATTTTTTACAGACAGCCATGCCTGGATTTTATCCACATTGTTAACATTGTCTGCGCCAGCAGTCTGCGCACATATCTATTTTAACACAATTTTCCACATTCGCAACATTTTTTTCCAAGAATCTTGATTTTTAACTTACAGGCAGCATGTTAAAAATCAAATTTATCTGCAAAATATGCGTCCAGCTCCTGTACCGGCACGCGCTCCTGTTCCATGGAATCGCGGAAACGCACGGTTACGGCATGGTCCTGTTCCGAATCAAAATCATAGGTCACGCAGAACGGCGTCCCGATTTCATCCTGGCGGCGGTAGCGTTTGCCGATATTTCCACGGTCATCAAATTCGCAGTTATATTTTTTCGACAGCTGTGCAAATACCTTTTGCGCGCCCTCGTTCAGCTTTTTGGACAGCGGCAGCACGCCGATTTTTACCGGGGCAAGCGCCGGATGAAAATGAAGCACGGTGCGCATATCCGGCTTTTCTTCGGTACCGATATTTTCCTCGTCATAAGCTGCACATAAAAAGGCAAGCACGACACGGTCTGCACCAAGCGACGGCTCGATGACATAAGGCACATATTTTTCGTTCTTTGTATCATCAAAATATGACAAATCCTGCCCGGATGTATTCTGGTGCTGGGTCAGGTCATAGTCCGTGCGGTCTGCAATGCCCCACAGCTCGCCCCAGCCAAACGGGAATAAGAATTCAAAGTCCGTTGTTGCCTTGCTGTAAAAAGCAAGCTCTGCCGGGTCATGGTCTCTCAAGCGCAGCTCATCCTCTTTCATGCCAAGGCTTAACAGCCAGTCACGGCAGAAGCTTCTCCAGTAGTCAAACCACTCCAGGTCTGTGCCAGGCTCGCAGAAAAATTCCAGCTCCATCTGCTCAAATTCCCTGGTACGGAATGTAAAGTTGCCAGGCGTGATTTCATTGCGGAACGATTTTCCAATCTGTGCAATGCCAAACGGAATCTTTTTGCGGGAAGTCCGCTGCACGTTTTTAAAATTGACAAAAATTCCCTGTGCTGTCTCCGGCCTTAAATAAACCGTATTTTTCGCGTCCTCTGTCACGCCCTGAAAGGTTTTAAACATCAGGTTAAACTGGCGGATATCTGTAAAATTATGCTTGCCGCAGCCCGGGCATGGTACCTGGTGTTCTTCGATAAAGCTTACCATCGCTTCGTTCGTCCAGCCGTCGACGCTTTCTTCCAGCGTGATATCATGCTCCTGAGCAAAATCCTCAATAATTTTATCTGCACGGAAACGCTCATGGCATTCCTTACAGTCCATAAGCGGGTCGGAAAAACCGCCCAGGTGGCCGGATGCCACCCACGTCTGCGGGTTCATTAAAATCGCGCAGTCCACGCCGACATTGTATGGATTTTCCTGTACAAATTTCTGCCACCACGCTTTTTTTACATTATTTTTCAGCTCCACGCCAAGGTTGCCGTAATCCCACGTATTAGCCAGGCCGCCGTAAATTTCGGAGCCTGGATAGACAAACCCCCTCGCTTTTGCCAGAGCTGTTATTTTTTCCATTGATTTTTCCATTTCCTGATTCCTCCCTCATATTTTAAATCCCGCAGGCTTTCGCTTTCCATCCAAAGCGCTACTGCCTGTACAGAATATAAGCCGGCTTTGCATCCGGGTCTTCCATATCGTAATGCACCTGTGCCGTGTTTTTGCCAGTCACTTCCGCATTGCCGTCTGAAACAGCCTGAATTGTCCCGTCTATTTTAACGGTTGTTTCTTCCCCGATAATGACAGCGCGCAGCTCCCCATCTTCCAAAAGCCCCTGCACATCGATGCTGCCGGTAAGGCTGCCGTCTTCCACTCCCTGGAATTCCTGGTCAAACTCATACCCTTCTTCCCCCGCCTGTGCAATGGTTCCGTCAAAAAATTCAACCTCATTAAACAGTGCATAATCAATGTATGTTGCATAATTCAGATACAGGTTCGCCATTACGCCGTTGTCCTGTGATTTTGTCTCAAACCTGTCCAGCTCAATACTTCCATCTCCATTCAGCGCCACATAGTTTTCCACAGATTCTGCAATATACGCTTCCAGTTCCTCTGCATCATAATATTCCTCGTTAAAATCCTCAATGTCCGCGCCGATTACATTTCCCTGTTTTGTCACATAGACTGTGCTTTCCGCAGCCTCAAATGAAGTCCCGCAGGCTGTTATCATACTGGCTGACGCACAAATGCCCAGTGCTGCGTACAGCTTCCGTTTCATAGCTATTGCCTCCTCTGTTTTTTCCTGGCATCGTTTCTGTAAAACATTCCAGTGCATTCGTAAATTTATAAAATCCCGGATTTTTCTTCCAGCATTGCTTCGGATTTGAATTCATGGTCATTGTACTGCTGTATGTACCCGGAAACAATTTCTGCAAGCCTTGCAAGTACCGGCGTGCTCAGTGTAAATGTATACAGCTTTTCCAGCGGAGCTGTCAAAATATACTGCAGGGCATACAGCACGCTTTCATCCAGCGGTACCGCGCGCTCCCCTTTCAGGCAGTCCATGCACAGCATCCCGTGGCGCACGGCCGAAAAGTAATAAAGACCGTCCCTGCGTCCGCATTTCATGCACGAAAACACATCCGGATATTCACCAAGCAGGACCAGGACCCGCAGCTCATAAATCCTGCGGACAAGCTGGTTTGGAAGCGTCTTATGGAGAAGCGCCTTGAGCGACAGGTACAAAAGATTCAGAAAATCCGTCCCGTCCATATTTTCCTGTGTATAATACGATGCCATTTCCAGAAAATAAAACCCATAATACGCAGCGTCCAGATTCTGTGCAAGCTCCCTGAAATAATGCAGAATAGATGCTTTTGCCACGGTATAGGCGCTCTTTCCCTCAAACACTTCAAACTGCCCAAAGGAAAAAGGACTGGATGCGGCCAGCAGAGCACTGTTCGGACGCCTTGCGCCGCGCACAAAGGCCGCAATTTTTCCCCTTTCCCTTGTCAGAATCTGAATCCGCTTATCATAATCACCCACAGGCATTGCCGAAAGCACCATGCCCGTCAGGACAATTGTCTGTCCCATGCTCTAATCCACCCATTCCTGCCGCTGCTGCAGGCTCCCGCACGCAGCAGCGTTCCTGTTCCCGGTACTTTAAGTAATCACTGACCCTGCCGCTGTCGGCAAAATCTTTCCAGCAGTCTCTTGTCATATGCATTCCCCTTTATCCTGGGATGGCTTTTCAGCTTCATCCTTTCTGTCTCTGTATAGGTTCTGCATATTTTCAATTCTGATACGAGATAAAATCTGGCAGTTTTTATTCCTTCTCGTGATAGCCAAAGTTTTTCAGCATCAGGTCATTATCCCGCCAGTTTTTGCGCACCTTGACCCAGAGCCTTAAATTCACCTGGCGTTCCAGCATTTTTTCAATTTCAAAACGCGCATTGGAACCGATTTTTTTCAGCATCACGCCGCCCTTTCCAATAATAATGCCTTTGTGCGAATCCCGCTCACAGACAATCGCTGCCTCAATATCCGTAATATTTTTATCCCTGCGCTGCTTCATGCGCTCTATTGTAACCGCAATGCCGTGCGGCACTTCCTCGTCCAGGGCATGAAGTGCTTTTTCACGGATAATCTCTGCCACAATCTGCCGCTCCGGCTGGTCGGTTACCGTATCTTCGTCATAAAACATCGGGCCGTAAGGAAGATACTTAAAAATCATGTCAATGACATCCGATACATTATCCCCCTTTAATGCCGAAGCCGGCACAATTTCGTCAAACTCATACACCTGGCGGTAATTGTCCATAAACCGGAGCAGTTCTTCTTTCTTTTTCAGCGTATCGATTTTGTTTATGACCAGAATAACCGGAAGGCTCGTTTTTTTCAAAAGCTCCGCAATGTGCCGCTCTCCTGCCCCGATAAAGCTGGCCGGTTCTGCCAGCCACAGTATCACATCCACATCCCGGAGAGTATGCTCGGCAGCATTTACCATATACCGCCCGAGCCTGTTTTTGGCTTTATGGATGCCGGGGGTGTCCAGAAATACAATCTGCCCCCGGTTTTTGTCGGTATAAACGGTCTGTATGCGGCTGCGCGTGGTCTGCGGCTTGTTTGACGTAATCGCGATTTTCTGCCCGATAATCTGATTCATCAGCGTCGATTTTCCGACATTCGGCCTTCCGATAATGGTTACAAATCCTGATTTAAAGCCTGTAGTGCTGTTATCCATTGTATTCCTTTCTATCCTTCATATTCCTTTCTGTCCCTGTATTTCTTTCTATACATTATGAAAACAAATCTGACAGTTCATAAAACATGCCTGCTTCTTTTTGAAGCATGGTTTCATTGCCGATGACACAGAGGTTTTCATCCGATAAGACAGCTGCAATCAAAGGCTCCAGTGCACGGATATCTCCGGCTCCTGCACCCAGCACCTCATCCCGTTCTTTCTGGACATCCTGGGGTGTCTGGTGCACGAGGTAAGCGGTCATCGAGCGCATGCCCTTCGCAGACGGATTTAACGGCGTGTCCATTCCGCTGATGGTTCCAATAATGTATTTTGTCATGTCGCGCTCACTGGCATCAAACTGCCGGATATAATCCGGGATTCCCTCAAATACCTCATTGGATTTACGAAGGTTCGGGTCACGGTAGGTCGAAAAATACGTGTCCCCGTTTCTGGAAAACCCGCTCATGCAGCCATATGCACCGCCTTTGACGCGGATATTCAGCCACAGGTAATCATAATTTAAAATCACTTTCAGAATCCGCAGCGCTCCGGTATATGCAAAGCCATGCCTGATATAATTGCCGGCCCTTGATACATACTGTACCTGTGCCGCATTTTTAAAGCCTTCGTTTTTCTTCGTACAGGAAAATCCTCTGCTGGCTTCCTCGCATTCCCCGGTAAACAGTGCCGCCTGAAAAGCTGCCAGCTCCGGTTCAAATGCCGCATAGCCTTCCTCATCGCCAGTCAGGCTGACTGTCAGCTTCTCCGGCCGGAAAACAGTCACAAACAGCTTCCTTAAAATTTCTTTTAAGCCTTCCTTCCGGTTTTCAAAATCATGCTCTGTTTCTGCCAGAAGCCGGTACAGCCCGATACCCCCTGCCAGGTCGGCGAAACGTCCGGCTGCTGAAAAATAAGACATCGCACGCAGTGCTGACATGGTATGGCCCGCCTGCATCAGCTGCATTTCCATGCGGGATTTTGCCTGTGCAACAACCTCGTACAGCCGCTTGTCATCTTCCAGCTTTGTGCGGCAGAGCATGCTCTGCATCAGGCGCAGCGCCGTGCCAGTCTCGCTGTGCAGCGCTTTTACGCTGACTTCAAATTTCTGCACAAGCGTGTCTGGTTCCTTCTGGTCTGCTGCTGCAAACAGGTTTGAATATATGCCGCCGGTATGAAGGTTGATTTCATTTGCCAGGTCTTCATACGAATAATCCTGCGTGTCCATATCCCCGAGCACTGCCTTTAACACGCCCAGATACGGAATCCATTCTTCCGGGATGCCGGAAATATCAAAAAACATCGACAGGTAATTAATGCCATTTGCATACAGGCTGTGATGGATAACCGTTGTGCCGGAAACCGTTTTTTCTTCATTATAGAATGGCGCTGCTTCCTTCTTCATATCGCCGCGCGCCAGCATCGGGATTTTTTCAAGGTCTTCCTTTGCAGACGGCTCCTGCTGGTATTCTTTCAGGTGCACGGTATCGCTGATAAGCTTTTGCAGCTGCTCACTGCTTAAGGAACGTTTATAGGCTGCCAGCTTTTCTTCCAGTGCTTTTTCATTCTTTTCGTTCAGCCCCTTTTCCGGCTCAACTGTGACAACGGCCTTGTGCGTGTTATCCAGAAAATATTTCTGAATCAGCGCTTCAAAATACCCGCTTCCTGCCTGCTCTTTCAAAAACCGGAATGTATCAAGCGCTTCCAGATGGATAAACGGCAGCGCATCATCATACAGCCAGCTGTCCAGGCACTGCAGCCCGTAAATAAGCCCCTTCGGATAAGAGCCAAAATCAGCTTCCCGGAATTTAAACTCGCTGCTGTTTAACCCTGCTAACAGCGCTTTTTTGTTCAGCCCGTCGCTGGCCAGCTTTTGCAGGGTGCTTTCAATGACCTGTACAAATTTTTCCCTGTCCTTCGTATTTGCGTTTTTCACGGTAACGTTAAAAATCGGCTGGTATATGGAGCTGTCAAAACCGCCTATGACGTCCTTGCCGATTTTGGCATCCAAAAGAGCCTGCTTTAACGGCGCGCCCGGCGCACTTAACAGCGCATAATCCAGAATTTCAAACGCCAGGTATAACTCTGCATCCAGCGTTGTCCCGGCTGCCACGCTGTATGTGAAATAGGTGTTGTCCTGTTCGCTTTCCGAGCTTGCAATCGGGTATTTGCGGGTCACTTCTTTTATTTTGTCAAACGGCTTTTGGAACCCGACAGCCGAATCCAGCTCGATTTTATCATAATGGGACAGATACGCCTTATCCATCCAGTCCAGCTTTTCTGCCGCGTCCATATCGCCGTACAGGTAAATATACGAATTGCATGGATGATAATACCTGCGGTGGAAATCCAAAAAAGCCTCATACGTCAGGTCCGGTATGCACGCCGGGTCGCCGCCAGACTCATTGGCATAAGTGGTATCTGGAAACATTGTATTTAATACCACACGCTCCAGCACATCTTCCGGCGAAGAAAATGCCCCTTTCATTTCATTATAAACAACCCCGTTTAAGGTAACCGGACCGTTCTCCGCTTCCAGCTCATAGTGCCAGCCTTCCTGGCGGAAGATTTCTTCATGCCGGTAAATATCCGGGTGCAGGACGGCATCCAGGTATACGTGCATCAGGTTCTGGAAATCCTTGTCATTGCAGCTTGCAACCGGATATACCGTTTTATCCGGGTATGTCATCGCATTCAGAAATGTGTTCAAAGAGCCTTTGACAAGCTCCACAAACGGGTCCTTTACCGGAAATTCATCCGAGCCGCACAGCACCGAATGCTCGATAATATGCGGCACTCCCGTGCTGTCGTTCGCCGGGGTGCGGAATCCGATATAAAATACTTTGTTTTCGTCATCATTCGAAATGACCGTAATTTTTGCGCCGCTCTTTTTATGGCGCAGGATGCAGCCGGCGGAATGGATGTCGGCAAGTTCCTTTTGTTCTACAATTTCATATGCAGTCAGATCTGAAAGTTTCAAATTTTTATCTCCTCCTGTTTTTACTTAGTATTGCTTTTTTCTGCCATATTATCCAGATGCCGTTCTTTCATATGCACATCCACCTGCGGAAATGGTATCTCTATCCCGTTTTCATCAAAAGCCAGCTTGACAGCTTCAAGCATATCCCATTTCGTCTGCCAGTAATCCTCTGATTTTACCCAGAACCGGCAGCCTACCTCCACGCTGCTGTTTCCAAGGCTGGACACAAACACATTGACCGGCTGGCCTGTCAGAATCCGTTCTTCTTTTTCGGCCAGGCTGCTCAATACCTGCTTGGCCTTTTTCAAGTCAGCATCATACGATATCCCGACCAGAATGTCAATACGCCGGGTCTGCTGGCCGGTCACATTTACAATTGCACCGTCCGAGAGCCTGCCGTTTGGAATCATGACGGTCTGGTTATCGGCTGTCTGTATTTTCGTATAAAATGTCGATATTTCCGTAACAGTCCCTTCATGCCCCGTTTCACCGGATATGATATAATCACCGACATGAAACGGCCCGAGCAGCAGAATCAGCACGCCGCCCGCAAAATTGGCAAGGCTGCCCTGCAGCGCAAGCCCGAGCGTCAGCCCTGCGGAGCCCAGCACGGCAATCACCGAAGCTGTCGTAATGCCAAACAGCGTCAGAATCATCAGCCAGAGCACAAAATACAGGCAGTACCTGCTCACCGAATCCAGAAACTGGCGGACACCGATATCAATATCCCTTCGTTCCAGCGATTTGCGCAGCACTGTGCAGAGAAAGGCAATCACCCGCTTTCCTGCCAGGTAAAGCAGCACCGCAAGCACAATCTGTATTCCAAAATTCAAAATGTCCGGCACCAGCTTTTCCAGATATCCGAAAACCATATTCGAATCTGCCTTTTGCAGGTTTTCCAGCCCCTCTGTAAGGATGGACGGCTCCTGTGTCATCATCATCCTGCCCGCTCCTTCCCTGTTCCAGACAGCATGCCGGTTCCTGTTTAACGATTCCGCACAGCAGACTGTTTCAGTCCAGCGCATGGATAAACAGCCCGCTGCGCAGCTTTGGCTCAAACCACGTAGACTTTGGCGGCATTAACAGCCCTGCATCCGCAACTGCAAACAATTCGGAAATACTCGTCGGGTACATCGCAAATGCAGCCGCACAGTCTGCCGACACCCTGCGTTCCAGCTCATCCAGCCCGCGTATTCCGCCAATAAAATCAATGCGGCTGTCGGTCTTCGGGTCATGTATGCCCAGCACCGGCTCTAACAGCAGGTCCTGCAGCAGGGACACATCCAGGCTCTTTACCGGGTCATCCGGAATATCCTGCGGTTTTATCCTGCATAAATACCACTGGCCGTCCAGATACATTGTGAAATTCCCTTTTTTCTGCGGCCTGCGCCCTTCCCGCGGTATCTGCCTTATTTCAAAAGCCTGTCCCGCTTTTTCCAAAAACGCCTGCTTTGAGAGCCCGCCGAGGTCTTTTACCACCCGGTTATAATCTAAAATCAGAAGCTGGTCATGCGGGAACAGCACGGACAGGAAATAATTAAATTCTTCCTCTCCCGTATAGCCCGGATGCAGCTGCCTGCGTCTGAGTCCTGCCTTGACAGCAGACGCCGCACGGTGATGCCCGTCTGCAATATAAATCTCCCCAATTGCGGCAAACGCATCCTGCACCGCCTGAATGCGGTCATCTTCACGAATGGCAAAAACACGGTGGCGGATGCCGTCTTCTGATACAAAATCATACAGCGGCTCCTGTTTTTTGGCTTCTGTAACAATCCGTTCAACCGTCTCATTCGAACGGTATGCGAGAAAAATCGGCCCGGTCTGTGCATTGCAGCTGTCTACATGGCGGATGCGGTCTGCTTCTTTATCCGCACGGGTATTTTCATGCTTTTTAATGACCTGGTTTTCGTAATCATCTATCGATGCACAGGCCGTAATGCCCGTCTGTGTCCTTCCATCCATTGTCAGCTCGTAAACATAATAGCAACGCTTTTCATCCCGGATAAAGGAACCGTCTGCCACCCGTTCCCACAACAGGTCATGCGCCTTCTGGTACACCTGTTCGCTGTACATGTCTGCATCATCCGCAAACTGTGTTTCCGGCCGGTCGATATTTAAAAATGAATCCGGGTTTTCAGCCGCTTTCAGCTTCGCCTCGCTGCGGCTGTATACATCATATGGAAGTGCTGCAACGCTTGCTGCTTTTTCCCTGCTGGGACGGATGCAGGGAAATGGTCTGATATCTGCCATGAGTCTCTCCTTTTCGTCTGTCGAAATCCGCATCTGACCCTTTCTCCAATGAAAGATATCATTTGATACAGATTCCCAAGTGTTACCATTATACCGTGATAAGGCAGAAACGTCAAATAGGTTTTCAGGGCGAAACGCTGCTCAATCCCATAAAATCCAAAACCGGGGACAGAGCCAGATTCAATCGGAAAGGAAAACACGATAATGAAAAATGAATGAATGATTGATAATTATTTTCTGCCGGGAAAACAAAAAACACGCTTTTTAGGATGTGAAGTCGAAAAACAGCATCATACGCTGACCCAGATACTGATGGGACTTTTAAACAGTGGTTTTGAAATTCAGGCGGTGGAAGAAGCACAGCCGCCTGCAGAAATGAAAAGCCTTCCAGGGATGGTACAGGAAATGCACCGCCCGATGATGTTATTGGTAAAATCTAAAACAAAGAAATAAGAAGCAGGGACGCGCCTTTCCCTTTCCAGAGAAAAAGCCGCGTCCCTGTTTTGCACTTTATGACTCGAACTCTGCTTCTTCCAAATCTTCAAAGGTAAAATCTTCCTCGTTTTCTTCTTCCTGTCCTTCTGCGTCCGGTACATCCTGCGCAGCCGAAGCACTCTTTACGAAGCTGATAACCTGTTCTTTTTTCTGCTGCAGCCATTCCAGCATTCCCTGAAGCCTTCGTTCCAGCGGGTACCAGATTTTTTCACGGATAACCGGAAGCGCGGAATTGCTTGCCCAGTAAATAACAGGACGGAAAACCTTATCCGCAATCACGCCGAACGCTGCTGCCACAGCCTCTTTAACCTTGGAAGCTGCTTCTTCCAGACGCGGACGGCATTTTTCCCATGCAGATTTTACATAAGGGATGGCTTTTTTCACAGCTTCATATGCGGCTTCCCCGGCTGATACCAGCGTCAGGATGCCGACCACGAGCGCTGCCGCACTCATTCCGGCAAAGCCCAGCACGGTCAGGATGCTCCATCCGGTAATTTCTCCTAACAGGACTGCGAAAAATCCGCTGGAAGCCGCTGCCATGCAGATAATGACCCAGTCCACCATGCCAAGGCATTCTTCAATATGCACAACTCCGGCTAAAGCTGCTTCTTTGGCAGACGAATCGGAATTTCCGCTTAAAAAGATTGCTGCTGCCAGAACGGAAATATCTTTCCTTGCCTGTTCGGAAATCCCTTCCTTTGCTTCCTCTGCCTTCTTTAAAAGGTCTCCCCAGCCTGCATTCTCTGCTTCCAGGCTGACAGCCTGGAACATATCTTCCTGATTATCCGGCAGCACCCTGGCAAGCTCATCCCGAAGCGCTTCCAGCTCCTGCGGTGAAGCGGTCTGTGCCATTTTCTGTTCCATTTCATGTGTCTTTTGAATGGCTCCTTCGATAAAATCGGTGTCCTGTCCCTGTTCTTCCTGTATCTCTTTTGATGCGGCAAAATTATGCATGGAAACCAGGTATTTCAAATCAGAAACCATTTGAAACTGGGCTGCGGTATCTTCCCCGCACTGTTTGTCTATTTCCTGAAATACAGCCATTTTCAGATTCATGCCGTCATATTCATCGTTCAGGCTGCTGATTTTGGAAGACAGGCTGCCGACCATCTGCTCTAATTCCCCGGTGCGGGCCGCGATATCTTCTCCCAGTGTTTTGCGGATAGTTTCTTCTACCGAAAGCCCCTGATAATAATCCCGGGCCATCTGCTCGAGTTTTTCGTTCATTTCATTCAGATTATTCATGGCGTATTTCCTCCTGTTATCTATTTACACATTGTTTCGATGTATATATAATAACACGAAAAAATTGTTTTGTAAATGCTTTTTTTATATTTTATATCGATTTTTCTCTATTTATTATTACTGTTTATTTGTACCAGATTATTTTGCTGTCCTGATGATAAACGGATATGCATCAAGCAATTTCCTGCATCTGCTGCTGTTATCCCTGCACATGCTCCTGCAGCTGCATAATAAAGTGCGCCAGCCGGTCATCATACCTTCGGAAAACATCCTCTGAATCTTTTTCCCCTGCCGATGCATTTACAAATCCCGATTTTTCAGCCAGCCTTGTATACGCAGCAATCTGCTCGCCGTTTGTCTCGCTGAACACTTTCATCTCCCCGAACTCTTTTTTCATTACTTCTGCCAGGTGTACGCAGTCATATGCTTCTTTATTTAGTTTTTCTGCACATGCATTCCCTGCGCCTGCCGCTTCCCCATGCTCCATTTGCATGTCCTGCGCCTGGCCGGCATAATCCAGGTAAAGGCGGCGGAATGCATTGGACACAAGCGCTCCTGCATCTGCCCCGGTCATAAAGCGCTTTTCAGCAGCTGCAAGCTGTATAACGCCATCCACGGCTTCTTTGATAACAGGCTTTACATGCTGCCTTCCGGGCTTTTGCAGATGTACGTTTAAAATATTGCGCACCTCGGTTTCCGACGGCATCGCCGTATAAAAGCAGCGGTCAAACCGTCCCTGGCGGAAAAATTCGGGCGGCATGCCCTGGATGCTGTTTGCCGTGGCAATGATATAACACGAGCTTTTCTTCTCCTGCAGCCATGTTAAAAACCCGCCGGTCATCCGCTGCAGGTAATCGTTTCCATCCCGGTTTTTCCCGTCCGCCCCGGAAAAGCCTTTTTCAATTTCATCAATCCACAAGATACAGGGAGCCATTTCTTCTGCCTGCTTTTGGGCATTGCGCAGGTTGCGTTCGCTGTCGCCGACATGCCCGCCCATCATCCGGCCCATTTCAAGCCGTATCAGGGGCAGCTTGAGTACCGATGCCGCATACTGGGCAAATAAGGATTTTCCGGTTCCTGGCAGTCCCATAATCAGAATGCCTTTTGGCACTTCCACACCGTTTTCCATCGCATCATCCAGGCTGCCCATAATCAGCCCGCTTTCTTTCAGGTATTTTTTTACCGCCTGCATATTTGCGATGTCAGCATGCTTTACCATTTTCCATTCCAGAAGGCGGTCTTTTTCCAGCAGCTTCACTTTTTCGCTGCTGATAAGCTCCAGTATTCTTTTTTTATCCTCGTCAAATGCTTCCGCCCCGTACAAAAGCTGCGCCCGCTCAAATAAATAAACTGCTTCAAAGCAGTGGAAGCCCCGCAGATAAGACACTATTTCCCTTTGAAAATTCTCACTGGCCAAAAGCCCCTTTTGTGACAGCAGGCTGGAAACCTGTTCTTTCATTTCCACCGTGCCGGGTTTCCTGCCTTCTATCAGGTGAATATATGGAAACAGTTCTTCCGGCAGGTGCGCACGCCCATCCACGGTAATCAGAAGCAGCGGCATTTCACGGACATTCTGCTTTCCCAATGCCTGCAGAAGCGCAGGCACAAGCTTTGCCTTCTGCCTTGCATCAATCAGCTGAAAATCATGCAGTATCACAAACCCGATATGTTTATCCGCCATAAAATGCTCCACCGCTGCTGCCAGGGAGCTGTCCGGCAGGACTCCTTCCATGCCGGCTTCCCCGTCTTCCAGCTTCCGGTTACAGATTCTGGTTATCTGATAGCATGCGGGCGCAAAGCTGATGCCAGCACGTTCCTTTTTCAGCCCGTAATGAATATCCACTCCTGCGCGGCCTGTTTTCCGGTTATCAAAATATGCGGACTGCAATATCCTCACCACCGGCTCCAGCTCCTGCCTGCGTTCGAGCTCCAGCACAATCCCGTTGCGGCCGCTGGAATATACCTGATAAATTTCCTGTGCAATTTCTTCCGCTGCATGCATCCTTCTATTCTCCTGCTCTGTATGTCAGGGGCTGTCGCATTGAGAAAAATGATACAAGATATAGCTGGTATAAATCATTCTTCTATACTATATCTTGTATATGTTTCGCTTAGTGCGACAGCCCCTTATCCTGAAAACGGTTAAAAAAACCAGAACAGCAGCAGGAAAAATAACAGGCACAGCAGCAGTGCCCCTGCCCGCTTAATGCTGTTATCCTTCCTGCGCTTTTCTTCCCGTATGGCTTCCAGCTTCCTCTGTGCTGCCTGCTGCTCCCTTTTCAGCTGCTCCAGCTCACTCAGAGGCGTTTCCTGTTCCAGCTGCCCCTGCCTGCTTTGCAGCTTTTTCTGTTCTGGCAGCTGTCCGCCAGGATTCCCCGCCCTGTTTTCCCTGCCGCCGGCAGTCTCCCCCGTCTTTCTGCGGTCTCCAGCATAATACCACACACGTTCATCTCCTGCGACCGAAGCGGTTCCATCCGGGAAATATTCCAGCAGCTTTTTCGCATCTTCTGTACTGATAATGCCGGTCATCACCGGATGCCTGAGGCTTTCTGCCCACATCCTGCTCCCATCAGCGGTGCCTGCGCTGCTTTTTGTGCCATGCACTGCGTCCATTCCTGCCTGCGGCTTTTGTGCAAAATCCAGCAGACGCACCTGGTCAGCCTGACAGAATCCGCCGTCGGTAAAATCCCGGCCTTTTTGCTGGATATCCCGCATCGTGCATTTCAGCGGTTCAAAAATATCATCTGTCTGCTCATACAGCCGGATATCTTCTCCTGTAAAACCATATGCCAGGACACAGTGCTGCGCCCGGCAGCCCTGCGGCTCCACGCCGGCCAGGTCCCTCTGGTCTCCCCCGGCCGCGACAACATACAGCTTTTCATCCAGATATCCGGAAAACCAGCAGACCTGGCGTTCTGCCGTTGCGCGGCGCTTATCCGAGGACAGCAGGCGGTTTGACAGCCGGATTAAAATTCCCCGGTATGCTTCCAGGCCTTTATCACAGATTCTGACATGATAGTCTTTCCTGTCACCTTCCATTTTCGCATTTGCATAAATCCACCGGTATACTGCCATAACCCCCGCCTCCCAGATTTTTTTATCCCGCACAGCCCTGCACAGAAATCCGGCCTGCTGCCGCTTTTTGAACTAATTATCTTTTCCATATTTATGGTCATTTATCCGCTTAATCAGTTCTGCAAGCCGCACATTTTTATTCACATTCATCGTATCTGCCCACGATTCAATCAGAAAATATATTTCCTGCTCTCTGCTTCGTTTTTTCTTATCGTGCCACAAAAGCATATATGCACAGTATTCACTCTGCCGGAAAAACCCGCTGCTTTTTCCATTCCACTTAGCTTCCGCTTTCATATCCTCAACGATTTTCTGTACGGCTTCCACCTGTGCATCCGGCAGATGGCTTCTGCACCAGTACGCCCAGTACCGGATAAGACTCATCTGCTCCCTGTATTTTTGCTTTTTTAATTCCTGGAGCCTGTGCTCCATGCTGCCTGTTTCTTTTCTGTCTGCCTGCGGTTTCTTTTCATTTTCCAATGCTGTCTTGCTTTTTATCTCCCTGCATGCCTTCGTGTTTATGCCGCTATGATTATCCTTCTGGCATGCTTTCCCTCTGCCTGCCTGCTGCATGGGTTTTGCGGCGCTGTTTTTTGGCCTGGATATCGTCCCCTGCTGCAGGTGCACCGCCTGCATTTCTGCATCGCAGCGCATCGTGACATTTTCCAGCACGGTTACAATGCCATCCGGAAAAAAACGCAGCAGCCTTTTCCCGTCCTCTGCACTTATAATTCCAAGCATTACGGGCCGTTTGAGGCTTTCTTTCCACAGCTTCCCGTCTGTTTCCGGGGTACTTGGACAAATATTATAATTTTCATTCTTTTTTTCCATTCCAGACCGTTCCTGCAAATCTTCCAGATGCATCCGGTAAGCAGAAATATCCAGCTTTCTGCCATAGTCCATGCCTGATTCCGTCCCGGTACGCTGGATGTCACGCATTATCTCCTTGAGCGGCTCGAATATGCGGTCATTTTTTTGCATCAGGCAGATATCTGCCCCGGTAAATCCATAGCCCAGGACGCAGTACTGTTCCCGGTATCTGCCTTTTGATATGCCAAGCAGTTCTTCCTGGCTTCCGCCTGCCGCTATCAGATAAATTCCCGCATGGATATAGCCGGCAAACCAGCAGACCTGCTTTCCGGTTTCTTTCCTGCGCTTATCCGCAGACAGCAGGCGGTTCGACAGTTCTATCAGGATTCCCCTGCATGCTTCGAGCTCCGGGTCGCATATGCGGACAAAATAATCTTTCCTGTCACTTTCCAGTTTCGCATTTGCATACAGCCATCTGCATACAGCCATCTTTCCACCTCTTTATCCTGCACAAATAATTATGCAAAACACATCCATCCTGCAGATTTTTTACTGCATTTACGCAAAAAACGCTTCCAGCGGTTTTTCCTCACCATTTTTATCGACATAAACTGCATATTTGCAATTATCTTTCGCACAATCTGTAATATAAGACAGAATTTCCCTGGAATATGCTTTCTGCTCGCTTTCAATCAAGGCTTTCTTTTTTTCCAGCTCGCCTATTTTATCCTGATACCTGATTTTCTCCTGTTCCAGCTTTTCTATCAGCTCCTGCCTTCTTTTCATCAGCGGCCCGAAGACGCGGTATGCCCCTCCCATCAGCTTTCCTTTTTCCTCGTTGCTGATATCCGCATTCACGCGCTGGATATGAATCTGGGCATCCAGCTTTGCATATTCTTCTTCTTCCCAGCGCTTTCCTTCCTCTGACATCGCATATCCGACCGACAGCATCAGCGGTATTTCAAAGCCTTCCGGCTCAAAGCCGCTCTCAATCCGGTTTTCCTCGTTTAAGACAAGCGCCCTGCCAAGCGTCGAATGGCAGCATACAATCCTGCGGTCTCCCTGCAGCAGTGCATTTTCTTTTAACAGGGAAATAAGCTCGCTGAATTTTTCCTGGTCGCTGCCGTATTCGATATAATCGGACTTGGTTATATAAAAAAGAAACGGCGTCCGGTCATCGCTGCCCCGGATTTCTTTCGTCTTTTCCATTATATGCCGTATCTGCATAATTTCCTTATTCACTTTTGTCATTTCTTTTTTGCGTTCTACCGAATCCGGGGACAGCCTTTTTAAGGAAGCATACTTGCGGAGAACCTCGCCCGAAATAATATAAATCAGCAGCGTGGAATGCTCCAGCATCGCTTTGAATTCTTCCATCTGCTCCTGATAGGCCGGGTCGCTCCAGTCTTCCTTTGTCAGGGCACCCCTGTAATCCATCCACAGAATATTGCAGACTGTCTTCTGGTCACGCTTGAACAGCAGCTCATACTGCTTGTTTTCCATGCTCCCTGCCGGAAGCCTTCCTTCCAGCATATCGATATACGTGTCAGCAAAATCATCCATAATGCGCGCCGCGCGGCTGCCGTCTGCCAGAAGGCTGAACTTGACCTGCGAGCCGCCGTTTTTTGCCGCAATTCCGCCGCCCTGCGTCATATGGTTAAAGGTACAGCAGGCTGCAACGGTTTTCCCGCTGCTTGTCCCGCCTGTAACCAGTATATTTACATTTTTGCTGTTAATATCCATGTTTTCCTCCTATAACTGCCCCCTGATGGCTGGGCTGCATAAGCCTGCCAGTGTCCTTTACGGCTGCCCGTTTTCGATGTCTTCTTCCGGCCACAGCTTCTGCTGGATTTCCAGAATCATCTTGTCACAGTTATTGATAAACAGCTCCAGGCGGACGGATTCTTTTATCTTTTCTTCCCGCATCTGCCGGATTGCTTCAATTTCCTGCTGCAGGTATTCCCGCATCCCGGGACTGTTTTTTTTATCCGGCGCAGTCGCAGCCATGCGTACCTTCCACTGAATCAGCCGTTCATTTTCCTTTTCCATATATTTCTGTGCCGGGACAGCTTCCTGCCTGGTCAGCATTTTTACCTTTGGGGAAACTGCCATATTTAAATAGCGTTCCTTAAATTCCTGCACCTGCCTTGGCGTAACCTTTGGAAAGCAGCGCAGCACTTCTTCTTCCGGAATCTGATACCCTTCTTTTTTGGAACGCAGCACAGCTTGCAGGCTGATGTCCGGGTCTTCTGCCATTCCCTTTATTTTTTTGCTCAGATACTGCTTATTGCCGCCTGTCATTTCTGCCAGCATTTCCACCGTAAACATAAAAGACTGCTTAATCATATTCATATTCCTTTTCGTCCGCAGGTTCTTCCTGTCCGTCCCATTCTCCTGCATCGTCTTCTTCCCAGTCTCTGTCCCCGCACGGGCGGACACCGCCTTGCGGCGTTTTCCCCGTGATTTTTTCAAGCAGCTGGTTCCAGAAGCCTTCCGGCATATCCAGCTCCATATTTTTGCAGCACCGTTCCCAGAGCGTGGAAAGCCCGATTTCCAGTACTTTTCCGGCAATCACGATTTCCAGCAGGAAAAACAGCGCTTTTGCTGCCACAAAGACGGCTGCCACGCCGAACAAAAGCTTTGCGTTTTTTTCCGTAAATATCCTGCCAAGATAGCTGTATGCCATTTTCCGCACATGCTCCGGACTGCTTCCCGACCGGAGCATGGAAACCGAAGACACGCATACCGGAACCGCCTGCTGCACCATCAGCTCCTGTTCTTCCTCAGAATATGTCTCCTGCAGGTCTTGCTGCATCATCTCCGAAACAAGGAAATCCATCAGAAAGCAGAAATCCCGTTCCGCTGCCTGTGCATTTATTCTGCCAAATTCTGTCTGCCACCCGGCCCCGATTTCAGCCAGAATCCTGCGGTTTTCATCATCGTAGCCAATTCCCGCATACTGCATCAGGGAAACGGTTTCGTCAAAGCGTTTCTGGAATTCGCTTTCCGTAACGCCGTCCTGCGCCCTGTCCCATTCTTCTTCATATTTCTGCTCCAAAAGGGCTTTCAGGCTGCTGGCGGATGCTTCGTCCAAAAGCCTGCTGATTTGTGCCCCTATCATCATTTCCACATTCAGCAGATACCGGTAGCGCTCGGTCTCGTCCATATGAAATTCCAAAATGACATTTTCCAGCATCTGTGTTCCCTGCCAGGATTCGAGCTGTATCAGGCTGCGGCATTCTCCGGCATATGCCCCGAACTGCTCCTGCGCAGCCTTCCAGGCATCCATGCGTCTTTGAAAAACTGCTTCGAGCTTTTGTTTTTCGTGCATGTCGGCCGTATTTTGTACATGCAGCTTCCGGTATTTTTCGAACAGAAAATCTTCCACGGCATGCGAAGGCCTGGCCTTTTTATCGTCCAGCCATTCCTGCATGATTTTTCCAGCATTGATTTCTTCCATATTGCAGCCTCCCGGGTTCCTGATATCGTATTTTTCTGTCACGATACTGAGTGCGGTTATTATAGCATAATATCTATATAAAATCAACTGTTAAATCGATTTTAAATGTCTATGCAGAATTTTAATTGTTACTGTTCACACAGACTTTGCAGGGTCTGCCCCAGGGGGCATTCACTGCAAAGTCCGTAAGAAAGTGATTCAGGCTATTGCTTAACAAAGAATTATCACATATAATCTGTATAGAAATCCGGTGGTTTTGAACAAGCCATTAAGATTCTGAAATAACTGCATTCCGTATTTTTGCTAATATATAAAATACAAAACATTTGACATCATTTCGTATGCGGTTTATTTTCAATCATGAACAGAATGCAAAGGAGACAGAATGCATGGATAACATCAAAGATGAGCAGCTGAAAAAAATATTATCTGAACTTGCAGAAAATCTGATTCACGTTTATGGAAAACGATTAAAAGAAGTAATATTATATGGTTCTGTGGCAAGGGGAGTGCCTTCAAAAGAATCCGATATTGATATCATGGTTTTAGTGGATGCGGATGATAAAGTGCTTCGGGATTATAGTGAAAAACTCAGTGATGTGTCTGCAGATATTTCGATTAAATATTTACGAGTATTTTCAATCATTGATATCAGTTATCAGGAATATCTGAATTGGAAACAGGTACTGCCATATTACAGAAATATATCTGAGGAAGGAATTATTCTTTATGCTGCTTGATACACAGACACTGTGTGAATACAGGCTGGAACGTGCAAAAGAAGACCTGCTGACTGCAGAAAGCAATCATCGGTCTGGGTTTTATAAAGCTTCTATAGAAATATATTTGAAAAAGGGAATCCTATCATAATGAAATACACTTTTAACATTTCCAGAATCCCGTCAGGACAGGCACTTCTGCCTTATCCATACGGGATTTCGGAAATATTGCCATCCTAAAATACCATGTACTGCCAAAAAAGCCTGGCGCTAAAACCTGCCACGTCCATACCCCATGCCTCTGCCACAGCCATATCCCCTGCCGCAGCCGTTTGCATAATTGTCACAAATGCCGTCTCCGTTTTCGTCCGCAAAATACCTGCCGGCGTATCTGCCCTGGCCGCGTCCCCAGGCACAGTTATCACAAATGCCGTCCTTGTTTTTGTCCGTAAAATTATCACAGATGCCATCCCCGTCTTTGTCTGCATAAAAGTGTACGGGATTTACAATTTTGCGGGAAACGGCTGCCGTAACCGGTGTTGTCAGGCTCAGTGCAGCTGCTGCTGCTAACATCCATGCACATATTCTTCTTTTCATGATATCATCCTCCATTTTCTTTCTCAAATATGCTCCAGCCCTGTGGCCGATTCTTATCATATCGGAGGAATGTGTCATTTTGATGGCATTTATGAGAAGATTGCGCAACATTTTTCATTCAGCCTGAGACCGTTTTTCTTCCGGGATATGGAAGACAAGCGTCGTCCCCTTTTGCAGCGTGCTTTCGACGGAAACCGTAATTCCATGCCGGTCTGCAATGCTTTTCAGAATGGCAAGGCCAAGCCCTGAGCCTTTGGCCCGGCTGTTTGCGGAACGGTAAAAGCGTTCAAAAATATGCTCCAGGTCCTGTGGCGGAATGCCGCAGCCGCTGTCCTGGATAGTTACTGACAGCTGCCCGTGCTTTTTTGCGGCAGATACGCAGACCGTGCTTCCCTGCGGGGAATATTGAATGGCGTTGTCCAGGGTAATAAGAAACATCTGGCGCAGCCGCCCGTAATCCCCTTCTATCCAGTGGATATCCAGCTCCTTTTCGTAGCGGATGCAGATGGATTTTTCTTTGGCAAGCACCCGCACGGCCCGTACTGCATCGTCCAGTGCCAGAAAAAGATTCATGCTTTCTTTTTCAATGGGAAAATCATTGTTCTGCAGGCGGGACAATTCCAGCATGTCATTCACCAGGCGCTGCAGGGAAATGCATTCTTTCAGCATCTGGCGCTCGTATTCACGGGCTTTACTGCCTGTTACGACCCCGTCGCAGACGGCTTCCAGCGAGCTGCGGATAACCGTTACGGGCGTGCGCAGCTCGTGGGAAATATTCGAAATATAATTTTTCTGCATCTGTTCCATCCGGCTGCTTTCCTGGCGGGCTGCTTCCAGCTTTTCTGCCAGCAGTCCTGTTTCCATGGCCAGCCTGCCAAGCTCTGTCCTGTCATGCACCTCTGCCTGCACCTGATAATTTCCCCCTGCCAGTTCCCGGATGGTATGGGCAATCTGATGTATCGGATAAATAAAACGCCTGGATAAAAAAAGAGACAGCATGCCGGACAGCAGCAGTGCCAGCACCAGGCAGGCAGCAAGAATGGTAACTGCCAGAACATAGCTTTCCTGATGCATGCCGGCCGTATTCCGGATTACGACTGCTGCCAGAACCTGGCCGCTTTGATACACCGGCATGCCGGCATAAAAAATACGGGTTCCGTCTTCTGATTTCTGGCGGTCATGCTCATAACAGCCGCTTGAAAACACACGTGCGGCAAATTCCAGCACTTCCTGTTCCGGTACTTCCTGGCCCGATACTTCCCGGCCTGGCACTTCCTGTTCTGATACTTCCTGGCCTGGCACTTCCTGTTCCGGTACTTCCTGGCCTGGCATATTTTCCCTGCTTCCATGCCTGCCATAGGTAAATGGCTTTCCCTTGCCATCCATAATATAAACATCCGCCATGGCAATATCATCCACAAACCGCAGATAAGCCCCGCGTCCCTGGCCGCGCGCTGCAGCGGATGCATCCAGAAACTGCTCCAGCTGTCCCGCAATGACGCCAGCCCTGGCCTTGAGCTCATTTTCCAGATGCTGGTATGTAAAATAGCGGAATACGCCTAAAAATCCGGTAAAAGCCGTGACTGCAAAAAAAGCAAGCAGCGCGGTAAAATAGCGGAATAGCTTTGCTGTCATTTTATTCATGGCCAGCCTCAAATTTGTACCCGACACCGCGGACAGTCACAATCTCCCAGTCCGGGTGGCTGTATGCATCCAGCTTCGCCCGCAGCCGCTTGATATGGGTGTCCACGGTTCTGTCATCCCCGTAATAATCATAGCCCCAGACCGAATCCAGAATATGGTTTCTTGTAAATACCGTCCCGGCATGGGAAGAAAGCAGCCACAGAATCTCGATTTCCTTTTTGGTCAGATGAATTTCCCGGCCGTCCAGGGTCACCTGATACCGTTCCAGCGAAATACACAGGCTGCTTTTGGAAACTGCAAAAGCCAGCCCGGATTCCGCCGCGTCCATGCGCCGCAGCACAGCCCGCAGCCGTGCCATAACCTCGGAAGGCGAAAACGGCTTGACGACATAATCATCCGCACCGATATCCAGCCCCATAATGCGTTCAAAATCCTCGCCCCGGGCTGTAATCATAATAACCGGCACCATGGATGTCCTGCGAATCTGGCGGCAGACCTCAAAGCCATCCATTTCCGGCATCATCACATCCAGAAGAATGGCATCAAACCGGCAGGATGCAGACAGCTCCAAAGCTTCCCGTCCTGTTTTCGCAGTCTGCACGCGGTAACCGTCTCTTTGTGCATATTCTTTTAATACATCCAGAATCTGTTCGTGGTCATCTGCTATCAGAAGTGTTTTCATATGCACCACCTCTCCCTGTATTGCATATCATGACTGCCAGTCATGATATGGAGTGTGCGTATTGTAGCATAATATCCATATAAAATCAATGATTCCATTCCTTTTATTTATCTATATTATAGAAAAACGGTAACAGTCCACTGTTCACTCCGTGCCCGGTAACCTTCGCAAACCCATCTTAAATTCACTTCGCGAATAGGGAATCATATGTTACAAATCAATTGACAATAACGAAAATGATATTATACTGATATTGAAACAGAAAGGAATGGTACTCTCATGAAAAAAACAATTTGCATAACGCTTCTTTTAATCTCCATTGCAGGCGGAGTATTTTTTGCCAGCAGCCAAAAGAATCCTGCAGAATCCTGCGCAGCAGCTGTAGATAAAAATTTTACCCTGTTAAGTAACGCTTATTCCGTGGAAACACTTTTAAACTCAAGTCCATATGCTTACATCGATAATGATTTCTATAGAAATATCGTCAGCCTGGGATTTGATGCCGTACAGGTATTGCAGGAAAAGAATGCGGATGGCGAATTTTCAGATTTGAATTCTTATATTGCCGCCATAGCGATACAGGAAATCACAGGCTGCAATCTATACAGCATCACAGGCATTGATTTTGAAACAGCTGATGAATTTTATAGCCTGTGGGATAAAACGATTGCAGATATGCCGGAAAATTTAACCATCCTTCTTGGAAACCACAGCATGGATGTCAGAGAAAAAATAACAGCATTAAAAAAATACGGCATATTTGGAGAAGCTGCTGCATACGCTGTTTCTGAAAGCAGTACAGAAACGATGCCATTTCTGGGAGAATCAGATGCTGATACATTTACAGAAAGCGAAAAGCTGCTGATAAAAGGCATGATTCATTCCAGTACAGATGAATTGTACAAAGCAGCAGATTATCTGGCGCAGTATCAGAAATAAGCTTTTTCCCCAAAGCTGTGGCATGCCACATGGCCAGAAAAGCCGTGAATCCGCCCTTTCCCGGCAGATTCACGGTTTCCATTCCCTGTGTTTCCCAGTCAGGACAGAATCACAGTCCGCACCTGAAATAATTTCTATTTTACAATCCGCACCTTAAATACACCCTTCATTTCTTTCATTTTTAAAACTGCTTCCTCGGTCATCGGCGCATCCAGGTCAAACATCGAGTATGCATAATCCCCTTTGGACTTATTGGTCATATTTGCAATATTAATATCGCATTCGCCAAAAATGGAAGTAAACTTCCCAATCACGCCCTTGCTGTTTTTATGCAGCACAGCTACCCTTCCTTCGGTCGTGCACTCTCCCATATCGCAGTTCGGGTAGTTCACGGAATTGCGGATATTTCCGTTTTCCAGGTAATTGCGGATTTCCTGTGCAGCCATAACGGCACAGTTGTCTTCGGACTCCTCGGTCGACGCGCCCAGGTGCGGTATCACGAGGCAGCCTTTTTTGCCGGCCGTCGTCTGGTTTGGAAAATCCGATACATATTTTTTCAGCCTGCCTTCTGCCAGCGCTGCCACAACCGCTTCTTCATCCACAAGCAGGTCCCTGGCAAAGTTTAAAATAACAGCATCCGGCTTCATCAGGGCAATGGCTTCTTCGTTAATCATCTTTCTGGTCGCATCCAGTAACGGCACATGAATTGTGATATAGTCGCATTCACGGTAAATATCTTCCACGTTGCGCACATGCCTGACATTGCGTGACAGGTTCCATGCCGCATTGACGGAAATATACGGGTCATAGCCATAGACTTCCATATCCAGATGCGTTGCTGCATTTGCTACCCGGATGCCGATGGCACCAAGCCCGATGACACCAAGCTTTTTGCCGGCAATTTCACATCCGGCATACGCTTTTTTCTGTTTTTCCGTCATCTTTGCCAGCTCTGGGTTGTCTTTTTCTGATTCCACCCAGTTTACGCCGCCGTTCACATCACGGCTTGCCAGAAACATTCCTGCAAGCACGAGCTCCTTGACGCCGTTTGCATTTGCCCCCGGTGTATTAAATACCACAATGCCTTTTTCCGCACAGGCTTCCAGCGGGATATTATTTACGCCCGCACCGGCCCTTGCCACGACATCCAGCGTTTCCGGCAGCTCCATGTCATGCATCGAGGCAGAACGCACGAGCGCCGCGCTGGCTTCGTTTATGTTTTCTGTTTTCTGATAGCCTTCTTCTAATACGTCCAGGCCCACCTGTGCGATGGGATTTAAGCATATATACTGAAACATGTTTTCTTCCTCACTGATTTTTTATTTGTTTGCTGCCTCAAATTCCTTCATAAATGAAACAAGCTTTTCCACGCCTTCCTTCGGCATCGCATTATAAATAGAAGCACGCATGCCGCCAACGCTGCGGTGTCCTTTTAAGTTTACAAGCCCGGCTTTCGCTGCTTCTTCGACAAACTTTGCATCCAGCTCTTTATTGCCTGTTACAAACGGCACATTCATCAGGGAACGGTCTTTTGCTTCCACAGTCCCGTGGAACATGCTGCTGTTATCCAGAAAATCATACAGAATCTGCGCTTTTTCTTCATTGCGCTTCTTCATTTCTTCCAGCCCGCCCATGTTCTTTAACCATTTGAATACCTTGCCGCAGATATAGATGCCGTAGGCGGGAGGGGTATTGTACAGGGAATTGTTGTCCACATGGGTCTTATAGCGCAGCATGGTGGGCGTGCCCGGAAGCACCTCCTCTGTCACCAGATCCTCCCGGACAATCACGATAACCACCCCTGCGGGGCCGATATTTTTCTGCACACCCCCGTAGATCAGCCCGTATTTTGCCACATCCACCGGCTCGGAGAGGAAACAGCTGGACACATCCGCCACCAGGGGCTTTCCCTTGGTGTCAGGCAGGGTCTTGAACTTGGTGCCGTAGATGGTATTGTTCTCGCAGATATACACATAGTCCGCATCCGGGCTCACAGGCAGATCGGAGCAGTCCGGAATATAGGAAAAAGTCTCATCTTCAGAAGAGGCAATCTTGTTGGCTTTTCCGTAGAGAGCCGCCTCCTGGTAAGCTTTCTTTGCCCACTGCCCTGTCACAATGTAGTCTGCAACCCGGTTTTTCATCAGGTTCATGGGAATCATGGCAAACTGCTGGCTGGCGCCTCCCTGGAGGAAGAGCACTTTATAGTTGTCAGGAATCCCCATCAGCTCCCGCAGATCCGCCTCCGCCTCCTTGATGATGGTCTCATACGCCTTGGAGCGGTGGCTCATCTCCATGACGGACATGCCCGTGCCCCTGTAATCCAGCATTTCCTCCGCTGCCTCCCGCAGCACCTCCTCCGGCAGGACAGCGGGTCCCGCGGAAAAATTATATACTCTTGCCATTTCTTTCTCCTCCTCAAACCTAAATATATGCAGCTGTATTCCTCAGAAATTGTCGAAAAGACACTTCCTCAGTAAAACATCACCACAGGAGTCCCCAGTTCCACCATATCATAGAGCCTGGCAGCCACCTGGGTGGACATGTTGATACACCCGTGGGAGCCGTTGGTCTTGTAGATCTCCCCGCCGAATTTGGACCGCCAGCTGGCGTCGTGAAGACCGATTCCTCCCTTCACAGGCATCCAGTACTTTACAAAGGAAGAATACCCCGGTCCCCGCAGGGTCCTGTTGCGCTGTTTGTTGTAGACAAAATTGATCCCCTCCGGCGTCCCGTATTTTTTTGCCAAATTCCCCGTGACCACATCCGTCTCCAGGGCAATCTCCCCCTCCACGTAATAATACAGCTTCTGCTCCGTCAGGTCCACTTCTATATAGGTATCTCCTATGTCGTCAAGGCCCCTGGCATACCCTTCCTGGCTGTAGGCGGGCACATGGGTTCCGGCCGCCTCCGCCCCTTCCTGCAGAGCCTCCAGAAGATACGCCGTCTCCGCCTCCACGTCCAGCTTCGTGCCGTAGGTCACATATTCCACTCTGACCGTCTCGCCTCTGGTGGCCGCAAAGTCCCTCTCCGTGCCGCAGGTGTCATAGCGGGCCGCCAGGGACTCCACCCACTGCCGGACCCCTTCAGGACTCACCACAATCTTCCCCTCCCCGTCCAGGGAAAGGCTCCCGTTGACCGGGTCAGTCGCCAGAAATCCCCCTGCAATATCCGAAGTCAGAGAGAATTTTTCCGCCCCCATGTCATAGAGGATCTCCCCGCACCGGGCCTGGAACCGGCTTACCTGCCCCCAGAGCTCCCTCTGGAAAGTGTCCGCCTCCGTGTCAGGCAGGTCCCTGTAGCAGCTCTCCTCCAGGCGTATCTGGGTCACACCCTCTTTCAGACATTCTTTTAAAAACACATAGGCGGCCTCCGGGTCCAGCCGTCCCCGGTTGCCGTCCTGAAGCGTATATCCCTCCTGGGTACGGCAGAGGAGTACTCCCTCCGGGCGGGTGCGCTCCCCCTCCACCAGGGGAAGGCTGTCAAAGCATTTCCGCAGCTTCTCCTCCTCCACCCGGTAGCCCTGGGGCGCCACCTCACAGGACACGGGACTGCGCAGGTTGTCCGGCCAGAAGCCGGTGGCGTTCTGTTCCAGATACTCTCTTAATGAGAGGGTATAGTCAGGCCGGATCCCCGCCTCCTCCATGTCCATCTCCCAGAAGACGCCGTCAGCTCCCGCCACCTGCACCACGGACAGTTCCGCCCCCTGGGCCAGCTCCTGGTTTACCTCTTCCACCGTCTTGCCGGTACAGTAAACCCCATTGATCCAGGTGTTCACAGGAAAATGGCTCCGGTAGTACAGCACCAGGGCAAAGAATCCCCCCAGCGCCAGAAACGCCCCGCAGGACATAAAAAATACAAAAAACTTAAGTAGTTTCTTCATGCGTACGCCAAATTCCTATATGTCGTCCCCGTCAAAAACCTCCTCAATGGGCGCCCCTGCAGGCACCATGGGAAATACTTTGTCATCCTCCGGAATCATGCACTCCACAAGCACAGGCCTCTTTAAAGCGATGGCCTTCTCCAGCACCGGGGCCAGCTCCTCTTTCTCCGTCACCCGGAATGCGGCGCATCCCAGGCCCTCTGCCACCTTGCAGAAATCCACGCTGTCGTTCAGCACCGTCTGGGAATAGCGCTTTCCGTAGAACAGAGTCTGCCACTGACGCACCATCCCCAGCACATGGTTGTTGATCACCACCTGAACGATGGGGATATTGTACCGGCCTGCGGTGGCCAGTTCGTTCATGTTCATGCGGAAGCACCCGTCCCCGGCAATGTTGACACAGATCCGGTCAGGCTGTCCCAGCTGGGCCCCGATACAGGCTCCCAGGCCGTAGCCCATGGTTCCCAGGCCCCCGGAGGACAGGAACGTGCGGGGCTGCGTATAGTGATAATACTGGGCCGCCCACATCTGGTGCTGTCCCACATCCGTTGTGATCAGCGCCTCCCCGCCGGTGACGGCCTCCAGAGTCTCTATCACATAAGGGCAGGAAAGCCGGGAGGTATCATACTTTAAAGGATACTTATCCTTCAGCTCCTGCACTGCCTTCATCCATGCGGAATGATCCTGCCTGGTAAGCCTCTGGTTCAGCTGCCCCAGCACAAGCTTCAGATCTCCCACCAGTCCGGCGTCCACCCGGATATTCTTGTTGATCTCCGCCGCGTCAATGTCAATGTGGATAATCCTGGCATTCCGGGCAAATTTTTTAGGATTGCCCGTAACCCTGTCAGAGAACCTGGCCCCCAGGGCAATCAAAAGATCACACTGGCTCACTCCCAGATTGGACGCCTTGGTGCCGTGCATGCCGATCATACCCGTATAGCGGAAGCTTCTGCCGTCAAAGGCCCCCTTTCCCATAAGGGTATCGCACACAGGAGCATCCACCAATTCCACAAACTCCCGCACTTCCTCACAGGCGTCAGAGAGCACGGCCCCGCCACCCAGGTACACAAAGGGCTTCCTGGCGGCCTGGATGTACTCCACCGCCCGATCCAGATCCTCCTGGGTGCAGCCCATCACAGGCTCCTCCTGCGGCTGGATCTTCCCAGGGGTGTACTCGCACACCGCCGCCGTCACATCTTTGGTGATATCCACCAGCACCGGGCCGGGCCGGCCGCTGCGGGCGATGGTGAAGGCCCTGCGGAGAGTATCCGCCAGCTCCTCCACATTTTTCACAATATAGCCGTGCTTGGTGATGGGCATGGTAACGCCGGCAATGTCCACCTCCTGGAAGCTGTCCTTGCCCAGAAGGGGAAGGGTCACATTGGCCGTGATGGCCACCATGGGCACGGAGTCCATATAAGCGGTGGCAATGCCCGTGACCAGGTTGGTAGCGCCGGGGCCGCTGGTGGCCATGCACACGCCCACCCTGCCTGTGGCCCTGGCATATCCGTCCGCCGCATGGGCCGCGCCCTGTTCATGGGAGGTGAGAATATGCCTGATCTCGCCGCTGTGTTTGTACAGCGCATCATATATGTTCAGGATAGAGCCGCCCGGATAGCCGAAAACGGTGTCCACGCCCTGCTCTTTTAAGCATTCTACGACAATTTCAGATCCATTTAACTGCATGTTCATTCTCCTTCAGATATTGGTATGGATTTCGTGTGCCTGGCTGCAGCATATCTCAAAACAGCGCCTTATTTTGCGGGAAACTCCAGCACCGCGCCCCGGTTTCCGCTTGTGACCAGCTCCCTGTACCTGGACAGGTATCCCCCGGAAACCCTGGGCTCCCTGGGCTGCCATGCGGCCCTGCGCCGGTCAAGCTCCTCTTCCGGCACCAGCACATCCAGTTTGTTCTCCGGGATATTGATGCTGATGATATCGCCCTCTTCCACCAGGGCAATGGGGCCGCCCACCGCAGCCTCCGGGGACACATGTCCGATGGAAGCCCCCCGGGAAGCGCCGGAAAAACGTCCGTCGGTGATAAGCGCCACACTGGAGCCAAGTCCCATGCCCGCGATGGCGGAGGTGGGGTTGAGCATCTCCCTCATGCCCGGGCCGCCCTTGGGGCCTTCGTAGCGGATGACCACCACGTCCCCGGCCACAATCCTGCCGCCCTTGATGGCGTCGATGGCGTCCTCCTCACAGTCAAACACCCTGGCGGGCCCCTGGTGCACCAGCATTTCAGGCACCACGGCGGAGCGCTTCACCACGCCGCTGTCCGGGGCCAGATTCCCCTTGAGAATGGCGATGCCCCCTGTCTCGGAGTAGGGATTCTCCACCGGCCGGATCACTTCCGGGTTCAGGTTCCTGCAGTTTTTGATATTTTCACCCATGGTGGTGCCGTTGACGGTCATGCAGTCCAGGTGCAGCAGATTCCTTTTGGACAGCTCATTCATGACCCCATAGACACCCCCTGCCTCGTTCAAATCCTCCATATAGGTAGGGCCTGCAGGGGCCAGATGACACAGGTTCGGCGTCCTGGCAGAGAGCTCATTGGCCAGATCCAGGTCAAGGTCCACCCCCGCCTCCCTGGCGATGGCCGGGATGTGCAGCATGGTGTTGGTGGAACAGCCCAGAGCCATATCCACGGTGAGAGCATTCTGGAATGCCTCCGGAGTCATGATATCCCGGGGCTTGATATCCCTCTCCACCAGCTCCATAATCTTCATGCCCGCATGTTTTGCCAGACGGATGCGCTCAGAGTACACCGCCGGTATGGTGCCGTTGCCCCGAAGTCCCATGCCGATGGCTTCCGTGAGACAGTTCATGGAATTGGCGGTGTACATGCCGGAACAGGAGCCGCAGGTAGGGCAGACTTTCTCCTCATACTCACACAGCTCTTCCATGGTCATGGCGCCTGCAGCCACGCTGCCCACCGCCTCGAACATGGAGGAAAGACTCTTCTTCTCCCCCTTAACACGGCCCGCCAGCATGGGTCCCCCGGACACAAAAATGGTGGGGATGTTCACCCTGGCAGCGGCCATCAGCAGGCCCGGGACGTTTTTGTCGCAGTTGGGAATGCACACCAGGCCGTCAAAGCCGTGGGCCAGAGCCATGCACTCAGTGCTGTCCGCAATAAGATCCCTGGTCACAAGGGAATATTTCATGCCCACATGCCCCATGGCGATACCGTCGCACACGGCGATGGCCGGAAACATCACCGGAGTCCCCCCTGCCATGGCCACGCCCATCTTCACCGCCTCTGCAATCTTGTCCAGATTCATATGGCCGGGAACAATCTCATTGTAGGAGCACACGATCCCGATCAGGGGACGCTGCCTTTCCTCCTCCGTATACCCAAGAGCATTGAACAGGCTCCTGTGAGGCGCCTGGGCCGTGCCTGTCTTTACCGCATCACTTCTCATGTTCTCTATCTCCTTCCATCCCGGGCCTCACAGCCCGCAGCCCATATCTTTTATTTCCTGATTAACGGATGTGCTCCGCCAGCAGATCGCCCATCCTGCTGCAGCCCACCTGCCTGCAGCCCTGGGACATAATGTCCGCTGTCCTCCAGCCCTCTGCCAGAACCTGCTTCACGGCATCCTCAATGGCCTGGGCCTCCCTGTCCAGGTCAAAGCTGTAGCGCAGCATCATGGCGGCGCTCAAAACCGTAGCGATGGGATTTGCCACATCCTGTCCCGCAATATCCGGGGCGGAGCCGTGGCTGGGCTCATAGAGGCCGAACTTGCTCTCGTTGAGGCTGGCGCTGGCCAGCATGCCAATGGAGCCTGTGACCATGCTGGCTTCATCGGAAAGAATATCCCCGAACATATTCTCTGTGAGGATCACGTCAAACTGCGCCGGATCCCTCACCAGCTGCATGGCACAGTTGTCCACCAGCATATGCTCCAGTTCCACTTCCGGATAGTCCTTTGCCACCTCTTCCACCACTTTCCTCCACAGTCTGGAGGAGTCAAGCACATTTGCCTTGTCCACACTGGTCACTTTCCGGCGGCGCTTCATGGCAATGTCAAATCCTTTCACCGCAATGCGGCGGATCTCGTTCTCGTCATAAGTGAGGGTGTCCACGGCCTTAGTGACGCCGTTTTCCTTGTAGGTCCTGCGCTCTCCAAAGTACAGGCCCCCGGTGAGCTCCCGCATAATCAGCATGTCAAAGCCCTTCCTGCTGATCTCCTCCTTTAGAGGACATGCTCCTGCCAGTTCGTCGTAGAGCACTGCCGGACGCAGGTTGGCAAACAGATTCAGCACTTTCCGAATGGCCAGAAGCCCTGCCTCCGGACGCCGATCCGGGGGCAGCTTATACCAGGGGGACTTGGTGGGATCGCCGCCGATGGAGCCCATCAGCACTGCGTCCCCTGACCTGGCCGCCACCACAGCCTCCTCTGTGAGGGGAACCCCGTGCACGTCAATGGACGCCCCTCCCATAAGAATATCCTGAAAGACCATCTTATGCCCATGGACCTCCCCGATCTTCTCCAGAACTTTCTTTGCCTCCGCTATAATCTCCGGCCCGATACCGTCGCCGGGAATGCATGCAATATGTAATTCCATGATCTGTCCTTTCCGCGGCAGGCCCTCTGCCGCCTCTGTCTGCCACCTCCGGGCATTTCTTATCATAATAGCCGATACAGGGAAAAATAGCAATAAAATGATACAATAAATCAACCACAAGCACAAATGAAGTATGGCGGCTGACAGTAAAACAGACCGGCGCTCTCCAGCACCAGTCCGCCTTCACCACATCTTCACTTAGGAATTGTCGAAAAATAACCGTTACGGTTAATTCTCCCCCGGCTTCTCCACACGGCTTATCGCGGACTTTTCCATGGGGATGCGGCAGTTCTTGTTGCTTCCGAATTCTACAATCACCATGTCATCCTTCATGTCAATGACAATGCCGTAAAAACCCGAAGTGGTCAGCACACAGTCCCCTATGGCCAGGGATGAGAGCATGGCGGCCAGCCGCTTTTTCTCCTTGCTCTGAGGGCGCATCATAAAAAACCACATGGCGCCGATCACTACCACATACATGAGCACAATGCTCAGGAGCCCCATGCCGCCGCCCTGGACTGCCGCCGCATCCGCCCCTGCCGCTGCATCTGTCAATAATATACCCATTTTTCCTCCCTTTCCGGCGTCAGACGCCACACGCTTGTCAAGACACCATAATACACAAAAAAACCTCATTGGTCAAGGGACTTTGCCATACTTTCCAATTTCCTCTTCTTATAATCGCCAAACCTTCCCTGGTCCAGAGCCTCCCGGATCTCCTCCATCATGGTGTTGTAGAAGTACAGGTTGTGCAGCACACACAGCCGCATGCCCAGCATCTCTTTGGCCTTCAGCAGATGGCGGATATAGGCTCTGGAGTGCCGCCTGCAGGCGGGACACCCGCAGCCCTCTTCTATGGGCCGGTCATCCAGCTCGTACTGTGCGTTAAATAAGTTCAGCTTTCCCTGATTGGTGTACACATGCCCGTGGCGTCCGTTTCTGCTGGGGTAAACGCAGTCAAAGAAATCCACTCCCCGCTCCACCCCTTCCAGGATATTGGCAGGGGTTCCCACCCCCATCAGGTATGTGGGCCTGTCTTTGGGCAGATAAGGCACCACCTCATCCAGGATATGGTACATCTCCTGGTGGGTCTCCCCCACCGCCAGGCCTCCCACTGCATAGCCGTCCAGTTCCAGCTCCGCGATTTTTTTTGCATGTTCTATGCGGATATCCGGGTACACCGCCCCCTGGTTGATGCCAAAGAGAAGCTGTCTGGGATTGATGGTGTCCTCCAGACTGTTCAGCCGTGCCATCTCCTTTTTGCACCGCACCAGCCACCTGGCCGTGCGGTCCACGGACGCCTGCACATAACTTCTGTCAGCCTTGCTGGGAGCGCACTCGTCAAAAGCCATGGCGATGGTGGAGGCCAGGTTGGACTGGATCTGCATGCTCTCCTCAGGCCCCATGAAAATCTTGCGGCCGTCCACATGGGAGTTAAAATAAACACCCTCCTCCTTAATCCTGCGCAGCCCCGCCAGGGAAAACACCTGGAATCCCCCCGAATCCGTCAGTATGGGCCTGTCCCAGGACATAAACCTGTGAAGCCCTCCCAGCTGCTTTACCACCTTGTCCCCAGGGCGCACATGCAGATGGTATGTGTTGGAAAGCTCCACCTGGGTCTTAATCTGCTCCAGATCCCCTGTATCCACGGCGCCTTTGATGGCGGCCGCGGTTCCCACATTCATAAACACCGGCGTCTGTATGGTGCCGTGGACTGTCACAAGCTCCGCCCGTTTGGCCCGGCCCTCCTGTCTGATAATACGATACATTCTCTATTCCTCCCCGTCCCGGCAGACCAAGCCCACTGTTTCACGGTTCCACAGTCTCACTTCACGCCCAGAAGACTGCGAAACAGCACGTTCAGCGCTTCCCAGTCCGCATTCCTGTCATCTGCCATCTGTTCTGTTTTTTCCATATAATAATTCAGTTCTCTGAGGATGTACTCATTAACCCGGTCTATCCGCGCACCCTCTTCTCCCTCGGACATCCGCATCTTCTCCGCCAGAAGCTTTTCCACGGCAGGACGCATTTCCTCTTCCAGCACTTCCCTGCACAGATCTCGAAACAGCACCGGGGGCGGCGAGGCCTTTTTCTCAATCCACCTGCAGGCCAGCAGAGGCCGAAGCACATAGAAATATTTCTTATACCGCACCCTTTCCCCCGTAAGGTATTCCATATAATTCTTTTTGGCCGTCCCATAGTAGTGACACATGGCGCTTTTGCAGGAAAAATAATCCCGTGCCACCGCCCGGACCGCCTCCCAGTCCGCGGTGGTCCGGTACACAACAGGGGACTGGGACCATTCAAACAAAGTGGCATTGGACTTGTGAAAATGCTGCAGCACTTTGGACAGATCCCACCCGTTTATGTCTAGCGTCTCGTCCAGCTCCCATTCCAGCGTATCCGCCTTGGGCTGCAGCCCCAGATAATACTCCAGGGGCCTCACATACACAAACCTCACGTCATAATCACTGTCAGGGGAGGCAAATCCCCAGGCCCTGCTGCCAGACTCCACCCCGTGGATCACCCTCACATGCTCCTTTTCCTGGATCTCCTCCAGTTTCTGCCGAACCAGCTCCTCCACAGGCCCCTCATAATCCCTGTATCTCATCTCTGACCACCTTCTCGTTTACCCACATCACAAACTCCTGCACCCTCTCCAGGTCCGGCTCCCCAGGAAGGGAAGTGTTTGCCGCCGCATACTCCAGCTTTCTCTCATAGTCGCTGACCATCTCATAGAACTCCTCCCGGAACGTGCCGTCCTCCCTCTGGTAATCTCCCCTGCGAATCCCCATCAGAAGCTCATGCTCGGCCTTCCGGTAAGTACAGATCTCCCCCTGCTCCAGAATATCCACAGCCATCATAAACAGACGCACCAGGTGCATGGCATGCTTATTCAGATGATTGTCATCCTTTTTCCTGTTGCGCTTGCCAATCTTATCATAATCCCTGACAATATTGTTCATCTCATTCCAGATATTCTTGTAATCCCGCAGGGGATAGTGAGTCAGCCGGGCATCCACAAAGATTTCCTGGTCAAACTCCGGGTTCACGGCCCTGTCCAGATAAATCTGCAGAGCCCCTTCCTCAAACACTCCATAGCGTCTGCGGAAATCCTCCATGGCATTCTTTACGGAATTGTAGATATGCCTCTCCTTCTCTTCCTGAGGATAGGAATCCCTGGCAAGCGCATTTTGAAGCCTGCGCAGCTGGGCGTCCGCGTATCCGCCAAAAGAACCGATGGCCCTTCTGGACAGGAACATCTTCCTGTTGTCCAGAAGGCTTTGCCCAATGTGATTCAGGTACAGGTAATGTTCTGAATTCAGGCCAAGCAGCTCTATTGTGTTTGGATTGCAGCTCAGCAGAAGGGAGATAACCTTGTTGAAAGCATAGATCACCGTGTCCGTATTTTTATCCACATACTGCTCATAGCCGGTGAGCCCGATCAGGTCAGACTTCCGGTTCAGGGTCACACCCCGGATATCTATGTCACTGCCTGGAATGTCCGTCCCGTAGGAATAGCTTCCCCCCAGCCCCAGAAGAATCACATGCCCGCCCAGGTGCTCATCCTCTCTCAGGAAATCATACTCGGACCCCTTTATCCTATTTTGCAAATCCAGGACACTCTCCCCCATAGTTCCCTCCAAATCACACCCTCTGTCACAGCCCTATTTCAGTAAAATACCCCGTTTGATCCCACGTTTTGGCAGCCTGAGCCACACAAGCCCCCTGCCTTACTCCCTGGCCAGCAGAATCATGGACAGCATGCCGGGTCCAGTGTGAGCTCCGATAATGGGAGAAAGCATGGTCCTTCTGACCGTCACCCCGGGAGCCTCCTCCCGCACCTTTTCCGCCAGGCCCTCCGCCAGTTCCGGCGTATCCGCATCACAGATATAGACCACATTTCCCTGCTCCGGATCGTAATTCTCCTTAAAAAAAGTAAACAGTGACATCATGGCAGCCTTATTGCCCCGCTTTTTGTCCACCGTCACCAACTTGCCGTTTTCGTCAATCTTCAGCATGGGTTTAATGCCCAGGGCAGAACCCACAATGGCCGTGGCCGCTCCCACCCGGCCGCCCCTTTTCAGGTACATTAAATCCTGCACCATAAAAAAGTGCTGCAGCCGGGGCACCAGCGCTTTGACCGCCTGGAAATTATCCTCAATGCCCATACCCGCCTTCCTGTTTCCGGCCGCCTTCTCCACCAGGATCCCAATGCCCCCTGTGGCCGCCAGCGTGTCAACCGGATATACCCTGGCATCAGGATATTTTTCCTGAAGGTTCCCCACCGCAAGTACACAGCTCTCGTAGGTGGAAGAAAGCCCGCTTGACAGGCAGAAGCACAGCACTGACCTGCCCTCTTTCACAAACTTTTCAAAATATTCTTCATACATATAAGGGGAAATCTGTGAAGTCCTGGTAAGATCGCCATTCCTCTGTCCGTCATAAAAAAGTTTCAGAACCGCCTCATCCTCACAGCCCCGGGAAGTCCGCATCTCCTCTCCCAGAGAATACTCCATCGGCACAAACTCTATCCCATTCTCCTGAGCCGCCTTTCTGTCAATATCCCCTGAAGCATCCATACAGATCACATAGTCACTCATTTCCTACCTCCACTTCCTGCCCGAAAAGATACACCTGATTTATCTTTCCAATTATATCATCTTGTGCAAGGCAGCACAATCAATTTATTTTTATCCTCTTGATTATCCTCCTGATTATCAACAATTGCGTTGAATCTCCACTTCAAATATGGTATAATACAGCCAACTTGAAACAGGCAGAAGCGTATAATGGTAAGAAAGGAGGCATCTATGGGATTGACGAACGAAGATTTACAGGCACTCGCATCATTGCTTGACAAAAAATTACAGCCAATCAATGACAGGCTTGACAAAGTTGAAGGCAGGCTTGACAACCTGGAAGGCATACAGGCAGAAATCAAGAGAGAACTGATCATAATCGACCGCAAGAATTCAGATACTTACAAGGTCGCTCTTGACGCATGGGTATTGGGTACAGAGAACAGAGCGTGGCTCGAAGGGAAAGAACCAAAAAAGGCCATAAGCTGAGTTAATGCCCCAGACCACATGAAAACCCGGACATGTATGCCCGGGTTTTTCCACGCTCAGCCATAATCCTGCTGCCCAGTCCTCACTGGTACCACTCCTTCTGAAGGGAATACATTTCACGATAGATTCCGTTCTCCTTTTCCATCAGCTCCTCATGGCTTCCCTGCTCTGCAATCTCCCCTTTCCGAAACACCAGGATCCTGTCCGTCTGTCTGGCAAATCCCAGACGGTGGGAAATAAATATGACAATTCTGTCCCCCGCCAAACGGTAAATCATATTGTACACCTCTATCTCCGACAGCGGATCCAGATAAGCTGTGGGTTCGTCCAGGATCCAGATTCCCGCATCCTTCTTGGCAAGCAGCCTGGCGATGGCGATCCTCTGCCACTGCCCCTTGGAGAAATCCCCCTGGCCATCCAACTGACCCAGGCGAGTGTCCAGCCCCTGTTCCAGGCCTTCCACCTTTTCCCGCAGCCCCACTGTGTCCAGCAGCTCCCATATCTCCTCGTCCGTCAGTTTTCTGCCTGGATCCCCCATCTCAATATTTTCCCGAACCGTCGTCTGATACTGATAAAAATCCTGGAAGATACAGGCTGTGGAAGAGTTCAGCCCTGCTTTTTTTCCACTCACCGAAACCACGCCGTTCTCCCCCACAATCATAATCTTTTCCCCTTCCTTAATGGTCAGGCCTGCCTTCCAGACGGCATTTCTCCAGTTCCACCTCCTGATGCTTTTCCCTCCACCTTGCCAAAAGCTTTTCCGCCAGTCCGTAGAGCCGTATCTCCCTAACGGCGCCTTTGTCCAGAAAAATATCATTAAAATAATTCTTCTTTCTCTCCTCATTCACATAACTGTCGTTTAACGCCACACGCTTTTTCACCGCATACACATTGATAAAAGTCATTGCACCGGACAGCAGGAGAATGTAAACCAGGACCAGGGGGCTGAAAATGCCGATGGCCGTGGAAAAGACAAAGATCTGCAGCACGCTGTAGAGCAGCTCATTAAAAACCACTTCACTGATCTGGGTGGTGTCACCAATATGCCCCTTTATGTATTCGTATTGGTCATAGAAATCCTTGTCATAAAAATCATCTTGCTTCGTACTGTAGGCCCTGCGCAGAAACCTGCGGTGGAAGATCTTCTTCGCCTTCTGGGTGTAGGCCGCCTTCATCATCTGGGTAAAATTCCCCGTATTTCCCCCGAATGTGATGCAGACAAAAAATATTAGCACAACCACCACTGCATGGTACCTGCCGGACAGATTCTCCCCACCCACCACCACCTCCGTGAGCAGCTTAAACGCATAGCTCATCCCCAGCTGCATGGCAATAAAAAACAGCATCATCACAATATTCAAGCCAAACAGCACCGGGGACTCCTTTACCGTCACCCCGCAGAACCTCACCAGTTTTTTCAGCATGTCCTCAGCCCTCCTCTTCCTGTCCACATAATAAGAAGCTTCTGTAACTGTCATATTCTATAATATGTTTATATTATCATATATTTTCACATTCTGCAAGGAAAACAAACTACCTCTTTTCACTTCCTGGGCAAAATATCCAAAAATATAAGAAATATATTGATATTTTTGTCCATTGTAAAAATTCTATTTTCTTATATAATTACTTATTAAGATTAAATCTTCACAGAAAGGACGGCAGGTACACCATTTATACTATAATTCATTGTACATTAAAACAAATATAGTAATATAATGTGATATCGGTATACTAAGTAATTATGAAAAATACAAAAAAAACATTAAAATGCACAGTGAAAGAAAAACTTTTGAGTGAAAATTGGTTCTCAGATGAAAAAGAAGCCACCACATGGGTAATGATGGGAAAGGTGTTGGCAGATGAACAACTTATATACAGCATAAACGAAAAGATTCCTGTCACATCTACTATAAGGGTAAAAAATTATTATAAAAAAACATATGTCAATAAAGGTGGATTAAAACTTGAACATGCACTAAAAAAATTCGCAGTTCCTGTTGAATCTAAAATCATTTTGGACTGTGGCGCATCAACGGGTGGATTTACAGATTGTTGGCTTCAAAACAGTGCGGCTTTAGTATATGCAGTTGATGCTGGTTATGGTCAACTGGCTGGTAAGCTGGCTGTAAATCCTAATGTTCGGAATATGGAAAAAACTAATTTATCTGATAAATGCCTGCAAGAACTTCAACCTAAACCAGATTATATCTCGCTGGATTTATCATATTTATCTCTAAAAAAAGCGTTGCCTATTTGTAAGGACATTTTAAAAGAAAAAGGGCTAATGATATGCCTTGTAAAACCAATATACGAAGTTGACTCAAGTGAGATAAGAAGAGACGGAAATATTAATCAGCGGGATATCTTAAAAGAAATTTTAACAGATCTATGTGAATTTTATTTAAATAACGCTGTCAATATATTAGGCGTCACAAACAGTCCAATAACCGGAAATTCTGGCACCTTAGAATATTTCATAGGAATTTATTGGAATAATGATGATCTTCCTAATATTAACTCTTCCTATGAAATGGCTATAGAAGAAGCTTTGGATGCATCCTTTTCACTAAATAAGTTTTCTAAAACTTAATCAAAATGCTTTCTGTGGCTCATAAGGCATATAATTAATGCCAAACAAGCCCAGAAAGCAATTTGGGTGCTAATACAGTGTTTATATATAATCATATACTTTTTCTTTCATTTTATTATTTAATACTATCTCAACAATAATTGCTTTGAGCTGTTTCTTTTACATGGAATCCCCCGCCGCCAGAGAACAGATACTGCCTGAGAACGGCGCGCCGGGGTCGCCGCGCCCTACAGATTGCCTATAAACGGAATCCCCCCGCCGTCAAAAACCCCGGAAGGGGGTAAGCCTTCCGGGGCAGGTATTTATTCCTCTTCTGTTTTGGTGACGGCGATGTTCAGCTCGTCCAGCTGGCGCTGTTCCACGGTGCCCGGGGCGCCCATCATCAGGTCCTGGGCGTTTTTGTTCATGGGGAAGGGGATGACCTCCCGGATGGACTCCTCGCCGGACAGCAGCATGACCATCCGGTCCACCCCAGGGGCGATGCCGGCGTGGGGGGGCGCGCCGTAGGTGAAGGCGTTGTACATGGCGGGGAATTTGCCGCGCACATCCTCCTCCTCCAGGCCCACCATCCAGAAGGCTTTTACCATAAGCTCCGGGTCGTGGTTGCGCACCGCGCCGGAGCTGAGCTCCACCCCATTGCACACCAGGTCATACTGGAAGGCGGTGATGGACAAAGGGTCCACCTCCCCCTTGATGGCCTTTTCGATGATCTCCAGCCCGCCGTTGGGCATGGAGAAGGGGTTGTGGCAGAACTCCAGCCCGCCGGACTCCTCGCCGATCTCATACATTGGGAAGTCCACGATCCAGCAGAACTCATAACGCTCCTTGTCCATGTGTCCGGGGCAGAAGGCGCCCAGCTTGTTCCGGAGCACGCCGGCGGTCTTCTGGGCGGCCAGCAGCGCCCCGGCGGTAAGGCCCACGAAGCAGCCCTTCTCCAGCTTCAGACCCTCCACCACCTGGTCCTTGATGGGCTGGACGAACTTGGCGATGCCGCCCACGATCTCGCCGTTCTCGTCATAGCGGAACCAGTAGGCCTTATTTCCCGACTGGACCTCCACCTCGCCGCACAGCCCGTCGATCTGCTTCCGGGTGCCGGAGAAATCGGACACCACAATGGCCTTGACGGTCTGATGCGCAAAGGGCGGGAAGCCGCAGCCGGCCAGCAGGGAGGTGGCGTCCTGCACAGTCAGGTCGATGCGCAGGTCGGGCTTGTCGGAGCCGTACTTGTCCATGGCCTCCAAATAGGGGATGCGCTGGAACGGCGCCTGAGAGGCGATGTTGTACTTGCCGTACTTGGCAAAAATGGGGGGGAGGACCCGCTCCAGCACGGCGCTGGTGGAAACGCAGGGCATCGCGCTCCAGAGCAGGATATCCGCGTCCTTCCCCACGGCTAGAGAACCCACCCGGTCCTCCACGCCAGTAATCTTCGCGGCGTTAATCGTCACCATCGCCAGCGCCCGCAGCGGGTCCATCCCCCGGCGGACGCACTCGCCCATCTCATACACCAGCAGGTTGACGCTGGTCACCGGGCCGTCGGTCATCACCGCCACATTGACCCCCCGCTCGTCCAAGCCCAGGCAGCATTCGTAGTCCAGCTTGCCCCCCTCGCCGGGGAACAGCGGCTCGCTGGTGGGGCCGAACACAACGCCGCAGACATGGGGGTCCGCCAGCTCATCCAGGAAATCGCTGGCCCCTTGGGCATGGTCCAGTGTGACCAGAATATCGAAATCTCTGGCGGCCTCCAGCACCGTCATCATGTCATGCATATAACTGTGGACCTTCAGGGGGATCTTCTTCTCCAGCACCGGGATGCCGTGCTCCAGCCCCAGGTCGTAGGGCGGCAGCTTCGCCTCGTCTCCCCCGGCG
>OFGR01000400.1_pt1 | contig 44904 bp, 36 predicted proteins | sample 1521811 | NCBI WGS metagenome assembly OFGR01 (sample SAMEA3504098, study PRJEB24116) | mouse gut metagenome | biome: mouse gut; feature: mouse-associated habitat; material: faeces | place: Denmark | collected 2011
TGGGTAAGGCTGCATGAGAACCATGCGGGGGTGCAATTCCCATGAGGTTATGCTAATAACCGTCCGATTAAAGCCTTTTTGAAACTACAAACCTTTTGCCATTTAACAAGAAAGGGGGGGTATTTTCCTATGGCAAAACGAGAAACAGCAAGCCCCGTTACACCCATGTTTCCCATGTTAAAAACCGTTGAGCAGATGAGCAAGATTAGCGGTATCGGGGAAAACAAACTGCGTGAGCTTATGGATAACGGAGAGCTTGAATATATCCAGAATGGAAACCGACGCTTGATAGCGGACGCCGCCATTTGGGACTGGTACCAGAGAGCAAAGATAACAGCAAAGCCCCCGGCGGTACAAGAGGGTTAGGCTATGGCTATCAGAACAAGACAGGTCAAAAACAAACGTGACAGTAACGGCGTTCTGACTGGACGCCCCGGCACTGTCTATGATGTTGATATAAAGTACACAGCCCCGGACGGGGCAAAGAAAACCTATACGAAACGCGGCTTTGCCACCAAACGCGACGCTTCACAGCATGAAGCGGAAATGCGGACGAAGCTCCAAAATCCGGGGCAGATTGCGTCTATCGCTTCACAGCGCAAAACAGACCGTCGCCAACTATCTTAATGAATGGGTAGAAAGCTATGCAAGGGTAAATCTGCGACCGTCCACCTATGACGGGTACAAAAAGACCATTGCAAACTATATCAACCCCTATATCGGCGGCGTTGCCCTTAATCAGCTTACCCCCGCTATGGTAGATAAGATGTTTCAGCAGATTATCGACAAAGGCTTGAAACCGTCCACCGCAGCCGGGGCAAAGCGCGTGTTGAGCGTGGCGTTGAGCCATGCCCGGAAATACCGATATATCGAAACCAACGCGGCAAAGGACACGCTTACAAAGTTTGGCAAGGGCGACAAGACCCCCGACCCCTACACGCCGGAACAGGTAAAAGCCCTCATGCAGCGCGTCGAGGGGACAATCTGGGAAATGCCCGTCATTCTGGGCGGGCTTTACGGTATGCGCCGTTCCGAAATCTTGGGGCTACGTTGGCGCAATGTTGACTTGGAAAACAATACCTTTGACGTTTCCGAGCAGCTCCCCTTTAAGGTACCGCCGAAAACAAAAGTCATTGAGGAAATGGCACCGCCGAAATCCAACGGGCGAAAGCTGCCTATCACAGAGCTTGCCCGCCCTTTCTTCCTCAAACAGCTTGCCATGCAAGAAGCACAGAAAGAACAGGCGGCAAAGGACGGGAAGCCTTACTATGACAATGACCTTGTTGTGGCGAAAGCCGACGGTGCGCCGATTGCCGCATCGTGGGTATCTTCACAGTTTGGAAAGCTGCTTGAAGATTTGGAAATGCCGCATATCCGTTTCCATGATTTAAGGCACCCAAATGTCAAGCCCAAGACACAAAATAAAATCCGTTACGATACTTTTTTGGTAAATCGTATTCTTATTTAACCACAGCCTTTGGAAGATGATATAAGACTTTCAACTAATACATTGAATGAATTGTCATCGAAGAAGGTACCTGTAAAAACGCTTTCACACAATGTAGATAACTGTTGTATATCTTCCGGCGGTAAACAATCAGCCAATAGCCGAAGCCTTTCGAAGATGTTCTTCTGAATCGATTCTAATGACGTTCGGAGATAGTCGGAATCCCCCGGCTCTACCAGGATCTTAATCAGTTTAGAATATATCCATAGATCCTCTGCAATTTCTGAAATGGGAGATAAATCAAATTCTGTTTTGCGCTGAGATTGAAGAGTAAATCCATCGTGGAAACATTCTAGTATTTGCGCTGTCACATCCGTTGGATAAGGCAAAGACAGGTTGTCACTCTGTATCTCATTGTCTGATTCCATACTAGTTTTGATTTTTTCAATCATTCTTCTCGGAATTTTTAGAGCAGTTGGATTAACTCGCTTGTTCTCATCTGTAAACATCACAACTACATAGCTAAATGAAGAATCTAAAAAAGGAATGCATCCAATAAACAGCATAGCCAATTCTTTTCCAGATGTAATGTCAAGGTTTTCAATAATTAACGGATAATGGCTTAATATGCCTGTCGTATATATCTTGTCTGGGAAATAGATAGTATTTCTGAGCTGAAGCTGAGATATGCCGTTCTTTACAATGCTCATTTCATTATTAAGAGCTTCCTCATACCAAACTTTGACCTGATATTTGTTAAAATATTTATTAGGATGGTGTGTTTGGTAGTAACTACAGTTCATTAAGAGCAAATCTAAGTTTTGTATTTCTACTATGCAAAGTTCAGTATGGCGTATATAGAATTCCGTTCCACACGCAATGTCAGAAAAGTAGAGTTGCATTTGCTTTAAGGCACTCCTTGCCGCTTTTAGATTCAAAAGGGCTAACCGCTGCTCTTTGTCGGTTCTTTTTAGAAGACCTGTAAATTGCTGGAAAAAGTTATTCATACTTTGGAAATAGTCACTCTTTATTTTGGATAGGCCTTCTGGCAAAGTTGGCTTTTCTTCGAAAGGTCGATCTTCTTTAGGATACCTCCGTTCACAAACCGTCATTTGATTCAATTGTACGAAATGTTTTTCAAATTCGTGTGGTATATTTCCAAGCGGCTTGTTGGACAGCAATTTTTGCATACAGGAGCAACAGCAATCTGCCAAAACACAGATTTTATCTCTTATACCCAGCCAGTGCGCAATCCACTCTGCAATAGTATCAAACTCATAGTTGCTCAAGATTGTTTTATTCCATAGTGTAGTCAAGTTTTGATGAAACATAATGGCGATATTCTGGAGAGGCATTTCTTTATGTGCATCATCTGGAGTTTGGTATGCTGATAGCATGTTAAGCGTAGGCTTTATTGCATCCGTACAATATAGGTCAAATATTGGTAGTGTCTTACAAACAGTTTTCAATCTTGAAACACTTTCGTCATTTGCTTTTTTAACTTCACTCAACCGCAAAATATATTCGACATGAATTGCATTGCGCTCGGATTCCATATACATTCTATGAGAGTTTGTATGATGTTTAAGATATCTAAGAATCTTGTCCAAATTTGCCTTTACAAATAAATTATATTCGTCTCTGTTTCCGCAGAAGGAACAATACATTGCAGATGAGACACATTCAATGGGATATTCTTCTGCTCCTTGCCAGATGTCACTTAACGGAAGACTGGCAGATAGATTGAAATTGCTGTCTATATTGTAAAGCCATTCACATATTAAAATGTATGAGATGTGATCATCTACTGCCGAGAAAAGGCTAGAATGCATTTTCTTATATAGAGCATTGCAAAAGTAATGTATATCCAAGTCATGCAAATTGCAAGAAGGAATACGGCTCCTCAACTCACCAAGATATGTGATATTCTCATTTTCGGGGAATATTTCTTGCATTTTGTCAAGTGTGGTAACAGTTGCATCAAATTCAGCAAAATGTACAAAAGGGCAAACTTCCATTGTTATAATCGGTAATCCACCATGTATATTTGCATCATCAAAGGCTATTCTGTTCTCAATGTAATAGTGCGCTACACTTCCAGAAAAAAGTCCTCGTATTGCGTCAATAAAACCAGACAAATCTCTTTCGTCCCATAAAAGCTCCACCATTCTAGCAAAGCAGTTTTTGTTGATTTCAAACTGTGGAATATGTGAAAACAATATAGGAAAATCAGGTTTTCTTGTGATTTGAATTACAGAGAGAACCGTTTCCTCAATCGGAAAGAATTCATGTAGCCGGGCAACAATGTGCTTAGAACGAATTGGATGTAATCCCTCAATATATTGACCTTCAGCACTAACATGGACGAGGAACTCATCGTTCATGCTTTTTAGCAATTCACCAAAGTCACTCCCCACAGGAGTTTCCTGATTTTCCCAAATATCTCGGATAGTTACCCGAATACCGCATAAATCGGCAAAACATACCTTACGCAAAATCTCGCATTTTGCACCTCCTGTGGGTGAGGTTCCAATCTCTGTCATCTGTGCCGAAATTCTTTCCGATAGCATTTCACCGTGGGTAAGCAGATAAATATATTCTATGAGCAACTGTCTCTCTGCTATTTTGTGCCATGCATTCCGCCAATCTGTAACACTTGAATGGAGCCTCCCTGATTCTTTAAGCAGATTGTATATAGCTAAGGCCTCAGTCTCACTAAGCGTTGGCCTGATTACATGCAAGGAGTGTACATTACTTAAATCGCCACCATAGTTATACCAATCAATTTCTCTTGACGTAATCAGAAATTTATAGTGGCAGACCAGTTCAGTCTGCATTAACTGTACAAGTTCATTCCATTTACTCAAATGCACATCCAAGTTGTCTAAAATAATCAACGGCTTTTCACCAAACTCAATCCTTAACTTGAACCATTGCACAATATTCCCTAGTTCATGGAGATCGTTACATACTGTCAGCTGATATGGTGTATATGTATTTTGCAGCGCAAAGGCTGTCTGTAATGCCAATGTCGTTTTCCCTTGGCCGCTTGAGGCTTTCATTACAGTTACCGTATATGTGTCAACAGAATCTGCGATTTCGCTTTCTAGTGCTGGGCGATGGACAGGGAACCCACTAGCAATATCCGCTGATGTAGCCTTTTTACCTTCAAAAAAACCATGGCCTGCATCTATGCTATGCTTAGTGTAGTCTATTCGCCTAATCCAGCTATGTGCAGGGTTTTGGGGCCCTTTGCTGATATTTATCTTGACATCAGAAATTCGTTTAGCTATTTCTTGGTGAGTAACACGCTCACGCTGCGTCATTTTTTCCAAACACAAAATCTTAATGCTGTTTGTAAAAAGAGAGAGGTTATCCGTTGTAATATCATATGTCTCAATAAGAGCCTTTTCGATTTTTACTTCTAATGTATCGCGGCTAATTTTCTCAAATTTCAGCTTTGAGAAAAAGTCTTTAAAATTATAATTAGACCAATCCCAAAAGGTACACTCACCTTTAATACTTGCAACTACATTATCCCAATATGCACAGGACTCCGCATCCAAATTAGATTCTAAAAGTTTCTTTAATTCTCCATTAGCAACCGGGAAATCATAAATCAATTTAAAAGATCTGTTGGAATCTAGTAAATATGTCTCAAGGAAGTTTTTAAGGATACCTTTCATGAAACTGGCATTCTGCTTGTTTTGAGAACACTTTAGCTGGATATGAGTAATACTGTGAGCATTGTCCGTGCATTCAATACGGTCGATATCCTCAATTCCCTCAAGCCCAAACGATGTATTGGGGTCAGCAGTGGAAAGAATCAAGTAGCAAGAATAAAGAAGCTGATAAGAATACCCCTTGAGAGCGATCTGCCCGCCATCCCGTGCAACAATCAGTTCTGTAATAGTTTCCTTAGGTGCGGAAACCTTTGTGGCCGGTGACTTTTTCTTTTTACCTTTCTGCTTACTCATATTGATACCTCGTTCTATACCCAAAACATGTTTGTTTTCAAAAACTTGCCATAGCTATGAGATACTCCATTTTACCACAATTTTCTTACTTGCGTCTACTACGATTTTCTCAACACAGTCCATAATTTCACTAAGCGAAATCCGTTTGTCGCTGGCAGACAGCAGCCTGCGGAATATCCTGTATTCTTTTTCACAGGCCGCTTTTTGTTCCATAACTTCAGCAAGCACTGCCTTTGCTTCATGAGCTACGTCTAAAGCCGTTCGAAGCGCCTCGTTACTGATTTCTCCCCGGACATATTGCTCGTAGTGTTCCATTGCATTTGTCCATGACTGTTCGCTGCTCTGGGCAAGCTCAAAGATTTTATCGTTGAATTGCTGAATCTGTTGTTTATGTTGCAAGGCCGTAATATAATGCTCACTCACATAAATTTTTAACTGACAGTAGATCGCATTGAAAACATCTTCTTCCCTAGCATACATCCCCGTACATTTACCGGCCCCTTGGCGATTCTTTGTAATGCAAGTGAAAAAGTACCAGTCAGCATGATTGGTACCCCGCTTTCGTTGCATCTTTCCGCCGCAGCACCCGCATATGACCTTACCCTTCAAAATGTTGTCTGCCGATTGTCCCTGTGGAGAACTACATTATAGGCTCTGGCTTGAAATGCCTTTTGGATGGCATCAAATGTACCAGAATCGACCAATGGTTCATGAGTAGCTTCGATAACCCTTTTTTCCTTTCCCTGCACCAACATACCAGTGTAGGTGCGATTGGTAAGAATGTACTTTACAGAGCGACTGTTCCAATTCCCATTGCCATTGTCAAAGTTTCCACTCAGGCCATTGGATCTGGCATACTGAATCGGGGTAGGAAGGCCCCGTTCATTCAAATATCGGACAATACCAGTCACGCCAATGCCACTTGCGGCCATCTCAAAAATTTTCCGAACAATAATAGCCGCTGCCGAATCAGGGATAATTTGGCCCGGATTCTCGCTGGACTTCTGATAACCAAATGGGGCTCTCGGCCCGATAAATTCTCCACGTTGTGCTTTCATGTCTAATAACTCCTCCACTTTGAGTTTTGTTTCGATAGATACCTGTTCGTTAAATAGATTGATAAGTGGAACGCGAACTCTTGATTGGATAGGGATTCTTTTATTTTGATTGGTGATGCCATCGATTGTGTCAAATTGGTCATTGACAGATACAAATCGGACATGCTGCCTGGGGAAGAAAATTTCCAGATGATAGCCGACGGTGATGTAGTCACGACCTAACCGGGAAAGGTTCTTGACAACAACACATTCAATTTTACCAACAAGAATATCCCGGATCATTTGCTGAAATGCTGGGCGGTTAAAGCGATTACCGCTGAAACCATTGTCGATATAGTAGTGCATGATAGGGGTCTGATGTTGGCATCCCCATTCTTCAATGATGAGTTTTTGATTTTCTATGGAACTGAATAAATCCTTATTCCCAACCGACAAGCGGATATAGCCCACAGTGTCTCGACTTGGCTTAATAATCAGATCAATATTGGGGTGCTTTCTACTCTTTCGTGCCATGATTGTTCCTCCTCAACAGAAAAGGGCTATGGCGCAAACCATAGTCCTTAAGAGGGATTATATCATATTCTGTTTTCCACTTCCACGAGGATGCCCTCATTTTCCGCTTCCACGAGCTTAGGCATACGGCGGCTACAAATATGCACCAACTGACGGGCGACTTCTACACAGTGGGCGAGGTCTTGGGACATACGCTCGCGGGTATCGGTGTATCGCTTGGACTTTCTATGAATTTTGAAGCAGTCACAGCGCGTTATGTGGACGTGCGGCTTGAACGGAAGAAAGAAGTCCTTGACGCATACCATGACGCAGTAGGGAAAGCAGACCCACCAAAAGCAAAGGAAGCCGAGCCAAAAAAGCAAAGGGCAAGGCAAAGAAGAAAAGCACTGATTTAGAGCTTTGACGGGCATATCTTTTTACTGCTTCTTATGGCGGCTTATATCTGTCCGTCGAGTTAGGGCGTCAAATGGGCGTCAAAACAGATTTTTATACCGCAGCCACAGGAACGGGCAAAGCCGCAAAAACATAGTGTTTATGCGGCTTTGCGGCGTTTCTGGTATTCATTTTTTGCGGCGTGGTGAGCAGATTATTCTACTATTTTTTATCTCTTTCATATGAGAGCTGCAATGGAAATATTCTGCCTGCCATAAAGCCGCATAATCAGAATCCGTTTTTGCAACTTCTTTAAAATTTTTAAAATACAATAATATCATATCCTTTAAAATGAGACGGTTCTGATTCAAGACTTCTCATGTCCAGCTCATGCACTTCATAACTGACATGCCCCTGCAAAAACTGCATGACATTTCGTCCAATATAAGACTGCGCCCCACAGATAAGGACCTGAAACCGCCTGAGGCATGGCTCTTTATTTTCTCTGATTTTCAGGACAGACCTGGCATACACATCCTTCACACTGTAATCATGAGCTTTTGACATCCACAAGCGCCATTCCCCGCCCGCCTTCCTGGCATTAAAAAGACATGGTATGATGAAGCTGTTAAAAATATAGATAAGAATTAAAATCTTATATCAGGTTTTGTCGCTATGTGATATAATACATAGAAAAAATATTGCTATGTGATATTGAAAATAGAAAAAGAAAGTCAGGACGATATGCCACTGGATGTGAAAGTGGATGTACTGCCATCCGAGGGTTATCTGACAGAAAATGAAACAGCAGACGGAAGTAAGGAACTTGAAGAACAGATTTCTGATTTTCTGATAAAAATCAGGGATGAAGTATACTTATTAGAATGCCAGAGCTATGATGACGGTTCCATGTCCATCAGAATTGCGGAATATGCTTTTATTGTTGCGAGGCAGTCTGCGGTATGGAATATTGGAAAGGCAACGATACCAATGCCAAGATTTACGGTTATTTATGTAAAGCGTACAGAAAAGACGCCAAAGGAAACAACCATTACATTTACGTTCCCGGATGGCCAGAGCGTGGATTATAAGTCTGACAATGTGATTCTGGAAGAATTAACGAAGGAATACATTATTGAGAAGATGCTGTTTCCATATATTCCATTTTATATTGCGAGGTATGAAAAGGATGTTATATCCGGAGATAATATAGAAGCAGTTGTGGATAATCTGACATACTTTAGAAATGAAATTATCCGGCTGAATAATGAAAGCGAATTATCAGATGGAGAAATGGCAGATCTTATGGGGTTTGTAAATACGATTATTACACATATTACAAATGGAAATAAAAATGAAGAAAGGCTGGTAAATATTATGGGTGGAAGAGTGATTGAAACACAGACGGAAATATGGATACGTCAGGGAATGGAGCAGGAAGAAGCAAAGATGCTTATTAAATTAGGACAAAAAGACGGACTTAGTGATGCGGCTATCCTCAATAGCTTGCAGGAAGAAATCGGTGTGTCCATAGAAAGAGCAGAAGCATATTTACAGCAGTATGGAAAATAGACAATGCGGTTAACATGAAGTCTGAAATTATATGTGGCTGAACAGAAATGTTTTATGAAAGAGGGATTTTCTGCCATCAGGCAGGAAGTCTCTCTTTTTCTGGTTTGGGATAGGTGCAGATGTACAGAAAGTAAGAAATGGGGTGTGGAAAAATAATCCCTGCTGTGGGTTTCATATAGTTTGAAAATGTAAAAGGCAGGGGTCAGGTATAGTAATTTATAAAATGCAGCATGACAATCTTATGCTGTGTATGGAATAAACATTTGTTATATGACAGGCTGCATACACTTTCAGCTGAATATCCGGTATCTGTTGAGCTGCTTGTCAATGCCGCTGTAAAACTGCTGTTCATCCGCCTAAAATAAAACCTCAAAAGCCAAAAGATAAAGCGGAGAAGACTGCTCCTGTTGAAAAAGCAACTGCCGGAGATGGCACGCCTGTTTACACCGCTGCTCAGGAACGAAAAAACGAACCTGCAAATGTATGGGAAACGGAATTCCACTTATGAAAATAATCCATCACCATTCCAATCCGGTCACTGCTTCCTGCAAACCCCATTTCAGCAAAACGTGCAAAAATTTTACGAATCAGCAGATTTTTCACACAGGCGAAAAGCGGCAGCACAGAAAACAGTCTCCATCCTGAATCCGGCTGCCGCCAGTTTTCTTATTTTACCGGAGTTATAATCGGTTTTCCATCCTGGTCTGTCAGAATGCTCATTCCGCAGCCTACGGTCATGGCAGACGAAGCCAGCAGATAATTCACGCCTGTCTTCGTGTCCACAATGATTTTCTGCACATTGATAACTCCCTGGGAATAAACTTCCACAAAACGGTCTTTTGCCATACGCTCACGCTCCTTTCCGGTTCTGTCATGCTCCAGGCGGGCAGAAGGAAATCCTGCCATATGCTTATGCTTTTCAGCGCTCCCGCCTGATGATAGAAGCATACCACATCCGCAAAGCCGGATGGCTGAAATTTCCTGAATCGTCACAAGTGTTTCCTGAATGAACCGCAGGGCGCTTTTGGGCATATGCTCACAGCACCACCGGGCCCCCTCCCAGTATTTTGCGCAGCTGCATTTTTCCGGCCCGTGAAATCAGGCATTCGTGGCCGCCAATCCACAGCCTGCTGTGCTTATAATCCACCGTGTCGATTTTATCAGCCGCAGCCAGGTAAGCCCGGTGGATGCGGATAAAGCGGTCTCCCAGCCGGGATTCCAGCTCGCCGAGGCTGCCCAGGAAATCCATTCTGCTATTGAGTGTATGAAGCAGGAGATGATGCGGTGCCGAAGCCGTCTCAAAGAAAAGAATATCCTGCAGCGGAATATGGCGCACCACTTCGCCCGTCCGCAGCGTAAAAATCACTGCCTGGTCCTGCCGCTCCGACATCAGGCGGTCATAGGCTTCTTCCAGGCAGCGGGCAGCAGACGCTCCGGTCTGTCCTGCTTTTTTTACGATATAATCAAATGCTTCCAGATGATACTGAAACGTGCGCCAGGCCAGGCTGCCATAGCTGGTAATATAGACCAGCGTTCCATGGGGGTCGCGCCTTCGCAGCTCCTGTCCCAGCCGGAAGCCGTCCCACGCCTTATCCTTTAATTCCACATCCAGAAAGTAAATGCTCCCCGCGCCGTTCTCCACAGCGTCTAAAAGCTCCTGTGCCGACGCAGAACTGCACACGACCTGCATATCATAATTTTCCATGCAGATTTTCCATTCCAAAGCTGTCTGAATCTGGTGACGGACAGCGTCATCGTCATCACACAGGTAAATCCCAATCATTTTCTGCCCTCCACGGTCAATTCCTGTACAAATACGCCGTTTTCCCAAGCTGTAGAACAGACGGCATTTGGATAATTTTCCAGAATGTGCTGATAGCTGGACAGTCCCAGCCCCCGGCCCCGGCCTTTCGTCGACCAGCCCTCCTGCCACATATCTGCCGGGGTCAGTGTATTTACATAAGGGTTGGACACGCGCAGAAACACATCCTTTTCCTGCGCCAGCAAAACGATTTCTACCCAGGGCTGCAGCTGATACGATGCTTCCAGCGCAGCTTCCATGGCATTATCCACCAGAATGCCCAGACAGCGCACAAAATCCCACACATGCATGCCCCCCGCCGTCTCGACCGGGTTGAACACTTCCAGGCGGCATTCAATACCCTTTTCCTGCATCGCGGCAATCTTGCACAGCAGCAGGCTGCGCACCTGGAGAATCCGCAGATTGCCAATCTGAACAGACATCTGGATTTTTTCGCCCAAATGCCGGTCAAAATCCGCATCCAGCTCCGACAGCGCCAGATGCAGCGCATCCAGTTCCCCTGCCTGTGCCTGCCCGGACAGTCCGGCCAGGATATTTTTGTAATCATGCCGGAAAGAACGCACCTCCTGGCGGATATCTTCCAGGTTCTGCTCATAAAGCTGCTGCTGGGCGATGATATCCTGCTGAAACCGGAGCATGCGGCTGTCATCAAACCGGTGAGCCAGATAAACAATCAGTACTGCCAGCACAGAAACCAGCGCCAGCATCAGGATATAGTACAGTGTGAGATACTGTGTGCGGATGCCGCTTTGCAGGATAAAAAACGCTTCCACGCAGGACTCCATGACAAAAAGCAGCAGGGCCGTCCGGCGCAGGCCCGCCTGGTCTTCCAGCAGCAGCTGGAACCAGGTACCAAAATGACTCCGTTTCAGCAATACGGCCGCCACGGCAGTGACAGGCAGGATTACAGCCATATCTTCCAGTCCTGTTCCAAAAATTTCCGTCAGCCAGTTATACAAAATCCTGCCAAGTGCAGGAACACCCACCTGCAGGATTCCGGCCATGCAGACAGTAGAAAATGCCCGCCATGTGTCCATCCCCCAGGCCCGCTTCACCCACAGCGTGCACATTAAAAAAACCAAAACAGAAGCGGCCAAATACCGGAACGGATGCGGGAGCACAAAAGAAAGCAGGAGCATTTGCACCGGAGCAGCAAGCGTGGACAGCAGCAAAAGCGGCAGTTTTTTCAGCCGCTTCCATACATTCTGTTCATCTGTAACCACCAGCAGAAAGACCAGCAGCAGAAAGTGGGCTGCCAGGGAATCAATAAATCCTATCAGCAAAAACTCGAACACTGTCATGTTATCAATCTCTTTTCCAGTATTTTTCAGCCTGCGTTTTCATGCACGACACAGCATTTCTTTTTATAACAGGCAATGCCATACATATGAATCTCTTTCACATCTTTTTCAAAAAAATAATCCGCATAATCATGTTTCTTTATCTGCTGTATAGCCTTCTGGCAGGCCTTTTCAAAAACGCCGTTTTCAGCATATTTGATTTCTATCACGCAGCCGGTTTTATCCCTGGAGCTTGTCAGCAGAATATCACCATAGCCCGTACCGGACTCCTGGTTTGATTTCACTGCCCAGCTGCCCTCACACTGCAAAATTCCAAGCAGCATGCCATGATAAAAATTCTCTTTCATTTCTTTTCTCGCGGATGTATCACGAATGCTGATGCTCTCATGCATGCAGTCATTCAATACAGACTGTACCACAGGCGCATTCCCCTGCAGGACTGCTTCACATAATTTTTTCAGCCTGCCGGTATCACTGCGGATGCTTTCCTGGAACCAGCTTCTGATTTTCTGATTATAAATATCCCAGATTTCCCGGTTTGGAATCACCAGCCGGCTTACGCCGTTATCGAAACGTTCTGTTTCCGTAAGGTAGCCTGCCGCATACATCACACTCCAAAGATATGCTTCGCGAAGCTCCTGGTCTGGCTGCTCCAGGTCTTTGTAAGTCAGTTCCGGCACCAGCTTCTTTTCTACCGCTTCACCAGAAAGCAGCATCTCCATCTGCTCCTTTGCTGTTTCCGTAGCTCCCGATAAAATGCTCTGGATAATCGCATTACTGCTGCTGTTCGCCCAGAAGGATTCCGGCCTGGCATTTTTATTTCTCCGGAGCTTTCTAAGATAATTCAGCACATCCCAGGGACAGTACACGGATGTTCCGCCAAAGCGGTACCCGTCATACCATTCCTGCATGGAATCCAGGCTTTCCTCCAATCCATAGTATCTCAGCATCTGAAGTACTTCTGCATGTGTAAACCCAAACCAGCTGCTGTATTCTTCATCCGAGACAGAATTGACGACAAAATTATTTAATCCTGTAAAAATGCTCTCCTTCGCAATCCGCAGGCATCCTGTTAATACTGCCATTTGCAAATGTGCATTGGACTTTAATACCATGCCCAGAAGATTTCTGACCGCATTCAGCATCTGTTCATAATAACCCTTTTCATATGCTTTATCCAGCGGCACATCGTATTCATCAATCAGCAGAATCACTTTTTTTCCACATGCCTGTGACAAAAGCTGGAATACTTTTCGAAGACATACTGCAATCCCGTCCTGATACCGGCCCGCCAGTATTTCCCTTAGAAAATCCTTATCCGTATCAAAAAAACTGCTGTTATCCAAAAGATTATGCTTTACACACAGCCTGCGTATTTCCATTCCAATCATGCCGCTGAAAGCCTGATACGCATCCCGGTAACAGGCCCCGTCAATATCTTTCAAATTCAGAAAAATAACCGGATATTTTCCCAGAAATTCCTTACAGATACCCTCATTTTGCAAAATCTCCAGTCCTTCAAACAGCTTCGGGTCTGCACCCGTCTCAAAAAAACTTTTTAACATATCCAGATTCAGGGATTTTCCAAATCTGCGCGGCCTGGTAAACAGGCTGACCTCACAGGCATCTTCCAGCAGCTCCTGAATCAGTCCTGTTTTATCCACATAATAATAACCCATGCTGCGCAGCTTTTCAAAAGAATCTATGCCTATCGGTAATTTTTTCACTACGCCAGTCATTTTCCAGCATCCCTCTTTTCTTCCTGTACCCAGACAGTTTTGCATTATCTAATCTTATCACACAGTCCCTGCCTTTTCAAGATGCCCGCCCTTAATCCGCTTCTTTCTGCATCATCTTATCCAGCTGGTCCTGCACAATCCGGAAATGCTTGTCAAACGCCTTCATGGCTGCATACAGGTCTTTTTCGATAAGTGCATTGTAAATCGCCCAGTGGGAACGGCGCAGCAGCTCTGCGCGCATTTTATTCATCAGGATTCTTGTGCGGAAATTTTCAACAAACTGGTCCATCAGGCTGTAGAGCATGGAATTATACATGATAAGCATCCGGTTATGGGAAGCGCTTACGAGCATATGGTGGAACTCCACATCCAGCTTTGCGCTTTCCTTCGAGCTCATCGGCTGGTCCATTTTCAGCAGAATCTGGTGCATTTCTTCCAGCTCCTGCGGCGTGGCTTCCTCAATTACCAGGCGGACGGCCGCGTATTCATAGCCGATACGGATATGAAAAATCTCCGAATAGTCAATTTCCATCAGTGCCATAACCATATTGACGGATTTGAGCATATATTCCATCGGGTCGCAGCGCACATAATTGCCGCTCCCCTGCAGGCATTCAATCAGGCCCGTAATTTCCAGCATGTGCATGACCTCGCGGATAGAATTGCGGCTGACCCCCAGCTTTTCTGCAATTTCCCGTTCCGTCGGTATCTTGTCATTTATTTTTAACGCTCCGGACAGAATCTGTTCGGAGAAATAGTTAAATACATATTCATAGGTTTTTTTTCCATTTAATTTTGAATTATCCATCTGTTTACCACTTTCTGCTGCCTGGAACAGCCGTGAAATTCCCCCTTTTTTTCCATGGCTGTCTGTCGTGCAATGCCGCAAATGAACAGCAGATAAGCAGCTTCCGCTGAACAATAGTATCATTCTATTACAATGCCTGGCGTTTTGCAAGGATATTTGCTTCCAAAACAGCTGGGGGCTGTCGCATTAAGAAAAATGATTTTTGCTTAATGCGACAGCCCCTGCTGTTTTCGGAGTAAATATGTTGGTTGTATGTATATACAGATAAGCTGCCACCCAGAAGTATCATGAAAGCTTATCGTATATGCTGTGTGTTATTCCTGCGGCCTTTTGACCATGACAGATACGCCGTCAGGAATGACTGCAATGCGGGCATCCCTGCCCTTTTCTTTCAGAGCCATGGAAAGTGCTTCGTTTACATCACCTGCTGTCTCAAATCCCATTTCGCGTGCCATGCTGCGGTATTTTTCACACATGACATAAATAACCTTGTGATGTATCAGAATCCGGCTCTGTATCTGGTATTCCCACTGGTCAGGCTTTGTTTCTGCCTGCGGGATTTTCAAGATTTCTTCCATCAGTGCCTGCGGGCTTTCGCAGTCCTTTAAGGCATTATAAAATCCCTCACCGCCGTGCCCGTCGCCGCAGTCCGATACCATAATCAGAATCCCGCCGTCCTTTGATGCAGCTTCTGCTGCTGTCATGCCTTTGACAGACTGGTACATGTTCTGGTCTAACGGATAGCCGCCATTGGTGGAAATAGCAATGTCAGCCAGCTTTTGCGGTGCCACCTGGCAGTACCGGCGCAGGAACTGGCAGCCGGCCTCATGAGCCTTTCGTGCATCGCCGGCAACTGCATGCACGACCTTTTTATCGGAATCAATAATCACATTTACAATATATCTTAACTTCGCCATCTGTCCTGCTGCAAGCATATCCGTATGAATCGGATTATTTTCCAGAATGCCGGTGCGGCTGTACGGCGAATCGATAAAAGCAGCACAATGGTTGCCCAGCACGGTTACCTTGCTGGACACGCCCGGCAGCACGCTTTTGCGCCCGCCGGAAAATCCTGCAAAAAAGTGTGTCTCGATAAATCCCTCGCTGACTAACAGGTCTGCCTGTGCTGCTGTTTTGTTAATCACAAGCGGAGCCCCGGAAGGAAGCACTCCGAGATTTTCCATGGCATCCATATCGCGGCTGTCATGTATCTGAATGTTTTCATGCGCTACAATATCTTCCCCGAATTTGCCAATCAGTTCTTCCCTCGTTGTTTCCCTGTGGAATCCGGTCGCAATCAGAAGCGTAATGTCCGCATCCGGATTTCCTTCCCGGATTTCTTTCAGCATAAACGGAATGATATGCCTGCTCGGCACCGGCCTTGTGTGGTCGGAACAGATAATGACAACACGTTTCCTGCCCTTTGCCAGCTCCGACAGTTTAGGAGAATGAATCGGGTGCGCCATGGCATCCAGCACAATTTCGTCCTCGCTCTTTTCATTTTCCGGCATCGACTGTATCGCGGATTCCAGAATCTCATAATCCAGCGATTCATCCAGATGCAGCATCATTCCCGCCCTGGAATACGGCAGCCTTATATCCATAAAAATCACCTCTGGTTTCCTGTTATTTCACGCCCATCCATCCGGCAATAACCATCATCTGCACTTCGGATGTGCCTTCGTAAATTTCTGTAATCTTTGCATCACGCATCATGCGCTCAATCGGATAATCCTTCGTATATCCATATCCGCCATACAGCTGCAGGCAGCGGCGTGTGACATCCGATGCATTTCTGGAAGCTGTGAGCTTTGCCATTGCTGCTTTATGCGAAAATGCCTCATGGTCATCCTTTGCACAGGCAGCCTGATAGACTAAAAGCTTTGCAGCCTCGGTATTGGCACGCATCTGTGCCAGTTCAAACTGTGTATTCTGGAACTGGGACAGGCGGCGTCCGAACTGCTTTCTTTCCTGAACATATTTTACGGTTTCTTCAATCGCGCCCTCTGCGATGCCGACTGCCTGGGCTGCAATGCCGACACGTCCGCCGTCCAGCGTCATCATTGCATATTTGAAGCCTTTTCCAAGCTCGCCGACCAGATTTTCCTTCGGCACAATGCAGTCTTCAAAAATCAGCTCGCAGGTGGAAGAAGCGCGGATGCCCATTTTATCTTCCAGCTTTCCGATTTTAAATCCCTGGAATCCTTTTTCAATAATAAATGCAGAGATTCCTTTGGTGCCCTGTGATTTATCCGTCATGGCCAGCACGAAAAATACATCTGCTGCACCGGCATTCGTAATAAAGATTTTAGAGCCGTTCAGTACCCAGTGGTCGCCGGCATCCACAGCCACCGTCTGCTGTCCCGAAGCATCCGTGCCCGCATTTGCCTCCGTCAGCGCAAAAGCGCCAATCCATTCACCGGAGCATAATTTCGGCAGGTATTTCTGCTTTTGTTCTTCCGAGCCGAACTGGTAAATCGGCGTGCAGCATAATGAGGTATGGGCCGAAACGATAACGCCTGTGGTTGCACAGTATTTGCTCAGTTCCTCTACCGTCTGGATATACGCCAGTGTGTCCATGCCGGAGCCGCCGTATTCTTCCGGGAACGGAATGCCAAGCAGCCCCATTTCCGCCATCTGCTTTACATTTTTCATTGGGAATTCTTCGGTGCGGTCAATTTCTGCTGCCAGCGGCTTTACTTCGTTTACCGCAAACTCATGTACCATATCTAAAATATCCTGATGAAACTCATCCTGTTTAAAATCCATGTTTATCCTCCTGCTATTTTTCTTTTCATAACCCGCGCTTCCCGTGCGCCATGCCGCCACAGCTGAATCTTATTCCTTTTTTGCGCACAGCCCGCAGAAAGCCGGTTATTTTTATGCTGCCACAGGCTGTTCCAAAGCCCGGTTCTACGCCCTGCGTGCCTTAAATGCCGCGGTAAGTGCCGGCACGACTTCATTCAGGTTGCCGACAATTCCATAATCTGCCACATCGAAAATCGGCGCATCGGCATCTTTATTAACCGCAATCACGGTATCAGACCCTGAAATGCCTGCCAGATGCTGGATGGCACCCGAAATGCCGATAGCGAAATACAGCTTCGGTGCAACCGTTTTGCCGGACTGTCCGACCTGGTGCGCATGCGGCATCCAGCCAGCGTCTACAACGGCACGGCTGCATCCGACGGTTGCGCCAAGCTCTGCTGCCAGTTCTTCCAGCAGCCTGAATCCTTCTGCCGAGCCTACGCCGCGCCCGCCGGAAACGATGATTTCTGCTTCTTCCAGATTGACAGCCTGCGCAACCTCATTGACACGCTCAACCAGCCTGGTATGGATTTCTTCCGGTGCTGTATGGATTTCTTCTCTTATGATTTCCCCGGTGCGGCTTTCATCATAAACGCCTTTTTTAAATACGCCCGGCCTTACCGTGCCCATCTGCGGACGATGGTCCGGACACATAATCACAGCCATCAGGTTGCCGCCAAAGGTCGGACGCGTCCATGCAATCAGCCCGGTTTCTTCATCCACGTCAATTGCAGTGCAGTCTGCGGTCAGTCCGGTTTTCAGCCTGCAGGACACCCTCGGCCCTAAGTCCCTGCCGTTATTGGTAGCGCCCAGCATCAGTGTTTCCGGCTTGTATTTTTCTACCAGTGCAGTCATTGCCTTCGTAAAAGCATCCGTCGTATAATATTCGTATTCCGGGCCGTCTGCGATAATTGCGGAATCCGCACCATAACAAATCGCATCCTTTGCCACGCCCTCGATGTCCTTTCCGATAACGACCGCCACAAGCGGACATCCCTTTTTTTCTGCCAGCGGCTTTGCTGCATGTATCAGTTCATAGCCGACATTTTTTGCCTTGCCGCATTCTGTTTCAATAAATACCCAGATATTTTTATAATCGTTCAGATTGCTCATAACCTGCCCCTCCTTATAAAAGCTTTGCTTCTTCCAGCAGTTTTACGACCTCTTTCGCCGCATCTTCTGCTTCCATGCCTGCCAGTTTGATGCCATTTTTCTCCTGAACCGGCGTAAATGTCTTTTTCACTCTGGTCGGAGAACCTTTCAGCCCGCACATTGCCAGCTCAATAGCCGGAATATCTTCTTCGGTCAGGACAGGTATCTCTTTTTTCTTTGCAGCCATCTTGCTTTTAATGGTAGGATAACGCGGCTCGTATGGCAGCTTTACAACGGTAACAACTGCCGGAAGCTTTGCGGCAATCATGTCATAGCCTGCATCATGCTCCCGCTTCACCTGGATTTCCCCGTCTTTTTCCAGGATATCCAGGGCATAGGTAATCTGCGGCAGGCCCAGATGCTCTGCTATTTCCGGCCCGACCTGTGCGGTATCGCCATCCGTTGCCTGCTTGCCGCATAATATCAGGTCAAATTTCAGCCCCTCTTTTTCTTCCACTGCCCGAATCGCCTCAGAAAGAATATAGCTGGTCGCAAGCGTATCTGACCCGCCAAAATTTCTGCTTGAAATCAGGTAGCCGCCATCTGCGCCGACTGCCAGGCAGGACTTAATGGCTTCCTTTGCCTGCTCCGGCCCCATGGAAATCACAATCAGCTTTCCGCCTGTCTGTTCCTTCAGCCGCACTCCTGCTTCCTGTGCATAAGTATCAAACGGGTTTACAATGCTTGGCACGCCCTTTCTAATCAGCGTATGGGTTTCAGGGTCGATTTTAATTTCATTCGTATCAGGCACCTGTTTCATGCAAACACAAATATTCATGGTTAGTTCCTCCTATTTTTCTGATTGATTGCGGATGCTGTTTAAAGGCGGTAACAGACTTTTCCTGGATTTAATATCATCTTCGGGTCAAAGACACGCTTGATGCCTTCCATAATCGCCATATTTGTCTCACCGATGGATTCTGCCAGGTATTTCACTTTTCCGGTTCCGATGCCATGCTCGCCGGAGACAAGACCGCCGCAGTCTGTTGCTTCTTTATATATAATGTCAAAGAATTTATCCACGCGTTTTTTGAATTCTTCTTCTGCCAGATCATTGGAGCACTGGTAAATATGCAGGTTTCCGTCACCGGCATGGCCAAACGATTTGATTTCCAGCCCGCATTCTTCCCCGGTCTTATTGACAAATTCCAGGTAATCCGCAATTTTGTTCACCGGCACGACAACGTCGCATTCGTCTAACAGCTTTGTTTCTTCCATAATCGCTTCCAGGAAAGAAGACCGCGCTGCCCATGCATCTTTCATTTTGGACGGTGTATCAGCTACAAGCACGTCAATCGCGCCTTCTTCCACCACCAGCTCGGCTGCCTGTTCTACCAGTGCGTCCACCTCATCTTCCGAATTGCCATCCAGCGTTACCAGCAGGTATGCGCCAATCTGCGTCCCCTCAAGCTCCTGCGGGAATACCGATTTACCGATATACCGTTCGGATGCCAGCACGATTTCGCGCTCCATAAATTCAATTGCCTGCGGGTCCATATGTGCCATTTTGAATTTCGGCACCGCTGCCAGGGCCGTATGCAGGTCTTCAAACGGAATAATCAGGGAAGCAGCTGCCTTCGGAGCCGGGATGATTTTTAACGTCAGCTCGGTAATAATGCCAAGCGTTCCCTCAGAGCCAATCATCAGGTTGAGCAGCGAATACCCGGACGATGTTTTGGAAACCGTAGCGCCAAACTGCGTGATTTCCCCGGTCGGCAGGACAACGGTCATGGCCCTGACATAGTCACGGGTTGCGCCGTATTTTACCGCACGCATTCCGCCTGCATTCGTTGCGGCATTTCCGCCTACACAGGCAAATTTCTCACCCGGGTCTGGCGGATAAAGCATGCCTTTCGCCAGGCAGTCCTCTGCCAGGTCATTTAACAGTACGCCCGCTTCGATTTCGACTACAAAATTTTCCATATCATAAGACTTGATTTTATTCATCTTGGATATATCAATCAAAACGCCCCCGCATACCGGAACTGCGCCGCCGGCAAGGCCCGTGCCTGCCCCTCTTGGCGTTACCGGAATATTGTTGTCATAACAGATTTTCATAATGTCAGCCACTTCCTTCGTGGAACGCGGCTGGACAGCCATATCCGGCATATGGGTTCCATAAATCGGCATTTCATCCTTTGCGTAATCCGGATTGATGTCATCGCCTAAAAAGACATATTCCGACACGGCTTTCAGCTGGTCAATAATTTCTGGTGTCAGTTTGTTGTACATGTGGTAACCTCCTTAAACTTCCGGCCGCTGCCTTCTGAAGCATGGCGGCCTTTTTTCACATAATAATCAGCTGCTGGTGCATTGTTTTACGAAATACACAGCGGTTATGTATAAAAGCCCATTTTTGACCCGGCAAAGCAGATAATGCCAGCCACAATTACATAGAGCAGAAAATACCTGAATACAGCGCTTAATATTTTGCTTTCCGAGCCCTGGGCATTAATTGCTCCGGCTCCAATCGCAATTCCCTGCGGGCATATCATCTTGCCGATACCCGCGCCCATAACATTTGCCGCTGCCAGCCACACCGGGCTCAGCCCGAGCGCCAGGGCTGTTTCACTCTGAAGGCCGCCAAACAGCACACAGGTAGAAGTGCCGGAGCCTGTCACGAAAGCGCCAATCGCCCCGATAAGCGGTGCAATCAACGGATAAAACGGGCCTGCCGCTGCAACCAGAAATTTTGCAATGTCCGAAATCATTCCGCTGTAGCTCATAATCTTGGCCGCTGCCATCACGCAGCAGATAGTCAGAATCGTCTTCCAGTATTTTTTCAGTGTCTGTGCAAACACCCCTGCTATATCCGCAATTCCGGCCCCCTGGATAAAGCCCCCGGCAATGGCTGCCACAAAAATCATGACACCCGGCGTATTAACCCAGCTGAAGCTGAGTGCATTGGCACCTTCCCCGGCATAAACCGTAACGGTGCTCTTGATCCCGGCAATGGCTTTGTTCACCGGCGGACAGAGTGTGGATGTCACAACGAGCAGTACAAAAATCAGCAGAAAGGAACTCCATGCTTTCAACGCTTCGCTGCCAGATATGGACTGGCTTATTTCTTTATGGTTATTTTTCCGGCTGTTCCTGCTTTCTTCCTGCAGCGTAATCGCATACGCCTCATCCGGGTTTTTGTTAAACATCTTTGCTGCCGCAATCATGCATCCCATCGAGCAAATCGAACCGATAATGTCCGGCAGCTCCGGCCCGATAAACGTGGCTGTCAGAAACCATGGAATGGTAAACGAAGCTGCTGCGGTAACCGTCATTGGCAGCATTCCTTTCAGCGCCCTCACTCCCTTTCCGCAGATGCAGACCATCAGAAACGGAGATATAAAAGTCAGAATACACTGAATCAGCACCACACTGGCGGATAATGGAAGAACCTCTGTGCCAGTCACAGATGCAAGTGTTACCGTCGGCACGCCAACGGAGCCAAACGCCGTCGGCGTAGAATTTACAACCAGGCAGCCAAGCACGGCACTGAATGGCTCCAGCCCAATCCCGGCTAACATCGATGCCGGTATCGCAACTGCCGTCCCGAATCCGGCCATTCCTTCCATAAAGTTTCCAAACCCCCAGCCGATAATGAGTGCCAAAACGCGCTTATCGCGCGAAACGCCCGCAAGCATCTTTTTAATCAGTTCCATGGCTCCGGTTTTCAGCGTCAGGTTATAAGTAAACAGTGCTGCAATAATAACCAGGCAGATTGGCCACAGCGCGTTCAAAATCCCTTCCAGCGCCGCCGTTACCGTACACATCATATCTAATTTCCAGTAACCGGCTGCCAGCACCATGGAAAGCAGCATCGCAATGACACATGCTTTATGTCCTGCCATCTTCAAGCCGCTTAACGCTGCAATCAGCCAGATAATCGGCAGCATTGCAAGCAAAAATTTCACAAACAGCAATCGACTCCCCGCCTTTCATATTGGATTACCCAATATTTGCAAAATACTCTTTTTTTATAATAAACATGGCAAATAAATGGATAAAATCAAGATTTTTTTGATATTCTGCTTTTATTGGGTCACCCAATTAAGGTTAGGTTTATTATAACACCTACACAAAAAATCGCAAGTGTTTTTTATAATTTTGGCATTTTTACTGATTTTTATTGTCAGATTTTGTAGATAATCGCTAAAATTGGGTAATCCAATATGATTTGTGTTCCAGGAATTGGTTTTCAGACATATAAACAGACTTTCCAATGATTCGATAATGTACCGGATGAAAACAGCACAGGCATTCCATAGCTGCCAGCCAGGAATGCCTGTTTATTATTATGAAAGCATTTCTAAAAATTCTGTAAACGATGCTGCCGCCTGATACGTCACCGGCTCAAAATCCCCGGATTCTTCGTGGCTCCATACACAGACACTCGGGCAGCCGCTGTCTTCGCGGAAATCCAGGCATGCAAAATCACCCTGGAACAGTTCCGCAATCGGAAGCACTTCTATCCCGATTAAGTCCTCATTATCTGTCAGGCGCTCCCCAATCTGTGATTCCACAGCCCCGATATCATACCAGCCGTCCTTGGACTCCTGTATGTTTTCCAGAATACATAAAAACCTCGTGACCACATATTGGTGCCCCTGGCATAAGAAAGTGCCCTTATCCGGCTCCCCGCCGTTATATTCCATAATAAATTCCCTGTAATCCTGCGGCAGGGACAGCTCCCACTGCTGCTCTCTTACTGCCAGCAGTTCTTCGCCCGGCAATGGTTCCACGACTGTATCTTCTTTTATTTTCATAAATCCTCATTCCTTTCCTGCTGCGGTTATCGCTGCGCATCTGCCCACTGGTCACTGGTTCTGCCCCCGTTGTGCGGTATGATATTATGGATTCCAAACGGTACCAGCTGCATCACTCCGCTTTCCAGCGTATGATGCCATGTAAATCCTTTTGTAGTTTCTTCTTTGTCAAATTCTCTCAATGTATATTCTTTGTAAATTTTGTTAAGGTAAGCAAACTGGACTTTGTCTGTTTCTTTCCACAAATCTATCGGCAGATCGTCTTCCGTTTTCCCTAAGCACGCCAGCGTTTCGCTGTCTGCTGTCAGAAGATAATCCGGCATTGTAAATTCAAATTTCACCACCCCGGCTGCCCTGAAATCAGGCTCCCCGTATTTCAGTCCCGGCACCTCTATCATCGGTACTTTAAGGGACGGCTCCAGTTCCATGGCCCGCTGCTTTATCTTCTTTTTCTGTCCTTTGGTCAGACTGTCTCCCCCTGGAATCGAATCACACCACGACCATGGCACATTGGAAGCAACGGCGTGCTCCGCATAAATCCGTGCATAATCATCTAAGACTTTTTCAAATGCTTCACTGCGTTCTTCGTTGTTCGATAATTTTGCTTTTTTCCTGATATATTTGTCCACATTTTCCTTTGCAGGTGCCAGATTTCCCCAGTCACAGGCTTCATTATGCACATATACCTGCAGCCCGGACACAAAATAGGTGTTCCAGCCTTCCACATGCAGATTATACACCGTCACCGGTTCTTCATGCCGCTCTTTCCAAATCCCTGTAATTTGCGCTGTTCCCTGCCTCGTCTCTACAGACATCCCTTCACAAAGATGGATTGCATTTACCCAGCCATTCCCTATGATAAAAAATGGATGATACGCGGTCGTTTTGACAACCTCCCTGCCATCCAGGCAGACGGAATAAACCGTGTGTGCCTGCGAACAGAAAATACCGGTCACCTTTAAAACAGCTGTTTCTCCTGTATCTTCGTTTCTGGAATAGATATCGTCACCTGTCCGGATTTCCTGAATCGGCTGATAGCCATCTTTTGTAACTACCAGCATATCTCCGGTAAAACACCTCTGTTTCAGGTATCTGCTTTTATTTTTTCTTTTCTGCTTATTTATTTTATACTTGATATCCGATGTTTTGGAAGCAGCCTTGCCACACGTGATGACTTTGCCTAATAATGCAGCCATCTTTCGGGATGTTTTTTTCTTTGACTTTTTCTTCTTTTTTTCTTTCTTCTTCTGCTTTTTCTTTCGTTCCTTTTCTCTCTGCTTCTTCTTTTTTTCTTTTTCCTTCTGCCTTTGTTTTTCCCTTTTTTCTTTTTCCTTCTGTCTTTGTTTTTCCTTTTTTTCTTTTTCCTTCTGCTTTTGTTTTTCTCTTTTTTCTTTTTCCTTCTGCTTTTCTGCTTCTTTCTTCTTTTTTTCCTGTTCCTTCCGCTTTTTTTCTTCTGCTTTTTTCTTTTGTTTTTCTTCCTTCTGCTTCTGCTTTTCTTCTGCTTTTCTCTTTTTTTCTTCTTCCTTCTGCTTCTGCTTTTCCTTATCCTTTTCTCCGGTCTTCGCCGAAGCTGCGGCTGCGGTCAAAGCGGCTGCGGCAAGTACTGCTCCGACGCAGGGAACAGCTGCTGTTACATCTGTTCCGGAATTTAGCTGTATATCTCCGGCCTGATTTGCCATTTTTTCATCCGCCGGCCTGTTTTCATCCTCCAATCTGACTGCCCCCTCTCCCTGTCATGCAATACCCGCTCAGTTTTCCTGAATCAGCTTCGCTTTCATGCTGATTGTCCCATCCATATTAAACGAACTCCCGCTGCAATGTTCTTCCAGGGCTCTCGCCGCTGTCAGAGACATTTTCCTGCCCGAAAACAGAGTCAGGTCTTTGGATGCGGCAGCACGCATAACGTCTTTGGATTTTAACGTCATCCTTGCTTTGCTGGCAATATTGATGCTTTCATTGCTGGTCATGTCCACATTATCTTCCCCGGCAATATTGATTTTGTCTTCGGAAGTAAGCTGTGTTCCTTTTCGTGGAACCATTTCCATTGTATTCCAGTCATTGGACACATTAATTTTGCCATCCGCCGTAATATCCAGGTCTTTTCCGGCATGAATGCTGAAATTTTTCTTACTGGTCATTGATATATTTTTATCGCTCTGTACCGTAATATCGCCGTCACTGATAACATTTACTTCCTCATCTGTAAATATATCGATGCCGGAATCCTCGTTCATCCGGATAAGCGTAACCCCGTCATTTGCTGTAATCAGGATTTCCTTGCGGTCAAGCTTGATTTCCTTCCCGTCTGCAGAACGAAGGTATTTGACCCTTGGGTCTTCCGTCCGGTCTGTATCTTCCTGGCGTACAGACTGGACTGCATATGCCGTATATTCTTCCTCTGTCGGAAATATAATCTGGACCTTGTCCCCTTCTTCCGGCATGACATACCAGCCGGTATGTCCTTCATTGGAAAAACCGGTTGCATATGGAAACGGGTAATAGCTCCCGCTTTGCCCAAGGTCAATATCCAGCTTCACACAGACCCTGTCCTTAACAGCCTTTACAACGGTTCCCCTCAGTGTCAGGCCGCTGATATACGGATGGCAGAATCTCTGTACAGAAACACCGGCTTTTTCTGTCGCGTGCAGCGTGCAAAGCAAAACAGAGCCTTTCAGTTTTATATCCGCCCCGCGCACATACAGCGTTTTTCCTTTTATGGTAACGGTATCTCCGATTTCTGCTACTGCATGCGCCGTGCATACTGTATATTCTTCTGCCTGCTGCTCCTGCGATACCCATTCATACAGGGACAGCCTGCGGTAACGCGCCGCCTTTTTATGCACGGCAAAATCCAGAATGCCGCCGGTTACTTCCCCATGCGAGCTTCCGGCCGGCAGTCCGAACGAAAAGGACGGCTTTTCTGCTTTTGAGTCCGGCACAAGGACGCTGCCGCTGTGGGATGCCAGCCTTTTTAAAAACTCCCAGTCTGTTTCGCGGTATTCCAGCAGGAGATTTTGAACCGTCTTTTCCGGTGCCGTGCATTTAACCGAGCCCCCTGCTTCTCCTGCCAGCTGTCCTGCAATGCTGCTGTAACTCCTTCCGCTTTCCTGAAACGAACGCCGTTTTTCTTCTTTATCCAGCTTCACCGTCCATGAAACTGCTTCCACTTCGAGATAATAAACACCATTTTCACATATTACGCCGACGTCCTGTGCCAGGCCGCAGAACACAGGATTCCCGTCTTCCAGAAGCTTTATGGGTTTTTCTTCCCACTGCTCATGAATCAGGCTGTCTTCTACCCCTTCTTTCAGCACGCCCCTGGCATAAAACCGGGTGTGCTCATTGATTTTTTTGACCAGCTCCAGCTCTAAAATCCGTTCCAGTGCAAATGGTTCCACGCTGTATCTTCCCACTTCCTGCAGTTCCATATGACATCCTCCTTCTATTAATCATGACAGCCTGTTAGTTACAGCGCTGTTTTGCTTTCCGTCTCCTTATTCCTGTCACAGATACGGACCGTCTCAAGCATCTGCAAAAAAATATCTTTCCATCCGTCCATATCCTGCGCCGGGCAGTTAAAAGAACCTAACAGAAATTTTCCATTGACAGACACAAAAAACATCAGGTTATAAATATCCATATCCTGCGCCGGCAGAATACAGTCAAACCAGGCCGGCTGGCAGTTTTCTGCTTCCGCTGTCTGCCTGTCTGGAAAACAGCTTTTGGGATAACGCTCCTGCAAAAGCCGCCATGCATGGTCACGCACAGCTTCCGTTTCCTGCGGCTGCATGTTTTCGTCTTTTATGGAAAAGCTGATATTTACCGTGCCGTCCCCGCTGGAATAAATCCTATCCGGCCTGTTTTCGTCCGGGTATTTCATCTCTGCCAGCTCCTGCTCCAGCAGTTCAAACTCATCCGGTACCCACATACACAGCTGTTCATCTATCAATTCATATTCGTCAAATTCCAGTTCTGTTTCCTGAATCCGGACTGCTCCCTGTGTAATGTCCCGGTTCCAGGCTGTTTCCAGACGTTCCTTTAATATCTGGATAAATCCTTCATCACCATATTCCTGGCCATATTCCTGCATTCCTGCTCTCCCTGCTTTGCACGATTCCTGCTTCCTGTTTGCGGTTACTGCCCGTCGTCCTTTATTTTAATAATACCAGCCGCTACCGGGCAGACAGCCATGGAGCTTTTTAAAAGCGCCGGCATTCCGTGCACAAGCACATCATACTTTCCTTTTATCCATCCCCCGCAGGCAGGCACGCACGGCACCTTTGTCATCTTGCACACGCCAAACGGCCCGATATTCAGCATCGGCACGCAGTCCATAATATTGGCCCTCTCCTTTCCGTTCGCTTTTGCAAAGCACCCCGGCGTTACCCTTAAGGGCGCGTCCACAGTTCCCATGCTGCAGCTTACTTTTGCCCCGCTTACGACATACGGCTCTTTTGCCATTCCTACATCCCCTTTCTAAAATACAGCCGGGCCTTCTTTTGCCCGTTCCCTATGCATTCCCTGTCCTCCCATTCCGGCAATCCGCACAAGCCTTTCAAATATTTCGCTGTGCGAAAGCTCCCGCAGCGGTTCCCCGAGCCTGCGCGCAACATAGCGCAAAAGTCCCGCCCGCGCGACCAGCTCCTGGCTTAAGCACATCAGTGCAAAAGCAGCATCCAGCTCCTGGCAGCTGCTGGATTCCAAAACGGACTGTGCAAAAATACGCAGTATGTGCGGCGAAACCGTAACGCCGCCCGGCCCCGCATGCGGCACCTGCGTAATATCCAGCGTATTATAAGCCGTCCGGCAGTCCCTGAGATCCTTATAATCCTTCCGCAGCCTTGCCCCTTCAGACAGGCGGAACCTGCCAAGCTCAAATTCATCCCTGCCCGCTTCCCCGTTTTTGAGGCGCAGCTGCACCTGCCGCACATAAAAATCTTCTGTATATGCACCCGGATAGAGCCGCAGGCAGACTGTCACCTGCTGTTCAAATGCATGAAAGGGCAGTCTTTCTGCTTCTGTCAGCACAACCTGGCCCTGATGCCAGGCCGCTCCTGCACCGACCGAAACCGAACCGTTTTCATAATGGATATCATATCCAAAAAGAATCCCGTCCGCCCAGCGTTCCAGCCCCAGCCTGGCCAGATGCAGCGGAAAATCCCGCAGGGCTTCCAGGCTCTCGGTCTTGAGCACCCTGCCTTTGCGGAACAATGGCTCCGAAAAATTCTGCATGACTCAATGCCTCCCATCGAAATAATCCGTTTCCCATGCACCCGGCTCAAAAGGAAGAAAACCCGGCAGGCGGCTGTAGAGCCTGTCTGCTTCCCTGGCCGCTTCCAGAACGGAAAAGCCCCAGTTTTCATCATCTGCAAAAATAAACAGGCGCAGCTCCCCGTTGCGCATCCCGTCCAGGTCTTCCTGCAGCAGGAACGGATAGTCCGAAAGAAGCTGCCCGTACCCGGTTTCCTGGCGGCTTTCGCGCAGCAGCGAATATGGAATCCGGAACACCTCATTCCCCATGCCGTCCTTTAACCGGAAAACCACTTCTTCCGTTTCCACCGGCCTGGACAGGCAGCCATAGGCCTGTCCCATCGGCGTTCCTTTTTCCAGCAGCGTCTTCTCGCGCCCTCCTGTCTCATAATCTTCGGCCGTCAGCGAATAAGGCGCCCTGGCAGGCTCATAAACCAGCCTGGTACGGATGCGTCCGCTTTTTAAATCCTGCTGGTATGCCATGGCCCCATCCAGGCACAGAAATTTCCGCTCGCACCCGGTTTCCCCTTTTGTCCGTGCCTTCCTGCCAGCAACATATTCTTTCATGACTTCCCGGAACAGCTCGATTTTGCTGCTCTGCCCGGACAGAATAATGCGGTCTGCATCCATCAGCTGCCCGCTTTCATACCATGGCTCAATAAAATTTTTCAAAAAACCGTATATATCCGGTTTCAGCAGCAGCTGGATTTCTTCTTTTTCAATCACAAGCTCCGGACAGGACGCATATGTCTCAAATCCCCCTTTTGCCCGCCTTGCAAACAGATGAAAATCTTCAAAAAAACCATAGGAATGTAAATCCGAAAACAGCGGACGCAGCGGTATGCGGCAGATGCCCGGCCTTGCGTACAGCTTTTTTTTGACGGTTTCCGCAAGGTTCCACAGAAAATAATAATTGCTCCTGACCTTTAAATAAATGCTTTCCGGCTGGTTCCGGTAATCGTCATAGCGTGTCGGCAGGACTGCTTCCGCCTTTTCATAAATAAATGAAAACGCCTCATAGGCTTTTTTGACCCCTTCCTGGTCTACTTTTTCATAAAGCTGTGCCAGTACCCCCGGAAACAGGTCATCCATGCCGGCCGGTTCTGCATGGGTATATATCTGTGACAGGCGGATTTTTAAATACTGCATCACCCGCCAGGTCAGCCGGTTTCCGCCAAAATTGGTATCACCGTGCGCATACGTTACATGCAGCTCCAGGCTGCTTGTAATGCCTTCATTTGTAATGCGGTAACTGCAGCTTACCATATCGCTTGTACCGCCGCCGCAGTCCAGTATCAGCATTTTTTTCAGCACGCCGTCGTCGTAATTCAAATCCCGGATGCCCTGTTCCAGAAAGTGATACGCAACAGCCACCGCCTCGTCGGTCGTATGCTTAACTAAAATATCATGCTCTGGCAGCGCTTCCTGATACATGCGCAGAAACAGCGCCTTTTGCTTTACCGGACAGGTAAAGCAGAGCTTCCCATAGCGGACGCGTCCCAGCTGCTGGGCCTGGTCAATCACATGCTTTAAAAAAGCACGGATAAAAAACAGCCGTTCGGCTTCACACGTGTTGCCTTCCATATCTGTCACCTGAATACGCTCCCGGCTGCGCGCCGCCCAGCGCTTCATATCATAAAAAATGCTTGCACGGCCCAGAAACCCGCGGCTGCGTTCCTCTCTGACTGCTTCTTCCCCATACAGAAACGTCATATGCTCTGCAATTCCGTCGCTGCAGTCTTTTACGGCCAGCACGCTCGGACACAGCCCGCAGCTCCCGCACCCGCCCTGTGCGCGCCCGCAGTCTGAAATTTCCGGAAATACAATGCGTATGCCGGACTGGGAACAGATTCCGGCTGTCGTATAGGAAGTCCCAAAATCAATAATCAGGGGTTCTTCCGATTCCGGTACTTCCCTGACCCAGACTTCCGGCAGATAGCTGCTGCTGTAATAAATCACGCTCTTTTTACGCTCTTTTCCCTGATAACACCGGACAATCTCTGCTTCCAGGCCAGGTGCCGTAAAGAGCATTTCCCACTGATGAAACCTTCCTGCCGGAATCTGCGGCGACATCCGCTCTTTGTGAAGCATCATGCGGTATTTGCGGCTGCCTTCCTTTTCCAGCAGGAAAACCGCCTGTATCTGCTGCGCTTCATCCACAAGGAATGCATACCGGCCCAGCTCCTCCCTGCTGAGAATCCGGTATGCAGCATCCCTGTCGTGAAACGACTGTCCCTGATACAGCTCTATCTGTGCAGGCACTTCCATCCCGCCTTCCTGCCAGCTGCCGGATTTTTCAAACGCTTCCATCAGCCGTGCACAGCCTTCTTCGGAGTACTCTGCAATGCCCGGTTTTTTTACCGTCCCCAGATACCGGTACAACAGCGCTTCGAGCTGTTCTTTACGGTCATACATCTCCATTTCCGGCGGCTTGATATGCTCTGTGCGGCAGATTTCCCGCAGCCTTGCCAGCTCCATCGCTGCCAGTTCTTCCCGGGTGTACAGCCGCCTGACTGGATTTTTCTTCATTTTGCCAAGTTTATAAGTCTCATACTGCATGGGACTGTACGCCCCCTTTCCTGAAAAATTCTGCATTATGCAAGGATAAAATCACCTGTCCGCATCGTCCCGTCATACCCGGTCACGCCATACGTCTGCATCCAGTGTACGGTGCATGCACAGGACAGCGGCAGAAACAGGCGGATTAAATAATCCAGGCGCTGTTTTTCAGTCCCGTCATACGGCTGCCTCATATAGCAGACAAACTCCCAGCCTTCCCGGATGTAAATCCTGCATTCCGGCAGCAGCGCTTCCACAGCCTTCTGCAGCGTTCCCGGCCCGTCCCCGGTATGGTAAAAACGCAGAAGATGCGATGCAATTTCCTGCTTTTCCATATACGAAAAGGCAGACAGCTCATCCAGCGCCCCAAAAACCCCGGCTTCCATCTCCCGGACAAGAAAACTGCGGTAAAAATCATAGCTGCTCATCCCCATTTTCAGGTCTAAATCTGCAAGGTAATGCAGCAGGATATCCGCAAGCGCCGTATCAAATTCATCATAGCCAGAATCATCCGGCGAAAGAAGCGGGTCAAAGATAGAAAAAAAACGCAGGTACGGATTTGCATCCAGATGCGCAAATCCATCCCCATAACTGCCATTTTCATACAGGCTGTCGGCCTGCAGCTCCAGGTAAGGCGAAACCCGCACATTTTTCACACGGTAGAAAAGCCCTGACATATCCCGTTCCTGCTGGCGCATGGCAAGATAAGGACCCCATATCTGGCTGCTGCCGCGGTTTACTCCCTGATGATTCCTGTCCATTCCAATTCCTCCGTGCACAGCTGCAATTCTGCCAAAAGGAAAAACATCTTTTCGTACTGAAAAATATCCGAGCTGTCCTTCGGGTGCAGGATAAGCGCCATTTTTCGTTTGCTTTTGAGCATCGAATGCGTCTGGATAAACGGATTCAGGTCAATGGCCGGCAGCTCTCCCGGCATATCCGGGCAGATATCTTCCAGTTCAAAATCATGGAACGCCTCATAGGCATGCAGCATGCGCGATACTTCCCCCTTTGTCCACACAAAGCGGGACTGCCTGGCCGCCAGGCGGTCTGCATGTCCTGCATTCCGGTGATTTGTCTGGAGCGCATGCAAAAGCACGGTCTGATCCCTGCGCATATCCATCCGGTGAAATTTTAGCAGCTCCAGGCTGCCCTGTGCTTCCCGCTGTGTCCGAAGGCACAGGCCTTCCTTCGAAAAAACAGCTGTAAACGGCTCTTTCTTTTCCAAAACAGCCAGATATCCGGATTCCAGGTCCTGGAGCGGGACCTGATGCTCATAAAAAGAAATGCCGTCCGCCGCGCCCATTTTCGCCCGCGTATTGTATAACTCTTTGGAAACATTCCACACAAGCACCGCGTCACTGCTCACAAAATCCGTCAGCCCGCCTAAATCAATTGCAATTTTCACGACAACCGCATCCGCAGGCACAGCCCCTTCCACATCGATAATATCCAGCATTTTATATAAAAAAGGACAGTTTACCGTATGCCACTGCCTCTGGTTTTCCCCAAACTGCAGGTACATCCAGCGCAGCAGCTGCTGATACGGCCGGCTGTATGCCAGGCGCACGGCTGTCTGGATTTTTCCATTCTCCGTTTCCACTTCTGCCTGATGCGGATGCAGCATGCAGCTTTGCACATCCGGGTACTGGCAGGCTAAAAACATCGTTCCCAGAAACCCGTCCGGCCGCAGTCCTTCCTTATCCGGCAGCCCGTCAGAAAATTCTCCATCATCCGATTCTCCCGCCTTTATCATATCCAGGACTGGAAACAGGCATCTGCTGGCCGCATCCAGGCCGTCTTTTGTGCATACCCCTGTGTAAATATCAAAAAATGGCTCCGGCAGCTGCAATTCCCCGTCTATTTTTTCTTCCAGGCTGGCAAAGCATGAATCTGTATATGTCAAAAGCTCGCCAAATACATCCGCCAGCACATCCTGCAAAAGGATTTTCTGTACCGGGTCTTTTACCTGTGCGATTCTTGCTTTCAGAAGCTCCCTCATCTGTTCCATGCTATCCTCCGATATTTTCTGAAAACACCCGTTTTTTTCTGTCTAATGCCTGCCATCATCCGGCCTGCTCTCCAATGCCGGCCCCGTCGTTACTGGGTGTATTTTCCGCAGGCTGCTGTGCGCTTCCATTTTCCAGTGCATCGATTTCATTATAAACAGCCTCGGTCCTCTCATCCCAGATATTCTGCTCCTTGTAAATCGCCAGCGCCTTGTCATACAGCTGCCTGGCAGTCTTTGTGTCTTTGCTCCTTGCCGCTTCCTTTGCCTGCAAGGCATACATGGCTGCCTGGGCAATCCGGTCTTCCTTCGCCTGTTCCGCAGCCTTTACCTCAGCCTCTGTAATCGCCTGGCGCAGTGTAATAATATCCTGATACAGCTTGTCTGCATCCTCGCTTGAGCCGGAAAACTTATTGTACCGTGCAAGCGCCTGCTCATACAGCTCTCTTGCCCTGGCCGTGCGCCCCTCATCCAGCGCCCCATTGGCATTCACAATCAGCGTATTGATTTTGATAACTGCTTTATTGGCTGCCGCCTGTTTTTCCGCTTCTTTTTCTTCCTGCTTTTTCTGTTCTTCTTCCTGTTTTTTCTGTTCTTCTTCCTGCTTTGCTTCTTCTTCCGCCTTCTTCGCATCTTCCTGTGCCTGCTGTTCTTCTTTCTGTTTCTGGCGGATTGCGTATATTTTGGCCTGCACATCTGACTGCGTTTCCAGATCCATGCTTCCCGACAAAGCTTCCAGTGCCTGTCCGTACTGGCCCAGCGCTTCTTCATAATCCTCGGACGCCTGATACATGTCCCCGATGGAAATATGCTGCAGAATCTGTTTCTTCACATGAATCTCATCGATTTTCCGGCCCGCGTCCGCAGACAGCACCGCAAGCCCCTGCCAGGCAGCTTCTTTCTGGACCTGTGCATACAGCTTTTCGGCCTGTTCATAAGATGCAGAAGAAAACGCCGCCTGGGCTTCCAGCAGCATGGACAAAACGTTCTCCCGCCCGGCCATGTTTTCTATCAGTTCTTCTTTCCGTTCAATATACTGCCAGTTATGCAGATTCAGCTTATCCGAAAGTTCCACTGCTGTTTCATATTCTTCCAGCGCTTTCTCATAATTTTCATATCCCAGATAACGGCTGCCCTTGGTGCCATGCTTTTCAATTTCCTTCATTCTGCTGCGGTCAGATGCCCGGATGCACAAAATCACTATGCAGACAAGAAACGCCACGGCAAGTACTGCCACAGCTGCGATTATAAGCAGCCGTTTTCTTTTTTTCTTCTTCTGTACGTCTTCGTGATATGTTTTTTCTATGTAAAGGATTGCAGCGGTAAAGCTGCCGATTTTCTGGTCGTCCTCATCCTGAAAGCTCAAAAGCAGCTCCTGCAGGATTTCCAGAAATTCCTGTCCCGTCTTTGTATATTCATAAGCGTCCAGAATTTCTATTTCAGACAGCCTGCCCCATAAATTGCTCGTTGCAAATAAAATCGTAGAACCCTCCTGCAAAGGCGTAATTTTGGAAATAAACGGCCTGGCCCTGACATCCTTTCCCAGATATTCGGTCAGGTTATGTATCTGCGAGCCATCCAGCTTATCCGGTGGCAGCGCTTCCTCATCCAGCATCTGCTGGTATGCAGTCTGGGTTTTGGACGCATGGATAATCAGGTTTTCATACAGCACAAACATCCTGGTATTTCCGCAGACCGCATAACGCATTCTCGTATAATCCGATACAAGCACGGTCAGGCTGACCTTCAGCTGGCAGCGTATGCTGTGCAGGGCAACCTGCTCATTGGCATAGCGGATATATTCTCCCAGCCGTTTTAAGGAAGGTTTTTTTTCAAATGCTGTCAGCACTGCTTCTACGGCTATCTGTGCACTGTTTTCCTCTGTTTCATTATCATAGCTTTCCGCTGCGGCAATACACATATAATTTTCCAGCGGGGTATACGCAACATACGTTTTTTCAATCGGGTCATATCCCTGCTCTGACAGAAACTCCATCACGAGCCTGCTGTTCAGGTTTCTCATAAACAGTCCTCTATTAAGACAGCGGCAGCATTTCCCGCCTGTTTTCGGTTTTTCTGGATAACACCGGAAAGCATCTTCTGGGCTTTTTCATATGGATGCCCTTTTTCGCAAAGATAAGAAACCAGTTCCTTTTCGTGAAGCGCTTCCCAGAAGCCCTGCGAAAGCAGCCCGGATATCCAGCCCCTGCCAAAAGCCGCGCTGCCGCTTCTTCCTTCCAGAAGCTTCAAACTGGTTCCGTCAAATAAAAACATCCGGCTGTTTCCTGCATGATAATAAAAAAGCTCATGCCGCAGGATAACCTGGATGTCAAGTGACAGGAAGGGCTGCTTTCCGGCATAAATCAGTTCATGCATATCCCGCAGTATCTTTCTGGCCATGCATTCAAAATAAGCAGCCATAAATTCTGCATCCGGCATGTTCCCAAATTCCCTGATGCAGGCTTCCACAGCCAGAACGGCACACCGCCTGCCATTGATATGGTCTATCGTTCCGTCAGCCAGCACAGCCATAACCGCTGTTTCACTGCATTTTGATGCAAAATAGCTGCTCTGCATATGGCGCGAGCCAATCCACTGGGCATTTCCTATTTTATATGTCTCCTGCACGCCTATTCTTCTTCTTTCCAGTGAAATACAAACCCGTCATTTTCCCCGCACAGCGGCACAAAAATAAATACGCTCTGTCCTGCCTTAATCCGGTCTCCGGCTTCCAGCTTGCGCGGCTCATAGACCGCGTCCCAGTTTTCTTCCTCATCCAGCAGGTAAACAAGTCCCTGGGAATCCCCCGGCAGCAGCATTGTCCGGTTTCTCTCAGGGTCATAGGAAATAATGGCGTGGTTTCTCAGGCATACCGTATCATCCCCGATAATCCGTATCTCCATATCGCCGGAACGCCCGATAAAATTCTTTTCTGCAATAATCCGGTAATCCCTGCCTTTCGACGGCCCTTCCAGGCAGACCAGCCATCCGGTTACCGGCTTTAATACTTCCAAATCATTTAAATACACCACATCGCTGTATTTTCCAAGCGGGTCTTCTTCCTTATTGCTGTTCTTATTGACAGCGGTATTGCAATAAGGACATACATTCCCATATTTTTTCTCACTGAACAAATGGCCGTTTTCACAGCGAATCAGCCCCATGGTATTCCCTCCAAATTTTTATCATGCAAAAAATTCCTGTTTTCGCAGGAACTCCCTGTAAAAGCCAGCCTGATTACTGGTCTTTTTCCGTTCTGTACAATGCCACGCCAGACAGCTGCACGGTTATGGCAAAAGCTTCTCTTTATAAGGCCTGATTACGATTTTATACGTATGAATATAAATAACATCTGACTGGCGCAGCTGATATGGTATTTCCTCTTTGAGCTTATATATCACATTTTCATCTCCCCTGCGCAGCCCTGCCGGCGTTTTGGAAGAAACCGTTTCCAGATACCAGTGCCCGCCTGTCAGGTTGCCAAAGCCGTATAAAAATTTCCCCGGTTCCGGGTTCTGTGCATGCTCTAAAAACACTTCCGTGCCATTCTTCTTTCCAGTAATAATAAAAGAACGCTTTCCATGCAAAACAAATTCACTTTTTATTTTTCCTTCCCCGGAAACAAGCAGCAGAGATGCAAAAGGAGATGTCTCGTTCTGCTTTGTGCGCTGCAGGAAATCAAAGACAAAAACAGCCAGAATACAGGCCGCAAAAAAGACAGACTGTACCAGAAACAGGGAGGCCATTTTTTCCCATGACTCTCCCGGTGCAGTAGGTATGATATATGCAGATAAGCAGTAAATCTGAATCAGCAGGTATGCAAACAGGCATGCCGCTATTCCCCTGCCGGCTGTCTTGTTTTTATTCATATGCACTCCCAATTATTCCAGAAATACAGACGGATGCCCAGCCAGGCTGGATTCCTTCCTGGCTGGCCATACACATTCTTATGGGCGCTGCGCATCCGTGCAGCCTTGCGTGCACCGGATGCATAACGCCAGCCTGGAATTACTCAATCACGATGCCGTCAATCCTGTCTTTTTTCTGTTTCAGGACCAGTACGAACTCCCCGTCTGTCTTTGTAAATTCTTCCTTATAAGATACTACAAATGCATGAGAGAATTCATACTTTCTTGGTGCTGTTGCATGCTGGTACTCTACGGTAACCTTCTTGTACGCATCTGCGCTTTCCGGTTTTACCAGTGCCCAGGTTGCCATGCTCTTTGCAGCATCTCGCATAAACAGCTTGTCCGCATCGAAAGAAACTTTTCCGCGGATAACCAGTTCTGCTTCAATGTCAGAAGATCTTGCAAAAGAATCCTCCGGGATTTTCGAGCTGAACGAAACATCAATAATTTCTTCACTCAGCTCTGTTACGTCGGCAATCACAATTTTGTATGCCATGGCACATACCTCCTTCTTTTTGATAGTTGCATGGATTTATTAATGATGCAGTAAACTGCCCATTAATCTGTATTAATCTGAAGTTCCATATTTTCCGAAACTCCCTTAAAGCTGATTTCTATGTAATAGGTCGTATCGTTGCATTCACCCTTTTCAATGCCATCCCCTTCCCGGAGTATGGAATTTGCATAATTTGGTGAAAGCTGCCATTCCTTGACTTTTCCGCCCGATTCAAAAATACGGTCAATCCGGTCTTTTTTGTAATCACCCGTCATCGCGCCAATCATGCGGTACAGATACGTCCTGGTTGTCTCGCGGAAAATGCTTTCAAAGCCCCCGCTCTTGCTCTCGTTCATGCTGCGCGACTTATAAACGGTAATGAGGTTAATCGACCTGCCATCCAGCTGGTTTTTATCGGATGAAAATACAAATCCATATTTAAATTCATTAATTCTGCTTTTCGTTTCTGCCGTATACCCAGCAATCTCCTTCGGCATGGTCGTTGTTACAACCAGGGCATTGTCCTCTGCTTCGATATCAAACCGGACGCCCGGATATTCTTTCCTGACCTTGCCCGGGAACTTGGTTGCCAGAAAATTCGGGCACTGGTACGCTGCCACAATACCGGCTGCCACATAAGCGGCACTGATATAGACACCATAAATCCAGAATTTCATAAAATCATCCCGGTCCTTGGAAAATTCAAGCGTGCCGTCTTCGTTGCGGACTGCCTTCGAGCCTAATACAACACGCGACTTATTGCTCGGGATAACCGTAAAATTCGGCAGGCACGGAATGGCATAACGGCTGTAATCTTCATTTTCCAGAATCTGCGTATCTTCCATATACTGGTCCATGCCATGTGTCGACAGCTTCAAAAACGTGGTATCTTCACTGGCCTCAAACGAGAAGAATACCTGTATGCGGTATTCCCGGATGGCATCCAGCAGAATCTGCAGGTCGCTTACCGGCGTCGGCACAAGCGTTACCCCGGTATCGATATCCCCGGTATAGCCAAACTGGCGCATGACATCCTCATCCAGCTCCATTTCCCGCTCGTCGGAATATTCCAGGTTCGGCACGATTCCAAACCAGACGGTATTGGTAAAATCGGATTTGTTATTTACTGTTTCCAGATACTTTTTCAGGTTTTCCAGGTTCTTTTCGTCCAGAATCTCATCCATGCTTGCATTTACAATCAGAAGCGACGGACGCATCATCGGCGACTTTGGCTGATACTGGTCAAAAAATGCCTTGACATTCAGTATTTTTTCGATTAACAGCTTTGCGGTACGGATAAATGCTTTCTGCCAGCCTGCATGAATGGCAGAATATTTATTGTACATTTCTACCTTATTATCAATATCCATCGCCATCAGCGTGTCCGGCATCTTATCCGTAAATGCGGCTACAACCAGCTCCTTTGAAAGCGAAGATGCAGCGGCTTCTTCCTTATATTCCTGCCCGACTGATGCATACAGCTCCCGCATCGTTTCGTCATACTGTTCTTCGATAACCGAAATAGACAAATCCTTATAGCTGATTTTTTCTTTCTTCGGCGCGCCCGAAGCTGCTGCCAGCTCCCCTTTTGCCACAGCTGCCAGCGCTGTTTGTTCACCAGTGCCTTCTTTGCCGCCCTTGCGGCCGCTTTTTTTGCCGCCCTTGTCTTCCAAAAGCGCTGCCGGGCGGTCCGTCATTTCCAGAGCAACAATTTCGGCATCTTTATTCAGCACCGGAAGCGCCGGCTTAAATTCTGTAATGCCCTTTTTGGAAGCCCGTACCGCTGTGTCCAGATTTTCCTTAATCATCCCGAGCATCAGTGTCAGCTGGGAATCAGTCTCATTGTAGTATTTCTTTGTGCGGTCCAGCTTGGATTTGAGCTTTAACACCGCGTCCTGCTTTGCCGGGGAATCGCTTTCAAATTCGGCATTTTTATTTTCGAGATAAGAAATATCCTTTTTCAGCTTTTTAATTTCTTTCAGCGTCCTGTGCGGTGCCAGCATTTCAGTTACTTTCTCATAATTAAAAGAAGCATTCGTCGCGCCGGTCGCTTTTTTGCTGTCCATAATCGATATGAACATTTTCAAAAACATATTGCTGCGGTCAATGACTATTTTTTTCACCAGAGGGTCCGGTATGCCGGCAGGCTTTGTCAGTTCATAAACCATGCCCCGCTCCTGGTCAAAATAACTGTAGATAGTCGGCTGGAATTTTTTCAAAAAATCATCAAAATTCTTTACAAGGAGCGCATCGTTAATTTCTGCCACTTTTTCATCCGTAAGGCTCCTGGAATTCTCATCGACATCTGACATAATGTTAAACATATTAAAAACTTCCGGATTTACTACGTCAAACAAAATCGTCCGATTCGTCTGTTCTATTATTTCCATAAAAATCCTCCATTGTATTTTTAACCTATAACTACATCGTATTATACAATAAAAAACTAAGAATGTCTACATTTTTCTACAAACTTCATATGTTTTTATGAATTTCTTTGAAATTCATAAAAATTTTAGCAAAAAAGTATAGACGATTCCTGTCATTTTTATTATAATAATCCTAAATTTGCAGTTTTCTTTCCGAAGCATGCATACAGAACAAAACAACAGCTTATCCATTCACATATTTTTATATTACTTCAATATATTACTTCAAACAGAAAGAATCTGATGGAACATGACCGAAGAATTTATGCAGTACGCTCAAAAACTGAAAACGCAGAAGCTCTTTGAAACGGAGGATTTTTTTCAGGCATCTGCCAGAGAGCATATCCCGCAGTTTCAAAACAATTTCCGCATCCTCTGCGAGCAGATTGGCCGCATGCAGAAAGACGGGTCCCTTGGCGTGCTGTCCTATCTGGAATTCACGCTGCTTCATACAAACGTGATTCTGGGCAAGGACACTGCAGAGGTGCGTGTTTATGATGATAACTGGTACTTTGACAGCAGACAGCGCATCGCCGGACAGTTTGATTATTCCTTCCTGTCTGTATGCTACCGGGAGCTGTGCAGCCAGCTTCTTTCTGCAAGAAAACGGTTCGCCGGAATTCATGCGCATGATATCCATGCCTTCCTGCTGTCCAGTGCGTCTGAGTTTTACAGATATGTGGCGGCCTTCTGCCGCATGGCCATTCTGGAATGCACAGCCACTGAAGCGTTCCAGTCCCTGCAGCGGGCGGACGAATTTGAAATCCATGCCGGGGAATACATGGCATATACCGAATCCGTGTACAGGGAAAACCGGACCAAAAATGCAAAGGATGCCCTGAAATGGCTTTCCAAACGCCTGGAATACGATTATGCATACGAAGACTTTTCCGGCCTTGATTTTACAAACGCAGACCTCTCAGAAACAGACCTTCGCTATGCCGATTTCCGCAGCACAATACTCTGCGGCGCTGACCTGCAGGAAGCCATGCTTGCAGGAACAAGGTTTCACCATGCAGATATGCGGAATGCGGATTTACGCTACTGCCTGCTGCACGAAGCGGATTTCACCGGGGCCGACCTTTCCGGGGCCTGCTTTTCTTATGCAAAAGCTTACAGCGGCATTTCCAGCCGGAAAAAATGGATGGCTCCCGGGTTTGCCAGAACGGATTTTACCAAAGCCAGGCTCTGCGGCGCTGATTTTCGAAAAGCCGCTATCCGGGATGCCGTTTTTCAGGATGCGGTTATGGACGGCGCCTTGTTTTTCGAACACCAGCTGGAACAGTATGACCTGTCTGCGGCACAGAAAAAAGCAGTCTGCATAACAAGCCTCTAACCATATAGAATGCGGCCTTCCCGTATTTTCAAATCCAATTATCACAGACAGGAGCCCAGAGATATGGATTATTTTATGATAAAACAGTCCGGAAGCATTACCATCCCAAGAGCACTGACCGCACAGGAGCTGCAGGCAGGAAAGCTTGGCGCGGAAACCCCGGAAATTTCCGTGCGTGCCATGACGGACCTGTCCCCGCTGGACAGGTATGATTATCTTGCATCCGAACACCTGTTAAGCGACCGGCTGAAGCTGCTTTTAGAACAGTATCTCCCGGAGCAAAACTGGCGGCCCTGTGTCTTTATTGACCAGGCCAGAAAACTCCAGAAGGTATTCTGGTTCCTTCCGCCCCTGCCATACCAGCCGGAACGCATTGACCGTGCCAGAAACGGGCTTCCCTGTGCAGTATATGTGGCAGAACAGGATTTTGCCATGAAATCCCCCGGCATTTTCTGCATCCATAACCACAAGGGGCCGGACTGCGTCATCGTACATCTGTCCATTGCAGAAAGCATGCTGCGCCGCGGCATCTGCGGGCTTGAGCTTGTACGGCTTGGTGACGGCTGACTGCCGCCGTGCGGATTTTCCGAGACCTTGCGCTCAATCCCCTTCCTTATTAAATATATCTAAATTTTCTATATTTTCCACGGGCCTGTCTGAACAGTAACGAACGCTTTCCTTTGCATTTTTCATTTTGGTCAGGCATATTGACGTAAATGAAGACATATGGTATGCTGATTTTAACTCTGCCAATGGGCAGAATTTATTCATATCCGGGCATTGTCCGCGAATGAAAAATATCTGAAAATAAGGAGAGCTTCGTTATGTTCAAGTCACCGGAAAGAAAAGAAAAAAAAGCCTTTCGGTTAGGTGTAGGCGGAAAACTCATGCTTACGGTTACCATGCCGATCGTCACAATCCTCATTGTCCTGGCCTGTATCGTAACTACCCAGATTGTGAAAACCATCTTCAAATTAAAAAACACGGATATGATTAACCAGATTGATGCTGCCTCTGTACGGACCTCGGAATACTTTGAAGGATTCTTTACCAGTGGAAAATATGTGATGGACAGAACTTCTGTCCGCCAGCTTTTCGATGAACTGGAAGCTTCCACAGAGTCTTACCAGTTTGACAAATCAGATTTTTACGACTCCGCCATGCGGGATTTGCAGTATGCATGCGACGTAGGCGGAGATGCGGTTCACGCAGTCTGGATTGCTGGCATTAAAAACAACCAGACCATTCAGTCCGACGGCTTTATCAGCGACCCTGCCACATATCAGGTAACGGAACGCACCTGGTACAAAATGCTGCAGGAATCCCAGGGCGAAGGAATCGTGACTCCTGCATATCACGATGCGAGCAGCGGAGAACTCGTTATTACCTCAGCCGTGCCGTATATGAATGACGCCGGGGAAATGACTGGTGTCATCGGCATTGACATTTCGATGGATGAGCTGACGAAATATTTCAGCGGAATTTCCATCAGTGAAACCGGATATGTCACGGTTTATGATTCTTCCCAGAATCTCGTGTACCACCCGGACAGCTCCCTGATTATGACCAGCATGAACGATATTGCCTATTCCGATAACATGAAACAGATGCTGGAAAACCACCAGACAGGAATTATCGACCGATACCAGCGTTCCGGTGAAACCTTTTATGGCGGAATTTCTTACATAGACAGCCTGGACTGGACGATACTTGCCTGCATGGGCGTCGACGAATATATGCAGGAAATCCACGAAGAATTTATGACACTGATAATTGGATTCCTGCTGTGTATTGCTGTTGCCGCACTTATCTGCCTGCTGCGTGCAAAAGCCATCGTAAAACCGCTGAAATCCATTTCCCTGATTGCTCAGGGATTTGCACAGGGAAATCTGGATGCTGAAATACACAGGAACACAAATGACGAAATCGGAGACCTGGAAGAAGTTTTTTCCTGCACACAGTCCAATCTGAAAGAAATCATTTCCGATGTGGGACATGTTTTGCAGCAGATTTCAGAAAAGAACCTCGCCGTATCTACATCGGCTGTTTACCTTGGCGATTTTACGCAGATTCAAAATTCCCTGCAGGGAATTGTAAAAGCACTGAATGAAACCATGTCGCAGATTAACGACGCTGCCGAACAGGTTGATTCCGGTTCCGAGCAGGTGTCCAGCGGCGCACAGGAGCTGGCACAGGGAGCCACCGAGCAGGCAAGTTCTGTAGAGGAGCTTTCATCTGCCGTACAGGAAATTTCCGGAAAGATTAATCTGAATGCGAAGCATGTAAAGAACGCAAACCAGCAGGTTGACATGACTGCTGAAAAGCTGCAGCTGAGCGCGTCAAAAATGAAAGAGCTGGTATCTGCCATGGACGAAATAAATCAAAGCTCCAGCGAAATTGAGAAAATCATCAAAACCATTGATGATATTGCATTCCAGACAAATATCCTCGCCTTAAATGCTGCCGTGGAAGCCACGCGCGCCGGTGAATCTGGAAAAGGCTTTGCGGTTGTCGCTGAAGAAGTCCGCAGCCTGGCTGCAAAGTCAGCAGAAGCATCCAGTACTACACAAAACCTGATTCACAGTTCCATTGAAGCAGCGGAAAAAGGAAGCGCGCTGGCAAAAGACACCGCAGAAGCCATGAAAGAAACCGAAGAATGCGCACACAGCGTCACGATATCCATTACCGAAATCGCACAAAAATCCGAAGAACAGGCAATTGCGGTTTCCCAGATTACCCAGGGGCTGTCGCAGATATCATCGGTTGTGCAGACAAACTCTGCGACCGCACAGGAAAGCGCTGCCGCCAGCGAGGAGCTTTCTGCCCAGGCTGGAATCATGAAAAACCTGATTTCTGAATTCAGGATTTCAGGCTGATACGGCTTCTGTTTTATACGAAAAAGCGCCGCATTCTGCCGTTACAGACACAAAAACGGGGCTGCCGCATTAAGAAGCATCTATACAGCATTTTGTATTGGATTCTCTTAATGCGGCAGTCCTTTTTTCAAGCCCTTTTTCATACTTTCCTGTCCGCCTTATCTGAATCATTCTTATCAAAACTTCCTCTTTTTCCTTTTTCAAAAAAATACGGCTCGTCACTTTTATTACACGACTTTACAACTTTTATAAATAATCGCCTTGCTGTTGAATTAGCTGTTTTAAGGCATTCATGATACTGGTTGATTTTATGCTTGTTTCGATGTTTTTCACGAAAATGGCATAAAATACCTGTCGGCGGATCTGTTCGCTAAGTGCAAACCGGAACTCCTGCACACTTACTGATCGATATTCATAAAATAGTTCATCACTATATGGCAATAGTTTCATTGCGCAGTATGAAATATTGATCAGATTAACCAGCATTTCAATGCCTTTGCGGCTTCTGACCATATAACTGCAAAGCGACCAGAATGTCTTTTGCTCATAATAGCTCACTTCGATGTTCCATCGGAAAGCGTAAAGGAACAGGGGGATAAACTCCATCCAGTCACTGCCGGTCTGATTCAGCGGGGATTTTTCCTGCCATGCGCAGAAGATCTGGAGCTGTTCTGGAAAAATGGTACTGAAAAACAGGCGTCTGCTGCCGGATT
>OFGR01000401.1_pt1 | contig 44824 bp, 34 predicted proteins | sample 1521811 | NCBI WGS metagenome assembly OFGR01 (sample SAMEA3504098, study PRJEB24116) | mouse gut metagenome | biome: mouse gut; feature: mouse-associated habitat; material: faeces | place: Denmark | collected 2011
CGCGAGCTGGGTTCAGAACGTCGTGAGACAGTTCGGTCCCTATCCGGCGCGGGCGCAGGAAGCCTGAGGGGAGCCGCCCTCAGTACGAGAGGACCGGGGCGGACGGGCCGCTGGTGTGCCTGCTGGGGACCAGCCCCACTGCAGGGGAGCCAAGCCCGGGAGGGATAAGCGCTGAAGGCATCTAAGCGCGAAGCCCGCCCCAAGATGAGGCTTCCGGGCCCAACAGGGCGAAGGCCCCTTAGGGAACATGAGGTAGATAGGCGGCAGGTGGGAGCGCAGCAATGCGTGGAGCCGCGCCGTACTAATAGGCCGGAAGCCTGGCCACGTAAAATGCATGTAGGGTGTGTGCGGATCGGTATTCGGTTTTGAGGGTATGGCAATATTATGAGATTTTAAAGCGCAGAGTTATTTGCGCTTTTTTTGTACGGAGCTGTCTTGCGAAGTGCGGTAGCACTTGTTGGCATAAGGATGTCTGGCGGAGCCTGGCATCCGTTGTCTTTTGCGGAGATAAGCGAAAAAAATGACGGTTACTTATTGTTTGGGAAGTGGATATATGATATAATTTTGTGGAAGGTAAATGCGGGTATCATCAGGAAAAGAACGAGGTGAAAGAAATGGATACAAAGATTCTTCTGGAAAATGGAACAAATGAGTTGGAAGTATTGGAATTTGTATTGGATGGGAATGCATATGGTATTAATGTGGCGAAGATCAAGGAAATCATACATTACGAGGAAGTTACGCCTGTACCCAATGCACATCCGAGTATTGAAGGGATTTTTATGCCCAGGGATACAATGATTACAGCAATCGATTTAAAGAACTGCCTGCAAAGAGGCGTTTCCGAGGCAGGCGGGCTGTTTATTATTACAAATTTCAATAAACTGGATATTGCTTTCCATGTTGATGCCGTAAGAGGAATTCATAGAGTTTCCTGGGAAAATATTATCAAACCGGGTGCAACCGTATCCAGCGCGGAAGAGAGCATTTCCACAGGAATTGTGAAACTGGATAACAGATTGATCATTATTCTTGATTTTGAAAAAATTGTAACTGATATTAATCCGGAAACCGGGCTTAAAACTAGTGAAATTGAAGAAATGGGCAGCAGGAGCAGGAACAATGTGCCAATTTTAATTGCTGAAGATTCCGTACTGCTCAACCGCCTGATTGTGGATTCATTAAAGCAGGCAGGCTACATAAACCTGACACATACAGGCAATGGGCAGGAAGCCTATGATATCATTACTGAATGTAAGAACAAAGGCACATTGAAGGAAAATGTCCAATGCGTTATTACTGATATTGAGATGCCGCTTATGGATGGACACAGGCTTACGAAACTTATTAAAGATGATGAAGATACAAAAGATATCCCGGTAGTTATTTTCTCATCCCTGGTTAATGATGAGATGCGTAAAAAAGGTGAATCCCTGGGCGCAAATGCACAGTTATCAAAACCGGAAATCGGAAATCTTGTAAGAGTTATAGACGGGCTGGTTGGAAACAATGGTTAAATATTTGTAACATTCCTAAGAGAAAAGAGCCGGAAATACTTCCGGCTTTTATTATACTAAATGTAATAGGCCTTCAATTGATTATAAGCAGGATAAGAGTATGATGGAGCATATAATAAAAAAAATCCGGGAAGCGGATATGGTGTTGGTGGGGATAGGCGAAGAATTGGACGCTTTAAATGAAGCCAGAAAATTTCAGGATCCCCCCAAAGAATCCTGGATGCTGCCCTACATAGAAAAACTGAAGCTACAGGATATCAAGGAACAGAAATCCCTGGTTTACCATTCCCTTGCAGGCTGGTTTGGGCAGAAAAATTATTTCCTGGTAACTCTCTGCCAGGATGGGCTGGCCAGGGAATGCGGCCTGGATGAAAAACGGATAGTGGAACCATGCGGCGGGTACAGGAAACTGCAGTGCAGTAAAAAATGCAGTATGGATTTATATGATCTTCCTGAAGGGCTCTTGTGGGAAATAAAGAACTATATGGAAGAGGCAGAGAACACCAAACCGCCTGTTTGCCCTGTATGCCCTCTTTGTAACAGCCCTCTTGTATTCAATAATATCCAGGCAGAAGAATATGTGGAGGAAGGGTATTTAAATCAGTGGTCTGTTTACAGGAAGTGGCTGCAAGGGACAGTCAATAAAAAGATAGTGCTTCTTGAGGTTGGCGTTGGCATGAAATACCCTACGGTTATCAGATGGCCCTTTGAGAAGATTGTTTATTATAACCAAAAAGCAGAGCTTTTTCGGATTCACAGCAGAATTTATCAATTAACAGAGGAAATCAGGGAAAGGGGCTCTGGCATTTGCCAAAATCCAGAAGAATTTTTAAAAGAATTGTCTAAAGGTTTCCAGTGTGTTAAACTGGAGAATGGAACAAAATAAAAGGGAAAGTAGGGGAGTATAATGGCTACTGATGAGGAATATCTTGATAATTTATTGAAATCACTGACTGACAATGGGCAACAGCCAACAGAAGAGGAAACAAATACATCAATGGCCTTAGAAGATTTTGCAGATTTTTCTGAGGATGCCGGGATTTCCTTGGAGCAATTGGCAGGGTTGACAGACGATACAGGGCTTTCCGGAGAGCAGTTTTCAGATTTAGAAACCCAGGCACAGACAGGAGATTTTGCAGACTTTTCTGATAGTAGGGAAGGGGAAGAGGAGGGAATCCTTGATAATGTGGAAGTCCTTGGAATCCCTGATGAATATCCGGCAGGCCTGCCAGATGTAGCGGAACCACCTGTGGAAGAGCCAGAGTTATATGATTTAACTTCCAATACAGAAAATATGGATGATGTCCTGGAAGAGACAGGTTTATCCCTGGAGCAGCTATTGGATTTACAGGAAGAATCACCTTCAGGGGAAGGATATTTTACGGATGTATCAGATTTGCCAGACAGTCTGCCAGATGCCGCTTTTAGTGACGGGGAGGCAGGTCCAGTTGAAGATGAATACGAAGATTGGAAAATGGATATTGATGACCTTCTGGCAGAAACAGATGATAAGGAAGGGGCAGATGCCGTTATCCCGGAAGAAATTCTGCCAACAGGCGGGGATGTGCCTGATGTGGAGAATGTAGATATCACAGACCTGATAGACAATATGGACAATACGGATTCTGATCTGGATGAGATCAACAGCCTTCTAAAGAAAGCGGACGGAAGCCAGGGTGTTGATGACGATATGCTTGCCCTTCTGGAAGGAATTGAGGAGCCAGCGGGAAGAGATGATGGGGCTGATGATGAGTTTGACATTTTTGCGGATATGCCTACGGAGAAAAATAAGGCTGTAGATCCGCCAGGTGAAGAGAAAAAAGCAAAAAATAAAAAGCGCCCACCCAAAGGGAAGAAGAAAGCTGGAAAGAACAAAGGAGAACCGGAAGAACTTGAACGTGAAACCGGCATCCAAAGCGTATTTGGAGATGAAGAGGATGATTTCCAGGGGGGCTTTGGGGAAGAGAAGACAGATGACAGCTGGGGAATAGGGGAAATTGGCCAGGAGAAGGCCAAAGAAAAAAAGCCAGGCCTTCTGGCAAGATTTTTAGAGTATATTACCCAGGAAGAAGAAGAGGAAGAAGAGGAGAATCTGCCGGTATCCGAAGAAAATGCTGATATTTTAAAAGAACTGGCCCAGGAAGACAAAGAAAAGGGCAAGAAGGGCGGAAAAAAGAAAAAAGGGAAAAAGGGCAAAGAAGAAGAGGGAGAAGAAGGCAAGGGAAAGAAAGCGGCTAAGAAAAACAAGAAAGAAAAGAAGCCGAAAAAAGAAAAGAAACCAAAGCCGGTAAAAGAGAAGAAGGAGAAAGAACCCTGGGAAAATCCCTTTAAGCTCTTTAGCCTTAAGCATGTGATACTGCTTTTGGCATTTTGCGGGACCATGATAGCCAGCATATGTATTTTGAGTATTTTCTTACCGGAATATGCTGATAAAAACGATGCCCGGGCGGCTTTCCGCAGTGGCGATTATGGGACGGTTTATGAATTGCTCTATAATAAAAATCTGCAGGAAAATGATGCGATTATTTTTGAAAGGGCCAAAACGATCCTGCTGATGGAGCGGAAGGTGGATTCTTACAAAAATTATATGGCATTGGGGCAGGAAATGGAAGCTGTGGATGCACTTATAAGGGGTGTGGAGTGTTACGGCAAGCTTACAGGTGTAGATGAGTATAATGTAAGGGCACGGATAGATGAATTATTCCAGGAAATCTGTTCTATACTGGAGAACAGCTACGGTATTAGCCCTGGGGAAGCGTCAGAGCTTTTGGACTATGATAATGATACATATACCCAGAGGGTTTATGAGGCTGTTAATGGAATAAAATTTGGCCAGGACGGAGAGGAAGAAAATTCCCAGGAGCCACAGGAGCCTTTAGATGTTTTACCTGAGGAAGAGGATTTATCAGGGAACGAATAAGTTACGCAGGGATGCCCTGTGTTAAGCGGGAGTGTAATGGATGACGGCAATTATTGATTACGATGCAGGAAATATTAAGAGCGTGGAAAAGGCTTTGCTCTGGCTGGGGGAGGAAGCAATTATTACCAGAGAGCGTGAAAGGATTTTAAACGCTGACAGAATAATTTTGCCAGGGGTGGGCGCTTTCGGGGAAGCTATGGGGAAGCTCCGGTCCTATGGATTGGAGGATGTGATCCGCCAGGCAGTTTCCGTCCAGATCCCTTTTCTTGGTATTTGCCTTGGGCTGCAGCTTCTCTTCCAAAAAAGCCAGGAGAGCCCGGAAGCAGAGGGTTTAGGGCTGCTGCCGGGGGAAATTCTGCGGATCCCGGAAAATCCGGAAATCAAAATTCCCCATATTGGCTGGAATTCCCTGCTTTTTCCCAACCCAGGGAGGCTTTTTTGTGGAATAGAAGAGAATGCCTGTGTTTATTTTGTACATTCCTATTATTTAAAGGCGGAGGATGAGGGGATTGTCACCGCCTCCACAGAGTATGGGACTCTCATTCATGCTTCGGTGGAAAAGGATAATATTTTCGCGTGCCAGTTTCATCCGGAAAAGAGCTCCGAAACCGGACTACGGATACTTAAGAATTTTCTTAATATAAACAGAAGGTGAAAAGCGGGGAGGCCAGAATGCATACGAAAAGAATTATTCCCTGCCTGGACGTTAAGAACAAAAGGGTAGTTAAGGGAACCAATTTTGTAGACCTGCGGGACGCAGGCGACCCTGTGGAAGTAGCGAGGGAATATGACAGGGCGGGCGCGGATGAGCTGGTGTTCCTGGATATTACCGCCTCCTCGGACGCCAGGGAAATCAAAAGAGATATGGTGAGAAAAGTAGCGGAAAATGTGTTTATTCCCTTTACTGTTGGCGGCGGCATCAGGACTGTGGATGATTTTAAAATGATTTTAAGGGAAGGCGCAGACAAAGTATCTGTGAATTCTGCCGCTATTGAGAATCCCCGTCTGATCAGTGACGCCGCGGATAAGTTTGGCAGCCAGTGCGTGGTAGTCGCCATAGACGCCAAAAGAAGGGCAGATGGGACAGGCTGGAATATTTTTAAAAATGGCGGGCGTATTGATATGGGGATAGACGCCATAGAGTGGGCGGTTAAGGCCTGGCAGCTTGGGGCGGGGGAGATCCTGCTCACCAGCATGGACTGCGATGGGGCCAGGGCCGGTTATGACATTGCCCTTACCAGGGAAGTGGCAGAAAGTGTTCCCATTCCGGTAATTGCCTCCGGGGGTGCGGGAGAGAGAGCGCACTTTTATGAGGCTCTGGAGGAAGGGAAGGCGGAAGCTGTGCTGGCGGCTTCCCTGTTTCACTTTAAGGAGCTTGAGATCAGGGAACTGAAAAAGTACTTGCGGGAAAAGGGAATATCTGTACGATTATAGAAAAAGCCTTAACAGGAAAGAAGGAAAAGCCATGGCAATGATTGAAAACGATTGGCTGGAACATGTCCAGAATGAATTTAAGAAACCATATTACAGGGAATTATACCAGTTTGTAAGGCAGGAGTACCAAACACGTGTGATTTATCCTCCTGCGGACGATATTTTTAACGCGCTGCATTTTACCCCCCTTAGCGAAGTGAAGGTTATGATTTTGGGACAGGATCCTTACCATGGGGAGCGCCAGGCACATGGGCTGTGTTTTTCGGTTTTGCCGGACCAGCCGGAAATCCCCCCATCCTTACAGAATATTTATAAGGAGCTTCAGGATGATTTAGGATGCCAGATTCCCAATAACGGGTATTTGGAAAAGTGGGCAAAGCAGGGGGTGCTGATGCTCAATACAGTGCTTACTGTGCGGGCGCACCAGGCAGGGTCCCATCAGGGGAAAGGCTGGGAGCAGTTTACGGATGCCATTATCCAGGCAGTAAATGCCCAGGACCGTCCAGTGGTTTATCTGTTATGGGGAAAGCCGGCTCAGAGCAAAATAAAAATGCTTAATAACCCCAAACATTTCATATTGAAGGCCCCTCATCCAAGTCCTTTGTCTGCATTCAGGGGATTTTTTGGATGTAAGCATTTCAGCCAGGCCAATGAGTTTTTAAAGTCTCACGGAATAGAGCCCATTGACTGGCAGATAGAAAATCTGTAGCGGGCAGCCAGGACGGGCATGACAGCAGGGAGGAGTACATAATGAAAAAGATACCGTTTATTACCAGGGAAAAAGCAAAGAAAATTGCGGAGGTTTATCCTACGCCTTTTTATTTATATGATGAAAAAGGAATCAGGAAGAATGCCCAGGCGGTCAGGGAAGCTTTTGCGTGGAATCCGGGTTTTAAAGAATATTTTGCAGTGAAGGCCACGCCCAACCCCCGTCTGTTGGAGATTTTGCATGAATATGGCTGCGGCTGTGACTGTTCCTCTTTAACGGAATTGATGCTCAGTAATGCAGTGGGGATCAGGGGAAAGGATATTATGTTTTCTTCTAATGATACCCCTGCCCACGAATATGCATATGCCGCCAGGCTGGGGGCAATTATCAACCTGGACGATATCACCCATATTGGCTTCGTGGAAAACATATTAGGGAAATTGCCGGAAACGATGAGCTGCCGTTACAACCCGGGGGGCGTATTTACGATGAGCAACCAGATTATGGATAATCCCGGGGATTCCAAATATGGCTTTACTACGGAGCAGATGTTTGAGGGGTATAGGATCCTGAAGGAAAAAGGTGTGAAAAATTTTGGCATTCACGCCTTTCTTGCCAGCAATACAGTGACCAACGGCTATTACCCTGCCCTGGCAGGGGAGCTTTTTGCACTTGCGGTAAAACTGAAGAAGGAAACTGGGGCAGATATCCGTTTTATCAATCTCTCCGGCGGTGTGGGGATTCCCTATACGCCTGGCCAGGAACCCAACGATATCTATAAAATTGGCCAAGGGGTGCGGAAGGTTTATGAAGAAATCCTGGTTCCCGCAGGCATGGGCGATGTGGCTATTTATACAGAGATGGGACGCTTTATGATGGGGCCCTACGGGCAGCTTGTTACCCAGGCGATCCATGAGAAGCATACCCACAAGGAATATATCGGGGTGGATGCCTGCGCGGTAAATCTTATGCGCCCTGCAATGTACGGGGCGTACCATCATATCACGGTGCTTGGGAAGGAAGAGGCACCCTGCGACCATAAATATGATGTCACTGGGTCTTTATGCGAGAATAATGATAAGTTTGCTATAGACAGGATGCTGCCCCAAATTGACCAGGGAGATTATCTTGTGATACATGACGCAGGGGCTCATGGCCATGCAATGGGTTATAATTATAACGGCAAGTTAAGGTCTGCGGAGCTGCTTCTTAAGGAGGATGGAAGTGTGGAACTGATCAGGAGGGCGGAGACGCCGAAGGATTATTTTGCCACCCTGGATTGCCTGGAGGTTTATGACAGGCTGGAGCTTTGAAAGGGGCAGGGAGGATTTAGGGACCCTATGTTTCGCAAACAGGCCGGGGAAATCAAAAGAAAATAAAAATCAAAAAAAATGAAAAAAATACTTGTCAATAACAGCCGAATATGGTAACATTATATTCGGCTGTTAAAGTAAAAGATGAAAGGCCAATAAAGAGAAGCCGGTGTGTCGGAATTGGCAGACGAGACAGACTCAAAATCTGTTATCCGCAAGGGTGTGTGGGTCCGAGTCCCACCACCGGCATCAGATTAATCCTTGATAGTCCGTAACCCCTTGGTATATTGGGATGCGGGCTGTTTTTTATACCCTGCAATCTTTCTGCTGCCCTTTACATATGAATGGACTTGCCATAATGTTTGGGGCAGCCGGAAGATTGCTGTGGCCACCCCTGGCTCCCTAATCCTGTTTATCTCCCTTATGTAAGACAGCATCCTGATATAAAGACAGGTTTAGTTTGCCACTTGTGCGGGTTTCCCAGAACCTTCCTGTATCTACTGTTTGCTCATCCTTGATTTCAATATGAACTTTCAAATTCCCGTTTTCATCATATCCTCTGAGGGAATATTCAGAATACCCCCCAATGCCAGAGGTAAGTGCTCTTTTATATTTCGCATTATTTAAGTCATCCAGAATGGCCTTTATGGTTTCTTTATCCGTAATTGCTGCTTCTGAAATCTCAATTTTATATATGGTTTCTGCATCTGTCCCAACGATGTAGTGGGGAGTAACGTATATAATACCGCCAGCAACCAAAAGTGCGGCCACAATTAGGGTTGCTGCAACACCTGTCCGTTTCTTTTTGGCAGTAAACCGGATTAAAAGAATAATTGTGGCAGCAATAATTAAAAAATATACAATAGGCAGCCATAAAGTACAGGTGAAATTCCATAGGTTATTAAACATTTTTAATTCCTCCCTTTTCAATGATTTCATAATATATTTTTGCTGTCAGAAGATAGACCAGGAAGTATAATACGGCAAACATCAGATAACATATAATGGTATTGGTAACATACAGGCCCGTATTTCTCAGGTTGAGATTCAAAAGTATTCTTGCAATCATAGGGAATGCCGCCGCAACATGGATCCCTGCAACAATAACAGGCAGGAAAAACACTGTCTGCACTTGTGAGTTGATGGTGGATTTTACTTCTTTTCGGCTCATTCCGACTTTTTGCATAATGGCAAAGCGTTCTTTATCATCGTATCCTTCCGAAATCTGTTTATAGTAGATAATCAGTACCATTGCCACAGTGAACAATATGCCAAAGAACATTCCAATAAAAAAGAACCCGCCATACATTCCTGTCTGGTTTGCCTTCGCGTCCGCTTTGGACTCTACAGTTCCCTGATATTCCTGTTTTGCAAAGGAATCCATTAAAATATTATAGAAGTTCTCTTGCCCCATTTCACCCATATCTGTGTCAAATCCGTAAAAAGAGCAGATATTTGCTGCCATATCCCCCAATGCTTCCCTCTGGCATTCATACAGCGAATATATTTCTTCTATTTTTGGCACCACAACCAAATAGCTGTTAGCTTCATTTTCAGCTATCATCCTATTTCCCAATGCCTGGACGAGGGTTTCTTTTACTGTGTAATTTTTTCCAAAGATACGGAGGGGGCCATTGCCAAAATTTTTGCGGTTAGAGTAAACTAAAATTTCACCGTCAGTTAGGGTTTTATCTGTATGCATGGTAATATTATAATCATCCAATGAAACAAAAATGAAGCTGGCCCCGCCGCTTTCCCCTGTAACCGTGCCTGCCGGGACGGGTGTAAAGCGGCCTTGTCCATATACTGCCGAAACCATAAGATAACTATAGTAAGTTTCTTCTGTTACATTCAGGTTTTCCATCCGCTGTAACTGGCGGATATAGTCATAGGCTTCTTTGCGGCGCTCTGGGGCTGTTTCATCAATATAAATATCAAAATCGTTTGGATATTGTGTTTTTATGATATTGTCCATGCCAATCACAAGAGAACTTGTTGTTGATACCATAACAAGCACCATTGTTGACATAATACAGATATTGGCAAGGCCCACAGCGTTTTGCCTCATGCGGTAGAGCATATTGGAAATATTGATAAAATGCTTTGGTTTATAATAATAGTTTTTCTGTCTTTGCAGCGTTTTTAGAAGTACGGTACTGGTGGCTGTAAAAAGCATATATGTGCCAGTAATAACGAAAACAACTGCACAGAATAAGTAGGGGGCAATTTTTGAGATTGGCTTCTCGGCTGTCAGGGATATTAGATAGCCTGCCCCCACCAATAAAATGCCCAATATGGCCGCCAGATAGTTGGCCTTAGGGGCTTTTTCGCCAAGGCTGCCGCCGCGGAGCAGTTCAGCGGGGTTTGCCATGCGTATCTGATTTACAGAACATAAGTAAATCAACAGGAAAATTACTGCGAACAAAATAATAGTGGTTTTGAGCGCTTGTGCTGAAATAAAAAATCCAAGTGAAATTTTCCCACTGACGATTTTAGCAATCAGCAGGAACATCGCTTTATCCAAAGCCAAACCAAAAACAATGCCGCCTAAAATACTTATAAGGGATACATAGAGCGTTTCCCATGCAAGTGTTTTTGCCAGATGCCGCTTTTCCATACCGAGGATATTAAAGACCCCAAACTCCTTTTTGCGGCGTTTTATTAAAAAGCTGTAGGCGTAAAACAAAAAAAGGAAAGCAAACAATGCTGTAACAATACTTCCCAGATACATGATGTAGCTAAGCGTATCTGCCCCAATCATGGTTTTCAGCCCGGGGTTTAAGGAAAGAGATTTTACAATATAAAACATGGTTACGGTAAAAGTACAAATCAATATATATGGAATATATGATTTCGCGTTTTTCTTAACATTGCCTGCTGCCAGCTTGATAAAAAAGATTTTATTCATCCCGGCCACCCATTGGCAGGCTTTTTACCTCTAAGACGGTCATATGCGTTACCTCCTTTCTTGGTTGTGGCTATATTATAGCAAAACGGCTGACATATGCCACATCTAATCCTGTGACATTTCAGCCGTTTGGTGTGACAATTTTGTAAGATTCCTTAATTGGCAATGCTTTCGTCCGTGTGCAGGTCTATGGATATGGTGGTGCCTGTGTTTGGGGCGGACTCTGCGCTGATTTTGTGGGACAGGCGCTCTGCGGCCTGCTTACATAAATATAGCCCAAGCCCGGTTGATTTTTTGTCGGCACGGCCGTTGTACCCGGTAAAGCCTTTTTCAAAAATTCTTGGTACATCCTCGGGGGCAATTCCGATTCCCGTATCTTTAATTTTTAATACTTTATCCGGCGTTACGGAGATGGTAACAGAGCCTTGCCTGGTATATTTAATGCTGTTTGAAAGGACTTGCTCAATAATAAATAAAAGCCATTTTTCATCCGTTAATACCTGGATAGAAACAGGCGGGTAATACAATCTGATTTTGCGGTGTATGAACTGTGGGGCATATTTATGTATTGCCTGCTTAATGATCAAATCCAAATCATAGTTTTTAATAACATAATCTGATGATTCGCTGTTAAGCCGCAGATAAGTCAGGGCCATCCCAACATATTGTTCGATCCGGAACAGTTCAGCCAGAAGTTCTTTATGTTCTAAGGTATCTTCGCTTTCCAAAGCCATTTTCATTACAGAAATAGGCGTCTTTATCTGATGGACCCATGTGGTATAATAATCTACACTTTCTGCCTGTCTGGCCTGCCAGATGTTTAGCCTTGTATCAAGTATCCTTTTGGTTTCAAAAAGCATATCCTGCAAGTCCTGTTCCGCAAGGGTCCTGGCTGCTGGAAGTTCCTCTATCTGCAATGGGATATTGGGTAAAATTCTTCTGCATTCCCTATGGTTTTTGGCGAAAAAGAAGAAATCTACAGGCAGCGCCACCAAACTGGCAAACACACACAGCCCTGCGGCATACCAAACTGCTTCTGTTTCTAAATCATACAAAGAAAATATAAAGGCAAAAATAAGGGCAAAGCAGATGAATATGGAATATGCCATCCGATGCTGTTTTAGATAAGCCGCTAGTATGTTATACCATCTTTCTTTTTTCATAGGCCAGCCCTTCTTTCCTTTATTCAATAATGTAGCCAATCCCTACTTTGGTTGTAATGAAATTGGCCAATCCTGCATGTTCAAGTTTTTTCCTGAGCCGGTTAACGTTCACGGTCAGGGTATTTTCTTCTACATAGGCATCCATTTGCCATAGCTTTGCCATCAGGGTATCACGGCTGACAACCTTGCCTTTGTTTTCAAGAAGCGTCTGTAAAATGCGGAAATCATTTTTGGTAAGTTCCACCCGTTCTTTGTTGTAAATAAGCGACGTGTCATTTAGGTTCAGCACTGCCCCTCTATGTTCCAGCACAGGGATTTTGTTTCCCATATCATATGTGCGGCGTAAAACAGCCTGTATCTTTGATGTCATAACCCCCAAATCAACTGGTTTAGGGATGAAATCATCTCCCCCCATATTCATTGCCATGATAATATTCATATTATCCGAGGCAGAGGAAATAAAGATAATAGGGACATGGGAGATGTTCCTTATTTCCTGGCACCAATGATAGCCGTTAAAAAATGGCAGCATAATATCCAAAAGCACTAGATGGGGATCATATGCTACAAATGTGGGGATAATATTTTGGAAGTCGCTGATACAAAGGGCTTCATTTTTCCATGATTCAAGTTGTTTTTTCATAATATGCGACAGGGAAAAGTCATCTTCAATAATTAAAATCCTGTACATTTTGTTTCTCCTCGTTCCAAAGTGTATAGTATCTATTATAGCTGTTTTAACGGGCGAATCAAGTATGCCAGTGGGGGATGTGCCAAATACCCCCATAAGTTGGCGGATCCCGGGACTGGGGTTTGGAATTATATGGAAACAGGCTTTACATGGTATACCCATATTGGTATAATACAGGTATATCAGGCGCAGAATAGGAGAAAATTTATGATTATTAAGAATGCAAGCGTTTACACGGAAGAAGGGCGGTTCCTGCCTAAGGATATTTATATTGAGGGCGGGAAGTTTGTGGGCAGTAAGGAGAAGGTAACGGACAGCACTGAAATCGACGGCACAGGCTGCTATGCCATACCGGGACTTACGGATATCCATTTCCATGGCTGTGTAGGGCATGATTTTTGTGACGGCACCCGGGAGGCCATTGACGCTATGGCGGCATATGAGGCTTCCGTGGGGGTAACCAGTATTGTACCGGCTACTATGACCCTGGGGGAGGATACCCTGCTTGCAGTATGCAAGGCGGCAAAGTCATACCAGGAGGAAGGTCCTAAGGAGAAAAGGGCAAGGCTCTGCGGCATCAATATGGAGGGGCCTTTTGTAGCCCACTGCAAGAAGGGGGCGCAAAACGGCGCCTATATCTGCAAGCCGGACATTGCCATGTTTGACAGGCTGAACGGGGCTTCCGGGAATATGGTAAAGCTGATTGCCATTGCGCCGGAGGAAGAGGGCGCTATGGAGTTTATAGAGAAGAAGCATGGGGAAGTGGTGATCTCCCTTGCCCACACGGCGGCTGATTTTGATACCGCAGCGGAGGCTTTTGGGAAGGGGGCCAGCCATGTGACCCATCTGTATAACGCCATGAATCCCTATACCCACAGGGCTCCCGGCCTGGTAGGCGCTGCTGTTGACAGCCCATGGGCGGAAGCGGAGCTGATCTGCGATGGGGTGCACATCCACCCGGCTGCGGTGCGCACTACCCTGAAAATGTTCGGGGATGGCCGTGTAATCTTTATCAGCGACAGTATGATGGCTACCGGGCTGGAGGACGGGGACTACAGCCTGGGGGGACAGGCAGTGAAGGTGGTGGGCAATCTTGCCACTCTTGCGGACGGCACGATCGCAGGCTCTGCCACTAACCTGATGGACTGTATGAGGACAGCAGTGCTGAAGATGGGGGTTCCCTTAGAGACAGCGGTGAAATGTGCGGCGGTGAATTCCGCCAAAAGTGTTGGCATTTACCATGAATTCGGCAGCATTACCCCGGGGAAATGCGCAAATGTGGTCCTGCTGCAAAAGGACGGCCTTTCCGTCAAACAGGTAGTTTTGGAAGGAAAGCCGCTGTAAATAATAAGGCAGGCAGCAAAGGAACTGTTTTCGGTGCAATTATATTCGGTTATACCAAGGAGGAATAGGCGTTTTGCCCTGTTCCTCTTCTTTTGTGATTTACTTTAGGGAAATTTTAGTGTATATTTATTAAAGTGAGCAGAAGAAAACATTTCAGTGGGGAGCTGCCATGACATGTAAAGAAGCGGAGAAAATGATTCCATTATTTCTGGAGGACGACCTGGATACGGACGATTTGAAGGAGGTTTTGGACCATATTGACCATTGTGAAGAATGTAAAGAAGAGCTGAGCATCCAGTTTCTGGTGACAGAGGGGCTTTCCAGGCTGGAGACAGGCAATGTATTCGACCTGAAAAATGAACTGAGGCACCGGAGGCAGGAGGCAGGGCGTGCCTTAAAGAGAAGAGAGGGGATGCAGTGGCTTTTGTATGCCATGGAGGGGCTTGGGGCGGTAGCCGCCATAGTCCTGCTAACCCTTTTGTGGATTCTGTTTTAGGGCGTCTGCGGGAAAGAAGGGTGTAAGCTTGAAAGTTCCTTCCAAACACAAAATTGGTGCCCTGCGGCAGGCAGGGCTTGCGGCAGGCAGGGGGGTATTAAAATGGAAAAACTTGTCTTGATAGACGGTCACAGCATATTGAACAGGGCATTTTATGGAGTGCCGGACCTTAGCAACAGTGAAGGCCTCCACACCAACGCCATTTATGGCTTTTTGAATATTTTGTTTAAAATTCTGGAAGAGGAAACGCCGGACTACCTGACAGTGGCCTTTGACGTACATGCCCCTACTTTCCGCCATGAAATTTATAAGGAATACAAAGGTACCAGAAAGCCCATGCCGGAGGAACTGCGGGAGCAGGTCCCGGTGCTGAAAGAGGTGTTGGGCGCTATGGGCATTAAAATGATGGAGCAGGCGGGGCTGGAAGCGGACGATATTTTAGGCACCCTGGCTAGGCGTGCAGAGCAGGAAGGGCTGGCGGTTTCGCTGGTATCCGGCGACCGGGATCTTTTACAGATTGCTACCGGGCAGATAAAGGTCCGCATCCCGAAAACCAAAGGGGGAAGGACGGAGATTGAGGATTACTATGCCGCTGATGTGGAGGAAAAATATCAGGTAACCCCGTTGCAGTTTATTGATTTAAAAGCCCTCATGGGGGATACTGCCGATAACATCCCCGGTGTTCCCAAGGTGGGGGAGAAGACGGCCACAGAGCTGATGCGCCAGTTTGGCTCCCTGGATAACCTGTATGCTAATGTGGGGGATGTGGCAAAGAAGTCTGTACGGGAATCCCTGATGGAACATGAAAACCTGGCAAGGCTCTCCCAGGTTCTTGCCACGATCAATATAGACAGCCCTGTGGAATATTCCCTCCAGGAGGCCAGGGTACATGATTTTTACACCCAGGAAGCTTATGTGCTGTTTAAGAAGCTGGAATTTAAAAACCTGTTATCCCGGTTTGAAAAGGGGGTTTCCAATGAGAAAGTTACCTCCCGCTTCCAGTTACTGGAAGAACTGGGCCAGGCGGAGGCTTTTTTTGAGAAGGCCAGGCAGGGAAAGGGGGAAGTGGGGCTGGCGGTACTGCAAGAGCCCGGGGAAAGAGGGGAGGTTCTTGGTATTTCCCTTGCCCTGCCCTCCGGGGAGTGCGCCTTTATCTGCCGGAAGGGGCTGATAACAGAGGGCTATTTGAAGGATAAAACAGCGGCCCTGGCCCTGGAAGGGAAAATTTCCTGCGGGAACATCAAGGGCGCTTATGGCTTCCTTCCCCAGGAAGGGACGGAGAAGTATTTTGACGTAATCCTTGCCTCCTATTTGTTAAACCCTCTGAAAAACGATTATACTATGGCGGATGTGGCCAATGAGCATCTTGGCCTTATGATACCCGAGCGCACCCAGCGGTTTGGGAAAACCTCCCTTGAAGGGGCGCTTTTGGAAAAGCCGGGGGAGTTCAGGGATTATGCCTGTTTCCTTGCCTATGTGGCTATGGCGGCGGCCGCTCCTTTGCGGGAGAAGCTTAAGGATGCCGGAATGTGGGAGCTGATGAAGGAGATAGAGATGCCCCTTACCCTTGTGCTTTATGACATGGAAAAGGAAGGTATCCTGGTGAAACCACAGGAGCTGAAGGCTTACGGCCAGGCGCTTACAGGAAGGCTTGGGGAACTGGAACAGAAGATTTACCAGGAGGCAGGCCAGGAGTTCAATATCAATTCCCCTAAGCAGCTTGGGGAAATCCTTTTTGAAAAAATGGCGCTCCCCGGGGGGAAAAAGACAAAGACAGGCTATTCCACAGCGGCGGATGTGCTGGAGAAGCTGGCGGCAGACCATGCCATTGCGGCGGATGTGCTGGAATACCGGGGGCTTGCCAAGTTAAAATCCACCTATGCGGAGGGGCTGTCTGCCTTTATCGGGGAGGACCAGCGGATCCACTCTACCTTTAACCAGACCATAACAGCTACCGGGCGTATCAGCTCCACGGACCCTAACCTGCAGAATATCCCCATGCGGATGGAACTGGGGAGAAAGATCCGGAAAGTGTTTGTACCCAGGGAAGGGTATCTTTTTACAGATGCGGACTATTCCCAGATTGAGCTGCGCATCCTTGCCCATATGTCCGAGGACCAGCAGTTGATCAATGCCTACCGGATGCATGCGGATATCCACAGGATTACCGCCTCCCAGGTGTTCCATATTCCTTTTGGCCAGGTGACGGATTTGCAGCGGCGCAACGCCAAGGCGGTGAACTTCGGCATTGTATACGGAATCAGCTCCTTTGGCTTAAGCCAGGACTTAAGTATCACCAAAAAGGAAGCCGCAGAATATATTGAAAAGTATTTTGCCACCTATCCGGGGGTAAAGGATTTCCTGGACCGGTCTGTAGCCCAGGCAAAGGAAAAAGGTTATGTGTCTACCTTATTTGGGAGGAGAAGGCCGGTGCCGGAGCTATCTTCCAGTAATTTTATGCAGCGTTCCTTTGGGGAGAGGGTGGCGATGAATTCCCCCATCCAGGGGACGGCGGCGGATGTGATCAAAATCGCCATGATCAGGGTCCACCAAAGGCTCCGGGATGAAAAACTCAAATCCAGGCTGATTTTGCAGGTACACGATGAGCTTTTGATTGAAACAGCAAAGGAAGAGGCAGCCCAGGTTAGGAAAATCCTGGAGGAGGAAATGAGCCGTGCGGCGGAGCTTTCTGTGCATCTGGAAATCGACCTCCACGAGGGGAACGACTGGTATGAAGCAAAGTAATGGCCAGGATAGGGGCAGCAGGTGAAAGGTATGAAGGTAATTGGTATTACAGGCGGCGTAGGGGCGGGAAAGTCTGCGCTGCTTGCCTATATTTCTGAAAAATATAATTGCAGGGTCATTTTAGCAGATGAGGTTGCCCACAGGGTAAAGGAGCCCGGGCAGCCGGCCTATGGGCGCCTGTCGGAACTGTTATCCACGGATATTTTAAAGGAGGACGGCTCCATTGACAACGGACGGATGGCGGCGAAAATTTTCGGCTCCAGGGAGCTTTTGGAAAAGGTGAATGAAATCATCCATCCGGCAGTGAAGGAGATTCTTCTGGAGGAAATCGCCCAGGCAAGGCAGAGGGGGACGCCGGATTTTCTCTTTATAGAGGCGGCGCTACTGATAGAATGCGGCTATGCAGGGCTTGTTGACGAGCTGTGGTATATTTACGCCAGGGAAGAGGTAAGGCGTGCCAGGCTGCAAAAGGGCAGGCATTATACGGAGGAAAAAATTAACGCTATTATGGACTCCCAGCTCCCGGAGGAGGAATTCCGGAAACATTGCCAGGTGGCCATTGATAACAGCGGCAGCCTGAAAGAGGCTTTTTTGCAAATAGATGAAAAATTGGGGGAATATCTGTGATGGAAGGAAAAAGGTACGGGGGGCCGCTGGTATTCGGGCTTGATATCGGGACCAGGAGCATTGTAGGCACCGTAGGCTATAAAAGCGGAAATCAGTTTATCGTAGCAGCCCAGCGGGTGAAGGAGCATGAGACCAGGGCTATGCTTGACGGACAGATACACGATATTCATAAAGTGGGGGATACCATAGCCAATGTGAAAGCACAATTGGAAGCGGCCACAGGCCGGCGGTTCCGGGAGGTATGCATTGCTGCTGCCGGGCGGGTACTGCGGACCGTTACCACCCATGTGGAGTATCCCTTTACAGGAGACGGGGAAATCAGCCAGGAGGATATCTACAGCCTGGTTTCCGCAGGGGTGGAGAAGGCGTACCGGGAATTTCTGGAGAAGAAAGAGGAAACGGAAGAAGTAGAAATCCATTTTTACTGTGTAGGCCATTCGGTAGTCCGGTATTATCTGAACGGATATCCTATGGGAAACCTGGAGGGGCATAAGGCCAGGACGATTGGCGTGGATTTGATCGCAACTTTTCTGCCGGACGATGTAGTGGACGGCCTGTACAAATCCGTGGAACTGGCGGGGCTGTCGGTGAGCAGCCTTACATTAGAGCCGATTGCCGCTATCCAGCTTGCCATACCGGAGCGGTTCCGTATGCTGAATATTGCCCTCCTTGACGTGGGGGCGGGAACCACGGATATTTCCATTACCAACGATGGATGCATTTTGGCCTACGGCATGATCCCTGTTGCAGGGGATGTGCTTACGGAAGCCATTGCAAGGCACTGCCTGGTGGATTTTGCCACTGCGGAGAAGATCAAGCAGGACGCAGGGGTGATGGAAACGGTTTCTTTTACGGATATCCTGCTTCTGCCCCAAACCATCAGCAGCCAGGAAATCCGGCAGGCCACTGCCCACCTGATAGAGGATATGGCATCCCAGGCGGCGGAGAAAATCAGGGAGCTGAACGGAGGCCGGCCTGTGAGTGCTGTATTTGTAGTCGGCGGCGGGGGGAAGATGCCGGGCTATACGGAGGCGGTTGCGGAAAAGCTTGGCATTGCAAAGGAGCGTGTGGCCCTAAGGGGAGAAGAGGTGATGCAGCAGATTGTCTTTGAGGAGGATATCAAAAAGGACAGCCTGCTGGTGACGCCTGTTGGAATCTGCCTGAATTTTTATGAGCAGAGCAACAACTTTATTTTTGTAAACTTTAACGACAGCAGGGTTAAAATTTACGATAACAGCAGGCTGACAGTGGCGGATGCCGCCATGCAGGTGCAGTTTCCCAACGACGGGCTGTTCCCTAAGCGGGGGAAGGAACTGAACTTTACCATCAATGGGACCCACCGTATGGCAAGAGGGCAGATTGGGGAAGCGGCGGTGATCACCATCAACGGGCAGCCTGCGGATATTTATTCTTCCATCCACGCCAACGATATTATCAGGGTGATAGAATCCACCGCAGGGGAAAGGGCGCACCTGAACATCGGGGATTTGCCGGAATCTTCGGAGAGCCTTACAGTATATGTAAATGATAAGAAGGTGGAGGTACCAAGGTTTGCCAGTGTGAACGGTGTGCTGAAATCCAATTATTATGAAATCCAGGAGGGGGACCGGATAGAAATACTGAATTATTATACGGTGGGCCAGATTGCCGAGTTTATGGATATTATGCCGGATCCCCGGTTTAATGTCTATGTGAACAATAAGCTGGCGGGGAAGGATACGCCTGTGTACGAGAATTTTTCCGTGCTCTGGACCCTGGAAACCATTCCCTCCCCCCTGCAGGAGCTGGAAAAGGCGCGGGATGCCCGGAGCCTGGCCCAGGAGGTGGAGGAAGCTCCTTATGGGGATCTGGCAGAGGAGGAGGAACCCGGGCAGCAGGAGGAAAGCCTGGAGGATGAGAAGGAAGCCGGGGACAAGGCACCTGCCAGGGAGCCTGTGGAGGTACAGCTATTTGTAAACAAAAGCCCGGTGGTCTTAAGGGGCAAGCCGTCCTATGTGTATGTGGATGTGTTTGACGTCATAGATTTTGATTTGTCAAGGCCCCAGGGAAGGGATATCGTCACCAACTTAAACGGCAGGCGCGCCCAGTACATGGAGCCTATTGGCAATGGGGATATGATAGAGATTTACTGGGAAAAGATTTAAGAGGTGCGGGATGAGAATTTGCAGTATTGCCAGCGGCAGCAGCGGAAATTGTATTTATGTAGGCTCGGACGCCACCCATCTTCTGGTGGATGTGGGGATCAGCGGAAAGAAGACGGAAGCGGGGCTTAAGGAACTGGATCTTTCTATGAGGGACATTGACGGGATTTTCATTACCCATGAGCACGCGGACCATATTGCAGGCCTGGGGGTGCTTGCCAGGAAGTATGGGGTCAGTGTCTATGCCACGAAGGGAACCATTGAGGCAATCCAAAATACTTCTTCCCTGGGGGAAATACCCGGGGAGCTGTTTTGCCCGGTGAGGGCGGATGAAAAGATCGTGATCAAAGATCTGGTGTGCAACCCCATGAAAATATCCCACGATGCGGCGGAACCGGTGGCTTACCGGATTTCCCATGGAAAAAAGAAGGTGGGGATCATTACGGACCTGGGGAATTACAATGATTATACGGTGGAATCCCTGCGGGGGATGGACGCCCTTTTGCTGGAAGCCAACCATGACGTAAAAATGCTCCAGGTAGGGCCTTACCCCTATTATCTAAAACAGCGCATCCTGGGGGACCAGGGGCACCTTTCCAACGAAAGGGCGGGGCAGCTTTTGTGCGACCTGATGCACGATGGGCTCCAGGCAGTGGTGCTGGGGCACCTTTCCAAGGACAATAACCTGCCGGAGCTTGCCTATGAGGCTGTGCGGGTGGAAGTGACCATGGGGCAGATGGGCAGGGAGGAAGGGAAGGAAGGAAAAGCCATTGATTTCCCTATGTATGTGGCGCCCAGAAGCAAAACTTCCCCAGTGATACATATTGCGTAAAGGACAACTGGAATTAAGAAAAATATTTGAGAAGAGGTTAGAGATGGAAAAAACGATTATCACAGTAGTAGGAAAGGATACAGTAGGGATTATTGCCAGGGTATGTACTTACCTTGCGGAAAATCATATAAATATTCTGGATATTTCCCAGACCATTGTGCAGGGATTTTTTAATATGATGATGATTGTGGATACCAACGGCATGGAAAAGAATTTTGGCCAGATGGCCCAGGAGCTCCATGCCTTAGGTGACAGCATCGGGGTGGATATTAAATGCCAGAAGGAAGAAATTTTTGACAAGATGCACAGGATTTAGTTCTGTTGGGAGGAAAGGCTGGATTTATGATAAACTTATTTGAAGTGGTGGAAACCAATGATATGATCACCAAGGAAAATCTGGATGTGCGTACCATCACCCTTGGGGTAAGCCTGCTGGATTGCCTGGACCCGGATCTGGAGAGGCTGAATGAGAAAATTTACAATAAAATTTATACAGCCGCAAAGGACCTGGTTAAGACCGGAGAGGAAATTTCCATGGACTTCGGCATTCCTATTGTGAATAAAAGGATTTCTGTGACACCCATTGCGCTGGTTGGGGGAGCTGCCTGCAAAACCGTGGAGGATTTTGCCCTGATAGCCAGGACCCTTGACCGGGTGGCAAAGGATGTGGGGGTTAACTTTATCGGCGGCTATTCGGCCCTGGTTTCCAAGGGAATGGCTAAAGCCGATGAACTTTTGATCCGTTCTATCCCCCTGGCCCTTTCCACCACAGAGCGGGTGTGCAGTTCTGTAAACCTTGGCTCCACCAAAACGGGTATCAATATGGATGCGGTCCGGCTGATGGGGGAAATTGTTAAGGAGACGGCGGAAAAAAGTAAAGACCAGGATTCCCTGGGCTGCGCCAAGCTGGTGGTATTTTGCAATGCGCCGGACGACAATCCTTTTATGGCAGGAGCGTTCCATGGGGTAACGGAGGCGGATAAGGTTATCAACGTGGGGGTCAGCGGGCCTGGCGTGGTGAAAAATGCAGTCAGCAAGGTACGGGGAGAAAATTTTGAGGTACTGTGTGAAACCATCAAGAAAATGGCCTTCAAGGTGACCCGGGTAGGGCAGCTAGTGGCGAAGGAGGCTTCCGCAAGGCTTGGCGCACCTTTTGGCATTGTGGACCTTTCCCTTGCCCCGACCCCGGCAATCGGGGACAGCGTGGCGGATATCCTGTGTGAAATGGGGCTGGAATTTGCAGGGGCGCCTGGGACCACTGCGGCGCTGGCGCTTTTAAACGACCAGGTGAAAAAGGGCGGCGTCATGGCTTCCTCCTATGTGGGCGGCCTCAGCGGGGCTTTTATTCCGGTAAGCGAAGACCAGGGGATGATTGACGCAGTGGAAGCGGGTGCACTGACCCTGGAAAAGCTGGAGGCTATGACCTGTGTGTGCAGTGTGGGGCTGGATATGATTGCCATACCGGGGGATACCAAAGCATCATCTATTTCCGGCATCATTGCGGATGAAATGGCAATCGGCATGGTGAACCAGAAGACCACGGCGGTGCGCATTATTCCGGTAATTGGAAAAGGGGTGGGGGAAAAGGTAGAATTTGGCGGGCTTTTAGGTTATGCCCCCATTATGCCGGTAAACCCTTTTTCCTGTGACGCTTTTGTGGCAAGGGGTGGCAGGATTCCTGCGCCGATCCATAGCTTTAAGAACTGAAAAGCCAGATTTTTAGGAAAAAATTAAGATTATTCACATTGTTTCCCCCTGTATTGTATGCTATAGTTTGTATGGTAAGTGCAAAACAGACTGTAAAATATGAGGTAAGTTATGAAAAAAAGTAAAAAATTAATACTGGCAGGCCTGGTCCTTTCTGCATTGCTGGCAGGCCTTTCCGGATGTAAGGGGAAGGAGCCGCAGAAGGAAGAAGGGGAAACAAAAGAATTTGTCTATGTACCGGAATATGTGGATATAGACATTGAATGTGATTACATATATGCCATGGCGGCGGTGGGCGACGAGCTGTACATGAATGCGGTGGCATGGGATGACGAAGAAGATGAGCGGCACGAATTTCTGTACAAATACAATATGCTGGAAAGCAAAGGGGAACAACTGCCAATTGCCCTGGAGGGGGACTATAATGTTGCCGGGATGGCAATGGGATCAGACGGGAACCTCCTTATGGCTGTCAGCCGTTATGAGTATGACACGGATGAAAACGGTGAAATCACAGACAGCCGTTCCACGCTGGAACTGATTACCGTATCTCCCAGTGACGGTTCCGTGAAAAATACCATGGATCTTACAGAGGTCATGGGAGGCGGGGAAAACGCCTACATACAACAGTTTACAGTGGACGGCCAGGGGAATATCTATCTTAGCGACGGCAACAGCGGCATCCATGTGCTGGATAAGGATTTAAAGAAAATCTGCGATATCACTACAGATAACTGGATCAACAGCATGTTAGCCTCCAATGAAGGGGATGTGTACATTTCCAGTTATGGGGAAACCGGGATGGAATTGAAAATGGTGGACCTGGCAGGGAAAAAATTAGGAGAAGCGGTCCAGGGAGTTGGAGGCGGGTTTGGGAACAGGGAATTTTTCCCCAGCGTAAGCCAGAGCTTTTTGGTACGCAATTCTGAACAGATTTCCTATTATGACCTGGAGGCACAGGCTACGCAGGATCTGTATAAATGGCTGGATGTGGATATTAACAGCGAGAATGTCAATTATATGGGAGAGCTTTCTGATGGGAGGATCTGGGCGGTTACCAGGGATTATGAAGCTTCGGCAAGCACTTCTGGCGGGCCTGAGTATGAGCTTGTGCTCCTTAGCAGGAAAGATGCCGCAGAAGTGGCGGAGAAGCAGGAAATTCTCTATGGTACCATGTGGCTGGACAGCAATGTGAAGAGAAATATCATTAACTTTAACAAATCCAACAGCCAGTACCGCATTACAGTAAAAGAATATGTAACAGAAGATTTCCAAAGCGGGATAACCCAGTTTAATGCGGACCTGACTACAGGAGACTGCCCTGACATTATCGAACTGTCTTCCCTGGATTTTAGCCAGTATGCAAGCAAGGGCATTTTAGAGGATTTATATCCTTATATGGAAAAAAGCGGCATTAATAAAGATGATTACCTGGAAAATATTTTAAAGGCATATGAATGGGACGGGAAGCTATGCGGCCTGATTCCCCGGTTTTACATCAGTACCTCTATGGCCAAAGTCTCCCAGGTTGGGGACGTGACAGGCTGGACCTTGGAGGAGATGCTGGACTTTGCAGAAACCAAGGAACCGGAGCAGTTATTCCAGGGGTCAACGAGGGACGGCATATTTTATTACTGTATCTATAATAATATAGATGAATTTATTAACTGGGAAACAGGCGAATGTATGTTTACCGGGGAAGGCTTTATCCGTACCTTAGAATTTGCGGCGAAATTCCCGGAGGAATACAATTATAACGAGGAGGAAGAGCGGGAAGGAATTGCCTCCCAGATTCGCAATGACAAGATTCTCCTGATGCAGAACAGCATCTCTTCCGTCCAGGAGTACCAGATGATGAACGGGATGTTTGGGGAAAAGATTGCATTTCTGGGCTATCCCAACAGTGAGAGAAAGGGGAACCTGATCCAGCCCACCGGCGGCTGCATGGGCCTGTCCTCTAAATCTGACAAAAAGGACGGGGCATGGGAGTTTATGAAAACCATGATTTCCAAGGAGTACCAGGATAGCTTTTCAGATGAACGGGGCGGCGGCTGGGGATTCCCGGTCCGGAAGGATGCCCTTGAGAAACAGTTTGAAAAGGATATGGCCCCGGAGTATTATGAGGATGAAAACGGAGAGAAGGTAGAACAGCCCAAGACCACTTGGGGGTGGGACGATTTTGAAATGGAAATCATGGCGGCCACCCAGGAAGAAGTTGACGGGGTAAAAGCGCTTATTGTCTCTGCCGAAAAGCTTCCGGGCAATTCCAACGACGAACAGCTCACCAACATTATTACGGAAGAATCGGCACCCTTCTTTAAGGGACAGAAAACAGCAAAGGACACTGCTGCGGTCATCCAGAACAGAATCCAAATATATGTAAATGAGAACAGATAATCCGTCTGCGGAAAAAGCGCCGGATAGGCAGGCGCGGTACTGGAATAGAGAGGGAGAAAATGCATTTTTCCATTAAAGGGAAGAAAGAGGAAGGCTTAAAATTAAAACCTTTAAAGAAGGGGAAAAAATCTGGCAGTAGCAGCCAAAGGACACGCAAGGGGAAACTGATTTCCGCAGGATATCTGTTTCCCAGCGCCTTTGGCGTACTGCTGTTTTTCGTACTTCCTTTTATGATTGTTATTTATTATTCGATGATAGATAACCCTATCAGCCATGAATTTGTATTTTTTGACAATTTTGTATCGGTATTCAACAATTCCGCATTTCAGCAGGCGGCAAAAAACACAATGGCCTTTTCTGCGGTGGCGGTTCCCCTTGCGGTGGTGCTATCTCTTTTGCTGGCCATGATGCTGGAAAGCAATATTCCCTTTAAAAGCCAGTTCCGGACATTTTTTTTAAGTCCTATGATGGTACCTATTGCTTCGGTGGTTTTAATCTGGCAGGTGCTTTTCCACTATAATGGGATGATGAACGAGGTTATGGGGCTGTTCCAGCAGGACAAGGTGGACTGGCTGAACTCCTCCTATGCCCAGGTGGTGATCGTGGTTCTTTTTTTGTGGAAGAACCTGGGGTATAACATGATTTTGTTTATGGCGGCCTTAAGCAGTATCCCTAAGGATATTCTGGAGGTTGCAGTGCTGGAAAGCGCAACGCCTGCCCAGACTTTCTTCCATATTAAATTAAGATATATGTCTTCCACGATTTTGTTTGTGACGATTATGTCCCTGATAAATTCTTTTAAGGTATTCAGGGAAATCTATCTTTTAAAGGGGGATTATCCCTATGATACAATGTACATGCTCCAGCATTTTATGAATAATACCTTCAGCAGGCTGGATTATCAGAAAATGTCGGCGGCGGCAATTATGATGGCAATTGTGATGGTGGCCATTATAGGAATTTTGTTCCTGACCGAGAACTATTTCGGAAAGGATGTGGAAGGATGATAATACCTTTAAGCAAAAAAAGGGCGGATGCCAGTGCGGAGCTTGAAAAATGGAATAAGCACGTAAAGAAAAAGAAGAAGATCAAAAATGCCAGAAATATGGTAAACATTTGTTTGGCCACCATGTTTGCAGCGTGTTTCGCGGTCCTGTTCCTTTTACCCATTGTGCTTACAGTTACCAATTCTTTTATGTCGGCATCAGAAATTTCCGCGAATTATGGGCAGGTGTTTGCCACTTCGGATACAGGGGGAAAGGTTTACATTTCGGAAAAGGTGAACCTGAAGTTTATCCCTGATATGGTATCCTTCAGCCAGTATATTACCGTACTGCTGAAAAGCCCGGAATATCTGTTTAAATTCTGGAATTCCGTGGTACTGGTAATCCCTATTGTGGCTTTCCAGCTGCTTGTGGCGGCAGGTGCGGCTTTTGGCTTTACCAGATACCGGGGCAGGATAAAAGAAATAATATTTTTTGTCTACATTATATTAATGCTGATGCCTTACCAGGTTACCCTGGTTCCCAATTATCTGGTTTCCCAGTGGCTTAAAATTTACGATACCAATTGGGCTATCTGGCTTCCGGGGATTTTTTCTCCCTTTGCGGTATATTTGCTGACAAAGTATATGCGCAGGATCCCCCTTTCCGTTATGGAGGCGGCGCAGATTGACGGGGCAGGGGAGTGGCAGATTTTCCGGCGGATCTGCCTGCCGCTGTGCAAGGGCGCTATGTGCTCCATTGCCATTTTGATATTTATTGATTACTGGAATATGGTGGAACAGCCGCTGATTTTGCTGGCCGATCAGGAAAAGCATCCCTTGTCCGTATTCCTTTCCAAGATTAATGCAGGGGAAATTGGGCTGGCGTTTGCGGTTGCTACGATTTATATGGTGCCGCCGATACTGGTATTTTTATATGGTGAGGATTATCTGGTAGAGGGGATCACTTACCAGGGCGGGATCAAAGGGTAAAGAACTGTCATGGATGATATGGGAGGAAAGGCAGGGAAAAGAGTATGAATGAAAATGAAGGAAGAAAAAAAAGAGAATGGGTGAAAAACGCAGCGATCATATTTCTCACGATTATGTTGCTGCTGACCTTTTTTTCGAATACCATTATGAATTATTCATTGCCTGAGGTGGCCACACAGTATGTGCAGAGCGGTTCCATCACTGCCAAGGTACGGGGGACGGGAAATGTGGAAGCTAACGACCCCTATAAGGTGATGGTGAAGGAAACCCGTGTGGTTTCAGCAGTGGCAGTGAAAAAGGGCGATGTAGTGGAAAAGGACCAGGTGCTTTATTATCTGGAGGATGAGGACAGCGACGAGCTGAAAAAAGCCCAGGATGAACTGGAAGAGCTGGAACTTGCTTATATGAAGGGATTGTTCGGCAGTACTGTTTCCCCGGAGATTATCAGCAAGGTTGCCAGCGGAAGGACGGATTCCTTCGCTTCCTACCAGGCAATGGTGACGGATATGCAAGGACGCCTGGACGCGGCCCAGGCACGGGTGAAGGAGTGCCAGGATACCTTGGATAACCTTACTTTGCAGAGCACAGTAAATACCAACAACGCCACCATCAATACCATCCCGGAGGAAGATGAAAAGCTTTTGGCATCCAATGAGCTTTCTAATGCCCAGAGCCAGGAAGCAATCGCCCAGGAAGCTTTTAACAGGATGAAGACGGAAAAGTCACTGGAAGTTGACCGGTGGATGAACGATATCAAACAGCAGATTACGGAAAAGGAAAATCAGATTAAGGATTTGGAACAGCTAATCGATGGTGCAGAGAGCATTACAGGGTCTGTATCTGGAACTAGCAAGGATACCTCCCAGGGGACAGAAGGGGAGGGCTCACCGGATGGGGATTCTGTAAACGGGCAGATTGTAAGTGCAGCAGGAGGCATTGATGTTTATATAGAGCGCAGGGAAGCGGCAAAAAAGATCCGTGATGAGAAGTTTTCGGATATTCTTACAGCAGCAAAAAGTGCAGGCTATAACGGGGAGGAGACAATCCATGCACTAAAGGCGTGGATTGATGAGGATGAAGGGCGGAGAAATGATTATAGTACCCTTGTGCGTGATTATGACGCTGCCCAGAGCCAGTACGAAGTAGCGGTTCGTCTTACAGAGGAAGCCTCCGCCCAATTGAACAACCATGACAGCAATGAATCGGAGCTTGAACGGCGAAAGAGTGAGCTTAAAAGCTTAAATGACCAGCTTGCCCAGGGGCAGGACGCTTATGCCGAAATACAGGCCATGGTTTATACCCAGGGAGAGAGCGTGAAGGATGCCCAGGCAAGGCTGCAGCAGGCGGACAAAAACTTATCAGACAAAAACAATGCCAATAAACAGGCATCCGTAGCCTACCAGAACCAGCTTGCCACAGCGGAAGCCGCCCTTAAAAATGCCCAGGCAGTTTATGAGCTGTTAAAGACAGAACAGACGGAACTCTCAGCAGATATCAACGCGGAGCTAGACCTTTCAAAGGCCACCAGGGATATTGCAGATAAAAGGGAAGAAATTGCAAAGCTGAAGGAAAAATCCATAGGTTCTGTGATCACCGCCCCGGTGGCAGGGACAGTGGCCTCCCTTGCCTATACCGCAGGGGAAACTACCAATCCGGAGGAAGCAGCAGCGGTTTTGCAGGCAGAGGGCAAGGGATATACCATGTCCATCTCTGTAACCAACGAGCAGGCGAAAAAGGTGCAGGTAGGGGATACGGCAGAGCTGCAGAACGCATGGTATTATGATGATGTACAGGCAATTTTAGCAGCTATCAAGCCTGACCCGGACAGCCCGGGGCAGAAAAAGCTGTTGGAATTTGATGTAACCGGGACCAGTATCCAGGAGGGGCAGTCCCTTAGTGTTTCCATTGGGCAGCGCAGCGCGGAGTATGAGCTTGTGGTTCCCAACAGTGCAGTCCGGGAGGACAATAACGGCAAGTTTATCCTGATTGTGGAGTCAAAGAGCAGCCCCTTACGTACCAGATATATTGCCTCACGGGTAGATGTGGAGGTATTGGCATCGGACGATAACAACACGGCGATCTCAGCAGGGCTATATGGCTATGAATATGTGATCACCACTTCCACCAAGCCGGTGGAAGCAGGCAAACAGGTGAGGCTGAACGAATCCTGATAAAATGCGCAGGAGATTCCGGAACAGAGAAAGGAGAGAAAACCTATGGGAATGAGAATCAGGCAATTTCTACGTGCACTATCACCGAAGCAAATAGTGTTTTCTCTTATTACCCTTTTGTCCCTTATGCTTTATGCCATCCTTACCCTTTGGTCGGGACATATGATAGGGGGGCTGGCTGACCAGCAGGCGGCGGCGCGCTGGGACCAGGAGGGGGGCAGTGCACAGGTAAGCTGCTTCCTGGCGGAGAATGCGTCCTTAGATGAATTTCAGATTATGAGCTTTGAGAAGCAGCTTGAGAAGAGCCTTCTGGAAGTGCTTCCTGCAGATGGGCAGGGCGGGGAGAATGGGAAAAGGCTGTTTATAGACGCTTACAGCTCCCTTGGGAGGATAACCGTAACCAGTGAAAAGGGAAAGCTTGAAGATGTGGCGGCAGTGGGGATTGGCGGTGACTTTTTTCAATTCCACCCAATGCAGTTAGTATCCGGTGGATATTTTTCAGGGAATGATTTAATGAAGGATTTTGTTGTGCTGGACGAGGAGGCGGCATGGCAGTTATTTGGGTCTAATGATGTGGCGGGCATGGGCGTGATGATTGGGGAGGTTCCCCATTATGTGTCCGGCGTGGTCAAAAGGCAGGACGGCAGGTTTGCGGAAAGCGCCGGCCTTGACAAAACCGTGGTTTTTGTATCCAATGAAAGCCTTGGGGCCTATGGGAAAAGCCAGGGAATCAGTATTTACGAGGTGACAGCCCCAAACCCGGTTAAGGGATTTGTCAGTAAATGCCTGAAGGAAAAGCTGGGGGTGGAGGAGAGCGATATGGTGGTGGTGGAAAATTCTTCACGGTATTCGCTGGAGGCCATGATTCCTGTTATCCTTGCTTACGGGGCTAGGTCCATGCAGAATACTGCCGTAAAATTCCCTTATTGGGAGAACATTGCCCGGGGATGGGAAGATGTCAGGGCGTTGGTATTGCTGCTGCAGATTTTCCTTTTGGCGGTGCCGGGCCTGATTGTTCTTGTATTTATCATAAAAAAATGGAAGAACAAAACTTTTACCTGGAAAGATGTGGGAAATTTTGTCTTAGATATGAAAGATAAAGCAGTGCAGAAAGTGCGCAGAGAGAAGGATAAATGGGAAGAGTTTTAGGAGGTTATATGAAAAGGGAAAAAATAATTGCGGCACTTTTTTTGCTTTCCGCCCTGTGCCTGTTTGGGTGTGGGAAGAAAAAGGACCAAGGGGGAACTAGCGGGGGCACTGCTTCAAAGGAGTATGTATACAAAGCCCAGGAGCTGGATACAGGCATGGGACAGGAGGGAAGCATTGTCCAGTTATTCCGGTCAGGCGAGGATATTTATGGCTATGGATATGACTGGAATGGGGAGAGCACCAAACTGCAATTCTGCAGATTAGACCAGGAAGGCGCCTTGCAGGAGAATTACCAGATAGACATGGGTGAGGACGTCAATATCAGCGGGCTTGGCATGGATGATGAAGGCAATATTTATTGTATTAAAAATATCTTCCGGGTAGCTTCCGGCGGGGATGATGCCGGGGAGGAAGACCCGGGGGAGGCAGAGGCTGAAGCTGCCGTGGAAGAGGCTGGTACCATAGACACGGAGGTGATTGATGGGATTGCGCGGGATGCTGGTGAAGGGGAAGAGTATGTGGATGAATACTATCTTGTGAAGATGAACCTTCAGGGAGAGGAAGCTTTCTCCATATTTCTTAACGAACTGCCTGAGATCCAGAAGCTGCAGGAAGAAACCGGTTACTTTTATGTGGGAAACATGATATTGGATAAGGGAAAGGCACTTTATCTGATTCTTTCGGGAAAGTTGGTGAGGTTTGACCTGGAAGGAAATTTTGTAGGGCAGATTCAGTCTGAGGAGGGGGAAGGGCAGTTTGAAAGCGCAGATTACATTAATCTCTCAGACGGAAGCTGGGTTGCGGTGATTTATGGGGAAAGCGGGATGTCGGTTGCGCCAGTAGACCTGGAGAAGGGGACCTTTGGGGAGAAGTATACCATTCCCGGCGTTTCCTATGAGTATTCTTTTTATCCCGGGGTTGGTTATGACCTGTACCTGGTAAACACTTACGGGCTTTACGGCTTTAACCTGGGGGATGAGGACAAAACCCAGATTATGGGTTATCTGGATTCGGATTTCGATTTTTATAATATTTTCCGGGTGGTAGGGCTAAACGACAAAGAATTCCTGGCAATGTATGACGATACGGCAGACGGGGGCAGGGTGCTGGCGAAGTTTACCAAGGTGCCTCCGGAAGAGGTGAAGGAAAAACAGTCCATTGTGCTGGCAATGGGGTATACCAACTGGAATGTGCGTGAAGCGGCAGTAAAGTTTAACAAGGCAAATGAAACTTACAGGATTTCCATTCAGGATTACAGTTCCCTTTACGGCTCCCAGGATGATTACAGGGCAGGGGTAAACCGGCTGAATACGGATATTGCTTCCGGCAAGATCCCGGATATCATCCTTCTGGATGAGTCCATGCCTGTTGACAGCTATATCAGCAAGGGCCTGTTTGAGGATTTAAAGCCCTATATAGAAAAAGACAGCCAACTGGATATAAATAATTTCATGCCCAACATAATAGAAGCTTTTTCCATAGATGGGAAGCTGTACACAATGGTCCCGGCTTTTTCTATACAGACGCTGGTAGCCAAAACCTCCCAGGTGGGCAAGGAGAGGGGATGGACGGTGCAGGAGGTGAGGGAATTGCTGGATTCAAAACCAGAGATGCAGTTCCTCACCAGGGTCACCAGGGACGACATGATGAACTGGTGTATCTCAATGTCCGGCAATCAGTTTATCGACTGGGAAAAGGGAAACTGCAGTTTTGATTCTGACATCTTTATCCAGATGCTGGAGTTTATCAAAACCTTTCCGGAAACAATGGATGATGGCGAAATGATAGGGAGGGAGGATGATTACTGGGAGAACTATGACAGCCTCTGGCGGGAAGATAAGGTGCTGGCATCCCTGATGAACCTGGGGGACTTTAGGGGCTACAGTTATATGGAGAAGGGAACCTTTGGGGAAGAGATAACCATGATCGGCTTTCCCTCTGCCAATGAGGACGGTTCGGTGATCAAAGCAGATTTACAGCTTGCCCTTTCTTCAAAATCCAAGTGCCAGGAAGGGGCATGGGAATTTCTCCGGACATTTCTTTTGGATGAGTACCAGGAAAACAACGTATATTCCTTCCCTTTAAGCATTAAACGGCTGGACCAGTTAGGGGAAGAGGCCCTGAAAAAGCCATATTACACAGATGAGAACAACGTGAAGGTGGAGTACGATGATACTTATTATGTGAATGGCATGGAAATCGTGATCCCGCCTTTTACCCGGCAGGAAGTGGATGCGCTTAAGGAAAAGATTTACAGCTTCACCCAGGTTTATAAGTTTGACGAAGCTTTGCTGAACATCATTAATGAGGAAGCCGCCCCCTATTTCGCAGGACAGAAAAGGGCGGAGGATGTTGCCGGGATTATCCAGAGCAGAGTGCAGATTTATGTCAATGAGAACCGCTAAGAAATCCATTGGGTCAAAATTTTACAGGAGGCGCACATGAGAAGCCATATTAGGCGGAAAAGCCTGTACTGGCTGCTGCTTCGGATAGTAATCCTGCCGATCCTGCTGCTGACGTTGGTGATAACCATATTCAGCGCAAATGGATTTGCAGACGCTATGAACGAAGAAGTTAAGCAGGAATTAAAGGATTTATGTAACGCCATTTTAATGTCATTTAACCATATGTATGAAGGAGATTACCACATAGAAGAGCAGGATGGGGTGGTACAGCTGTTTAAGGGAGAGCATCTGTTAAATGACGATTACAGTATCATTGATGAGATCAAAGACCAGATTAATGTGGACGTCACAGTGTTCTGTAGGGATGTGCGGGTTGCCACGACTATAAAGGACACCGGGAACCAGCGCGTAGTTTCAACATTGGCCAGGGACGATGTGAAGCAGAAGGTGCTGGAGGGAGGGCGCGCGGCCTATTATTCCAAAGTGAATATTGATGAAAAGGAATATTTTGCCTATTATGCCCCTTTATTTAACGCCAGCGGTTCCTGTGTGGGCATGGTCTTTGTGGGAAAGATTTACAAAGACGTGGAGGAGCTTGTATGGCAAACGGTAAGGCCGATATTGTTTTTTTCTTTCTTGGCCATGGTTTTTGCAGGGCTGTTTACTGTCAGGGTGTCCCGGAAAATGGTGGATGCTATCCGGAAAACAGAGGCGTTTTTGGAAAAACTTTCCGGCGGGGACCTTCATGCGGAAATGGATGCCTCTGTTTTAAAACGGAGCGATGAACTGGGGGAGATGAGCAGATATATCATCACTACCCAAAAATCCCTCCAGGCTCTGGTGGAGCAGGATATCCTTACAGGGCTTAACAACCGACGCAGCGGGGAGAAGCTTCTCCTGGAGGTACAGAAGGAATTTGTAAAGGCAAAAAGTCCCTATTGTGTAGTAATTGGCGATATTGATTATTTTAAATATGTAAATGATACTTATGGGCATGAGTGCGGTGATGTGGTGCTGAAAGAGGTATCTGCCTGCCTGAAGGGACACATGCAGGGAAAAGGCTTTGCCGCAAGGTGGGGAGGGGAGGAATTTCTTCTTGTCTATACCAGGTGCCGCCTGCCACGGGGATTACAGTTCCTGGAGGGGCTGATGGAGGACATCCGTAATATGAGCGTCAGCTACCAGGAGGAAAAAGATATCCATATAACCATGACGTTCGGTATCGTTGAGGGAAGCGGGGATAAGATCAACCATATCATCAAAGAAGCCGATACACGCTTGTATTTCGGGAAAGACAGCGGGCGCAATCAGATTGTACATTAAAAACCTCAATAGCAATTGAAAAAGCTATTGAGGTTTTTTCATGGAAACATATGTTATGAATATTTCACCGTTCTCCCCTTCTGGGCAACAGCGATATAGGTTTTGCCTGTATTAAGCTGGATTTCATTTCCGTCATCGTCATAATATTTGGTAGGCGAATAATCGGAAGTCTTTTTCCAGGTGATATGGATGCCTTTCCCATTGGTGAAATAGTACCCGTCCCCGGTAGAGTCGATCATCTGGAAGGAGAGGTATCCCTTGGCGTCACGCTTGGACCATTTGGTATTCTGGACAATGATATTGGCAAAGGTAAGCTGGGTATTGTCCAGCCCGTCCACATGTGCTTGGCCGTGGATGTTTTTGGCGTAAAGCCCGGTCTGGGGGTCATAAGTAAAGCTGCTCTTCGTATAAGGAAAAACCTCGGATAAATCAATGGAGTTCCCGGCAACGGCATTTCCATATTGGTCTAAAGAGTTTGTCCCCTCTGAGAACTGGAAATGGGAAGCATTGTAGTATTCCGGCCTTGTGGATACAGGGTAGCCCAATTCTTCGCAGGCGTCTGCAATGCCTGAGCCGCTGATGTATGCATTGTGGGGCACTTTCTTGTCAGTAGAGCGGAAAAAGTAATTTGACCCGGGGCTTTTGCCGCCGGTGCCATATTCACTGGTGCCGGAAAGATTGGTGATATCCTTGGCTGTAATGCGGTTGGACATATAATATACGCCCCCGAAGTGTACCAGGATAGCGTCCCACTCTGTGGCGATGGGAATATAATAATCACGGCAGCTTCTGATATTTCCTATCTTGTCAAGTCCCTGCCAGTTGTCGATGATCGCCATCTGGCGGGAAATTTCCCCTTCTTCCATCACTTCATAAAGTACCTTGGCGTTGCCAATGCCGTAGGAAGGCTGGGCGGCCTTGTCAGTGGGCATCATAACAGCGATAGGGCGTGAAGATGCCTGCGCGGCAGGGATGGCTTCATTGGTATAAACGCTGAATGCCTGCTCATCGGCCAAAACTTTGTCTGTCCCGGCCATGGAAGGCACAGCGAAAACGGCCGCGGCACAAAGCCCTGCAGCAAGAACGGCGGCGGACAATTTTTTTCTGATTGTCTTCTTATTCATGAAAATTCCTCCTATGAGATTTTGCGCTGGTGTTTTTTTGCGCTTATCTATTATAATAACCTAACCAGGCAGAGGGAGTCAATCTTATTCGTACAGTATTCCGGCTTTAGCCAAAATATTTTCTGCTGGGAGAAATATTTTCCCCTCTGGGCGGAGTTTTTATTACAATAAGCCGGCTGAATGATTGACATTATCATAGGGGAAATTGTAAAATATGTTATGTAAATGTTTTTATCCAATCATCACCAGGCAGGGAAAGGCGCCCTGCAATTCACAGAAAAAAGACGCCGGGGAAAGGCTCCCTTTGGGCGTGTTAGGGCCTGTTTTGTTTAAGAGTGGATGTTTATAAAAGGGCAGGCTGGCAGGCTTGCCTTTTTCGTAACAAAAGTTTCAGGATGAAAAACCAGAAAGGAGCATAATGATGCAGATAGGATTACGTTTTCATGACGCAAAGGTACTTCCCTTTGAGGAGAGGATCAGGGAGGTGAAAAACCAGGGCTTTTCCTGTGTACATATGGCACTCTCTAAGGTGATGCCCAACCCGGCGCTTTCAGCCCCGGAGGCGCTTACGCCAGGCTATGCCATGTATCTGAAGAGGTGCTTCCAAAGGGAAGGGATGGATGTGGCAGTGCTGGGGTGTTATTTTAACCTGGCCAATCCCAACCCGGGGCAGTTAAAAGAGATTGTGGAAACATACAAAACCCATATCCGCTTTGCGTCCCTGTTAGGCTGCGGCGTAGTGGGGACAGAGACAGGTGCGCCCAATGAAGCTTATGCTTTTGAGCCTGCCTGCCACAGTGAGGAAGCCCTGGCGCTTTTTATTGAGAGGGTCCGCCCGGTAGTGGCATACGCGGAAAAAATGGGAGTGATTTTGGCCATAGAGCCAGTGTTTACCCATATAGTGAGCACCCCAAAGAGAGCCAGGAGAGTCCTGGATGCCATTGATTCCCCAAATCTCCAGATCATTTTGGACCCGGTGAACCTGCTGCACATCAGTAATTACAGGAACCAGAAAGAAATTTTTGAGGAAGCCATTGACCTGCTGGGAAAGGATGTGGCTATCGTCCACATCAAGGATTTCGTGGCAAAGGAAGAGGGGCTGGTTTCCATGGCAGCAGGGCTGGGGGAAATGGATTATACGCCTGTGATCAGGTTTATCAAGGAAAGGAAACCCTATATCCAGGCAACGCTGGAGGATACCATTCCGGAGAATGCGGTACAGGCAAGGGAATTTATACAGAAGCTGTGGGAGGAAGCCTGAGCCTTTGGGGCGCGGGGGGCTTTCCCTTCAAGGCTGGTTTACGGGAGAATAATGGGCGGCTGCTGAAATTCATTTAACCAGGCCTTTCCAAAGCGGCGGGAGGCTGTCTGGTTGTAAAGCATAGAGCAGCGGATGTCAGAATTTAACAGGTGGTATGCTTCACTGTCCAGAAGGCGCTTTGCGCTGGCAAGTTTGGCGATCAGGGGAATATTGCTGTTTTTCTTTATTCTGGCCAGAAGGGGGGAGGCGCTTTCCCGGAAGCCCAGCAGCCTTGCGTAGGGGGCAGGCAGGCGGCGGTCTGGCAGGGCAGGGAGAAAACAGCCGGGGGTTTTCAGGTTCAGCAATATGTGTATGAATATCCGGCTGATCCGGGTGTAGGTCAGGTCTTTGGATTTCAGCCGGGTGCAAAATCCGGTAAAGCTGTCAAAAAAGGGAAGGTTTTTGCGGATTTTATCGGAAAGGCTGCCTGTGCAGTCAAGGTAACTTGCAAATCCCTGCTCCTGCTCCATTAACAGTTTGTAATAGAGAAGGGCGGAAAAATCGTCTTCTGTTAAAGGCGCTGTGAGCAATCCCGTTTCTGAAAGGGACCGGTAGATTTCCCTGGGCACATATGCTTCAATGGAAGCAGGGCTGTGGGAGAGTGCCTTTCGGATGGCAGAAGCGGAGGCTATCAGGGAGCCGGAATCCCCTAAGGCGGCATCATGGTAGCCTGCCCCTTGTCTTTGGATGGTAAAGGGACGGATGGGGCTTTTGGATGCATACAGGGCCTTGCAGTACTCCAGGGCAAGGATGTTGTTGGGGGAAGAAAACAGCCCACAGGCCAAATCCATGCTTAAGGGAAAAGAACCGGCCCCGCAGGGAGGGCCGGAGAGCAGTTTCCGGAGAGCCTGTTCCCTGGCAGCAGGGAAAGAGAGGCCTTCTTTGAGAAAATGATTGGTAAAAAGAGAAAGCTTACTGTGGTTATCTGTAAGAAACCGGGCAAGCTCTGTGATAAGGGACAGATCCCCCAACTCACTCCCAAAGGATAAAATGTCTATGGCGTTTAGCTGGCCAAGCAGGGCCACCGCGCCCTGGGCGAAAAATTCCGCGCTGGCTGTGGCGTAAAGGGCGGGAAGCTCAATCACTGCGTCCGCACCGCCTAAAAGGGCCAGCTTTGCCCGGAGATGTTTAGGGGCGAAAGCGGGGGCGCCCCGCTGGACAAAGTCGCCGCTGATAACGGCCAGGATATAGTCGGCCCCCGTCTGGCGGCGGGTTTGTTCTATCTGATACCGGTGGCCGTTGTGGAAAGGATTATATTCTGCAATAATGGCGGCTGTTTTCATGGGATGGCTCCTTCCTTGCGTGCTATTAACCAAAATGTATCATAAAAAGGATAAAAAGGCAAATTTGTATTGAAATTTACACAATTTTTTGTTAGTTTCTACTTGTTCGGATTATTGGTTTAAGATATAATTTTTGTATAAAATTTGTATAAAATGTAAGCTCTTATGTTGTATGATGAAGAAGCATAGGGGCAAAACGCGCAGAAAATGATGTTCAGGGGCAGAGGTTACAGAAATGTTTTGCAGCGCGGATGGAAAGGAGAATAATGGGTTATGTCTTATATTGATGTGATTAAAGACAAAGCAAGAATGGACAGGAAAACAATTGTCCTGCCGGAAACCACAGACAAAAGGACGCTGATTGCCGCTTCCCAGATTGTGAAGGAAGGCATTGCGGACATTATCATGATTGGCAATGAGGAAAAAATCATGGATGGCGCTACCTGGCTGGAGATTGAACTGGACGGGGTGAAGATCATCAATCCGGAAACCAGTGACAAACTGGATGCTTATGTGAACCTGCTGTATGAAACGCGGAAAAACAAAGGCATGACGCCGGAGAAGGCAAGGGAGATCCTTCTGGGCGATTATCTGACTTTCGGCGTTATTATGGTAAAGGCCAACGATGCGGACGGCATGGTGGCGGGAGCTTGCCATGCCACGGCGGACACCCTGCGCCCTGCCCTTCAGATTTTAAAGACAGCGCCAGGGGTCAAGCTGGTGTCAGGGTTCTTCCTTATGTGTGTGCCGGACTGTGAATTCGGTGAAAACGGCACATTCCTGTTTGCAGACTGCGGGCTGAACCAGGATCCCACAGCGGAAGAATTAGCAGCTATCGCCGACTCTTCTGCCAAGAGCTTTAAGAGCCTGGTGGGGAAAAAACCCATTATCGCAATGCTTTCCCATTCCACCAGGGGCAGCGCCAAGCATGAGCTGGTAGATAAGGTGGTGGAAGCTACGAAAATTGCCCATGAAAAATATCCCCATCTTACCGTGGATGGGGAATTGCAGCTGGATGCCGCGCTGGTGCCCCATGTGGCCAAATCCAAAGCGCCGGGCAGCGAGGTGGCGGGCAAGGCCAACGTTTTGATCTTCCCCAACCTGGACTGCGGCAACATCGGGTACAAGCTGGTACAGAGGTTAGGGAAAGCGGAGGCCTACGGCCCCATGCTCCAGGGCATTGCCCGGCCTGTTAACGATCTGTCCAGGGGCTGTTCCTGGCAGGATATTGTAGGCGTTGTAGCCCTTACGGCAGTGCAGGCGCAGCTTGCGTATTAAAAGTGGGAAAAGAGGTTAAAAGCATGAAAGAAATGAATGTTCTTGTAATAAACTGCGGAAGCTCTTCTTTGAAGTTCCAGCTGATCAATTCTGTTTCCGAGGAAGTGATCGCGAAGGGGCTGTGCGAGAGGATCGGCATTGATGGGAGCCAGATGTCCTATACCCCTGCAGGGGGGGAGAAGAGGGAGACGGTCACCCCCATGCCAGACCATACCCAGGCAATCAGGCTGGTACTGGACGCCCTTACTGGCCAGGAGGGCGGGGTGGTAAAAAGCCTTGCGGAAATCGGCGCAGTAGGCCACAGGATTGTTCACGGGGGCGAAAATTTTGCCACATCCACTGTGATCACCGAGGATGTGCTTAAGGCCATCGAAGAGTGCAACGATCTTGCGCCTTTGCATAATCCCGCCAACCTTATTGGTATCAGGGCATGCCGGGAGCTGATGCCGGATACCCCTATGGTAGCTGTTTTTGATACGGCTTTCCATCAGACCATGCCGGAGGAGGCTTATCTTTACGGGCTTCCCTATCATTATTATGAAGATTATAAAGTCAGGAGATATGGTTTTCACGGTACCAGCCATTCCTATGTATCCCACCGGGCGGCGGAGATGCTTGGGAAAGAGTATGAGGGCTTAAAGGCCATTGTCTGCCACCTTGGCAACGGGGCAAGCGTTTCTGCGGTAAAGGGGGGCAAATGTGTGGATACCTCCATGGGGCTTACCCCCCTGGAAGGGCTGATCATGGGAACCCGCTCCGGGGATCTGGACCCTGCCATTATAGAGTTTTTATGTAATAAGGAAAATAAAACCGTCAAGGAAATCCTCAATGTGTTAAATAAAGAATCAGGCGTGTTTGGCTTATCAGGCGGTTTTTCCTCTGATTTCAGGGATTTGGAGAAAGCTTACAGGGCGGGGGATGCTTTTGCCATCAGGGCAATGAAAGCCTTTGCTTACCGTGTGGCTAAATATATTGGCGCTTATACGGCGGCAATGAACGGGGTGGACGTTATCTGCTTTACCGCGGGAATCGGTGAAAACAATCCTCTGATCAGGACAATGATCGGGGAATATCTTGGTTATCTTGGCATTACTATCGACGAAGAAGCCAATGCAAAGAGGGGGGAAGAGACGGAAATTTCCACCCCGGAAAGCACTACGAAAGTGTTGGTGGTCCCCACCAATGAAGAACTGGCTATTGCAAGGGAGACGGTTGCGCTGGTGTAAGAGGGAAGAACCATTAAGGGCAGATAAGGGCTGGCAAGAGGGCAGCAGATGATAAAAGAAGGAGGGGCATTGGTCTGGTTGTGGGCAAACAGGCCAATGCCTTTTAAGCAGGCCTTTTAAAACAGGATTTCTGTATTGCCAAAAATAAGGGCGTGTGTTACAGTGTTAAAATAAGGAGCTGTTTCAAAATCACCAGGGACAGCCCCTGCCCAGTGGGCTGTTGCAGGATAAGGTTCATCTTATTCCGGCTTTCTGGTGTAATCTGCTTTGCATATCCGGCGTTTTCAGCCAAACATCCAAAGCAAAAATTAAAAAGATGGGAGGAAAATGCCTTTGAGGGAGTTTTATTGGACTTATAATGAAGTATAATGATAGTAAATGACAGATAAATTTGCTGTTTGCCATAAGGTTTGGAAGCGAGGCAGAAAATCTTATTGACAAAAGAGAACATTTGTTTTATAGTGGTTAAGAACAAATGTTCCTGACAAATGCTGGTCTACACAGATTAAGTATCATCGAAGGAAAAGGAGACATTCATTTATGGAAAAGGAAAAAGACAAAGACGATAAATTAAAGGCCTTGGAAGCGGCCCTTGGGCAGATTGAAAAGCAGTTTGGCAAAGGTGCGGTGATGAAGCTTGGGGATCCCTCCGCGCAGATGAATGTAGAGACGATTCCCACAGGTTCCCTGAGCCTTGACATTGCCCTGGGGCTGGGCGGGATCCCCAAGGGCAGAATTGTTGAAATATATGGGCCGGAGTCCAGCGGTAAGACTACAGTGACTTTACATATGATTGCGGAAGTGCAAAAGAGAGGCGGCATTGCAGGCTTTATAGATGCAGAACATGCCCTTGACCCTGTCTATGCCAAGAACATTGGCGTAGATGTGGATAATCTTTATATTTCCCAGCCGGACAATGGGGAGCAGGCCCTGGAAATTACAGAAACTATGGTCCGTTCCGGCGCTATTGATATCGTGGTGGTGGACTCGGTTGCGGCACTGGTCCCCAAGGCAGAGATTGACGGTGATATGGGAGATTCCCATGTGGGGCTGCAGGCGAGGCTGATGTCCCAGGCTTTGCGGAAGCTGACGGCAGTAATCAGCAAATCCAACTGTACAGTAATATTTATCAACCAGCTCCGTGAGAAAGTGGGGGTAATGTTCGGCAGCCCTGAAACTACCACAGGGGGGCGTGCCCTGAAATTCTATTCTTCTGTCCGGCTGGATGTAAGAAGAATTGAGTCCCTGAAACAAAGTGGGGAAACGATCGGCAACAGGACCAGGGTCAAGGTGGTTAAGAACAAAATTGCGCCGCCCTTTAAAGAAGCGGAGTTTGACATTATTTTCGGTGAAGGCATTTCAGCGGTAGGGGATGTGCTGGATTTAGCTGCCAGCGTAAATATCGTAAATAAGAGCGGTGCCTGGTATGCTTATGGGAGTTCCAAGATTGGCCAGGGGCGTGAAAATACCAAGCAGTACTTAAAGGATAACCCGGAAATTTTAAAGGAGATAGACCATAAGGTCCGGGTCCATTTCGGCCTGGAGGAGGGCGAAGGGGCACCTGATGCCGCTGATGGCAAGGAAGCACCGGAAAAAGCAGCCAGGGAAAAGGATGGAAAAGAAAAGGAACCCAAGGCGGAAAAGAAAAGTAAATAAGACAATGGCAGTCATTGCGGCAAAGGATGCCGCCGGAGGGCAAAAAACAGATGACAGTAACAGAACTGACAGAATTGGCCAGGTCCAGGATAATGATAAAAACACAGGAGGGGCCGGCCTTTGTACTGTATAAGGGAGAACTGCGGGTTTATGGGATAGAGCAAGGGCAGGAGCTTGGGCAGGAAGCTTACCGTGAAATCATGGAAGAGCTTCTGCCCAAAAGGGCAAAAAAAAGAGCGCTGAATCTATTGAAGAACCGTTCCTATACTTCTGCCCAATTAAAGGGAAAGCTTGAAACGGGAGGCTATCCGGAGCAGATTGCCCAAGAAGCGGTAGACTATGCGGCCTCCTTTGGATATGTGGATGATTGCCGCTATGCGGCGGATTTTATTGAATACAATAAAGAAACCAAAAGCCAGATGCGGATTTTCATGGATTTACAGAGAAAGGGCATTCCAGAGCATGTAATCCGGGAAAGCTGGGATAAAATTGTGGGTGATGGCAGGCAGGAGCTGGAAAAAGAACAAATTGTGCGATGGATAAATAAAAAACATTTTTCTCCGGAAACCGCTACTTTACAGGAAAAACAGAAGATCATGTCATTTTTATATAGAAAAGGGTTTTCAATTGATAACATAAGAAGTGCACTTTCACTTGACATAAACTCCTTTTGCGTTTAAAATTTAAGTATTGTAAATTGCTTTTAGAATGTTTATATTACAATAAATTGACATCCCGTTGTGTCAAGGTTTGTACATACATTCTATATAGATCAGTACAATGAAAATTTAATAAGGAGGTGCTCCTGTAAATGCCGCAAGTTTTGATAGCAATCTTCGTCACTCTGATTGTGTCGGCTCCTGTTGCGTGGATTTTGGCTACCAATTATTACAAAAAAGTATCGGAAGCTAAAATAGGCAACGCAGAGGAAAAGGCGCGTGAGATTATTGATGAAGCCCTGAAAACTGCCGAGACGAAAAAGCGCGAGTCCTTGCTGGAAGTAAAGGAAGAGTCCATCCGTACCAAAAACGAGCTGGACAAGGAAATCAAGGAACGTCGTGCAGAAGCGCAGCGCTATGAGCGCAGGGTTCAGCAGAAGGAAGAGAACATCGATAAGAAGTCAGATGCGATTGAGAAGAAGGAAGCAAACCTGGCTGCCAGGGAAGATGAACTGGCAAAGCTCCGGGTTGAGGTTTCCAAGCTGAATGAACAAAGATTGCAGGAACTGGAACGAATCTCTGGTTTAACCTCCGAACAGGCAAAAGAGTATTTATTAAAAATTGTTGAAGATGAAGTGAAACATGAAACGGCTGTGATGATCAAGGAAATGGAGAGTCGCGCCAAAGAAGAAGCGGACAAGAAGGCAAAGGAATATGTGGTTACTGCAATACAGAAATGTGCTGCTGACCATGTGGCTGAGACTACGATTTCAGTTGTCCAGCTTCCCAACGACGAAATGAAGGGAAGGATTATTGGCAGGGAAGGACGTAACATCAGGACCCTGGAAACGCTTACAGGTGTTGACCTGATTATTGATGATACGCCGGAAGCTGTTATTTTATCCGGATTTGACCCCATTCGCAGGGAAGTGGCAAGGATTGCGCTTGAAAAGCTGATTGTGGACGGGCGTATTCACCCGGCCAGGATTGAAGAAATGGTTGAGAAAGCGCAAAAAGAAGTCGAGATCATGATTAAAGAGGAAGGTGAGGCAGCAACTCTGGAGGTAGGGGTGCATGGCATACACCCTGAACTTGTGAGATTATTGGGTAAGATGAAGTTCAGAACCAGCTACGGGCAGAATGCGTTAAAGCATTCTATCGAAGTTGCCCAGCTTTCAGGGCTTCTGGCTTCAGAACTTGGCCTTGACGTAAGGATGGCCAAGAGAGCGGGGCTTCTGCATGATATCGGAAAAGCGGTGGATCATGAGATGGAAGGGTCACATATACAATTGGGCGTTGAACTGTGCAGAAAGTACAAGGAATCACCAATTGTGATCAACGCGGTGGAATCCCACCACGGTGATGTGGAGCCTCAGACATTGATTGCATGTATTGTACAGGCTTCTGATACAATATCCGCTGCAAGGCCGGGGGCAAGAAGGGAAACGCTTGAAACCTATACAAGCAGATTAAAACAGTTAGAGGATATCACAAACAATTTTAAAGGTGTAGATAAGTCTTTTGCAATTCAGGCAGGTAGAGAGATTCGTGTAATGGTAGTTCCGGATCAGATTACTGATTCCGACATGGTACTTTTAGCAAGAGATATTTCCAGGCAGATCGAAGCTGAACTGGAATATCCCGGACAGATAAAAGTGAATGTAATCAGAGAATCCAGAGTAATTGATTACGCAAAATAACATGAAGAATAAGGAAAGTGTTGGGAAGGTAAGATCCCAGCACTTTCCTTATTTATTTGGGTTTACTATAATATACTGATTTATATTGTATAATATGGTTTGGCTGGTTTTAAATTGGTGTTAAGAAATAATTGGTGCAGATCGGGCAAGGCTATTGTTTTCTGTTTCTATACTCTAATATCTTATGGCCAGAGAGCAATATATGGCGAAAGACAGGAAAAAATCTATTGGAAGAAAGAATTTTCGGATAGGAAGGATTAATTGCGTCTCCGGGCATAAGGATTGAGAAGGAAAATAATGGGTCCAAAGCCATGTAAGCGAGCAAAAGGCAATAGAGGTAAGGCTACTTAATGGCTTTATATAAAGGCCTGGTTTGGGCTTAGACGAAGCTTTAGGGGTTTATAGTAGTATGTAGCAGAAATATGATATGGCGTCGTAAAAATGGGGAGTAGAAGATGTGTTTTTCTATTCCTTATTTTTATGATGTTAATTTTGGGATATTATCAATTTTAGGTGGTTAGTCAGTTAAACAATAATTTAAACTCCAAGCTGCCCAACAATGTAAAGTTCCTCACGGAAGGGAGCGGTGCTAATACAAAGTATTACATCCAGAATGGTGCTGATTCAGCGT
>OFGR01000403.1_pt1 | contig 44688 bp, 40 predicted proteins | sample 1521811 | NCBI WGS metagenome assembly OFGR01 (sample SAMEA3504098, study PRJEB24116) | mouse gut metagenome | biome: mouse gut; feature: mouse-associated habitat; material: faeces | place: Denmark | collected 2011
CTATCCTTTCAATAAATCTACCATCTCGTGGTGCCCTGCTGTCGGCGATAACAATGGGATAGAACGCATAGTTCTTACGACCATGACGTTGCAGTCTGATTTTTGTTGCCATTAATAATAAAAATTGTGGTTTGTATTGATTATAAACTTGCTCCACGCTGAAGTTTTCTCTGAAACTTCTTGCGTTTTGCGCCGCAAAGATACGAAAATCCGGGCAAATGGCCAAACATATCGTCAACGTATGTTGGTAGCCGCGATTAATTTATGTAATTTTTGCAGTATGTCAATGGGGGAAGTATCTTTTCATATAAGCGGATAAAGAAAAAAGATATGCAGCAGGCAATAGACGGGCGAAAATTCCGTTACAGATGTAGACGTCATACCTCATATCTTTCGCTGAGGATAATGACCATAATACGTACGTATACTCAGATGAAATTTCGTCAGTTTTTCACATATATCATGCTTGCCGGAGCGTCGGTATTTGTCCATGCCCAGGGTGACGGCAGCACAGCCTATGATTTTCTAAACGTGACTTCGTCGTCGCTTGTATATGGCCTTGGCGGTATGAATGTGTCGCTTGTCGGTGGTGATATCAATACGATAGATCAGAATCCTGCACTGCTGGGGGCAGAGATGGACAATCAGGTCGCATTCAACTATATGCGTTATCTCGGAGACAGCAATTTTGCCGGGCTTGCCTATGCACGCAGCGTAGGTGAGCATGGAGCTTGGGCCGCATCTGTACGTTATCTTGGCTACGGATCTATGAAAGAGACTGATGTGTCAGGAAATATCGTAGGTTCATTTTCTGCATCAGATGTCGTATTCGGAGGCACATTTTGCTACGACATAACCGACAGGCTGCGTGGTGGTGCATCCTTAAAACTTGCCTATGACTCCTATGCTGAATATTCCGCATTTGCAGTCGCTACGGATTTGGGAATAAACTACTATGATCCGGAGAAAGACTTGTCGTTGTCGCTTGTTGTGGCAAATCTCGGTGGACAGGTGAAGCGATTCGACGAACGGTATGATAGATTGCCGCTTGATGTACGCATCGGATGGTCGCAGAGTTTCGCGTCGCTGCCACTGCGTTTTTCAATCACAGCATGGAATCTTACTAAATGGAGTCTGCCATATTATGATGCAGGCGACGGGTCATCAACAGATGAAATGGTCAGAAAGGATTCATTTGGATCGAATCTGATGCGCCATCTTGTGTTTGGTATAGATTATGTAGGCTCGGACAATTTTTATATCGGTCTTGGCTATAATTACAAGACACGCACGGATATGAGTACTTATTCGCGCAGCATGTTGTCTGGATTTTCATTAGCAGCAGGGTTGAATGTGCGTAATTTTGGCATAGGTATCGCATTCGCACAACCACATAAAGGCGCTACGACATTGATGCTCAATCTGTCGTGCAACCTGAATGATTTTCTTGAGTGATTCTCGTCTTTATTGATGAATAAATGAGTAATTTTGCAATGAGAAATTACTCACTAAACCAACGTTACATCATGTCGAATAAGATAACGATAGCCATAGATGGATATTCATCAAGTGGCAAAAGTACAATGGCCCGCGCGCTTGCAGCAAGAATAGGATACCGATATATTGATTCTGGAGCTATGTACAGAGCGGTGACACTGTGGGCTATACGCCGCGGGCTGACTTCTGCCGATGGATCGGTGGATGCCGGTGCGCTTGTGGAACACCTTCCGGAAATAAAGATTGATTTTTCGTTGCAACCAGACGGAACCGCGCAGCACACCATGTTGTGCGGTGAGGACGTGGAGAGCGAGATACGCAAGATTAATGTGTCTAACTACGTATCGCAGGTAGCTGCTATCCCGCAGGTGCGTCATGCTTTGGTAGGCATGCAGCAAGCTATGGGTAAGAATAAAGGCATTGTGATGGACGGCCGAGACATTGGAACTACGGTATTTCCGGATGCCGAGCTTAAAATATTTGTAGACGCCTCTGCTCAGACCAGAGCCCAGCGACGTTTCAGTGAACTGGTAGAGAAAGGTTCTAACGTGACTTTCGAGGAGGTGCTGGCCAATGTGATTCATCGCGATCATATTGATCAGACGAGAGAAGAGAGTCCTCTCCGCTGTGCTGACGACGCCCTGAGGCTTGATAATTCCCATATGACAATAGAGCAGCAGAATGCATGGCTTGCAGAAGCATTCCAGTCTGCTTTGGAGAAGACCGCGAAATGAGTAGTGCTGCACCACGTGTCGAGATTGACGAACGTTCTGGATTCTGTTTTGGCGTAGTAACTGCAATACGTAAGGCAGAGGAGGAGCTTGCCCGGGGGGGCGTCCTTTATTGCCTTGGTGATATAGTACACAACAGTGATGAGGTGGAGCGTCTGTGCAGGCATGGTTTGATTACCATAACACATGCACAGATGGCAGAACTTCATGATGTAAGCGTATTGCTTCGCGCTCATGGAGAGCCTCCGTCCACCTACGAACTTGCCCGCCGGAATAATATACGTATCATAGACGCTACCTGTCCGGTTGTGCTACAGTTGCAACGCAGGATACACCAGATGTATGAGAGCGACTGCCATCCGCAGATTGTGATATATGGCAAAAATGGTCATGCAGAAGTCAACGGTCTGGTAGGACAGACAAAAGGAGAGGCAATCGTGGTGGAAAACGCCGGAGAGCTTGACAAGATAGATTTTGGCCGAGACATAGCTTTATACAGCCAGACTACAAAATCGGTGGAAGGTTTCAACGAGATAATTGGAGCGATATCATCGCGTAAAAGTCCGGAGGCAGATTTTCAAAGTTATGATACGATATGCCGTCAGGTAGCTAACCGGGTATCACATCTGAGGGAATTTGCATCAGCACACGATGTAGTGCTTTTCGTGGCCGGGCATAAAAGCAGCAATGGCAAGATCCTATATAATGAGTGCCGTGATGTCAATCCTTGTACTTATATGGTTGCCAACGAACATGATATCATACCGCATTGGCTACTCAGCGCGGGCAGTATCGGTGTCTGTGGGGCGACTTCTACTCCGCGGTGGCTTATGGAGCGCGTCAAAGCCAGGGCTCTTGAAATAGCAGAGGGATCACAGGCATGAAGTCTATTTTGAATTTTATCTATATAATATCCGTTGCGACGACTGTGTGTAGCTGTGGAGGCGGCCAACAGGATGTTCCGGCACGTAAATCATCACATCCGGATCTTAGTGTTGTTTCGGTCGCCCGCAATGATGCACAAAAAATAATGGATGCTGCTGGAGATGCAAGGGAACTTGAACATGCCTTGCTTGACGCAAGAGCAAAGGAGTGCTTTATGAGAAGCAGGGGGCTTGAAGCGACAGCTGATCTGTATATAACAACAATCGGGCAAGCTGTCGCCGACAGTCTGCCCGATCTGGCTAATGAGATAAATATAGGAGGTCAGGCAATCTGACTTCTGCTATTATTCTTAAAATTGATCCAGGTTCCGCGCTTCCAGATATATTCAAGCGGTCCCTGACGATGTGTTTTAAGCCATAGGCGGCTGAATGCAAGCTGGAGTATGAATATGCCTATACCGATAAGGAGTGTCACAGTAGAGCCGACTTTGTCGTACAGGCACAGCCCGAAGTGATAGTAGAGGCATACTCCGATCACCGACTGAGATATGTAGTTGGTCAAAGACATGCGTCCGTAGGCAATGGTGAATCGTTGCCAAGGCCTGCCGTTGCCTGAAGATTGCCATACGATCATGAACGCAGATACGAGTATTGCCATGAATACGAAGTTGTATAGCATTGGTAGGGCTATGCCGTAATACGACAGGATGGTGATATTCGAGATGTGTTGAGGTATGTAATTTGCCAATATATATAATGGAACGATGGCGACAAACGAAGCTTTTAGCACGCGAAGCCAAAATTCAGCACTCTCCTTTGACCGTTCGAATGCATTGCTGCGTCCGAGCCACATCCCATATAGGAATAGAGCCGGAGTCTGGAATAAGCGTCCTGCTTCTACTTGCCAGAAGTTACTGTATAATTGACCGTTCCATATATTGTTGGCAAGGGTCTGCCATAAATTTCCGGTGCGTCCGACTTCTTCAGCAGATGCTGCGAATTGGACAAACATCGAGTTGGTATCCACATATTCAGGATTGAAGATGGCGTAAATGATCTTTCCCCATGCATAAGGTTGTAACATAAGTAGTGTTGCTACAATCAGCACACTGCGGTTGCTCCACGATGATGCAGGTATGAGTATCATTCCGCACACTGCATACAGTAGCAGGATGTCTCCGTTGTAAAACAGAGCGTGCAGTTGTGAAAATCCTACAAGCAGTAGCATTCTCCATGCGAAACGAGCCTTGAAATCGCATCCACGGCGGCGCGCATTCCGCATCTGTATGTAGAAACTGAATCCGAACAGCAAGGAAAATGTAGCATATGCCTTTCCTGCAAAAAGGAAAAATATGATTTTATATACCGCGGTATCAATGGCCTGAAGCCATTCCGGAGCATTCTCAGGACTGCCGAAAATATTGTAATGTTCAAGATTGTGAAGCAGTACGATAGCCAGCAATGCAAAACCACGCAGGGCGTCAACTGATTCGAGACGCCCTGTGAGGTTTGTTGTATTTATGTCAGTATTGAATGTCATACACTGCCATCAATTTCGATCTTGTCGTCGACTTTGATATTCGGCGCTTCAAGACCGTAGTTGTGCTTGTTGTTGAGTACTTTAAGCCATACTCCGAAAATAAGCGCCAGAACGCCGAGGCCGGCAAACATCAGCATCGGGTTGGTATAGTCGTATTGCGTAGGATCTGTCACCCCCGGATTGGAAGCATCAAGCATCTTGCCAAATAGGATAGGAACAGCGAAAAGACCGATATTCTGAACCCAGAAAATCAGAGAATACGCGCTGCCGAGATACCTTGAGTCCATCACTTTCGGAACAGAAGGCCATAGAGCGGCCGGAACGAGCGAGAATGAAAGACCAAGTACGAGGATGGTTGTCATTGCGAGCCATGTGCTTGGATATGCCGGGAGTACGAGTGCGAATACAAGGTGGCAGCATATAAGCAAGAGAGAGCCGACGATCAGCATTGTAGCGCCGCGTCCTATCTTGTCAAGCACAATTCCGAGAACCGGTGTGAGGCAGAGCGCACCGATAGGGAACCAGCGCAGAAGATCAGCCGCCTGAGTATCACTGATACCGAGATTACACTGAAGCATATTCGTTCCAAAACGCTGGAAGGGGAAAATAGCTGAATAATAGAGTACGCACAGAAGGGCGATGATCCAGAATAGTTTGCTGGACAGAATGCCGCCAACATCTGAAAGTTTGAATTCTTCTTCGGTTTCGCCTTCCGCTTTGCTTGCGCCTAATTGCTTGTCGAATTTTGTGTCAAGAATGCAGAATGTGGAATATGAGATAAGTCCTATCAGCAGGAGTACGGTACAGAATGCTACTGGAATTACTACCGAAGGATCGTTAGCACCCATCCACTCGGCCAAACGGGGAGAAAGCGACAGAACAGCGAATACGCCCAGACGTGCTATTGCCATCTCGCATCCCATAGCTAATGCCATTTCCTTGCCTTCAAACCATTTTGCAATGGCTTTGGATACCGTAATACCTGCCATCTCGCAGCCGCATCCAAAGATCATGAAGCCGAAAGCAGCCAATTTTGCAGTGCCGGGCATTTCTTTCCACCATGAATCCAGCCAAAGGCAGAATGAAGATCCTTCAAACCAGCTACTTATGGCATATAACTTGATACATGCACCGATAAGCATGACAGATGCCGAGAGGACACCGGTAAATCTTACTCCCATCTTATCGAGAATAATTCCTGCGATAATTAGAAATCCGAATACATTGAGCATGTATTCAGCGCCGGCATAGTAGCCGAATGCTTCTGCGTTCCAGTCGAGTTTAGTCTTTACAAGAGACTGGAGTGGAGACATGACATCAACGAACATGTATGCGAAGAACATCATCAGCGCCACTAAAATCAGCGCAGCCCACCGAGCATACCATTTGTTGTTGATAAGTTGCTTTAGTTGTTGGGTCATAATTCTTGAATGTGTAATGATTTAAAGTGTTTTAAAGCACAAAAGTACTTAATAAATTCACTTTTCGCAAGCATTATGACATCAAATGATGGAGGGTTTTGTGAAATGACAAAAAAAGCCCCGATTCGTCGCGAGTCGGGGCAGTTCCTATTTAATCAAAAGCCAGTCTATTACTTGTTTTAGCGCTTGCGATGATTACTGTTGTCTTTGAAGCGTTGTTGGTATTGTCTCTGTTTTTATTTTCATTATATATGACGCATCACCGGCTCTAAGGTTTATTTCTTCTGTTGCCTATTTAACACTTATTAACATATTGCTTTCTGCTTGATTTATGTCATAGATGGATATTGAAAACATTTTTATCCCGATGAATGTTTTTTATATGTAATTAACGGTATGTATCATATCAATCACACATCCATTATGCGAAGAATTATATCACACACCATTTTTTCAGTGGTTATGGCTATCTGCGGATTCATTCAGGTTTCGGCAACCACTCCATTAGAGGCAAGGAACGATTCTCTGGTGAATTCTCACAAATTTATATTCTTTGGCGAAGGCGATAATCCTCATGCCGATTCGGTACGACGTCTGATTATGGACTTTTACGTCGATCAGTTCAGGCATTTTCAAGATCCTGAAGCTCCTTATTTTTTGTTTATGAGCAAGGATGCGTCTTTGGCTATGGGTATAGGTGGAGTAGTGAGGCTTCGTTCCTGGACAGATTGGGGAGGATCGGTAAATAGCACGGCTTTTGCGCCTTACCTTATCCCGATACCAAAAGATCCTGTCCATGATAAGGATTTTGGGACTACTCCGGCTGGCACATCGTTGTTTTTCAGGGTTATCGGCAGGAACAGGAAACTCGGAAACTATCAATTATACATACAGGCTCAGTTCAGCGGTTATGCGCATGAGGACTTCAAACTGAAGAAAGCCTACGCGCAGATAAATGATTGGACTGTTGGTCTGGCGACTTCAACATTCAGTGATGCGGCGGCAGAACCACCTACGGTTGATGCCAATGGATCTAATGTATCAATGGACCAAAGCGCTGTATTGGTAAGATGGATGCACGTATGGAAAAATCGTTGGCGTGTGGCCGCTTCACTTGAGACACCTGCGATGTCTATTGATACGGATGGTGTGAACACTGCTGCCCGCAGTCAGTTCTTGCCTAATGTCGCAGCATTGGTTCAGTACCAGTGGGGATATAACCAACATGTGCAGCTTGCAGGTATCATGCGTTCGCTGCCGTACCGTGATCTGCTTACTGAAAAGAATTATAATACGATAGGTTGGGGAGTACAGTTATCGACCGTATTGAATATTGCAGGCCCTCTTACATTCTATGGAATCACAACTTATGGCAAGGGTTATGCGAGCTATTCAGGGGATATGCTTATGGGAAATTATGATATGGTTCCTGATCCCGAGTTGCCTGGAAGGCTTTATGCTCCAAGAGCGGTGACGTTTATGTCGGGTCTGCAATATCATTTCAATCCAATGTTGTTTGTCTCTGCAACATTCGGACAGTCGAGATACCTGCCCGGCAAGGCTGTCGATCCTACAGAATACAAATATGGTCAGTTCTATTGTGCCAATGTGATATGGAATCTTACTCCGCGCATCAGTATGGGCGCTGAATTTGATCTTGGAAAGCGACAGAATTTCAACGGAGATCACAGATGGGCGCGACGCTTTTCTGCAATGGCTCAGTTCTCGTTCTGAAAACGATATCGTTTAGTTATAATACAAAGCAGACAGCAGTTGATGCAACCGCTGTCTGCTTTGTATTTGTATTGTGGTGTTAATCTACAGATGCACCTGATGATGTAGATATTGTATATGCCTTACGGTTGTTCACCGATATTTCCGCGCCGGAGGAAGCTTTTACTGTGCCAAAACCTGTATTGAGTTCTTCAAGGTCGATCTCCGCGCCGGAAGATGCGCTCACATTCACATGTGTCGCTGTACCTTTCATCTCAATATCAGCTCCAGACGAAGCCACTATGTTTACAGTGCCAGTAGCTGCGGATGCAACTTCGACCGATGCGGTGGAGCTTGCCGTAATATTGATAGTTGTGGCATGTGTGGATTTCTTTATGGCTATTTCTCCTGACGATGAGGCTACTAAATTGCATACGTCGGAATTAAGGGACAGTGCTGCAATGTCTGATGATGAAGAAGTTGTAGCGTTGAATGTTGTAACAGTTATACGTCCGACCTCGATATCGCCGGATGACGATCCGGTGATATTAAGAGTGTTCCCGTCGCAATTACCGGCTTTAATATCACTTGATGATCCGCTTGTCATATTGATTACAGGAGCCTTTAGATCCTTTGTAAATATATCACCGGAACTGCTGGCCAACAGGTTTATGACTGAACCGTGAGATAGATTGCCGCTTATGAATATGTCTGATGAAGCTGACGTCTTGAATCCGTTTACATTAGCTGCCGTTACATATACAGCAGTACCTCTCATGTTGATAGATTTTTTTTGACTTTTTTTCAGGCGTATTTTCAGGGTCTCATTTTCTACAGTGACTGATATAAGAGGCAATATGTCTTCCGGCGCTTTTACTGTGACATCAGGTTTTCCTGACGATTTGGGCGTGAAATATACGTCTATTGCATTGCTTACGTCAATTTTGGTGAAATTTCCAGTAGATACTTGTTTGCTTGCAAGTCGAGATGAGCCTGTGGCCTGTGCCGACGAACATGATCCAAGAATGCATGACATTGATGCGATGAGCGAAAAAAGCCCGATAAAAAAAGTCTTGTTCATATCTGTATGATTTTTTGTTGTTTGTTCTTACATGGATAAGACGTTTCATATATTAAAATGTGACATCTTTAGCATAGTTTTTTTATTTTGCTTCAACTTACATGATGGCGTTTTTGTTGTTATAACATCATAAATCCCTAAATATTACTGCTATGGCTTATAGAATTGATCAAATTGAGGGCGTGGGTGAGGCTTACGCATTAAAATTGCAGGAAGTTGGTATTGATACCACTGAAGATCTGCTAAACCAATGTGCTACACCCAAAGGACGAGATGCGCTTGCCGAGAAAACAGGAATCAGCCGTAAACTTATTCTTAAATGGACAAATCATGCCGATCTGTTCAGGGTGAAAGGCGTGGCAGGGCAGTTTGCCGAGTTACTTGAGGCAGCCGGAGTGGATACGGTAAAGGAACTTCGCCATCGTGTGGCTGAGAATCTGGAAGCGAAGCTTCAGGAAGTCAACGCTCATAAGAAGCTTACCGGTCGAGTTCCGTCTGTCGTGGAAATACAGAAGATGATTGACTGTGCCAAGGAGCTTGATGCAAAAGTCACATACTGAGTTACCGATACATACGACAAGCGACCGGAGTTTTGTTCCGGCCGCTTGCTGTATGTATCAGAAAATCTGTGATTATTTGTAAAGTCCGAAGTTGGAATCGGAAGATACGAATGACACGCGGTTCTCAATCCATGCTTTAAGTGCATTGAAGTTTTTCCGGAATTCCCATGAGCTTTCGCTCTTACGCCAACTTACAGAGTAGTCTGCCGGCCATAGTAATCCGTTTTCTTTAGCGGAAGGTTCTATTATCATGGCATATTCTTCCATATATTCTTTCAACTGGGGATAGCCATCTTTAACAAAATCATCCCACTTTTGCTTGTACATTTCCATAAACTCCTTATTCTGGAACAGTTTCTTTAGGAATGGATATCCGCCAGCTTCGCGTTCGGCCTGACCATCCACGAGCGCCGCTGTAGGAGATGCGTTTTCTGCGCCATCAAAAGTGAAAGCCCAGTCGAAGTCCCAGACAGGACCGAAGTGATAAACTTCAGTTTCATCAAGACTTTCCTTATGAAGATAGAAGCTTTTGGGATGCTTCATCTCATGGTTGGCTGCAATATTATTTACGATAAAGAAATTTACGGCCGATTCAATGTCGATAACATCAGACAGGGATTCTGTTGATTTTCGGCTCATGACGGCCTTTGCCATTACGACGAAGTCGGCTTTCCACTTTTCAAAATAAGCATTCGCATCAGTGATTTCTGTTACAGATGCATCTTCAGCAAGTTCGGTCAGATCTGGATCTTTGACCATTACCGGTATATAGTTCGATGCATCGCGTGGAGTGCTTGACTGTGTTGTGTATTTGCTGAGATCAAACCAGAATTTGAAGTCTTCATCATAGTTTGTATCAAGTTCAAAAAGCATTCCTGTTGTTTCCTCTATGTCAACACTACCTCCACCTATACCGATTTTTTCTGTTAGCATATAAGCTCCTTTGTATATGCCGTTGAGATATACCTTCACAGGTATCATGTGGTTGGCGTATGGCATTTTAAGATAGTTAGCAACCCACATTGCCACTACATTGCGCATCAGTGAACAGTCAATATAATTGGCCAACAGTGCGAACGTCTTAGCTTTAGGTAGTCCACAGACAGATGCTTTCTTGCTCATTTTAAAGCGATAAGGCTTTTTCGCCATGTTCCATGTAGAATTACCACGTCCGCGGAATTCAACTTTCTGTTCAGGCAGATCGTCATACATGCCGTTACCGTCCATTCGCAGTGTGGCTGCACGTACGTCGCTTTTCGATCCCTGAAGCTCTGTCCAGTTAGGGTAATCAGTCAGGTAGACATGGAATTCAGGTATGCCTTTTGTACGCACAACACAACTGTCGACAAGATCCATGTTGATGGATTCAGTCTTTCCATCGGCAGAAGTCACCGTCATTTTGTTGTACGTACCGTTGTTGCCAGAGAAACTTATGCCATTGACTTCGGCTGCCTTATACGTATTGAATGCCTTGTCGTTGCGGAAAATATGAATGTGATCGTGGTTTTGAGCCATCACACCGGCTGCAATAGCCAAAGATGCGGCAAAGGTAAATATCTTTTTCATCAGCGTACTACGAATTTAAATGAATGGTTGCCGTATGATGCCACGTACACGCCTTGTAACAGGCTTGAGATGTTGATTACATAATCAGATGTTGCCGCTTTGTCTTGTGTTATGATACGGCCATCAATGGCGGCTAATAAAAGTTCTGTGCCTGGAGTAAGTCCATGAAACGATAATTCAGAATCGGAATATTCTACAATTACAGTATCAGATCCTACTGATTCTATTCCGGTAGTCCAATCCGGACCGGGATTTGTGGAATAAGTCCAATGGTTTACATCCTTCATTGCTACTTTAACTTCTCCTTTGGAGCATGAAAACAGTAGATTTCCGCCCTCTACAGAGGCTTTGATGTCATTTTCAAGTCTTACAAGCATCGAACTGCCATCATGGCGGTTGATTGATACGCTTCTGTAGGCAGTCTCGGCATTCATCATGAATGCTGAACACAATATTGCCGGACAGAGTGCGAAAAATCGGAGTTTTTTCACGGCTGTGATTATTGGTTAATAGGTGAGTATAAAATTCGTTTAATGCAATTGAGCAAATGCACAAACACCCGCTCTGAAAATATATACTACAATACCAAGCTATATATTTTGATTAAACTATCTGCAAAAGTATAAATAAAAAAGTAAAAAAACTTATCTTTTCTCTATAAAAATCACATTACCAATCTCCAAGTTCATCTTGTAGGAAGTCAAGATCATCAAGATTGTCCATGTATAAGTCGCGATTAGTTTCCATTTTGTCAAGACGAGCCTGTAGTTCGTCAATCTGATCTTGGATATAATCATAATTATCTGACATTACGTCACATTCGGCAAGTATATTTTCCAATTCATCTATTCGGTCTTGCAGATCTTCAATGTCTGAATCAGACGCAATATCTGTTTTATATTCCTGGTAATCTTCATAATCGCAATGCGGGTAATATGGCTCTGGGGTAGGGGGTATTGGCTTGCGCCTGTTTGAGAACCTATCGCACATTACATTGAAAACGGCAAATCCGCTAAGGAAATTCCATAGACTCATAGCTTTCTTTTTTACTTTTAATTTGTTACATATTTGCACCATCTTTGAGAGCTTGACCAAGCAATGCAAAGAAGCGGAAAATAATAATTATGACTGACATAGTTGAGAATGATTTAGATTTTTTGCGAAGTCAGTATGACTTTATGTGCAAAATTATCCGTAATCTGGGCAATAATTATGTACTGTAATACTAAAATTATGTAAATGCAAGTATGGCTATGATAATGGAGTCTATAAAAGTATAAGCGATCAAGTTTTACAACCTGATCGCTTATCTACTGTTGTCTTACCAGGATTCGAACCTAGACAGGCAGAACCAAAAACTGCAGTGCTACCATTACACCATAAGACAATCCTCGTGCCCAGCCCCAATGGGGTTAAAGCAGTGCAAAGGTATGGATTAATTATGATATTGCAAAAAAAATGAGACTATTTTTTGCTTTTGTCTATAACTTAATCCGTAAAATACCTTACTTAGAGGTCTGCTCCGTTTCGGCAGGTTTCTCAATACCATCACGTGTAGCACGTTCCTCCATACGCTTGATACGGGCGTCTGTGTCGGGATGCGACGAGAATAGCTGATTCATTTTTCCTCCGTTTGCAGCAGTTGCATCACCTTCAAGTTGCTGTAATTTACGGAACGACATTGACATGGCCCAAGGATTCTTGCCGCATTTCTTAAGGAATTCATAGCCATAGTCGTCGGCTGCTGTCTCTTGTTTGCGTGAGTATTTTGCATTGGCAAGGGCTTCGCCTAAAGCTCCTATCTGGGAGTCAGTAAGGGCTGCTGCTTTGTCGCTGGTTGAAGCAATTCCATCTTTGAGTGCAGAGGTGAGCAGAGCGTTCTTGAAAGCGTTTTTGGAGTCTTTGTGTGCCACATGTCCTATTTCGTGTCCGATCACACCAAGCAGTTCGTCATCGGTCATCAGGTCCATCAGTGATGAGAACACTCGTACGCTTCCATCAGCACAGGCGAATGCGTTTACGTCGATCACATGATAAACTTTGAAATTCAAAGGTATGCCTTCTACATCGGTCAGACCTTCCGTCAGTCGGTTAAGACGAATTACGTATGGATCATCATCAGGCAGAACAGGATTGTGTTCATCCATCCAGTCAATGTATTCTTTCACATAGGCAGCCATCTGTTCATCTGTCAGAGTCACTGCTTCGATTGTCTTCTTGGCCCCGCTTATTGCTTTGCGCAAGTTGAACTGAGCGGAAGCTGGCATGGCCACAAATATGCAAGCCAGCGCAATAATCATTTTTGATAATGCTTTTCTCATGAAATATGAATTTACCGATTGTGATTGATTTTGTAAGCGGATGCAAAATTACAAAAAATCCTATAAATTTGCATTCGTTTTTGATATATGAAACTATGAAGCTCCGACGTTTTTATCTTATCATTCTGACAGTAGTTGCGTTTATTATGCTTGGTGTGTCGGCTTATTGTTGTTCGCTGACATTGGTAAACGGATGGTGGATAGTGGCAATCGCACTCTTACCTGCTGTGGCCACATGCCATATTGCATCAGGATTCTGGCATCGTTTTCTAAAACTTCCGAAAGTGTGGCAGGGTGCTCTTGTCCATGTCGGGATTGTGTCGTCGGCTGTAGCATTTCTGATTTTGGGTGGCAATTATTTTGGTGCATCAGCAGATATGGTCCATAGGGACGCTGAGGTTATAAGAAAATATTCTGAAGAACGCACGCGTACCCGCCGTATTTCACGACGCGTATATGGGGCAGGTGAAAAGTACCGTGTATACTACATTGACGTCCGGTTTGATTCGGGTCGCAAGAAAGACTTTATGGTATCGCTGAGCCGTTACAACAGGTTGCGGGTAGGGGATAAGTGTGGATTCTCCGTGGCTAACGGGCTTTTCGGTATGCCGGTGATAAAGGAGACGCCTGACTTTATTCCGGAGAATCGGCAGCGTCGCCGTCGTTGACGGATTCTCGTTGTTCGCTGTCGTCTTCTGTTGTATCCTGTTTTGTCTTTTTCTTCCTCAAGAAGCCAAACATGTTGTTGAAGTCTCGGGTATATACAATGCCTACACCTTGTGTCGTAGTTGCGGATCTTAGGAAATAATTCTGGTCATTATATCTGTTGTAAGCTTTCAGACGCCATGTACCGGCGGGATTTAGAAGGTACTCTATGTCGAAGTCACCTATAAACTGGTTTGTGTTCAGAGATGGATCTCTGTAGCCGAAATTGCCGTTGAAAATCAGGCGATTGTCCAACAGGTGCGATGTCAGAGCCACGTTTACTTCCACATCGGAGAAGTCGCCGCGCTCTGAGCGCAGGTTTGGAGCTACGGACCAATTTTCGCTTATAGAACCAAGCATATTTCCTATCTGCGATGATACGGTTGAGGATGCGGCGGACAATAATTCATTGTTAGAACGGGTAGACGCCATGTAGTCAGGCGTATAGAATCGGTCCAGTGCGAGCAGATATAGAATTTGTCGCTCTTTCATTTCCTGGCTGCCGATTATAGATAAAGCTCTCCGCTGAACGTCGAGAGGCGACTTTGGGAATTCTATGCTGTAGTCGATGTCTGGTTGACGGACATCCCCCGTGGCGTGTATGATAGCATTTACGGGTACGGTGCTTTTATTTAGGTCTTTGTCCTCCAGAAACGATGGATCAAGATCTGCAAGGTTGGCATTCTTTACGCTATAAGATGCTTTCACATCCAATACGGCAGCATCAGGATTGCCTCTGAATGAAATCGAACTTCCTTCAAGAATATTGAATTCCTTCACGATGATGTCCTGCATCTTGAAGTTATATTTGCCTTGATTTATCTTGTAAGTGCCGGTGATAGAGAGGCTTTCGTTGGCACTTCCGTAGTTTAGCAGAAGTTTCCCTGTTCCGAATGCCTTTATGCTGTCGCCGCTTGTGGGGTCCATAAGTAGTTTCATGCGCGTCTGTTCGCGCACACCTATGTCAAGATGCACATTATATGCTGATGCTTTGTCTGCTTCTTTAGCTTTCTTCGCCTTGGTTTCAATGGCTTTCACGACTTCCGGTGTGTCGTCTATCTCTATCAGAGAATCAATAATTCTATACTTTGTCCTGTCGCGGAAATTTAAGAACGTGTATTCATTGGCATCAACCATATCCAGCAGCGCGAATGTGAACCATGACCCTGGATCGGTATCCATTGTCACAGATATATTCACAATACCCGGCTCTCCTGTAATCGTGGCTTTTCCGCTACCGAGAATATGTCCGAACCAGCGTGGATTTATGCGTTCTGATGTGTCGAACACAAGCATATCGTTCACGTCTGTAATATTGAATGTGAATGCTGCGTCGTGGAAATAATTATGAGTAAGCACGCCATTGAGCCGTGCGGTATGTCCGGCCTTGTCGTGCAAGGTGATGTTATCGAATTTTATTATTCCCGGACGTATGTGCAGGCTGTCGTTCACCACATTGTATGCAGTGTTTGTGATCGCAATACCCATGTTGACGCTGTCGGCGAGAATATCACCCTCGAGATCCACATTCTTGAAAGTCCCGAACAATCTTGCACGTCCTGAAGCCACACCACTGATGTCGTTGGCAAAAGTGGACATAAATGGTTTGAGAAAACCGATATTAACTTTATCAGTATCGAATGTTATGTCCAGATAGCTGCGGCCTGCAAAAATTTTACCGAATATACGTGATTTGTGCCCATTGAACTGTGCAATGTCGGCATTGAGCGAGAAAGCTTGGGTGTCTGTATCGAACTCAGCAGTGACTTTTGCATTTCCGAGCACACAACTATTGTAGCTGATAGAGTCTACGGTAAGCTGCGGGGCTGTGATTATAGGCTGTCGGCTCATGAGTGATGATCCATATACCCGGCCGGTCGCTTTACCTCCGATAAGAGCCTTGTCGATTTGCAAAGTCTCGAAAATATCGATCAGTTGCATTGATTTCAGATCCACTTCCAGTATGTCGTCAGGATCATGCGATACTCTGCCATCTATGCCAATACTTTCGTTTCCGGCCATAAGTCCGAATCTATTTACTGTGATATCATTCTTGCGTAGTTGGATATTGCCGGGAAGAATATTCCATAGTGTTTCTCCGAAAGTTATCTGGCTCGGGTTGAAATGGACTTCGGTGAGCAGAGGTAGTCCGGGCAGTTTGTCGGAGTCTGTATCGCAGTCGAGATGCATCTCGCGCTGGAATGTTGTGGTCAGGTCAATAATACCATTGATAGGAATACTTCTGGCTATTTCCCAATCTATGCGTGTGTTGAGACGGTCATTATTACCCTGAGAAGTGAGGACGACAGACATCATTCCTTTCTTTGTCTGAAAAGAAGTTGTAGCATATATTACGGCGTTGTCTTTTCCGTTTACGAATAAGCTCAATGCCGAGTCGTACAGCACTTTATCTTCGTCGCGCTGCAGGTAGTGTGTTTCTGTAATAAAGGCTATGCGTTGGGCGATATTGTCGAATCGTAGATTTATATCCGTATCGCTGATTATATTGACGGGAAGGTTGAGGAAGGTGTATAGCTCCCCGTGTGGCTTTAAGGTCAGTTCAAGTTCAAATTGATTGCGACGGCCATCTTTTTCCATTTGCTCTACAACCTGGCTGTTGTCAGTGTCAATAAGCGCAGGAAACAGTCCTGATACTATCTGCATACCCATAGGAACTATTGCAGCGAAATCATATTTGCCTTGTATAGAACCGGAAAGAAAGTCGCTTGATATATCAATGTGGCTTGGCGATTCGGAGTGGTATGCATTTATCTTTATCTGGTTTATATGCACTCCTTTGTCGGTGTCGTCTACGAATGCCAGGTCTTTTAGTGTAAGTTCTCCGTCAGCTTCCTCTATGGAGCTTCCAAGAAAGTGTGCGTCGATCTGTGCGCTGAGAGCATGGCCCGGGAAACGGTCGAATAGATTAAGGGTGTCAGGCCGGACTTCATCAAGTGTGCAAGCCAACTCTAATTCCGGTATATCAGGATCAAGGTTTATCCAACCTTTGGCAGATATACGGGCATTAGGATCGTCGGTAATTACTGAAGCATCGACTATATCGCCTTTTCTTGCGACAGATGCAGTAATACCGTTGTACACATATCCCTTATATTCAATCTCTTTTACGTCTACTTCGGCACTTCCTTCTATATGTTTGCCTATTATGTTCAGGTCCGCTTTTCCGCCACCGGAGAAAAATCCGAGTTGTCTGTCCGGCAATACGCTTCCAAGATCAAATGCCTGAGTGCTGAAATCTGCATAGACCTGTTTTCTTGACCATTTCCCGGGAATTCTGACACGGGCATTTATGTCCAGATCTCCGGCATCTGTCAATACATTTCCTGAGAACCTTGCACCTTTTGAGATATTTCCATGTATAGCCCCGTTGAACTCTATTCCACCCAATGATACAAGATATGGTATAGCTTTCCTTGTCATAGGAAAGTTCTCTTTCAGATAAGCTGCTACGTTTTTTCCGTCAGCGGTCATTCTTATGGACGGCATATCCACGCTCATGCTGTCTTTATTCAAGAAATCAGTGGCATGTCCTTCGAGATCAAAAAGTAAATTGTTGTTAGGCTCGAATACTCTAAAGGTGTATATGTTGGCTGTCCGGTCTTTTACCGAAGCATCAAGGGTAACATAGATAGGAAAGTCTGCATATGTGGCAGCCGGAAGGAATGCACTTATATCTGATGGAGTAATGTGAGAACCTTCTTTAATCTGCACAGGTAGGTTCATGCCTTTGGGCAGACGTTTGGGATTTGATGCGATATCAGCGATTTCTTTTTTTGAAAGCTTTATACTGCCGGTCTCTATCTGCGTGTTTGGAAGTACAATAGACAGATCTGTCAGCCCTATGCTGTCTTCGCTTATTACGAATGATGCTTTCAGATTGCTTATCTCGAAGCCACTGCGTTCTTTTAAATTAAGAGAATACAGGTTTACCAAAGTCTCATTATCCGACAGTTTGGGTATATTTACAGCCATATTCAGGTCATACAGCCTTATATGTCTGCGATCAAATTTGTCCGGGATGGGAGCGTCTGCATCATTCTCAAAATAGTTCACGCAGGCATCGTCTATGACAAATGTGTTGATCTTCAGGTCGAAAGATGTTTTAGTCTTCTTCTTTTCTTTCGGTTGTAGCCGTTCAATTATTCCGGCTATATTTAATCTTCCGTCTGGAGATACCTTGTATATGGATGCTTTAAGTCCGCTGATGGCTGCGTAGTCGACGACTATACGCCTGCCGGTTATGAGCCTGTATAAGTCAATGCCTGCTGTGAGTTTGTCGACTTTCAGAGCTTCCGCACCATAATCGTCGTTTACGGATAACCCGCGGATTTCAACGGCATCAAATGGGAATATTCCTACACTTCCAATCTCTACATTTGTTCCGAGAAGAGTGCTCAGGTCGCGTCTGGCTGTCTCTCGTAAGGCTTCCTGTGCCCACGGCAGTGATAGCAGGATATAGAAACCTACAGCAAAAACAGGCGGCAAAGTGATTATTGCCACCAGGAATGCCCTAAGTATCTTATACCCTTTTGCCACGCTTTGTGTTCTTATGCTTCTTCGGATCTGTCTACCGGTAAGGTATTGAGTTCCCCTATATATTCGAGCAGTTCATTCCGCCCACGCTTGTCATTACTTGATGTGCGGAATACCGGAGGCAGTTCTTCCCAACTTTCTTTCATCTTTTCAAGATAAAGCTCAATTGATTTCTTGCCGGCCGTAGGCGTTAGTTTATCAAGTTTGGTAAATACCATTGCAAAAGGTACGCCTTCAGTAGCAAGCCATTCCATGAATTCCAAATCGATGGCTTGGGGTTTGTGCCTTGAATCAATAAGTACGAAAAGGCATGTCAATTGTGGTCTGTTCACAATATAGTCCTCAATTATGGCACGTATGCGGTCTCGATCTGCTTTCGAACGTTTTGCATATCCATACCCGGGTAGATCCACAATCATCCACGGCTGAGATTCTTCGTTGATGATAAAGTGGTTTATAAGCATTGTCTTACCCGGAGTGGATGATGTCATGGCCAGGCCGTTGTGGCGGGTAAGCATATTTATAAGTGAAGACTTTCCGACATTAGATCGTCCGATGAAGGCATATTCATGCATTTTGCTGTCGGGGCACAGGGTTGTAGATGGTGCGGAAGACAGAAAACGCGAGGAATTTATTTCCATATAATTGCAGTACTTGTTTTTATATAAGCATATTGCGGTACAGATATCATATCCGGGCCGCTTATCCTTTGGGCAAAGTTAGCTAATTGTGCGGAAATTTTTGTAACTTCGCACCAAAAATAAGATTTTTTTCAAAGAAATTCAACCGTATGTCTGAAAATACATTGCTCTCGCGCCTTGACGGCATTGAGTCGCGGTTTGAGGAGGTGTCTACTCTTATCACTGATCCCTCAGTCATAGCCGATATGCCTCGGTATGTGCGTCTCACGAAAGAGTACCGTGAGTTGGGGCGTCTGAATGAAGCAACAAAGGCTTACAGGAATATGCTTGCCCAATATTCTGAGGCCAAAGAGGCTCTCGAAAGCGAAAGTGATGCCGATATGCGAGCTTTGGCCCGCGACATGCTGAAGGAGGCGGAGGAAGCAATTCCGCAGATGGAGGAACAGATAAAGCTTCTGCTTATTCCGGCTGATCCCGAAGATGCACGAAATGCAATCCTCGAGATACGTGGAGGAACCGGAGGTGATGAGGCTGCATTATTTGCCGGAGATTTATATAAAATGTACTCCCGATATTGTGAGTCTAAAGGCTGGAGTGTCTCTATCTCAAGTTTCAGCGAGGGTGCAGCCGGAGGATTTAAAGAAATTGTGATGTCTGTCACCGGCGACGGCGTGTATGGTATTCTGAAGTATGAGAGTGGAGTACACCGCGTGCAACGCGTACCCGCAACTGAAACGCAGGGACGTGTCCATACCTCCGCAGCCACAGTGGCAGTGCTTCCGGAAGCCGAGCCATTCGATGTGGAGATAAATGAAGGAGAGATCAAGTGGGATACTTTCCGAAGCGGTGGCGCTGGAGGCCAGAATGTGAATAAGGTGGAGTCTGGCGTACGCCTCAGATATAACTGGCGTAATCCCAATACGGGTGTTACTGAGGAGATTCTTATAGAATGTACGGAAACAAGAGACCAACCGAAAAATAAAGAGAGGGCTCTAAGCCGTCTGCGTACATTTATATATGATAAGGAGCATCAGAAGTATGTCGATGATATTGCATCACGAAGGCGCACTATGGTTTCTACCGGTGATCGTTCCGCAAAAATACGTACCTACAATTATCCGCAAGGCCGCATCACAGACCATCGTATAAACTATACGATTTACAATCTACAGGCTTTTGTCGATGGTGATATACAGGATGTGATAGATCATCTGATTGTTGCAGAAAATGCAGAAAAACTCAAGGCCGCTGAATTGTAATTGCAAATATATCAACAGAAATAACAAAAATTTACGATATGAACCGCGAATTTCTCATCCAACAGATCCGTAATAAAAAATCATTTCTTTGTGTAGGACTTGATACAGATATAAACAAGATTCCGGCATGCATCAGGGATAATTCCGAGAATCCTATATTTGACTTCAATAAAGCGATTGTCGATGCAACAGCTCCATATGCAATTGCGTATAAGCCCAATCTGGCATTCTATGAAGCAGAAGGCGTGAAAGGTTATGAAGCTTTCGAACAGACTGTACGCTACATAAGGGATAATTATCCTGATATTATGATAATTGCTGATGCGAAACGTGGCGATATTGGCAATACATCCAATCTGTATGCCCGCAGCTTTTTCGGACACCTTGGCGTGGATGCAGTCACTGTAGCTCCATACATGGGTGAAGACAGTGTCAGGCCGTTCCTTGGATTTGACGGAAAGTGGGTTATTCTTCTTGCATTGACATCTAACAAGGGAAGCCATGATTTTCAGATGAATGAGGAGGAGAATGGTCGTCGCCTGTTTGAGAATGTGATCCTGACATCACAGAAATGGGCATCTGCCGATGAGATGATGTACGTAGTAGGTGCTACTCAGGGAAGCATGTTTAAGGATATACGAGCTCTTGCCCCTGATCATTTTCTGCTTGTCCCCGGTGTAGGAGCGCAGGGTGGTAGCCTTGAGGAAGTGGCACGCTATGGTATGACTGAAGATTGTGGACTTATCGTAAATTCTTCGCGCGGCATAATATATGCTTCATCCGGTGAAGACTTTGCAGAAGCTGCCTCCGCGGAAGCTGGTAAGCTCGCGGCTCAGATGGCAGAGCTGCTTGATGGATACAATCGCAATTAATTCAATATTGTAACGATCATCAAAAAATAAAAGACATAACTCCGTAATGCGTCTATCTGAACTCCAGACTGGCGAGACGGGCGTCATTGTAAAGATTCTCGGGCATGGTGCTTTCAGAAAGCGCATGATTGAGATGGGTTTTGTCAAAGGACGTCCACTCAAAGTTGTTTTGCATGCCCCTTTGCGGGATCCTATTAAATACATGATCATGGGATATGAAGTATCGTTACGTACTTCTGAAGCCCAGCTTATCGAGGTCGTAAAAATAGACGATCCTGAATATCTCGGCCGTCTGGAAGGCTCCGGTGTCCTTGTTGATGATGATGCGTGGACTTCTCCTGCACATGAGGAATATAGCGGACACCGGCGTACGATCAATGTGGCGTTGATCGGAAATCCAAACAGTGGTAAGACTTCGCTATTCAATATTGCATCGGGTGCGAGAGAGCATGTCGGGAATTATAGTGGGGTCACGGTAGACGCAAAGTCGGGAAAGCTCAAATACAAGGGATACACAATAAATCTTGTCGATCTTCCCGGGACATATTCCCTTACAGCATATTCACCAGAGGAACTGTATGTGAGGCGATACCTCAAGGAACATACTCCTGATGTGATAATAAATGTTGTGGTAGCCTCGAATCTCGAACGCAACATGTACCTCACCACCCAGCTTATCGACATGGACCGTTCGATGGTCATAGCTCTGAATATGTATGATGAGCTTCGTAGGCAAGGAGTGGTATTGGATGAGAAGACGCTCGGACGTATGATTGGAGTTCCGATGGTCCCTGTTGTGGCCCGTACAGGTGAGGGTATAGATGCGTTGCTTGATACGGTGATCTCTGTATATGAAGGTCATAACGAAGATGTCCGGCATATTCATGTCAGCCTTGGAAAAGATGCCGAGCTTGCGGTGGACAGTCTCAAGGATTTACTAAAATCTGCTGCCGACACTCCGCGTCATTTCTCACCAAGATATCTGGCAATCAAATTGCTTGAACGGGATCCGGAGATAGAGGATCTAATAGCTTCTATGAGCAGCCACGACGTAATTTTTGAAACCCGCGATCGGGTACTTCGGGAATTCGAACTTGCCACCAATGAGGAAATGGCCACACATCTGGCAAATGAAAAATATGGTTTTATTGCCGGAGCTTTGGCGGAGACAATGACACAGACGCCGAATCAGACAAATGAATCAACCAGAATAATTGATGCGTTTGTCACGAATAAATTGTTCGGATTCCCTCTGTTCTTCCTTATGATGTTTGCAATCTTCTGGCTTACATTCTCGCTGGGAGCATATCCTCAGGAATGGATAGAGGATGGCGTTGCATGGCTCAGCGGGTTTGTAAACGGACATTTGTCTGATGGGCCTCTGAAGGATCTTATTGTAGACGGAGTTCTTGGAGGTGTAGGAGGAGTCATTGTTTTCCTGCCTAACATACTTATCCTATATTTCTGCATATCTTTTATGGAGGATTCAGGGTATATGTCGCGGGCAGCCTTCATAATGGATAAAGTCATGCATAGGATTGGATTGCATGGCAAGTCGTTCATACCACTTGTCATGGGATTCGGTTGCAATGTTCCAGCAATACTTGCTTCACGTAGCATAGAAAGTCGTTCGAGCCGGATAATTACCATTCTTATAAATCCGTTCATGTCATGTTCGGCAAGATTGCCGGTGTATGTGTTGCTTGTCGGAACGTTCTTCTCATCATATGCTGCTATTGTATTCATGGGACTTTATATACTTGGAATACTTGCGGCAGTACTTACAGCAAAATTATTGAGAAGATTTTATTTCAAGAAGGACGAGACACCTTTTGTGATGGAGTTGCCTCCCTACAGAGTGCCAACATTTAAAGCTCTTTTAAGACACATGTGGGGTAAAGGGCAGCAATATCTGCGCAAAATGGGTGGAATCATTTTGTTCGCAAGTATAATTGTGTGGGCGTTGAATTATTTCCCGCTCAATGATAAGCGTGAGAAAGAGCCAATTCCCGCGCCTGAGACTTTTGATGATTCCGCTATTGACTATGATAATGATTCGTATCTTGAGATGATGGGCAAAGCGGTAACACCGATAATGGAACCTCTTGGTTTTCATTGGAGGGCCACTGTTGCTGCTCTTGCGGGAATTCCGGCAAAAGAGATTGTAGTATCGACACTCGGTGTGCTTTATGCTAATGATGATACATTGTCTGATGCTAAACTCGGACAGCGTCTGTCCGCACCTTCACCGCATACCGGTAGTCCCGACTTTACATCTCCGGCGGCATTGGCCTTTATGGTATTCATACTGCTTTATTGTCCATGTATGGCAACTGTGACGGCTATCTCACGTGAGTGTGGATCTTGGAAGTACGGTCTGTTTACGGTTGTGTACAACACCCTGTTGGCATGGGTATTTGCCTTTATAACCTATCGTATAGCGCTTTTGATATAATCACCACAAATTTTTTGATAATGCTTGACAGATTTGCCGAAATTTTGTGCGGCTATCCTCTTTTCTTTCTACTCATAGGGGGTGGGCTGTACTTATTTATTTCTTCGGGATTTGTCTCATTGCGCAGACTGCCGCATGCTATCCGGGTATTGAGGTCGTCCGATAAGGATTCAGGAGATATGCCGTCGGCCAACGGGCAGATATCTTCGGCCCAGGCTCTCGCATCTGTAGTGGCGGCAACCATAGGTCTGGGGAATATAGCAGGTGTTGCCATCGCTCTTGTTGTAGGAGGGCCGGGTGCTATATTCTGGATGTGGGTAAGTGCATTAGTCGGGATGGCAACTAAATATCATGAAGGTGTATTATCGGTAATGTACAGGAGACCTCCTGTGGATGGTGATCCTTCGCCCCGCGGAGGCACAATGTATGTTATCCGCAACGGTCTGCATCGGCGATGGCGTTGGGCGGCCTCGCTTTTTGCAGTTGCCGGTATGTTCGGTACACTATGCATAATGAATTCCAACCAGTTGACTGAAGCTGTGGTGGCTACTTTTACTACTCCGGAGTCGGTGGAGTCGCATCAGTTGCTTTCGTCTTTGTCTTCATTGACATCTTTATCATCCATGCAGGTGCTTCGGCTTTGTATCGGCATTGGAGTATCGCTTATTGTTGCCCTTGTCGTCCTGGGAGGGTTAAGACGCATAGCGGCGGTTGCGTCTGTACTTGTTCCGTTCATGGTCGGGGTATATTTCATCATGGTGCTATATATAATTGTTACCCATTTTGAACATCTACCATCAGTCTTCACTACAATCTTTTCGGAAGCATTTAATATAAAAGCCGGAGTGGGTTCTCTTATAGGTATTGCGATTATAGGAGCCCGGCGGGCGGCTTTGGTCAATGATGCCGGAGTAGGTACTGCTGGTATAATGCATGGCTCATCAAGCAATACATCTCCAGTGCGTGAGGGACTTATTGCAATGTTAGGGCCTTCTGTGGATTCCGGACTTGTTTGCACATTGACGGCATTGGCTATAATGCTTGCTTTACCAAGTGATGCTTTGCTGCAGATGTCTGGAGATATAAAGGGTCTTGAGGTTGCAACAAAGGCATTTTCAAATGCTATCCCGTATGGTGAGTATTTTCTAATGGCGATAGTTGCCTGCTTCGCATTATCCTCAATGTTCTCTTATAGCTATTATGGCGCGTCGTGCGCACGATATTTGTTCGGGCCGAAAAGGTCGGCATGGTATACTTATATTTTTATTGCGACAATTGCAGTCTTTGCTGTAGTTCCGCTGGGTGCAGCAGTCGCTCTCTGCGACATATTTTATGCTCTGATGGCTATACCGACAATGATAACTGTGATAGCTTTGAGCGGGCGTGTGCGGGCTGCTACAAAAAAATACTTCACAAGCCGTTGACCGCGTTAATATTCATTACATATTATTAAGCAAGCTATTAAATAATCAAAAGACCTTGAAATAAAGCCGATTGATTGACTATCTTTGCTGAAGCAATTCTTGCATTGTTTTAATCAATATCTGAATATATCGGCAGCATGAGATTCCATACACCTGTTCTATCGTCACGCATAAAGTGGTTAATTTTGATTTCTGTCAGTCTGATTCCATATACGGCCGAAAGTAAAAACAAAATTGTTGTTGTGGCAGATTCACTGACCAATTTGCCGCTTGCTAATGCATCGATCTTTGACAGGAACGGGAAATTTGTAGGAACAAGCAATTCCCGTGGAGGTATTGTCTGTGTATCTGCTAACGACTATCCCATTACTGTGAGATATATGGGGTTCAAGGAAAAAAATGTCTGCAATTCTGTGGATACGATTTTCCTACAGGAGTCTGTCATGCAATTACCTGAGGTGACAGTTGAATCGAGAAGTAAAAAAATGCTCCACATCCTCGCGTATGCACGTGAATATTCTACATTGTCGACTTATACGGATACGGTAACGCTGTTCAGGGAAAAAATGATGGACTTCATGCTTCCTGAAGGCCGGGATATGAAATACCAGGGATGGAAATATCCGAGGACATTGAATTCAAGATCGTATTATCATTTTACAGATGATAGAGGACTTGACAGTGTAAGTGACATGTGTCGGTATCATTTTACATGGTCTGATTGGGTTGGAATCGTACCGGAGGTGGAGCTACCTCAGGCTATCGCAGGCATGGAATCGGGTACAGACACATTGTCCGGCAAATACAGCCCGTCAGAGATATGGGTTAAGAACGGGGATCGAGTGACTTTGGAAATCAATATAATGGCAGATACGGCAAGCCGAAAATGGATGCCGTCTTTTTCGTCCTTCTTTAAAGGAGATGTTGATTTTGAACAGTTCCGTATTAGAGTTAATTATAATGATGTTGTGGATGATATTGTACATCCTGCTGATATGACCGGATATTCCTTCAATATAGAGTCTAACGGGCGGGGACACGATATGTTTCATTTCAGCCATGCCGACGAACCGTTTTATGTGACTACGTATACTGAGGTATATATATTGGATCGGGATTATATTTCAATCAAAGAAGCAAAAAAATGGAAAAACATAAAGTTCGGATCTGATGAGATCAAAATAATTGAGCCATTGGAAGCTCCTGAGCTTCAGCAATCTGTTCTGGCGCTTATAGATCGTGTAAACAAGGTTGATAAAAATAAAATCCGACTGAGCGTCGAACCTGATCATAGGTTTATCGGACGTAATGTCGTAAAACGTAGTCTGGGCTACAGGGCGCTTAGCTTATTAAAAACTTTAACCGGTATCAGTAGTGCAAGGGCTAAAAAAGATTGGAACAGGCAATGGAATGAATTTAAATCGGAACAACTGAGAAGAAACAACCGTTGAATATTATTATTCCCGGCCTGCATGATAGCTGGTCGGGAATAATAAATTATAATGTTTGGTATAAATCAGCCGCAATGGAAGAATTTATCCACCATACGTTTCATTTCGGCAGGATTGTTTTTTGCTTTTGATATCTCGTTGGAATCAAATGATCGGAGGCTTTTGATTACAGCATCTATCATAGCATGGGTGAACACGCCTTTATCTTCGAATATGTCTCGAGCGGATGCAAGGGCATCGGCAGATCCGGAACAGTCAACAGGCAGTTGGTCAAGTGTGGCAAGACGTCCCGCATTCTCTGCATTATGGATGTTGACGTCAACATAGGTCTTATCTGCTACTTCAAGTGCATCCGGCATTTCAAATCCGTAACGGCATGCAACTGCAAGACCGGCTATGAGCTGATATACATTAGCGCTACCGTCTGCACTTCGTATCTCAACTGTCTGTTTCATGCTTGGGTCTATCATCATATCCACTGATGAATTCTCACATTCAGGATTTATGCTTCCGGACATATCACCTTCGGCAGTCCAACCTAATGGCACACGTACAAGTACAGAGCGGTTACGATCACCCCAGCATACATTTGTCGGTGCTTCCTGATGAGGTACAAGTCTGAAGTAGCTTGTCGGGTTCTTGTTGCCAAAGGCAGTAAGGGCAGGGGCGAGACGCATCATGCCGGCAATTGCACGTCGTGCGGTTTCGCTGAGTTTTCGGTTTTCATCAAGCATTACATTATGCCCTTCTGCATCAAGTATGCGCATGTGGATATGAAGCCCGGAGCCGGCTTTACCTGTTGTTATTTTTGGAGCGAATGTGACGTCACATCCGGCGCGATGTGCCATGTTGCGTATTACCCACTTCGCTACAGTGAGTTGATCCGCAGCATCCTCGGCGTCAACCGGAAGAAACTCAATCTCGTTTTGCTCATACACAGTGCCGTCAGCAGTAAAATTACCAACCTCGGAGTGTCCATATTTAATCCGTCCGCCGGTTGCAGCAATGGCAGCCATGCAAGAAACACGTAGGTCGTTGAATTTTGCAAATGGAGCGGATTCATGATAGCCTCGCTGATCGTCTACAGGGAATGTTCCGTCGCTTGGATGAATGACATAATACTCAAGTTCACCCATAGCCTGAAAACGATAGCCGGTAGTTTCAGTGAACATGCTGCATGCTTTGTGCAGTGTATATTCGGGAGAACATTCCAGCGGCTTACCGCCCTTATCGAAGAAAGAGCAAAGCATCGTCACTGTCGGCTGTGGTGCGAATGGGTCGACAAACGCAGTGCGGTAGCGTGGTATGACATATAAGTCGCTGTTTCCAGCTTCTATATATCCGGGAAAGAGGCTTGATCCATCTACCCGTTCACCAAGAGTAAGGATTGTATTGAGATATTCAAGATCATTGATTACGAAGTTGAGTGTCTTCAGCCTTCCATCAGCCGCAGGATACATGAAATTAATCATCTGGATATCCCGTTCTATCACGAAGCGTACGATGTCTTCGCGAGTGAAGTCTTTTGCAGGTTTGTCAAGATGGCGTACCACCTCATTTTTGGATAATAATATTTCCTTTTTCATGATATGTATGAGTTAATCAATTGTAGACAAAATGATGTCGCTTCAAAAATAAACAAAAAAATTCTGTACTCTGTTTATTTTACCTAATTTAACCTATTCATGATGTTTGTACAATCAAAATAATGATTACATTTGCAACATTCTTGAATCTAATTATCACTAAAATAGAAATGAAAAAGTATCCTAAAATCGGAATTAGACCTACTATCGACGGACGTCAGGGAGGCGTGCGGGAAAGTCTTGAGGAAAAAACCATGAATATGGCCAAAGCAGTGGCCGAACTTATAAGTAAGAATCTTCGTAATGGCGATGGCTCTCCTGTCGAATGCGTGATTGCAGACGGCACAATTGGCCGTGTGGCAGAGACAGCAGCATGTGCCGAAAAATTTGAGAGGGAAGGCGTTGGCGCTACTATAACTGTAACATCATGCTGGTGCTATGGCGCGGAGACTATGGATATGAATCCGTACTGGCCAAAGGCTGTATGGGGTTTTAATGGAACAGAGCGCCCGGGTGCTGTGTATCTTGCTGCGGTGCTTGCTGCGCATGCACAGAAAGGACTCCCGGCATTTGGTATATATGGACATGATGTGCAGGATATAGACGACAATACGATTCCGGCCGATGTAGCTGAGAAAATTTTGCGTTTTGCGCGTGCGGCTCTTGCTGTCGCCAATATGCGTGGTAAAAGTTATCTGTCGATGGGATCGGTGTCGATGGGTATTGCCGGCAGTATTGTTGATCCGGATTTTTTTCAGGAATATCTCGGAATGCGTAATGAGTCGGTCGATCTTACAGAGATCATTCGCCGTATGACAGAAGGTATTTATGACAAGGATGAATACGAAAAGGCAATGGCATGGACTGAAAAGTATTGCAAGGTCAACGAAGGGAAAGATATATGCAATACCGTAAAGGCAAAGTCCAGAGAAGAAAAGGATGCAGACTGGGAATTCATAGTCAAGATGACCATAATAATGAGGGATCTTATGAAAGGAAATCCGAGATTGCTCGAAATGGGATTCAAAGAGGAGGCTATGGGACATAATGCTATTGCTGCCGGTTTCCAGGGACAACGTCAATGGACTGATTTCTATCCCAACGGTGACTTCTCAGAGGCGCTTCTAAATACATCATTTGACTGGAATGGCATACGTGAGGCGTATGTGCTCGCTACTGAAAATGATGCATGCAATGGAGTGGCTATGCTGTTTGGTCACTTGTTGACAAACAGAGCGCAGATTTTCTCTGATGTCAGAACATATTGGAGTCCGGAAGCAGTACGCCGAGTTACTGGAAAGGAGCTTACTGGCATGGCCAAGGATGGAATCATACATTTGATAAATTCCGGCGCTACAACACTCGACGGAACCGGAATGGTTTCGGATGAGAATGGAATGCCGGTGATGAAACAGCCTTGGGAACTTACTGATAAGGACGTCGAGAATTGCCTTGCCGCAACGACATGGTATCCTGCCAACCGTGATTATTTCCGTGGAGGTGGTTTCTCAAGCAATTTCCTTACCAAAGGTGGTATGCCTGTTACGATGATGCGCTTGAATCTTGTCAAGGGGCTTGGTCCTGTGCTCCAGCTTGCAGAAGGTTGGACGGTTGATATAGATCCCGAGATCCATGAGATTCTGGATAAACGTACAGACCCATCTTGGCCAACAACATGGTTTGTGCCGCGTCTTGATAGCTCTCGACCTGCATTTAAGGATGTTTACTCTGTTATGAATAATTGGGGTGCTAATCATGGCGCGATAACATTCGGACATATTGGTGCTGACCTCATAACATTAGCTTCCATATTGAGAATACCGGTGTGCATGCATAATGTCGATGATGACAAGATCTTCCGTCCTGCCGCATGGAATGCATTCGGTATGGATAAGGAAGGTGCAGATTATCGAGCATGCAAGAATTATGGTCCAATCTATAAGTAATAAGTATGGTGTCAACATATCAGATCGACGAATTTGTGCGCCAGGCGCATCGTGTCGGTAAAGCCGGATTAACTATATGCAGCAGTGGCAATCTGTCATGGCGCATTGGCGATGAGGTACTTATTTCAGGAACAGGATCGTGGGTGCCTGAATTGCGGGCAAACAGAGTCTCTTTGTGCCGTCTGTCAGATGGAACAGTATTGAATGGAGTGAAGCCGTCTATGGAAAGTGTATTTCATTTAGGAGTACTCAGGGAACGTCCGGATGTGAATGTTGTGTTGCATTTCCAGTCTCCATACGCGACTGCTGTTGCTTGCATGAAAGACAGGCCATCGGATTTTAATGTCACTGCTGAAATTCCACTGCATGTAGGGGCTGAGATTCCGATGATTCCATATTTCCGTCCCGGTTCGCCTGAATTGGCGGAGCATGTAGTGGCTGAAATGAAGACACATAATTCGGTCATGCTGCTTAAACATGGACAAGTAGTCTGTGGAAAAGATTTTGACGAAGCATTTGAACGCGCCATGTTCTTCGAGATGGCATGCCGTATCGCGGTTATCAATGGCAATAACCGGGATTTGCTGACAAATGCAGAAGTTTGTGATCTCGAGGAATACTTTCTTGGAAAAGAAGGAAAATGAGTGCTACATATCTTGCAATAGATTTCGGTGGAGGAAGCGGTCGTGTTATGGCCGCTTCCATCCATAACGGCAGTCCGGTGCTTGAGGAAGTATACCGGTTTACAAACCGCCAGGTGGATATAGGAGGGTATATTTTCTGGGATTTCCCGGCGTTATGGGCGGATATGAAGGAAGGTATACGGCGTGCAGCATTGCGTTATGACGATATACGTAGTATAGGTATTGACACATGGGGCGTTGACTTTGGGCTTATAGATAGTAATGGAATCCTGCTTGGAAATCCAATATGCTATCGTGATAATCATGTAGATTCGATACCACAGGAATACTTCTCATCACATTCTGTAGAGGAATATTATTCAACGCAAGGCATACAGGTGATGGCGATAAATACCATCTTCAGGCTTATGTCCATGCAGAGAAATAATGATCCCAGAATTGCTTGTGCAGATAAATTGTTGTTCATGCCGGATCTTTTTAGCTACTACCTTACTGGTGTGGCAAATTGCGAGTATACGGAGGCTTCGACTTCAGGACTGCTTGACGCCACGACGCGGGATTGGAATCGGGTGCTTATACGTGAATTGGGGTTGCCTGAAAGCATATTTCCGGAGATAGTTATGCCTGGCACATCAAGAGGGAATGTTTTGCCACATGTATGCACTGAGCTTGGTTTGCCCAAAGATGTCAAGGTGATAGCTGTCGGATCTCATGATACAGCCAGTGCCGTATTTGCTGCTCCGCGATCAGATGAGGGTATTGTTTCGGCCTTTCTTAGTTCCGGCACATGGTCTCTGCTTGGGATTGTTCTTGATGAGCCTGTGCTTACTGAGAAAGCCCGGTTATCTGGTTTCTCAAATGAGGGAGGAGTAGGGGGCAGAATTTTATTTCTACAGAATATAACAGGATTGTGGATTTTGCAACGCCTTGTTGAAAGTTGGAAAAAGCGTGGTTTAGTAAGCGATTACCCATCTCTTGTAGATATGGCAGAGACATCATCCATTGATTCAATTCTGCAGGTTGATGATCCTGTTTTTTCCACTCATTCCGATATGGAGTCCGTAATCTCAAGATATTGTTTGGAACGGGGGCTATCTGTACCGCAGTCGCAGGGCGAATTCGTGCTATGTGTATTGCAGTCTTTGGCTGCAAGATATGCCGAAGGTGTTGATAGACTTAATGCATTTCTTCCTTCCAAGATACAAAGATTGAATATTATTGGGGGCGGATCAAACAACCGTTTGCTGAACAGGTTGACAGAACAAGCCTGCGGAATACCTGTCGAAGCCGGACCATCGGAAGCAACTGCCATTGGCAATGTGCTGGTTCAGATCCGGGTTGATACTGATAGCGGGTGTTGAGATTATTGAAGAACACACCTGCATATAAATTACCTTAAACCATTTAAAATATAACCATGAGACATATTTCATCGGATAAAAAAAGAAGTCCGATAGTTGAGAAGAAGTATCTTGTCCCCTTTATACTTGTTACTACCTTATTCGCGCTATGGGGCTTTGCAAACGATATTACAAACCCGATGGTGGCAGCCTTCCAAACGTTAATGGAATTATCGGCAGCAAAGGCGTCAATGGTCCAGTTTGCATTCTATGGAGGCTATGCTACAATGGCCATACCTGCGGCGCTTATGATCCGCAAATACAGTTATAAGACAGGACTTCTTCTTGGTCTTGGATTATATGCCGTCGGAGCTTTCCTTTTTATACCTGCGGCAAAATTTCAGCAATTCTCATTTTTTTGTATATCCCTTTATGTGCTGACGTTTGGCCTGGCTTTTCTTGAAACAACGGCCAATCCTTTTATCCTTTCACTCGGAAAGAAAGACTCGGCAACGCGACGTCTGAATCTCGCGCAAGCATTTAATCCCATAGGATCGCTTTCTGGAATGGCGGTAGCTTCGTTGGTTGTGCTTCCGTCGTTGCTCTCTGATACCAGAGATGAATCAGGAAGCATTATATATCCAATGCTTGATAGTGCGAGCAAGGCAGATATAAGGATTCATGATCTGGCAGTAATAAGGGATCCGTATGTTGCTATCGGCCTTGTCGTATTGATCATGTTTGTGGTCATACTTCTTACAAAGATGCCTAACCGGGAACATGCCGGTAAGCCTGTGGATGTAAAGAGATCCCTTGGTCGTTTATGGCATAACAGGTTGTATAGGTTCGGTGTCTTTACCCAGATGTTCTATGTAGCTGCGCAAATCATGGTATGGACATTCATAATTCAATATGCGGATAATCTTGGCATAGATAAAGCTACGGCGCAGAACTACAATATACTGGCAATGTCGTTAGCCTTGACATTCCGTTTTGTCGGAACATTCCTTATGAGATACCTGTGTGCAGCCAGATTATTGGCTATATTTGGAATCTGTGCATCAGTGTGTACGCTTGGTGCTATATTTATTGTTGGTTATGCAGGGCTGATCTTCCTTGTTCTGATAAGTGCGTTTATGTCAATTATGTTTCCGAGTATCTACGGCATTTCACTCGATAAAGTGCATGAGCGGGACACGTCTCTTGGTTCAGCGTTTTTAGTAATGGCAATTGTAGGAGGGGCGCTTATGCCTCCGATTCAGGGATGCATAATAGATATGGGTAGTGTAATGTGGCTTCCTTCTGTGAATGCGTCTTTTGTACTCCCGCTGTTGTGCTTTGTAATAGTTACAATCTTTGGTTTTGTATCAGTCCCGGATAGAAAGTAAAAGAAAATTATTTTTTCTGTGAGGGAGTAAACATTTCGTAACTGTTGTCGGAATAGAAAACCATTATGCTGCTTATGGTCTTATTGGAGTTTTTGTCGACATTAGCTACTATGTTCACTGAATCATCCTGAACTGTTTTACGGTCGGTATGTGATACCATATTAATAGAAGCCTCGTTTGCACCGGGGCTTTTTTCGTGTATACTTTCTACTGTGTTATCATTTCCAAATCTTTCATCGAAAAAGCTGACTTCGTTATCGGAAAAATTATTTGAGCTAAAATCTCTGACAGAATTATCAAAAGGAAATTCTGAAAAACTGATCTGAGAATCAGTAGGTTGCATTCCGATATTTGTGCTCTGTGTGGCTTTTTCAGGCTCTGAGATTCTAATATTTGAATTGTCCAGCATATCTCCTTCTCCAAACATCAACCACATGACTGAGAGTTGAGGATAATTGGCATGAAGTCGGGCAATGAGGTCATTGCTGATCTTTTTGCTGCGCCCGTTTAGAATCTGTGACATGGTAGGGCGGGGTATTTCACATGTATCAGCCAACTGAGAACTACTAAGTCCGCTGTGAGCCATAAATGCCTTGATTCTATCAATTATATCCATACAATTTACTTGTTTACACTTGTGAATTATCTGTTTGCAAATTTAATCAATTAAAATGTAATCCGCAAATTCGGTAATGAGAATTAAATAATATATAGAGGTGATGCTTATTTCGTATTGAGAATGATGTAAAATAATTGAAATGCCCAATTATTGAAGTGTGACATTAGCTTTAATATAGTATGACATTGAATATTAGTATAAAATACAATAATATATAAAGTTAAGGGTAATTCTTGTGACAAAGCCGCATCAAACGCACTATATGCTATATTCTTTATCCGTAAATACTATGAAATACAGGATAATATGAATAATGTATTAAAATGTTAATGCGAGATAATTTGCAATATGAAATCAAGGCTATGGCCTATAGTGGATATGTAAAAGCAAATTATTTCCAGGAAAACTGCCGGCCGATGGCTAATCTATTGTTTCGTAACCGGAATTTGCAGATACAAACAGCTGCTTGTTATTTGTAATTACAAATTACGATAATGCTGTTGTAAACTGCAAATTAATTAAAATGTAAATTGTACTCATTTGGGAATTGATTATATCCTCTATTTATAATTAAAACCCGGATCTATTATATTTGTATGCTTATTCTGTGTTAAATATTAGATGCAACTGTGTAAAAGATAAATAATTATGTGAATTTTAACCATAAATATGGCGGAAATAAAATATAATTCTATAAAAATTTGCCTGCTATGAAGCAAGTGATTAAATTCGCAGACGAATAATTAGCCGGTCGGTTTGTCAGGATTATTATATTTGTTATCAATTGGCCGTTAATATTAAAATATTGAATTCTCATGGACCAGTCAGTGCGTGTTACATCGGAAGCTTTGCAAGCTGAATTGTTGCGAAGGAAATATATTGAATTGCTTGACAACCCCGATGTTTTTCCTTCTATGAAGAATTGGGAATACATTATAAAGAATGCTATGGGTGGTGATATCGGGCCATTACTATACCATAAATATCTTGTAGCGCTACTTACTCCTACTGTAGATCGTGTAGATTCTCATCTTGCTGCAATCCGTGAGTTTCCCCGTTATCTCAGTGCTATTGGATATGATGATGCAGTTAACACCATATATAGTGATATGCATACGATTCCTGAGGAGTCGTTGAAGCTCGCTAAGCGTTTCAATCTTTTTTCTTCACGCGGAATTTTACGATTGGTAGAAGACGGTGATTTGAGTATTGCTGTAGAACTCATGTCGGTATTGAAACCTGATTATGTGCAGTCTGATTTGCCTGAGATGAAACTCCTTTTGCACAATATGCGGACATTGCCACATATTGGATCGATAGAGATGTCAAAGAGTATGTTCGGTGGCGGTTTGCGCTATATTTGTCCGGCCGGGCATGTCAATAATGCAGAAGATGTGTTTTGCCGATGCGATGGTTGCGGCATGAATATATGTGGTCTGACGCGTAGCGAATGCGATGGTATCGATGCCTTTGAGAATGTGATCGATGTTTTGTCGGATATGTTTGCGGAGCAGCAATAGTTGTTTTAGATTGCGGTATCTGTTTTTGCTGTAGTTGATACTTAAGGTGTAGCTATTGCCTGTGCCTTTGCCTGTACCTGTTTTTTATATGCGAAAAAACAATTGTAAGGTGTAGCCGGAAATGTTTTTTTTTATACCTTTGCGTAAATTTAAATAAGCAAAATGCATTTTATGAATTCTGATATGCTTCCCGCAATGAAAGATGTCGTGAAAGTAGGTGGCATGGATTTTGTCCCTTATATCAGGCGTGAGCAGATAATGGCCCGAGTAAAAGAACTGGCGTCGCAGATAACCGATGAATATCGCGACCGATGTCCGCTGGTTTTGTGTGTGTTGAACGGTGCGTTTGCGTTCGCGTCAGATCTATTCAGGGCTATTGATACTGATGCTGAGATCTCTTTTTTAAGACTGAAAAGTTATGAAGGTACTGGTAGTACCGGTACAGTGAAGCAGATGCTTCCCTTGTCTGAGAATATTGAAGGGCGCGATGTCATTGTTGTCGAAGATATTGTAGATACGGGTAGAACTATCCATAAGCTTGTCGAGGATTTGAAAACTAAAAATCCGTCAAGTGTGCGTATCGCTACATTATTATACAAGCCTGAAGCATTGATTTGCGATGTATGTCCCGATTATGTCGGTTTTGAGATACCGAAGAAGTTTATAATCGGTTATGGTCTGGATCTTGACGGCCTGGCACGTAATCTGCCCGATATATATGTCCTTGCATCCGAGACATGTTGAACAGAATAAGCAAATATCCCAAGATATATCAATAATAAAAATGAATCTGATTATTTTTGGCGCTCCCGGAAGTGGAAAAGGAACACAGAGTGAGCGTTTGATCGCACGTTACGGTCTACATCATATTTCGACTGGAGATGTATTGCGTAGCCATATTGCACGCGGTACAGAGAATGGTAAAATTGCCGATACATATATATCAAAAGGTCAACTCTTGCCGGACGAACTAATGGTCGGTATTCTCGCTGATGAGCTTGACGCAAATGCCGAGAAAGTGGCTAAAGGCGTTATTTTTGACGGATTTCCTCGCACTATACCACAAGCACATGCATTGAAGGATCTTCTCGAAAAGCGGGGAATGAAAATTGATGCAGTTGTAGGGCTTGAGGTTCCGGAAGACGAACTTATCGAACGTCTTGTGAAGCGTGGAATTGATTCCGGTCGCTCGGATGATAATCCTGAAACTATTAAGAAACGCATTGACGTATATCATGAGCAGACTCATCCATTGCGTGACTTCTATGTTGGAGAAGGATCATACAAGGGAGTGCATGGCACGGGCAGTATTGATGATATTGCGGACCGCATTGTCAAGGCACTCGAATCATAATAATTAATCTTACGAAAAAAAGTATAGCCTCATCATGGTATAATGATGGGGCTATGCTTTTTCTTTAAAATTAGTCTTTTTATCTCAACGGTAAATCGCATTGAATGTTTCTTTCAATGATCACCGGATGCAATGCCGTTTTTGACTCGTCGGTGATATGTCATAAAAGAGTCGAAACATATATATGTCAAGACTATAATTCCGAACAGCTCAAACCAGGCTTTGCCCGATTCCGGATCTGATATAACGTTCAAGGTGCGTGCTATAATGCATGCAATTCCTATAAATATAAGTGTGAAATTTATGTTGCGCTTAGTCTTGTTTGATACTTTCATTGTGCTTATGCCTTTCCTTGTGAATCATGTGTGTTAGACTCTGCAACCGGTGTTGTGTTGCGGTGTGTATGCTGCGAGTTTTGAGAGGCAGCCGGTTTCATTTTGAGCTTTATCGTATCAAAGCCTTTGCCATATACACCGTTGACATTGGCTTGCGTGATGAATGCGTCTTCGTCGATACTTTTTATTATGCGGAAAATCGTTACAGACTCAATTTTCCTGCACATGACCAACAATACTTTTGCTGGCTGTTTGCTGTACCATCCCATACCGTTGATGATGGTGCAACCACGGGAAGCATCGTTGTTAATGGCAGTGGCGATTTCTTCCCATTTGTGTGAGAATATCGTAAACTGCACGGCTTGCCGGTTTGTGTTGATTATAAGGTCTGCCATGTAGGAAGTCAGGAATAATACAACGAAGCCATAGACCGTCTTGTCGATCTGGTGGAATAGGAAAAGGGATGAAGATATAATACACACATCGGTGTAAAGCATCATTCTTCCTACAGATACATTTGTCTTTTTAGAGACCATTGCGGCAACAATATCCGTTCCTCCGGTCGATCCGTTGTGTACGAATGCTGTACCTACTGCAAGTCCGCACATGATACCGCCAATGACAACACACATGAATGGCTCATCCGGGATCAATGGTTCTGGGAAGAATGGTTGAAGGATGCCGATGAACAACGATATACATATCGCTCCGTATACAGTGCGTATGCAGAATACTTTTCCTACCGTTCGGAATGCTATGGCAAGCAGTGTCATGTTCATGGCAAACTGAGCGATGGATACCGGTATCCCAGTAGTGAAATAGACAACTGTGCCAAGTCCGGCAAGACCTCCTATGACCACCTTGTTGGGAAGAATAAAAGCACAAAAGCCAAATGCATATATTGCAATGGCGAAAGCGATGATAATATAGTCCTTGGCTGATAGCCACAGCTTTTGTCTGTTTAACATTTCAGGTCAGATGCTGGGATAAGATTATTTAGTTTATACGGTTGTGCAAAGCTACGAATTTTTTTAGAAATATTATGAATTTTGTGAGTTTATGTGAATAATTTAATGTGAGGTATTTTGTCATATAAATCAAGTGCCTGGAATACAGTTGATAAATAATAAATGTGCGGAATTAAGCAGGAATGTGCTAATTTTGTAGCGTTGAAAAAGTATTCGGATCACATATTAGTCAACTTATACTATGATTGAAGAAATTTTAAGCTATAACAGAGCGTTTGTAGACTCTAAAGGGTATGAAAAATATAAGACTACGAAATACCCCGACAAACGTATCGCGATCGTCACATGTATGGATACCCGTCTTGTGGAACTTCTTCCCGCGGCTTTGGGAGTACGCAATGGTGATGTAAAGATTATAAAGAATGCGGGCGGAACGATCACCAATCCGTTTGATTCCACGATGCGTTCGATTCTTGTTGCGGTGTACGAACTTGGCGTGAATGAAATAATGGTAGTCGGACATACTGAATGTGGAGTGCAGGATATGAATGCCGGCGAGATGCTGCATCTTATGAAAGAACGCGGAGTAAGTGAAGAACATATATCACTGATGCGCCACTGCGGCATTGATCTGGACAGTTGGCTGCACGGCTTTGACGATACCGAAGCAGCCGTAAGGGAAACGGTGGATCTGATATGGCATCATCCGTTGATGGCATCGGATGTTAAGGTTGCCGGCTACATAATGGATTCACATACTGGTGAACTGAAAAAGATTGATTGAAAACATAGCAAAAAATCACAGATTAACTAATCTTAGTTATTGGCGATTTGCCGATAGATAAAATTGTGTTAACTTTGTGCGAAATTATATCTGGTTAAAAGCCGTTGCAGTCCCGTAATAAAGCTGATTTCCAGAGATACCAAAATTATACTTATCAACAGTTACCAATCATTTATGGCACAGCAAGAAGATGCTTTTAAGAAAATCGTTTCACACGCCAAGGAATACGGTTTTGTCTTTCAATCGAGTGAAATCTATGACGGATTGGCCGCAGTGTATGACTACGGACAGAACGGAGTAGAACTGAAAAATAACATCAAGCGTTATTGGTGGGATGCCATGACGCTGCTCCATGAGAATATCGTGGGTATTGATTCTGCTATATTCATGCATCCTACTATATGGAAAGCTTCAGGGCATGTAGATGCTTTCAATGATCCTTTGATCGACAATCGCGACTCTAAGAAGCGATATCGTGCCGACGTCCTGATTGAGGAGGAAATAGCCAAGATGGACGACAAGATTGAGAAGGAAGTGTCCAAAGCCCGCAAGCGTTTCGGCGAATCGTTCGATGAGGCACTTTTCCGTCAGACCAATCCCAGGGTTCAGGAACATGTGGCCAAGCGTGAAGCTTTGCATGAACGCTTCTCAAAGGCTATTAATGACAATAATCTCGATGAGCTTCGTCAGATTATACTTGACCAAGGTATCGTATGTCCTATCTCAGGAACAAAGAACTGGACAGATGTGCGCCAGTTCAATCTTATGTTCAAGACAGAAATGGGATCTACCGCTGATGGCGCTATGACCGTTTATCTGCGTCCTGAGACAGCACAGGGTATATTCGTAAACTATCTGAATGTCCAGAAAACCGGACGTATGCGTCTGCCATTCGGAATCGCACAGATCGGTAAAGCTTTTAGAAATGAGATAGTGGCTCGCCAGTTCATATTCCGTATGCGCGAATTTGAGCAGATGGAAATGCAATTCTTCGTACGTCCCGGTGATGAACTGAAGTGGTTCCAGGCATGGAAAGAAGAACGCTTGCGTTGGCATAAGGCGCTCGGATTGGGCGACGAGAAGTATCGCTATCACGATCATGAGAAACTCGCCCACTATGCAAATGCCGCTACTGACATTGAATTCCAGATGCCGTTCGGATTTAAGGAAGTGGAGGGTATACATTCACGTACAAACTTCGACCTCTCCCAGCATGAAAAGTTCTCCGGAAAGAATATCAAGTATTTTGACCCAGAACTGAATGAAAGTTATGTGCCTTATGTGATCGAGACATCAATCGGTGTTGACCGCATGTTCCTATCCGTGTTATGCTCATCATATGAGGAGCAGGCGCTTGAAGGAGGGGATACGCGAGTGGTGCTTCATCTGCCGGCTGCACTTGCCCCGGTGAAGTGTGCGGTTATGCCTCTTGTGCGTAAGGATGGTCTGCCTGAGAAAGCTCGCGAGATTGTCAATGATCTTAAATTTGACTTCGCTACACATTACGAAGAAAAAGACTCAATCGGAAAACGTTACCGCAGACAGGATGCTATAGGTACTCCGTTCTGTATAACGGTAGATCATCAGACTCTCGAAGACAATACAGTGACATTGCGTCATCGTGATTCGATGGAGCAGGAGCGTGTCAAGGTCGAAGATCTCCACCGTTTGATTCATGACAATGTGAGCCTGACCTCGCTTTTGCGTAGGCTTGGATAGAACATTATGCTTGCCATTGCGTGTTGTATATGGTTATAAAGCCAATGCATCATGCAATGGCCATCATATTAATAATAACATAAATTAAATTCTTATGGCAGAAATGCTCTCTCCGGCTAATACGTCAGGACGTCCAGGTAAAAAATTATTGACTTGGGGAATTGTAGCGGTTGTACTTTTAGCCTTAATCGTACCAGGTTGCTCCAACTACAATAATATGAATAAGATGAGTAAGGATGTCGATGCCGCTTGGGCTCAGGTTCAGGTGCAATATCAACGTCGGTCTGATCTGATTCCCAATTTAGTAAATTCAGTAAAAGGTTACACTGCTCATGAGTCAGGGACACTTGAAGCAGTGACAAATGCCCGTGCAGGATTGTTGTCGGCTGAAAATGAGGCAGAACAGGCTTCAGTTCAGCAAGCGCCCAGAGACCAGGAGCAGTTGCAGAACTATCTCGCTGCGCAGGATAAGGTAAAAGGTGCGATGTCGCTGTATATAAACGCGGTGCATGAGGCTTATCCTGAGTTGAAGGCCAATACATTGTTTCAGGAACTTAATGTGCAGCTTGAAGGCACGGAAAACCGTATTGCAACTGAGCGTGGACGCTATTCCGAGATTGTGAACAAATACAATGTCAAGGTATCAAGCTTTCCAGGCGTGATATATGCGAAATTGTTCGGATTTTCAGAAAGACCGCAATTCCAGGCTTCGGAAGCCGCTCAGAGTGCGCCTGTAGTTGATTTTTCAGTGGCGCAATAATATTATAAATAAGAAATTACTATATAAAGAATGAAAAATATATTACTTGCAGTTCTTGCAATATTGGCTATTCTCCTTGTGGCATGCACCGATGATGCAAAGGATACATGGGAGGATTACAGAGACTGGCGAGATGCAAATAATGAATGGCTTGAAGAACAGGCAGCTCTCAAGAATGCTGATGGCACACCTTATTATGACCGTGTGGAAGATCCATCAAATAGTTTGGGCTATGTGCTTATGCGCTACATCAATGACCGTACTGAGACAGAAGGGAATTACCAGCCTATGTCGACCAGTAAGGTAAATGTACGCTATCATGTATCTCTCTATGATGGTGAAGGTGTGGATTCCTCTGATCTTCAGACAAGTTGGGGGCCTGGCATTTTCCAGACAGTTTTAAATACAGGTATTATACAGGGCTGGACAGTTGCGGTATGTGAGATGCGTGTCGGTGACACGGCAGAAGTGATCATGCCTTATAATATGGCTTACGGTATGAGCGGAAGTTCAAATATCCCGCCGTACAGCAACCTTAGGTTCAATATCCGGTTGGTGGATATTGTCAATTACGAGACCAGACCTTGATTCCGGCGCTTTACATAGCCAGACGATTATCACTAAGAGGCGGACACCACAACAGGCGCCCGCCTTCGGTGTGGATTGCCGCATTCTCTGTAGCTCTGACTGTAGTCGTTTTAGAGCTGACACTGTCGGTCGTAGGTGGCTTTCGTGAAGCAATTGTTGATAAGGTCAGGGGGCTGAATCCTGATATAGTAATTGAACCTCCCTATAACTATGATACGGGGGAGAGCGACGGCTTCATAGAACTGACACCGGTGCTTTCAAATGTTCTGCGCAGTGCATTGCCAATGACGGCAGACGTGGTTTTGTGTATGCGATACCCTGCGGTGATGAAGACCGATGACAATTTCTCAGCAGTGGTGTTCAATGCATTTGGCAAAGGACATGATTTCGATTTTGAGAAGGGTAGTGTCGTGGACGGTGAATGGCCTGATTGGGGAACGGCAGATGATAATTCAGTTGTGATCTCAGCATCCATAGCTAACAGCTTGGATTTGACAACAGGAGATAAAATAAACTGCTATTTTTTTGTAGACGGACATATCAAGGCCCGCAAAGTCAGCATTTCGGCGATATATAATTCAAATTTTGGAGAGAATGACAATTTGTCTGTATATGCGTCGTTGCCTTGGTTGCAGAAGGTTGCGTCTGTAGGAGATAATAGCGGTACTTATCTTGAAGTAAGGGGACTTGAGGATCTTGATATTATTCCTTTTGAAGCAGAGAAGCTTCAGGGGAATCTGATAGGCGCTTTTCAGTCCGGCGAATTAAATCAGGTATATCCGGTCGATAATGTTACGCATACCGGTGCTGTGTTCTTCAACTGGCTTGATTTGCTGGATACCAATGTTATCGTAGTTTTCATCCTGATGGCATGCGTCGCAGGATTTACACTTATATCCAGCTTATTTATTCTTATATTGGAAAGGATAAAGACTATCGGGCTATTGCGCTCATTAGGTATGACGGTATCCGGAGTCAGGAATATATTTGTGTATATGGCGTTGAAGTACGTTGTTGCCGGTATGGTATTTGGTAATATCGTTGGTCTTGGCATTATTTTTGCTCAAAAATATTTGAAGTTCTTACCTTTGAATCCTGATATGTACTATCTTTCACATGTGCCTGTATCCATTGATCCGATATCAATATTATGGATGAATGTAGGAATACTGACAATTGCATGGTTGGTAATGATACTCCCGGCCAGATTGGTTGCCACAGTACAGCCATCGCAAACAATGCAATATGAATAGTTGTTAAAACAGAAAAGAGAAATTAGAGATATGATAAAAAGCGACAACGAACTGACTAAACAGATTATAGAGGCTCTCCAGGAACGAAAAAGCCGGAATATAACGATTGTGGATATGTCTCATATAGAAGGTGCGGCATCTTCCCAATTCATTATAGCTGAAGGAAACTCCACAACACATGTCGACTCGATAGCGGATTGTGTAAGAGATTTCATGCTTGAGAAATATTCTATCAAACCATATAACTATGATGGGTATAAAGCATCTGAGTGGATCGTGATAGATTATGGTGCAGTACTGGTGCATATATTTGTTCCTGAAGTCCGCCGACGCTATAATCTTGAGGAACTATGGAGCGATGCTGTAATAACGGAGATCCCGGATGTTTTATAGATAGCCGGGATACATAATGTATCATATAATAAATCAAACGCATATCGCGCAATAAATATTCATGCAATCAAAAAATTCTATTCCATCAGGCCCGAAACCTTCAGGACAGCCCAAGAAGAATCCATTTGGATTCAGCATGTACTGGATGTATGCTATAGTCTTTCTATTTCTTCTGGCTGTGTTCTATTTCGATGAGAATACGATAACCAAAGATGTCGATTATTCGCAGTTCCAGACGTATATCGAGAAAGATCACGGTATCAAAAAAATTGTTGTATATTCAGATAAGAAGGAGGTAGAGGGCTATCTTACGGACTCGCTTGCCTCGGTACTTTTTCCTGGACAGTATGAGCGTTCCAAGGGGACAGAGGCTAAAGTAGTGTCGAATATCCCGTCGGCAGACAAATTGGACTCAAAAATTGATTATTGGAGGGCCAATGGTATGTTTACCGGAGAAGTCAAATATGAGAATTCAACAGGCTTCGGCGGAATAATTTGGACATTTGGGCCTGTAATACTGATACTTGCTTTCTGGTTCTTTATGATGAAGCGCATGTCGGGCGGTGGTGGTTCGGCTGGCGGAGTGTTCAGTGTCGGAAAGTCGAAAGCGCAGCTTTTTGATAAAGATAATGCCAATAAGGTTACGTTTAAGGATGTCGCCGGTCTGTCTGAGGCAAAAACTGAGATCGAAGAAATTGTGGAATTCCTGAAGAATCCGCAAAGATACACAGACTTAGGTGGTAAAATTCCTAAAGGTGCACTCCTCGTCGGCCCTCCTGGAACTGGTAAGACATTGTTGGCCAAAGCGGTGGCTGG